>Ga0268299_1000125_pt1 | contig 302864 bp, 269 predicted proteins | sample NOBtaG_FD_193484 | JGI IMG/M metagenome (GOLD analysis project Ga0268299, IMG submission 193484) | Activated sludge microbial communities from bioreactor in Nijmegen, Gelderland, Netherland - NOB reactor | ecosystem: Engineered > Bioreactor > Aerobic > Activated sludge | place: Netherlands... | reverse complement strand
AGCTGCTCACCATCCTCAATGCCATGGTGCGCACCCGCTCCCGCTTCCAACCCGGGCCCGCGGCCACTTGATATCGAACACGGTTACTCAGGGCGGCGACCGCATTCGCTCGCTCGGGTGTCCCGCCACGGCCCGCATGCGCGCGACACGCCGCGGTCGGTCGCGTGCGCGACACGCCGCGACGCATCCCGCGCGCGCCGGCCGGACGGGGTCCCGCACGAGCGACTTGCGGTCGCCGCCAGGAGCGAGTGCGGGAACCCCGTCAGGTCAAGCGCGCGCGTGGTTGAGTCCCGCGGGCTCGCACACGCACAAATGGCGCAGCAATTCTCAGGGCGGCGCGGGCTGCGCGGCGAGCTCGCGCAGCGTCATGCCCGCGATCCGCTCCCGCATGCCGGCCTCCACCGAATTCACGACCTCGTCGGCTACGGGCTCCGTGCGCGCGCGCCAGAGCAGCCAGCTCTCGTACTGCCGCTCGTCGCGCACGGCGTGCAGGATGTCGGTCAGGGCGATGGCTTCGAGGTCGCGCGCCGGCACCAGCTCCTCGTCCTCGGTGAGGGTGACGAGGCCGGCGTGCTCCAGCGAGCGCAGCACCGTCGCGAGGGCGCTGCCCGGGATCTCCAGCTCCTCGGCGAGTTCGCGCTGCCGGCAGGGCGGCTCGCCGGCAATGAACCGGCGCGCGATCAGCAGCATCACGGTGAATGCCAGCCGTTCGCGCAGCGCGCTGGTGAGCCGCACCTGTCCCTGGCCGACGCGCAGGTAGCGCGGGTTCTGGACGTAGAAGGAGAGCTGGGCGCCGACCAGCAGGATCAGCCAGCTGAGGTAGATCCAGATTAGCGCCGCGAGGAAGATCGCGAAGCCCGCGTAGATCGCGACCATCTGCGTCGAGGCCGAGACCACTCGGGTGAACAGCGCGCCGCTCGCGGCCCACAGCAGCCCCGCGACGACGCCCCCGATCAGCGCGGCCGAGAACCGGACGCGCGTGTTCGGAATGAACGCATACAGGAACGTGAAGACGCCGGTGACGAACGCGTACGGGCCGAGCAGGCCGAGCGTGCGCGTGATCGTGCCGAACGGCTCGTGGCTGGCGAGCCAGGCCATCGAGCGGTGGCTCGCGATCGCGCCGAACATGCCGAACACGACGACCAGGAAGATCGGCCCGATCACCATCAGGCTCAGGTACTCGCTGACGCGGCGCATGATCGAGCGCGGGCGCTCCACGTGCCAGGCGAAGTTGAAGGCCTCCTCCAGCTTCTGGACGGTCGACAGCACCGTGTACAGCAGGAAGGCGAGGCCGACCGAGCCCAGCACGTCGCCGCGCACGTTGTCGACGAAGTCCATGAACTGTTCGGTGAGCTCGAAGGCGCGCTCGCCGATCGGGCGCAGGAACTCGTAGATCAGCGGCTCCAGGTCGCGGTGCACGCCGAGCCCCTTCAGGACGGCGAATGCGAAGGCGGCGAGCGGCACGAGCGAGAGCAGGGTCGTGTAGACCAGGCCCATGGCGCGCAGGTTCAGCTCGCCGGTCAACAGGTCGCGCACCAGCGCGAAGGGATAGCGCAGCAGGTCCAGCAGCCAGTTCGCCGGCTCGACGGGCAGGTCATGGCGTTCGAACAGGAGTCTCTCGGCGCGCTCCCGGAGCCGTGCGAACGGGATCATCGGGCCAGCGTGGCACAGGGTCCCTGCGCCCGCAATTGGCGCCCTGCTACAGTGCCCGCGTGGCCGGCACGCATCCAGAGCGCATCGTCTGCCTGACCGAGGAGACCACCGAGACGCTCTACCTCCTGGGCGAGGATGCGCGGATCGTCGGCATCTCGGGCTTCACCGTGCGCCCGCCGCGCGCGCGGCGCGAGAAGCCGAGGGTCTCCGCCTTCACCAGCGCGAAGATCGACCGCATCGTCGCGCTGCGCCCGGACCTCGTGCTCGGCTTCTCCGACCTGCAGGCGGACATCGCGGCCGAGCTGGCGCGCTCCGGGATCGAAGTGCACCTGTTCAACCACCGCAGCGTCGAGGAAATCCTGCGCATGGTGCGCATGCTCGGCGGGATGATCGGTTGCGAGGCGAAGGCCGCGGCGCTTGCCGGCAGGCTCGAGGCCGGCGTCGCGGCCACCCGCGCCGCCGCCGCGCGCTTCGAGCGACGCCCGCGGGTCTACTTCGAGGAGTGGGACGAGCCGCTGATCGCCGGGATCCGCTGGGTCGGGGAGCTCGTCGAGGCCGCCGGCGGCATCAACTGCTTTCCCGAGCTGGCGGCGATGCCGCTCGGCCGCGACCGCATCATCGCCGACCCGGAGGAAGTCGTGCGCCGGGCGCCGGACATCATCCTCGGCTCCTGGTGCGGCAAGAAGTTCCGGCCCGACCGGGTCGCCGCACGGCCCGGCTGGAACGCGATACCGGCGGTGCGGGACGGTGAACTCCACGAGATCAAGTCGGCGGTCATCCTGCAGCCCGGGCCGGCGGCCCTGACCGACGGGCTCGCGGCGATCCACGCGCACGTCGCGCGCTGGTCACTCAGCCGGTGAGCCGCCGTTCCGCTTCCCGGTAGCGCTCCGCCGTTCCCGCGATGATCTCCGCGGGCAACCTCGGCCCCGGCGCCTTCTTGTCCCAGTCGAGCGTCTCGAGGTAGTCGCGCACGTACTGCTTGTCGAAGGACGGCGGGCTCGATCCCTCGCGGTAGCTGTCGGCAGGCCAGAATCGCGACGAGTCGGGCGTGAGCGCCTCGTCCATCAGGACCACCTCTCCGCGGGCGTCCAGCCCGAACTCGAACTTCGTGTCGGCGATGAGGATCCCGCGTCCGCGCGCGTGTTCCGCGGCGAACCCGTACAGCGCGAGCGCCAGATCGCGTACGCGTTGCGCCCGCGCGCCCCCGATGGTGTCCGCGATCGCCTCGAAGGAGACGTTTTCGTCGTGTTCTCCGGCCGCCGCCTTGGTCGCCGGCGTGAAGATCGGCGCGGGCAGCTTCGCCGCCTGCCGGAGCCCGGCGGGCAGGCTGATTCCGCAGACTTTCCCGGACTGCTGGTAGTCCTTCCATCCCGAGCCGATCAGGTAGCCGCGCACCACCGCCTCGACGGGCAGCGGTTGCAGCCGCTGCACGATCACCGAGCGGCCCTCGAGCGGCGCGCGCTCCGCGGCATCCGGCAGGCAGCGCGACAACGGCTCGCCGGTCAGGTGGTTGGCGACGAGGTGGCGCGTGCGGGCGAACCAGAAGTTGGAAATGGCGGTCAGCACGCGCCCCTTGCCCGGAATCGGGTCCGGCAGCACGACGTCGAAGGCGGACAGGCGGTCGCTCGCGACGATCAGCAGGCGGTCGTCGCCGATTGCGTAGTTGTCGCGCACCTTGCCGCGGTGCAGGAGCGGCAGCGAGCGGAGGCTGGATTCGAAGAGCGCGTCGGAATTCATGCGGGCGCCCTTGCTAACATGGCGCGCTTCGGGCGGTCAAGGACGGGAAGGCGCTGGCATGAACTGGACCGGGAAGCTGATCGGCGCGTTGCTCGGCCTCCTGCTCACCCGGCGCCCGACGGGCGTGCTGCTCGGGCTCGTGCTCGGCCACCTGTACGACGTCTGGGTCGCGCGGCGCGGCGCGGGCCCGCGCGTCGACGCCGCGACCGTGCGTACGACGTTCTTCCGTGCCGCGTTCACCGTCATGGGCCACGTCGCGAAGTCCGACGGCCGTGTCTCGGAGCAGGACATCGCCGCCGCGCGGAGCATCTTCCGGCAGTTCCGCCTGGGCGAGGCCGACACGCGTGCCGCCATGCAGTTCTACACCGAGGGCAAGCAGCCCGGCTTCGAACCGGAGCCGGTGCTGGCCGGGCTCGCCGATGCCTGTCGCGGGCGGCCCGAAGTGCTGCGCATGTTTCTCGAGATCCAGATGCGCGCGGCCTTGATGGCGGACGGATTGCAGGGCGCGACCCGTGCGGCGCTGCTGCGCGTGGCGGCCGCGATCGGCATCGGCGGGCTCGAGTTCGCGCACCTGGAGGCGTTCCTGCGCTTCCAGGCCCATGCCAGCCCGGGCTCGGGCCCGGGGCCGCGCGCGGCGCCGGGCGGGCGCGATTCCCTGGGAGAAGCCTACGAGGTCCTGGGCGTGGCGCCGGCCGCGAGCGATGCCGAGGTGAAGCGCGCCTATCGCAAGCTCATGAGCGAGAACCACCCGGACAAGCTGGTCGCGCGCGGCCTGCCGGAGTCCATGCTCGAGGTCGCCAAGCAGAAGACCCAGGCCATCCAGTCCGCGTGGGAACGCGTCCGCGAAGCGCGCGGCTTGCGCTAGAGTACCGGGCTGGGGAGTGCCATGCCGTCAGCCGTCATCGCGCCGTCGATCCTGTCCGCGGACTTCGCGCGCCTCGGCGCCGAGTGCGAGGCCGTGCTGGCGGCCGGCGCCGACTGGATCCACTTCGACGTGATGGACAACCACTACGTGCCCAACCTGACGATCGGGCCGTTGGTGTGCAAGGCGCTGCGCGCGCACGGCATCACCGCGCCCATCGACGTGCACCTGATGGTCGAGCCGGTGGATCGGCTGGTGCCGGATTTCGCGGAGGCCGGGGCGACCTGGATCAGCTTTCATCCCGAAGCCAGCCGGCACGTGGACCGCACGATCCAGCTGATCCGCGGCGCGGGCTGCCGGCCGGGCCTGGTGCTGAACCCCGCGACGCCGCTGTCGTGGCTCGACCACACGCTCGGATCGATCGACCTCGTGCTGCTGATGTCGGTGAACCCGGGCTTTGGCGGCCAGCAGTTCATCGAACCCGTGCTCGGCAAGCTCGCCGAGGTACGGCGCCGCATCGACGCAAGCGGCCGCGACGTGAGGCTCGAGGTCGACGGGGGCGTCAAGCTGGACAACATCGGCCGGATCGCCCGGGCGGGCGCCGACACTTTCGTGGCCGGCAGCGCGATCTTCGGGGCGAAGGACTACGCCGCGACGATCCGCGCCATGCGTGCGGAAATTACTTAGCCGCGGCGACCGCGGACTTCGACATCTCCGGCAACGCGCGCGCCTTGACCTTCGGGCGGGCGCCGAACACGACGATGGTCTTGCCGCGCGCGGTGAGCAGGCCCTGCTCCTCGAGCACTTTCAGGACCCTGCCGGCCATCTCGCGCGAGCAGCCGACCAGGCGCGAGAGTTCCTGCCGGCTCACCTTGATCTGCATGCCCTGCGGATGGGTCATTGCGTCCGGCTCGCCGCACAGGTCCATGATCGCGTGGGCGATGCGGCCGGTGACGTCGACGAAGGCGAGGTCGCCGAGCTTGCGGTTGGTGCGGTCGAGACGGGTCGCGAGCTGGGTCGCGAGCTCGAACACCAGGCCCGGGCTCTCGGAGGCCACCTGGCGGAAGCGCGGGTAGGTCATCTCGGCGAGCTCGCACTGCGTGCGGGTCCGCACCCAGGCGCTGCGCTGCTGGCTGTCCGAGAACAGGCCCATCTCGCCGAAGAACTGCCCCTTGTTGAGGTAGGCGAGGACCATCTCGTTGCCGTCCTCGTCCTCGATCATCACTTCCACCGAACCGCGGATGATGTAGTAGAGGACGTCCGGCAAGTCGCCCGCGTGGATCAGCGCCGTCTTGGACGGCACGGTCCGCACGCGGCAATAACTCAGGAAACGGTTGATTGCCGGAATGTCGGTCAGTTGTTTGACGGTTTCTTCCATTGAGGTCCCCTGCTTCCCGCCCGCCGTTGTATTACAGCCACGCTCGCACCGCAAGACATAATGGGACGGCGCTCAGATCCAATAGGCCGTGCCGGTCATGATCCGGGCCGTCAGGTGCATGAGCTTCGGCACCGGTTCCGGCAGGGTCGTGGCGCCGGCCGCGATCGCGTCGCGCCCGTGGCCGACTTCGTCCGCCTGCATCTGTTGAACGATCGTGCGACTGCGCACGTCGTCCGCCGGGAGACGTTCCAGGTGCGCGGCCAAATGGCCTTCGACCTGGCGCTCCGTTTCCGCCATGAACCCGAGACTCATGCGGTCGCCGGCCAGCCCCGCGAGCGCACCGATCGCCACCGACCCCGCATACCAGAGTGGCCCGAGCAGGCTCGGCCGTGAACCGAGCTCGTCCAGGCGATCCCGGCACCAGGCGAGGTGGTCTCCTTCTTCGGCGGCCGCCTTGTGCAGCGCCGCGCGCGTGGACGGCTGGCGCGCAGTGAGGGCCTGCCCGTGGTAAAGCCCCTGAGCCGCGATTTCACCGGCGTGGTTGACCCGCATCAGGGCCGCCGCAAGGCGTCGCGACGCCGGATCGACCGGTGCCGCGGCCGGCTGGCCGGGTGTCGGGCGGCTGCTCGGAGGCCTGGCAAAGCTGGCCCGCAGGCCGCTATCGGCGAGTTCCAGCAGCCGGTCGAGGGGGGAGAGGACGCGTGGGTCCATGCAACGCATATTATATAGCGGCGGGCGGATTGCTTCCCCTGTCGCGACAAGGACTTGCGCGTGGGCGGGTGCGGCTTTGCAAGCCCGGGCCATCTGTGTAAACTTGCCGGCCTTTCTCGAACCCGACCCTTTTCAGGGGCCCAAGATGAAGACCGCTTTCGCGAACCCAGGGCGCGTGCGACGCGACTGGTACCTGGTTGATGCGTCCGGCAAGACGCTGGGCCGCCTGGCGACCCAGATCGCCATGCGGCTGCGTGGCAAGCACAAGCCGGAGTTCACGCCGCACGTGGATTGCGGCGACCACATCATCGTCATCAATGCCGAGAAGGTCGCGGTGACCGGCAACAAGACCCGCGACAAGCTCTACCAGCAGCACACCGGCTACCTGGGCAACCTGAAGACCATCGCCCTCGGCAAGCTGCTCGCCGAGCACCCGGAGCGCGCGATCGAGTACGCCGTCAAGGGCATGCTGCCGAAGACGATCCTCGGCCGCCAGATGTACCGCAAGCTGCACGTGTTCGCAGGCAGCGCCCACCCGCACGCCGCGCAGCAGCCCAAGCCGCTCGAGATCTGAGGACACCCATGGCAACCAGCGCAAACATCGCGACCGGCCGGCGCAAGTCGTCCTCGGCCCGCGTCTACCTGAAGCCCGGCAAGGGCGAGATCACCGTCAACGGCCGTCCGCTCGACGAGTTCTTCGGCCGCAAGACCGGCGTGATGATCGTCCGCCAGCCGCTGGAACTCGTGCAGATGACGGACCGCCTCGACATCAGCGTGACGGTCGAGGGCGGCGGCATCACCGGCCAGGCCGGCGCCATCCGCCACGGCATCACGCGCGCGCTGATCGAGTACGATTCAGAGTTGCGCAAGCCCCTTCGTGCCGCCGGCTTCGTGACGCGCGACGCGCGCGAGGTCGAGCGCAAGAAGGTCGGCCGCCGCAAGGCCCGCCGCGGGACGCAGTTCAGCAAGCGCTGAGTTGGATTCCCGCGGACGAACCGCATTGGGGGATCGTCTAGCGGTAGGACTACGGACTCTGACTCCGTCAACCTAGGTTCGAATCCTAGTCCCCCAGCCAACAAAGCAAGAGGGCCGGCCGAAAGGTCGGCCCTCTTGCTTTGTTGGCTGGGGGACTGGGATGAGAACCCCTGGGTTCGACGGCGGCGCGAAGCGCCGCCGAACGTCGCCGCGCAGCGGCGACGACCCGAAGGGCGAGGCGCGAAGCGCCGAGTAATCCTAGTCCCCCAGCCAACCCTCGGAACAGCCGGCCCCAGTGCCGGCTTTTTCGTGCGCGCGCTAAGATCCCGGCATCACCCAGGGAGTGTCCGCATGAAACGCAACCCGGTCGCGCTCGCAGCGCTCGTCCTCGCCACGACGGCGTTCGCCGACTCGCCGCAACCCGTCACCCTCGACAACTTCGTGCGTGCCGAGAGCGACACGTATCTCACGGCCTTCGTCAAGGAGGCCGGCGGGCTCGGTCGGTTCAGCCACCGGCGCGAAGTCGCGTCGATCGACAACCAGACGGTCGTGCGCCTCAACCGGGATACGCTGTATTCCTCGGCGGTGTTCGACCTCGATGCGGGCCCGGTGACGGTGACGCTGCCCGATATGGGCGAGCGGTTCATGTCCATGATGCTCGTGAGCCAGGACCATTTCGTGCCCGCCGTCTTCTACACGGCCGGGCCCCACGAGATCACGCGCGAGATGGTGGGCACGCGCTACGCGGTGGTCGCCATCCGCACCCTGGTCGACCCGAACGACCCGGCCGACCTGGAGGCAGTGCATGCGCTGCAGGACGGCATCACGGCGCGGCAGGCGGGCGCCGGCACTTTCGAAGTCCCGTCCTGGGATCCGGCGAGCCAGAAGAAAGTCCGCGACGCCCTGCTGACGCTCGCATCGACGACGCCCAGTTTCACCGGCGCGTTCGGCAGGAAAGGCGAGGTCGATCCCGTCCGGCACCTGCTCGGCGCCGCCGCGGGCTGGGGCGGCAATCCGGACAAGGACGCGGTCTACCTCAACGAGACGCCGGCGGGTAACGACGGCGTGACGGTGCACCGCATCACCGTCGGCGACGTGCCGGTCGACGCGTTCTGGTCGATCAGCGTCTACAACCCGCAGGGCTACTACGAGAAGAACGCGCTGGACGCCTACGCGATCAACAGCATCACCGGAAAGAAGGCCGCGGACGGCTCGATCACGGTCCAGTTCGGAGGCTGCGACGGCCGGGTGCCGAACTGCATCCCGATCGTGCCGGGCTGGAACTACACCGTGCGGCTCTACCGGCCGCGCGCGGAGATCCTGGACGGCAGCTGGAAGTTCCCGGTCGCGCAGCCGGTCGGCTGACCGACGGTCAGGGTCGAAGGGTCTCGACCCCGGCGTCGCGCGCGACGAGCAGCACGTCGGCACCGCGCCGGGCAAAGAGGCCCACCGCGACGACTCCCGCGAGCAACCCGATCTTCTCCTCGAGCGCCACGGGGTCGGTGATCCTCAGGTTGTGCACGTCCAGGATCTCGTTGCCGTTGTCGGTGCGGAATCCCTGGCGCAGCACGGGCTGCCCCCCCATGCCCGCCAGCTTGCGCGCGACGAGCGACCGGGCCATCGGGATGACCTCGACGGGCAGGGGGAATCGGCCGAGCACGTCCACCAGCTTGGAATCGTCGACGATGCAGACGAAGCGCCGGCTGGCCGCGGCGACGATCTTCTCCCGGGTTAGCGCGCCGCCGCCGCCCTTGATCAAGGCGAGGTGGCGGGTGGCTTCGTCGGCCCCGTCCACGTAGAGCGACAGGTCCCCGGTGTCGTTGAGGGACTTCACCTCGATGCCAGCCTCCTGCAGGAGCCGCGTGCTGGCTTCCGAGGACGAAACGGCCCCGGCGACGCGATGGCGCAGGTCCCGCAATGCGGCGATGAAATGGTTCACCGTCGAGCCGGTGCCGACCCCGACCGTCATGCCGTCTTCGACGTAGTCGAGCGCTGCGAGGGCTGCGGCCTTCTTCTTCGCGTCGGCGTTCATGTGCTGGCTCCGGAAAAAACTGTGCCCGCTCGCGCGGGCACAGTTTTGTCTCTTCCTGAAGCGGCGGTTGGTGATCTCGCGATCAGCCAACCACCGTTTCATCAGGCAAAAGGCTTACTTCTTCTTCGTAGCCTTCTTCTTTGCCTTCTTCTTCGCAGCCATGTTGGATCTCCATGTCGAGGTTAATCCGAGGTCGAGTATATACACGGTTGACGGGAATGCAAGCAAGGGGTATGCGCTCCGTCCGCGTCGGCGACTCGCGTGATCGTCACTCCGCATCCGCTTCGCGTGCGAGTCGATGGATGAATTTCCACTGCGCGGCGCTCACCGGCGTCACCGAGAGCCGGTTGCCACGCCGCAGCACGACCAGTTCCTTCAGCGCGCCCGCGGCGTGCGCACGCAGCATCTCGAGCGTCACCGGGCGCGCGAATTTCTCCAGCAGCCGCACCTCGACCTGGTACCAGCGCGGATCCGCGGGGTCGCTCCCCGCGTCGTAGTACTTGCTCCTGCGGTCGAACTGCGCCGGGTCCGGGTGGCCCGCGCGGACGATTTCCATCGTCCCGTAGATGCCGGGCGTTTCGCAGCTGGAGTGATGGAAGAAAGCCCGGTCGCCGACCCGGAAATCGTCGCGCAGCATGTTGCGCGCCTGGTAGTTGCGCACGCCGTCCCAGCCGGACTTGCGCCCGGGGGCCTGCGCCAGGTGCTCGATGCCGAACACCTGCGGTTCCGACTTCATCAGCCAGTACTTCATCGGCCCGCGAGCCTCCCGTAGACGCCGCCTTCGGTCACCACGCCGTGCAGCTGGACGTCGTGGTGCGACTCATCGAGCCGCGCGACCTTCTGTGCCTCGAACGCGACGCCGACGAGCAGGGGTCGTTGCCAGGCGCGGCGGTGGCGCAGGAACTCGAAATGCCGGTCGTAGAGCCCGGCACCCATGCCGAGCCGGTGACCGCGCGGATCGAACCCGACCAGGGGCACGAGCACGAGGTCGAGCCAGCGCGGGGCGATCGTGCCGCCCCCGTCCTCCTGCGCGACGAACCGCATGCGCCGCGCGCGCAGGCTGGTGACGACCGGGAAGTACACGCGGCAGCCGATCGCACGGGCGCGCTTCAGGACGACCCCCGGGTCGATCTCGCCGTCGAAGGGGTGGAACGCGGACAGGCGAGTGCCGGGCTTCGGCAGGCCGAGCCGCGCGAGCGCCCGGTCGATCGCCACGGCGGCCGTGGTGCGCGCGGTGGCGGATACGGCCCTGCGCGCGGCGCGCAGGCGCCGGCGCATCGCGCGCCGGTCCTCAGCCATGGGGAAGAGCGAGAGGCGCCACCCGCCTGTGCCGTCTTGGACCGCTGCTCTCGACACGGAGCAACAGGTGGAGCAGGCCGCGGCATTTAAGGCTTTCCGCTGCGAGGCGGACTTGCACAATGCTGCCGCTGAGCCGGGCTCCTGGGTGTTTCACATTAGGGTCGAGAGGTACCCAGGCCCGCATCGAACACCGCAGGTGGCGCCAAACTGTCGGGGCCCGCGCCGGGCGCGGGCCGCCATGTTCTCAATTGCCGAGCGACTGGCTGCGCGTCAGCGCGCCCTCGACGCGCTCGCGCATCGCCTTGAGCCGGGCCGCGAGGTCGTTCTCGGCGGTTTCGTCCTGGCCGCGCGCCGTCAGCAGCTCGTTGACGATGTTCAGCGCCGCCATCACGGCGATCCGGTCGAGGCCGATGACCTTGCCGCTGTCGCGGATCTCGCGCATCTTGCGGTTGAGGTAAGCAGCGGAATCGAGGAGGGCGGGGCGCTCTTCGACGGGGCAGGCGACCTGGTATTCCTTCTCGAGGATCTTGACGCTGACCCGGCTCGCCTCGACGCTCATGCACCGCTCTCCATCGCCTTCAACCGGCCGATCATCGCCTCGACGCGCGCCCGCACCTGCTCGTTCTTCTGCATCAGCGTCGCCCGTTCCGCAGACAGGGTGTCCTGGCGCTGGCGCAGTGCCCGGTTCTCTTCCTTCAGCTGCGCCACCACGCCGACGAGCTCGTCGAGGCGGCGCTCGAGCCGCTTGAACTCGCGTTCTAGGCCCGGCTTGCTGGATTCGTCCATGGCCGCATTATGCTGCCACGACCCGGGGATTACTGCTACCGTTCGCGGCGTGACGCACGAGGAACTGCAGGCCGCACTGTCGCGCGCGGACATAACCGCGGACGCGGCCGAGGCCCACGGCCTGTTGTGCGGGGCGCTCTGCACGCATGACCGCTACGGAGCGGAGGATTGGCTCGCCGACCTGGCCGCCGAACGGAGGACGGCCGTTCCCGCGGCTGACGCGGCGCTCGCTCGCCTGCCCGGGCAGGCAAGGGAGGCGCTCGGGTCGGCCGACTTCGAATTCCAGCCTCTGCTGCCGGCCGACGACGTGCCGCTCGCGGACCGTGTCGCAGCGCTGGCCGGCTGGTGCGGAGGATTCCTTTACGGCTTCGGCACGGGCAGCCCGGATCCCGCGACGGTCGCCGCGGGCGAAGTCGGCGAATACCTGCGCGACCTCGCGGACATCGCGCAGGCGCGCCTCGAGCCCGGGCGCAGCGACGAGGCGGGAGAGGGCGACCTGTTCGAACTGGTGGAGTTCGTGCGCGCCGGCGCGCAGCTCGCCTACGAGGCGCTGGAAGGGACGAGGTCGCATGCGGCGGGATGAGTTCGCGAAGCGGCGCCGGCAGCTCATGCGGCACATGGGCAAGGACGCGATCGCGATCCTGCCGGCGGCCCCGGTGCGCTTGCGCAACAACGACGTCGAGTACGCCTACCGTCCGGACAGCGACTTCTACTACCTGACCGCGTTTGCCGAGCCCGAGGCCGTCGCCGTGCTGATCCCCGGCCGGCCGCAGGGCGAGTACGTGCTGTTCGTGCGGGACCGCGATCCGGCGCGCGAGGCCTGGGACGGCGCCCGTGCGGGACCCGAGGGTGCGGTCCGGGAGTACGGCGCCGACGATGCCTTCCCGGTGGCCGACATCGACGAGATCCTTCCGGGCCTGCTCGAGCGCTGCGCGCGCGTCTTCTACACGATGGGCGCGCATCCCGAGTTCGACAAGCGGCTGATCGGCTGGGTGAACCAGCTGCGCTCCCAGGGCAAGCAGGGCAGGCACACGCCGCACGAATTCGTGGCGCTCGACCATCCGCTGCACGAGCTGCGCCTGACCAAGAGCCGCGCGGAACTCGTGTCGATGCGCCGCTCGGCGGCCATCGCCTGCGCCGCCCACCGCCGGGCCCTCGGGACCGCGCGGCCTGGCCGCATGGAGTACGAGGTGATGGCGGACATCCTGCACGAGTTCCATCGCCGCCGTGCCGACATCTCGTACCACCCGATCGTCGGCAGCGGGCCGAACTCCTGCGTCCTGCACTACCGCGACAACGCCCGGCAGATGCAGGACGGCGAGCTGCTGCTGATCGACGCCGGATGCGAGTACGACTACTACGCGTCCGACATTACGCGCACCCTGCCGGTCGGCGGCCGCTACAGCCGCCGGCAGCGCGCCGTCTACGAGGTCGTGCTCGAGGCGCAGCACGCGGCCATCGCCAAGGTGCGCCCGGGCGCGCACTGGAACGAGCCGCACGAGGCGGCCGTACGCGCCATCACCCAGGGCCTCGTGCGCCTCGGCCTGCTCAAGGGCCGGGTGCCGAAGCTCATCAAGGAAGGCGCCTACCGGCAGTTCTTCATGCACCGGGTCGGGCACTGGCTGGGCATGGACGTGCACGACGTCGGCGAGTACAAGGTCGGCGACCAGTGGCGCCTGCTGGAACCCGGCATGGTCACCACGATCGAGCCGGGCATCTACATCCCGCCGGGCCACAAGGGGGCGCGCCGCGAGTGGTGGGGCATCGGCGTGCGGATCGAGGACGACGTGGCCGTGACCGACGGCGAGCCGGAAGTCCTGACCGCGGCCATGCCGACCGATCCGGACGAGATCGAACGACTCATGGCGGCCGCGTGACCTGCGACGTCGCCATCGCCGGGGGCGGCATGGTCGGGCTCTCGCTGGCGGCGGCGCTGGCCGACCTTCCGCTCGAGGTCGCGGTCATCGAACCGGTCGCGGCGCAGGCCGAGGAGCAGCCGAGCTTCGATTCGCGGACCACGGCGCTCTCGAGCGGCAGCCGGCGCGTGCTGGAGGGCATCGGCGTCTGGCCGGCGCTGGCCGCGCGCGCGACGCCGATCCGGCGCATCCACGTTTCCGAGCGCGGCGTCTTCGGCACGGCGATCCTCGAGGCCGGCGAGCAGGGTCTGGCGGCGCTCGGCTACACCATCGAGAACCGCCTGCTCGGGCAGGCGCTGCGCGCGCGCGTCGCGGGACTGCCACGCGTCGGATTGCACGCGGGCCGCGTCACCGGGATCGAGACCGGGGACGATGTGGTCCGCCTCACGACCGACGCGGGCGGCGCCATCCAAGCGCGGTTGCTCGTGGCCGCCGACGGCGCGCAGTCGGCGGTCCGCACCGCGCTCGGCATCGATGCAAGCGTGGTGGACTACGGCCAGCACGCCGTCATCGCGCACGTCGACACGACGCGGTTCCACGACGGCACGGCCTACGAGCGCTTCACCGCGACCGGTCCGCTCGCCGTGCTGCCGATCGGCGAGGGCCGCTCGGCCGTGGTCTGGACGCTGGCGCCGGACGCTGCGCGACGCGCGCTCGCGCTCGACGACGCCGCCTTCCTCGCCGAACTGCAGCAGGCCTTCGGGCTCCGGCTCGGACGCTTCACCCGCGTCGGCCGCCGGCAGTCCTATCCGCTCGCGCTGACGCAGGCCGGCCGGCTCACCGGGCCGCGAGCGGTCGTGCTCGGCAACGCGGCGCAGTCGCTGCATCCGGTTGCCGGCCAGGGATTCAACCTCGCGCTGCGCGACGTCGCGATGCTCGCGGAGCTGCTCGCGGAGGGTGGCGATCCCGGGGCGCCCGGGCTGCTGGCCCGCTATTCGAAGTGGCGCGCGCCGGACCGCGAGGCCGTGGTCCGTTTCACCGATTCCCTCGTGCGCGGGTTCGGGCTGCCGCTCGGGCCGCTCGGCCGGGCGCGCGGCCAGGGCCTCGTGCTCTTCGACCTCCTGCGCCCGGTCAAGCGCGAGTTCGCGCGCCGCACCATGGGGCTCGCGGGACGCCAGCCGCGGCTCGCGCGCGGGCTTCCGCTCCTTGGCGATCGCGCATGAGGCCCGACTTCGACGTCGTCGTGGTGGGCGGCGCGATGGCGGGGGCCGGTACAGCGGCCCTGTTCGCCGCGACACCGGCAACCGCGGGACTGCGCATCGCGCTCGTCGAGCCGAATCCCGCGACGCCGCCCGCGGCGGACGCGCCGCTCGACCTGCGCGTGTCGGCGCTCTCCCGCAGCTCGCAGCGGCTTCTCGAGCGCACGGGCGCCTGGCCGGCTGTCACCGCGCGTGCGGCCGCGTACCAGCGCATGGTGATCTGGGAGGAGCGGCAGGACCCGGCCGGACCGGATGCGCTCGTGTTCGACGCCGCCGAGCTCGGCGAGCCGGACCTCGGGCACATCGGCGAGAACCTCGGCATCCAGGCGGCGCTCACCGCGCGCGCCGAGGCCTTGGGTGTGGTGCTCCTCCGTGCGGAGCTGGCGACGCTGGAGGCGACCCGCGACGCGGCCCGCGTCGCGCTCGGCGACGGGCGCGAGTTCCGCGCGGGCCTGGTCGTCGGCGCCGACGGCGCCGGATCCGCCGTCCGCCGGCAGGCCGGCATCGAGACTCGCGGCTGGGACTACGCCCAGCGGGCGGTCGTCGCGCACCTGGCTTCCGAGTTGCCGCACGGCGCGACGGCGCGCCAGCGCTTCCTGGACACCGGCCCACTCGCGCTGCTGCCCCTGGCGGACGGCCGCTCGTCGCTCGTCTGGTCGACGCTGCCGGAGGACGCCGAGGCGCTGACACAGTGCCCGGATGACGCATTCGCGGAGCGCGTGACCGCCGCCTCGGCCGGGGTGCTGGGCCGGCTTGCACCGACCACGCGGCGGGCCTCGTTCCCGCTGCGCCTTCTGCATGCCCGCCGTTACGCGGCAGGGCGGGTGGTGCTCGTCGGCGATGCCGCGCATACCGTGCACCCGCTGGCAGGGCAGGGCATCAACCTGGCTTTCCTGGATGCCGCGGCGCTGGTCGACGTGGTCGGCGATGCCGCGGCGGCGGGCGACGACCCGGGCGAGCCGTCGGTGCTGCGCCGTTACGAGCGCTGGCGCAAGGCGGAGGCCTTGCCTGCGATGGCGCTGCTCGACGGCCTGCAGCGGCTGTTCTTCGGCGGCAACCCGCTCCAGTCGCGGCTGCGCCAGGGCGCGCTCGGGCTCGCGCAGTCGGCGGGACCCTTCAAGCGGCTCCTGATGCAGCGCGCGCTCGGAATCGCAGGCGAGGTGCCTGCGTCGGTGCGCCCGCTGCCGTCATGACCGCAGGTCGACGTCCTTGGTCTCGCGCAGTCCGTAGAGCCCGACCAGGCCGCTCATCGCGGCGATGACGATCGGGTACCAGAGCCCGTAGTAGACGTTCCCGGTCAGCACCACGAGCGCCGCGGCGAGGAACGGCAGGAAACCGCCGAACCAGCCGTTGCCGATGTGGTATGGCAGGCTCATCGACGAATAGCGGATCCGCGTCGGGAACAGCTCCACCAGGTAAGCGGCGATCGGGCCGTACACCATGGTCACGTACAGCATCAGCACGACGAGCAACAGCAGCGTGACAGGCAGGTTGACGCGGTCCGGGTCCGGGGCCGTCGGGTAACCCGCGGCGTCGAGCGCCGCGCGGTAGGCCGCCTCGTCGAAACCGGCCAGGCGTCGGCCCGCGATGGTCGTCACGACCGCCTCGCCGGGCTCGCCCGCCGTGCGCTCGTAGTTGACGCCGGACTTGGTCAGGAAGTCGCGCGCCTGGTCGCAGGGCGTCGCCGGCTTCGCGAAGACCCGGAAGCGGCAGTCGCTGCCCGCGACCGTGACCGCGGCGCGCGCCTGGAACTCGGCAAGCGCCGGGTTCACGGACTGCGTCAGGCCCTTGAAGATCGGGATGAACGTGAGCGCCGCGAGCAGGCAGCCGGCGACCATGATCCGCTTGCGGCCGATCCGGTCGCTGAGCCTGCCGAAGTAGACGAAGAAGGGCGTGCCGATCACCAGTGCCGCGGCGATCAGCAGGTACGCGGTCTGGAAATCGAGCTTGAGCGTGTTCTGCAGGAAGAAGAGCGCGTAGAACTGGCCCGTGTACCAGACGACGCCCTGGCCGGCGGTCGCGCCGAGGAGCGCGAGCAGCACGATGCGGGCATTCCGCCACTGGCCGAAGCTCTCGCGCAGCGGCGCCTTCGACAGGCCGCCCTCGGCCTTGATTTCGGCGAACACCGGCGACTCCTGCAGGCGCAGGCGGATGTAGACGGACACCGCGAGCAACGCGACCGAGATCAGGAACGGGACGCGCCAGCCCCAGGCCCTGAAGGCCTCCTCGCCGAGACCCAGGCGGCAGGCGAGGATCACCGCGAGCGAAAGGAAGAACCCGAGCGTCGCCGTGGTCTGGATCCAGCTCGTGTAGTAGCCGCGCTTGCCCGGCGGCGCGTGCTCGGCGACGTAGGTCGCGGCGCCGCCGTACTCGCCGCCGAGCGCGAGGCCCTGGGCGAGGCGCAGCGTGACCAGCAGGATCGGCGCCCAGATGCCGATCTGCGCGTAGGTCGGCAGCACGCCGACCAGGGCCGTGGACAGGCCCATGACGACGATGGTGACGAGGAAGGTGTACTTGCGGCCGACCCGGTCGCCGATGCGCCCGAACACCAGCGCGCCGAGCGGGCGTACGGCGAAGCCGGCCCCGAAGGTCGCGAGGCTCGCCAGGAAGGCCGCGGTGTCGTTGCCCGGCGGGAAGAACAGCGACGAGAAGAAGACGGCGAGCGTGCCGTACAGGTAGAAGTCGTACCACTCGAAGACCGTGCCGAGCGAGGAGGCGAAGATCACCTTCCGGTGGGCGGCGTCGATGCCGGTCGCGCGGGGGGATGCCTTAGCCAAGGAGGGCATCCGCTTTGGCAGCGCAAATGAAATCGTTGTCGGACAGCCCGCCGATGGCGTGCGTCGAGAAGCGGATGCGGCAGTAGTTGTAGCCGACCTCGAGGTCCGGGTGGTGGTCCTCGACGTTGGCGACGTGCGCGATCGCGTTGACGAAGCTCATGGTGCGCCAGAAGTCCGGGAACTTCAGCGCCCGGCGGATTGCCTTGCCGTCCTCGACGAGCTGCCAGTCGCCGTGCAGCAGCTTCATCATGCCCGTCGCCTGCGCCGCGTCCAGCGGCCGCACGCCGCCCTCGCAGGGGACGCATTTCCTTTCCTTGAGCGCTTCCATCAGGCCTCCCGGCGCGGATAGGTGCGCGCGACGTAGCTCTCCACCAGGTCCTGGAACTCCTCGGCGATGCGCTCGCCCTTGAGCGTCACCGTCTTCTCTCCGTCCTCGTAGACCGGCGCGACCGGTCGCTCGCCGGTGCCCGGCAGGCTGATGCCGATGTTCGCATGCTTGCTCTCGCCGGGGCCGTTGACCACGCAGCCCATCACGGCGACGGTCATGTTCTCGGCGCCGACGTAGTCGCGCCGCCAGGTCGGCATGCGCTCGCGGACGTGCTCCTGGATGCGCTGCGCCAGTTCCTGGAAGTAGCTGCTGGTCGTGCGACCGCAGCCGGGGCAGGCGACCACCCGGGGCAGGAAGGCGCGCAAGCCGAGGCTCTGCAGGATCTCCTGCGCGACGCGCACTTCCTGCCGCCGGTCGCCGCCCGGTTCCGGGGTGAGGGAGACGCGGATCGTGTCGCCGATGCCCTCCTGCAGCAGGATCGCGAGCGCCGCGGCGGAGGACACGATGCCCTTGGCGCCCATGCCGGCCTCGGTGAGCCCGAGGTGCAGGGGGTAATCGCAGCGCGCCGCGAGCGTGCGGTAGATGGCGACGAGGTCCTGCACGCCGCTGACCTTGGCGCTGATGACGATGGCGTCGTGCGGCAGGCCGAGTTCCTCGGCGCGGGCGGCCGAGTCGAGCGCCGAGACGACCGTCGCCTCGCGCAGCACCTCGAGCGCATCCCGCGGCTCGGGCGCGCGCGAGTTCTCGTCCATCATGCGCGTCAGCAGGTCCTGGTCGAGGCTGCCCCAGTTCACCCCGATCCGCACGGGCTTGCGGTACCGGCAGGCCGTCTCGACCATCGCCGCGAACTGCGGGTCGCGCTTGCTGCCGCGGCCGACGTTGCCCGGGTTGATGCGGTACTTGGCCAGCGCGGCAGCGGCGGCCGGGTGCGCCGCCAGCAGCTTGTGGCCGTTGAAGTGGAAGTCGCCGACGATCGGCACCTCGCATCCGCCTGCCGCGAGCCGGTCGCGGATGTGCGGCACGGCCGCTGCGGCCTCGTCGGTGTTGACCGTCACGCGCACGAGTTCGGAGCCGGCTTCCGCCAGCTCGCGTACCTGGCGCACGGTCGCCTCGACGTCCGCCGTGTCGGTGTTGGTCATCGACTGGACGACCACCGGGGAATCGCCGCCGACGGTGACGCCGCCGATGCGGACGGGGACGGTGCTGCGCCGCGCCGCGGTCACTCGGCCTTCCGGTCCGCGATCCAGTCGTCGACCGTGCGCTCGAGGATGTCGAGCGGGACGGCGCCGGTCGCCAGCACCGTGTCGTGGAAGTCCCGGATGTCGTACTTCCCGCCGAGCTCCCGCTCCGCGCGGGCGCGCAGCTCGAGGAACTTCAGCTGTCCGATCTTGTAGGCGAGCGCCTGGCCCGGGTCGGAGATGTAGCGGTCGATCTCGTTGACGATGTCGGCCTCGGTTTTCGCCGCGTTCGCCAGGAAGTAGTCGATCGCCTGTTGCCGCGTCCAGCCCATGTAATGCAGGCCGGTATCCACCACCAGGCGCACGGCGCGCCACTGGTCGTAAGTGAGCTGGCCGAAGCGCGAATACGGGTCCTTGTAGAGGCCGAGGTCGTAGCCGAGGCGCTCCGAGTACAGGCCCCAGCCCTCGATGTAGGCGGTATAGCCGCCCGCGCGGCGGAACACCGGCAGGTCCGTCTGCTCCTGCGCCAGCGCGATCTGCAGGTGGTGACCGGGCGCCGCCTCGTGCACCGACAGCACCTCCATCTCGTACTTCGGGCGGACCTCCGGACGGTACAGGTTGACGTAGTAGTAGCCGGGGCGCGAGCCGTCGAGGGAGGGCCCGCTGTAGTAGGCGGTCGTCGTGTTCGGCGCGCTGTTCTCGGGGATCGGCCGCAGGCCGAAGGGCGTGCGGTAGAGCTTGCCGAACAGCTTCGGGAGCTCCGGGTCGATCATCTTCACGATGTAGGCGTAGGCGCGGAACAGCTCCTCGCCTGTCTCGTAGTAGAACTGCGAGTCGGTCCGGAGGTGCTGGAAGAACTCGGTGAGCGAGCCCTTGAAGCCGACCTCGTCCATGACCTTTTGCATCTCGGCCCGGTTGCGCGCGACTTCCTGGAGGCCGATTGCGTGGATCTCCTCGGGTGTCAGGCCGGTCGTCGTGTGGTAGCGCGCCAGGAACCGGTAATGCGCCCGGCCGTCCGGCGTATCCCAGAGCCCGACCGTCTCGCGGGTGGCCGGCAGGTATTCGTCGCGGAAGATGGCCTGGAAGCGCCGGTAGGCAGGAACCACGGACCCGGCGATGACGGCTTTCGCTTCCGCGGTCAGCCGCTCGCGCTCGGCGGCCGGGATCGCGTCGGGGTAGCTGCGGAAGCGGGCGAAGAACGGGCTCGCTTCGGGATCGTCGACGACCTGCTTCGCCAGGGGTTCGAGCACGCGCTCCATCACGGCGCGCGGTTGGGTACGCTTCTCGGCCGCGCCCTGCCGCAGGCGTTCCCCGTAGGCGTCGAGGTAGGCGGGGATCGCCCGCAGGCGCGCGAGCCAGGCCTCGTAGTCGGCGACGGTTTCGAACGGCATGAGCTCGGCGACTTCGTTCAGCGATTGCGGGCCGCTGCTCGCCTCGATCGTGTAGTACTCGCGGTGGAACGGGACCGCTGCCCGCCGCGTCTCGTATTCGTGGCGGAACAGGTCGTAGTTGAGCTGTTCGGCCGGCGGCAACGCGTCGCGCGGGATGCGGGCGAGTTCCTCGAGCACCTGTGCGTCCGCCGCGTCGCGGGCCGCCTGCGCCGCGGGCGAGATGTCCGGCCAGCGGTCGTTGTAACGCGCATCGCCGAGATAGGTCGCCGTCAGCGGGTTGTCCGCGAGGTCACGCTCCCACTCGCGATCGAACAGGGCATGCAGCCCGGCGACGGCATCGGCGGCGGCCGCGAGCGGTGCGCCGAGCAGCGCCAGGACGAGCAGGAATGTCGGGAGCGATCGGGGCATGCGGGGACTCCGGTGTCGGCGGGACACGACACGAGGCTTCGGGCGCGACTATACCCTGTGCTCGCCGGCGCTTTCCGCTAGAATCCCCCGGTCGCAACAAGGTCCTGCCGGAGAGTCCGCGCACGCGCGCGGCGCCGAAGGCGCAACCCGCCCGGAAACGCTCAGGCACCCGGACGGCAGGAACCGGCGAACTCTGGAGGGCGGCCCCCGCGGGCCCATCGACAGAGGGGCGGGCCCTGGCTACGGGAACCGCCGACATGGGACGACGCACGGCACTCTACGAATCGCACATCGCCGCCGGCGCGCGGATGGTGGACTTCGGCGGCTGGGACATGCCGGTCGCCTACGGCTCCCAGATCGAGGAGCACCATGCCGTCCGCCGCGACGCGGGCATGTTCGACGTTTCGCACATGTGCGCCGTCGACCTGCGCGGCGCCGGCGTGCGGCCGCTGCTGCTGCGGCTGCTGGCCAACGACGTAGGCCGCCTCGCCGCGCCGGGCAAGGCGCTCTACAGCTGCATGCTGCGCCCGGACGGCGGCGTGATCGACGACCTGATCGCCTGCTACCTCGACGAGAAATGGTTCCGCCTGGTGGTCAATGCCGGCACCGCCGACAAGGACCTCGCCTGGATCAAGGAACACGCGAAGCAGATCGGCGTCGCGGTCGTGCCGCGCCGCGACCTCGCGATCATCGCGGTGCAGGGCCCGGATGCGCGCGCCAGGACGCTGCCGCTCCTGCCGGAATCCGCGCGCGAGGCGGCGGGGGCGCTCGGCGTCTTCTTCGGCGCCGCCTTCGACGACGAGTGGTTCGTCTCGCGCACCGGCTACACGGGCGAGGACGGCTTCGAGGTGGCGCTGCCTGCGGAAGCGGCGGCCGGCTTCTGGGACGCGCTGCGCGCCGCCGGCGCCGCGCCCTGCGGCCTCGGTGCGCGCGACACGCTCCGTCTCGAGGCCGGCATGAACCTGTACGGCAACGACATGGACGAGACCACGACGCCGCTCGAGTCTGGCCTCGCCTGGACCGTGGCCATGGACGGCAACCGCGACTTCATCGGCAAGGCGGCGCTCGAGAAGCAGCGCGCCGCGGGCCCGACGCGCAAGCTGACGGGCCTTTTGCTGCTGGATCGCGGCGTGCTGCGCGCGCACCAGAAGGTGTTTTCGGCCGCCGGGGAGGGCGAGGTGACGAGCGGCACGTTCTCGCCGTCGCTCGAGCGCTCGATCGGCCTGGTCCGCGTGCCGACGACGGCCGGCGGAGGCGTCGAGGTCGACATCCGCGGCAAACGGATGCCTGCGCGCCTCGTCAATCCGCCGTTCGTCCGCAACGGCAAGGCCCGCATAGAACTCTAGTCACGGAGACCCGCTGCATGAGCCAGATTCCCGCCGACCTTCGCTACACGAAGAGCCACGAGTGGATGCGTACCCTGCCGGACGGCACGGTCGAGATCGGCATCACCGACCACGCGCAGCAGTCGCTCGGCGACCTCGTGTTCGTGGAAGTGCCGGAGCCCGGCCGGCGGCTCGCCGCGGGCGATGCCTGCGCGGTGGTGGAGTCGGTGAAGGCGGCTTCCGACGTGTACAGCCCGCTGGCGGGCGAAGTGGTCGCCGGCAACCCCGGCCTCGCGGCGCAGCCGGAGCTTATCAACCGCGACCCGTACGGCGAGGGCTGGATCCTGCGCCTGAAGCCTTCGGGAGGTGCGGCGGCGGAGAGCCTGGACGCGGCCGGTTACGAGGCCGTCACGGCGTCGGGAGGCTGAGTGCCCTACATTCCGCACACCCAGGACGACGTCGGCGTCATGCTCGAGCGCATCGGCGCGGCTTCCATCGACGACCTGTTCGACGAGATCCCGCAGGCGCTGCGCGTCGGCGCCCTGGCCGGCGTCCCCGATGCGCTGAGCGAGATGGAGGTGTCCCGGCTGGCCGCGGAGCGCGCCGCCGCCGACGGACGGCCGCTCAATTTCATCGGTGCCGGCGCCTACGAGCACCACATCCCGGCTCCGGTCTGGGCGCTGGTGACACGCGGCGAGATCTACAGCGCCTACACGCCGTACCAGGCGGAGGCGAGCCAGGGCACGCTGCAGATCATGTACGAGTACCAGTCGATGATCGCCGGGCTGACCGGGATGGACGTTTCGAACGCCTCCCTCTACGACGGCGCGTCCGCGCTCGCCGAGGCCTGCCTGATGGCGGTGCGCGCCCATCGGCGCTCGACGAGCGCGCGCATCCTGCTGCCCGAGACCGTGAATCCCGCCTGGCGGCACGTCGCGCGCGCCATCACGGAAGGGCAGGGGCTGCGCCTCGAGACCGTCGCCTGCGACCCGGCGACCGGCCGCATCGACCCGCACGCGCTCGCGGCCCATGCCGGCGAGGATGTCACTGCGCTCGTCGTGCCGCAGCCGAACTTCTTCGGGCAGCTGGAGGACGCGGACGCGCTGACGCGCTGGGCGCGCGCGAACGGGGCGCTCGTGATCGCGGCGGTCAATCCCGTCTCGCTCGCGGTGATGAAGCCGCCGGGCGAGTGGGGCGACGGCGGCGCGGACATCGCTTGCGGCGACGCGCAGCCCTTCGGGGTGCCGCTCTCCTCGGGCGGCCCGTACGTCGGCTTCATGGCCTGCCGCGCGGAGCACGTGCGGCAGCTGCCGGGCCGGATCGCCGGTCGCACGGTGGACGTCGAGGGCCGGCCCGGATTCACGCTGACGCTGCAGGCGCGCGAGCAGCACATCCGGCGCGCCAAGGCGACTTCCAACATCTGCACCAACCAGGGACTGCTGATGACCGCGGCCACGATCCATTTGGCGCTGCTCGGACCCGCCGGGCTCGAGCGCGTCGCGCGCGCCTGCATCGCGCGCACGGGCGAGCTGGTCGACGCGCTGACGCGCCTGCCCGGCGTGCAGGCGGCTTTCCCGGGACCGCGGTTCCACGAGGCCGTGCTGCGCCTCGAGCGCCCGGCCGGCCCCGTCCTCGAGGCGCTCGCGGCCGGCGGCATCGCCGGCGGATTCGACCTCGCGCGCGACTACCCGTGGCTCGGCGACGCGCTGCTGGTCTGCGCCACCGAGACGCGCACGACGTCCGACATCGAGGCCTACGCGCGCGCGCTCGGCGCCGTGCTCGGCCGCGCGGCGGCTGCCTGATCATGGTTTCCCGGAAGCCTGAACCCTTGATCTTCGAGCTCTCGCGCGCCGGTCGCGGTGCGACGGCCCAGCACCCGGCCGAGGAGCCGGCCGGCGACGTGCCCGCGGGATTCCGGCGGCGCGGCCGGCCGCCGCTGCCCGAAGTGTCGGAATTGCAGGCCGTGCGCCACTACACGCGGCTATCGCAGCTCAACTTCGGCATCGACACGCACTTCTACCCGCTCGGCTCCTGCACGATGAAGTACAACCCGCGGGCCTGCAATGCGCTCGCGATGCTCCCGGGCTTCCTCGGCCGGCATCCGCTCGCGGCGAGCGCCACGGGCCAGGGTGTCCTCGCCTGCCTGTTCGAGCTGCAGGAAATGCTCAAGGAAGTCACCGGCATGGCCGGCGTCTCGCTGACGCCGATGGCCGGCGCCCAGGGCGAATTCGCCGGGGTCGCGATGATCCGCGCTTACCACCGCGCGCGCGGCGATGCCGGGCGCAACGAGATCATCGTGCCCGACGCGGCGCACGGCACCAACCCGGCGACGGCCACCATGTGCGGCATGAAGGTGCGCGAGATACCGACGCTGCCCGACGGCGACGTCGACCTCGGCGCACTCGAGGCGGTGCTGTCGCCCGCGACCGCCGGCATCATGCTGACCAACCCGAGCACGCTCGGCGTCTTCGAGCGGCGCATCGGCGAGATCGCGCGCAAGGTGCATGCGGCGGGCGGGCTGCTCTACTACGACGGCGCGAACCTGAATGCCATCCTCGGCAAGGTGCGCCCCGGGGACATGGGCTTCGACGTCATCCACATGAACCTGCACAAGACCTTCTCGACGCCGCACGGCGGCGGCGGGCCGGGGTCGGGCGCGGTCGGCGTCGGCCAGCGCCTGCTGCCGTACCTCCCGGTTCCGGTGGTCGGTCGCGAGGGCGAGCGCTTGCGCTGGCTCGACGAGCGCGACCTGCCGGACTCGATCGGCCGCCTGTCCGGCTTCATGGGCAACACGGGCGTGCTGCTGCGGGCCTGGGTCTACATGCGCATCCTCGGCGCCTCCGGCATGCGCCGAGTCGCGGAGTTCTCGACCCTGAACGCCAACTACCTGCTGGCCCGGCTCGTCGAGGCCGGGTTCGAGCCGGCCTACCGCGGCCGGCGCGCGAGCCACGAGTTCATCGTCACGTTGAAGCGCGAGGCCCGCGAGCTCGGCGTCACGGCGATGGATTTCGCCAAGCGGCTCCTCGACCACGGTTACCATGCCCCGACCACGTATTTCCCGTTGCTGGTCCCGGAGTGCCTGCTGATCGAGCCGACCGAAACCGAGACGCGCGAGGAGCTCGACGGGTTCGTCGAGGCGCTCATCGCCATCCGACGCGAGGCCGAGACCGACGCGGCGACGGTCAAGTCGGCGCCGCACACGATGCCGGTGCGCCGCCTCGACGACGTGCGCGCGGCGCGCCAGCTCGACGTCGCCTGGAAACCGGCCCTCGCGTGACGGCGCGGCCGGACAAGGGCACGACCGGGCCCGTGCGCCTCGCGCGGGCGTTCGGCAGCACGTTCCGCGGTTTCGCCGCGGCGTGGCGCGAAGAGGAGGCATTCCGCCAGGAGTGCCTGCTCGCCATCGTCGTGGTCCCCCTCGGGCTCTGGCTCGGGGAGAACGGCGTGGAGCGCGCGTTGCTCGCCGGCCCCATGCTGGGGATCCTGGTCGTCGAATTGCTCAACAGCGCGGTCGAGGCGACGGTCGACCGCATCGGCGTCGAACGCCATCCGCTCTCCGGGATCGCGAAGGAGCTGGGTTCGGCAGCCGTGTTCGTCGCGTTCCTGATCCTGGTCCTCAACTGGGTGCTGGTGCTCGCATGGCGGCATTGATCTGCGGTTCGCTGGCCTACGACACGGTGATGGTCTATCCGGGCCGCTTCCGTGACCACATCCTGCCGGAGAAGATCCACCTCCTGAACGTCTCCTTCGTGGTGCCGACGCTCAGGCGCAACTACGGCGGCTGCGCCGGCAACATCGCCTACAACCTGCGCCTGCTGGATACCGCGGGGCACGCCATGGGTACCGTCGGCCACGATTTCCGGCCTTACCGCGAGTGGATGACGCAGAACGGCATGTCGCTGCGCCACGTGCGCGAGTTGCCCGACGAATACACCGCCCAGGCCTACATCACCACGGACCTGGACGCGAACCAGCTCACGGCCTTCCATCCGGGCGCGATGACGCACTCCTGGCGGCTGCAGGTGCCGTCCGACGGCAGCATCACGATCGGCGTGCTCGCGCCCGACGGGCGCGAGGGGATGATCGCGCACGCCGCGCAGTTCGCGAAGGCCGGCATTCCCTTCGTCTTCGATCCCGGGCAGGCGATGACGCTGTTCGACGGGCCTGAGCTCGCCGCCTTCGTGGAACAGGCGACCTGGGTCACGGTCAACGACTACGAGGCCACGCTGCTCCAGGAGCGCACGGGGCTGTCGACGGCGGAACTTGCGGCGCGCGTCGAGGCCTATGTGGTGACCCAGGGCGCGGAAGGCTCCGCGGTGCACGCGGGCGGCCGCCGCATCGACATTCCCGCGGTCCGTGCGGCGGCCGTCGTGGACCCGACCGGCTGCGGCGACGCCTACCGCGCGGGGCTGGTGTACGGGCTGATGCGCGGGATCGACTGGGAGACGACCGGGCGGGTCGCCTCGCTGGTGGGCGCGCTCAAGATCGCGACCGTCGGCACGCAGAACCACGGTTTCACGATGGACGAGTTCAAGGACCGGTTTCATGAGACTTTTGGCTATCGGCTGGACTAGATTCGCGCCCGCGTTCCTGGCGCTCGGCGCCGCATTCGCGCACGCCGAGGATGCGACGCAGGCGCAGCCGATGCCTCCTCCCGCGCAGGAAGCCGAGCCGGTGCTGCTGCAGCCGCAGCTGCCGGTCCTGCCCGTTCCGCAACCGATCGAACTCGAGGAGTCCACCCGCTGGGCGCGCACCCTCGAGCGCATCTCGACGGGGGTCGTCGCGATTCAGATCGACGCCGCGCGCGCCTTCGACACGGAATGGAACACGTCCTCGCAGGCGACCGGGTTCGTCGTCGACGCCGAGCGCGGCCTCATACTGACCAACCGCCACGTCGTGACGCCGGGCCCCGTCAGGGCCTTCGCGACGTTCCTGAACCGCGAAGAGGTGGCGCTCGAGCCGGTGTACCGCGACCCCGTGCACGATTTCGGCTTCTACCGCTACGACCCGTCCAAGCTGCGCTTCATCCAGCCGGCCGAGCTGCCGCTCTATCCCGAGGGCGCGCAGATCGGCGTCGAGATCCGCGTGGTCGGCAACGACGCCGGCGAGCAGCTCTCGATCCTCGCCGGCACGCTGGCGCGCCTCGACCGCCAGGCGCCGGAGTACGGCGTCGGTCGTTACAACGACTTCAACACCTTCTACTTCCAGGCGGCTTCCGGAACCTCCGGCGGCTCCTCGGGCTCGCCGGTGATCGACATCCGCGGTCGCGTGCTGGCGCTGAATGCCGGCGGCTCGACCGGCGCCGCCTCGAGCTTCTACCTGCCGCTCGCGCGCGTGGTCCGCGCGCTCGAGCTGATCCAGGCGGGCAAGCCGGTCCCGCGCGGCACGCTCCAGGCCGTGTTCCGTTACACGCCTTACGACGAACTGCGCCGGCTCGGTCTGCCGCCGGCCGTCGAGCAGGAGGCGCGCAAGAACTCACCGAGCCGGACCGGCATGCTCGTGGTCACGGAAGTCCAGCCCGGCGCGGCCTCGGACGGGCAGCTCGCGGTCGGCGACGTGCTGGTGGCCGTCGACGGCAAGCCGATGGTGGACTTCGAGGCCCTGGGCGCTCTGCTCGACGATCGCGTCGGGCAGACGGTCGACGTGACGGTCGTGCGCGGCGGCGGCACCCGCCAGGTCCCGCTGCCGGTGCAGGACCTCTATGCGGTCACGCCCGCCGAGTACCTCGAGATCGGCGACGGCGTGCTGCACACGCTCTCCTGGCAGATGGCGCGGCACATGAACGTCCCGGTGTCGGGCGTCTACGTCGCGAATCCGGGCTACATGCTTGGCGTCGCGGGCATCCCGCGCGGCGCGGTGCTGACCGAACTCGACGGCCGGCCGCTGACGGGCCTTTCCGACGCGCTCGCGATCTTCTCGACGCTCGGCCACGGCCAGCGCGCGGTCGTCCGCTACTTCACCGCCGAGGACACGCGCACGCGGCAGCTCACGTCGATCCGGGTGAACCGGGCGTGGTTCCCGGCCCGGCACTGCGTGCGCGACGACGCCAAGGGGCTCTGGCCCTGCACGCCGATCGCGGCCGGCCCGGATGCCCCGCCGCCGGAGCCCGGCACGACGCGCTTCGCGCGCACCGGCGAAAAGCTGGTGGACGCCTTCGCGCCTTCGCTGGTCCTGGTCGAGTTCAACATGCCGTACGCGATCTCGGGGGTCACCGAGCGGAATTACCACGGCACCGGGGTCGTGATCGACGCGGCCCGCGGGCTCGTCGCCGTGGACCGCAACACCGTGCCGGTCGCGCTCGGCGACGTCCGCCTGACGTTCGCGGGCACGATCCAGGTGGACGGCGTCGTCGAGTACGTGCATCCGCTGCACAACCTCGCCGTGGTCCGCTACGACCCGCGCCAGCTCGGCGAGACGCCGGTCGAGGCCGTGCGCTTCGCGGAGCGCCTGCCGGCGACCGGCGAGACCGTGCACGTGGTCGGCATACAGCCGGACGCGCGCATCGCGTCGCAGCAGGCGACCGTCTCCTCGATCGGCCCGGTGGGCTTCCCGCTGTCGCGCACGCTGCAGTTCCGCGACGCGAACCTCGAGATCGTCCGGCTGGTCAACGGCCCGTCGGAATTCGACGGCGTGATCGTGGACAAGCGCGGCGACGTCGCCGCGCTCTGGTCGAGCTTCGCGTACGAGGAAGGCCGCGAGCTGGTCCAGCAGAACATGGGCGTGCCGGCGTCCATGGTCCGGGAGATGCTGGAGTACGTGCGCGGGGAACGCACGCTGTATTCGGCGGAAGCGGAGTTCGGCCTGCTCTCGCTGGCCGAGGCCCGGCAGCTCGGGCTCGACGAGACCTGGATCGAGCGCATCACCGCGCACAACCCGCGCCGGCGCCACGTGCTGACGATCGACCGGCTGGTCGCGGGTTCCCCGGCCGCGAGCCGGCTGGAACCGGGCGACCTGCTGCTCGCGGTGGACGGGAAGGTGGTCAACAGCTTCGCAGACGTCAACGCGGCGGTACGCGCGCCGGTGGTCTCGCTCACGATCTGGCGCGACGGCTCCGAGCGTATCGTCGAGCTCCCGACGGTCGTGCTAGGCGGGCGCGACGTGGAACGCGTGCTGGTCTGGGCCGGCGCCACGCTGCAGTCGCCGCACCGGCCGATGGCCGCGCAGCGGGGCATCGAGCCCACGGGCGTCTTCATCGCGTTCTTCATGTACGGCTCGCCGGCGTCGCGCTACAAACTCTGGGCGGGGCGCCGGATCACGGAAGTGGACGGCATCCCGGTGGCGGACCTGGACGCATTCATCCGCGCCGTGTCGGGCCGTCCCGACGGTTCGTCCGTGCGCCTCAAGACCGTGAGCTGGAACGGCTCGGTGGACATCATCACGCTCCGGCTCGACCAGCATTACTGGCCCGCCTACGAGCTGCGGCGCACCGATACCGGCTGGACGCGAATCCCGCTCGAGTGAGCCCGGACGCCGCAGCGATCGAGCGGGCGGTCGCCTTGCTGGAGGCGGGCGAGCTCGTGGCGTTTCCGACCGAGACCGTCTACGGGCTCGGCGCGGATGCCGGAAACCCGGCCGCCGTCGCGCGGATATTCGCCGCCAAGGGCCGGCCGGCGACGCACCCCCTCATCGTCCATTTCAGCAATTTCGCTGCGGCGCGCGCCTGGGCGGCGGACGTGCCGGACGCCGCCCGCAAGCTCGCCGAGGCATTCTGGCCCGGGCCCCTGACGCTGGTGCTGCCGAAGGCGGCGCAGGTTCCCGCGGCGGTGACGGGCGGCCAGCCGAGCGTCGCGCTGCGTTCGCCCGCGCATCCGGTCGCGCGCGCGCTGCTCGCGGCCTTCGGCCGCGGGATCGCCGCGCCGTCGGCGAACCGCTACGGGCGCATCAGCCCGACGCGCGCGGCCGACGTGCGCGCGGAACTCGGCGACCGCGTCGCGTTCGTGCTCGACGGCGGCGACTGCGAGGTGGGCCTCGAATCCACCATCGTCGCCTGCCTGGGCGGGCGCGTGACCCTGCTGCGCCCCGGTTCGATCACGCGCTCGCAGGTCGAGGACGTCGTCGGGCACGTGGACGAAGCGGGGCCGGACGCGCCGCGCGCGCCGGGAAGCGACCGCTCGCATTACGCCCCGGGAACGCCGCTCGCCACGGTGCCCGCCGACCGGCTGCAGGATGCGGCGGAAGCGGCGCTCGCGCGCGGCGAGCGCATCGCCGTGCTCGCGCGCACGGCGCCCTTCGTCGAATCGGAACGTGCCGCCTGGCGGCGGATGCCGGAGTCGTCGGCGGCCTACGGACGGGCGCTGTACGCGGCCCTGCGCGCGCTCGATGCGACGGGCGCGGACCGGATCCTGGTCGAAGCCGTGCCGCCGGGCGAGGCCTGGGCTGCGGTCGCCGACCGGCTCGCGCGTGCGTCGGGCGCAGGCCCCGCGGACGGCGTGCTCAGCGGACCGTGACGCTCTCGGACAGCAGGGTGTTGATCTCGTCGAGCCCCTGGCGGTCGAGCGTGCCCGCCGCCTGCTGCAGTCGCAGCACGTTCAGCAGGTAGTCGTAGCGGGCGCGCGCGAAGTCGGTCTGCGCCTGGAACAGGCGCTGGCGGGCCTGCAGCACGTCGACCGAAGTGCGCGTGCCCACTTCGTAGCCGGCCTCGGTCGCTTCCAGCGCGGTCTGCGCCGATTCCACGGCCTGCTTCAGCGACTTGACGCGCGCGACCTCGGAGTTGACCCCGAGGTAGGCGTCGCGCGTCGAACGCTCGGTCTCGCGCGCCGTGCGCTCGAGGCGCTCGCGCGCCGCGATGTTTCGGTACCCGGCCTGGCGCACCCGCGAGGACGTGAAGCCGCCGGAGAAGATCGGCACCGTGACCTGCACGCCGTAGACGGTGTCGTAGCTGCGGTCCGAGGTGTCGCCCGCGGTCGTGCCGCCGAGGGTGCCGGTGGTTTCGTTGAAGCCGCGGTTCACGACGAAGTCGACGGAGGGAACGTGGCCGCCGCGCTCGACGTTGACGTTGGCGCGCGTGATGTCGGCCGCGATCCGGCTCGAGATCAGGCTGGCATTCTGGTCCATGGCGAGCTTGACCCAGTCATCCGGGCTTTCCGGGTCGGGGCTTTCGAGCGGCATGTCGTAGCCCGGGCGGTCGAGCGTGTCCCAGGTGTCGCCCGTCAGCTCGCGCAGGATCTCGCCGGAGGTGGCGAGGTTGCGCTTCGCCTGGATCAGCACCGCGGTCGCCTGGTCGAACGCGGCCTTCGCGTCCTGCACGTCCGTGACCGCGATCAGGCCGACCTCGAAGCGCTTCTCCGACTGCTCGAGCTGGCGGCCGATCGCATCGTGCGCCGCCTGGCCGGCCTCGAGCGTGTCGCGCGCGGCGAGCACGTTGAAATACGCCTCGGCGGTGCGGACCACGAGGTTCTGCTGGGCCACCAGGTAGTCGGCCTCGGCCTGCGCGCGCTCCGCATTCGCGCGCTTGAGCGTCGCCCAGCTCTCCCAGCTGAAGATGCTCTGGCGCAGCCCGAGGTTCCAGCTCTCGCGGTCGCCGTCGAAGTTGCGTACGTCGGGCGTCAGCGGCACGCCCGGCGCCACGAACGTGCCCGTGCTGTTCGAATCGACCGTGTCGTACCAGGTGCCGTCGGCATTGACCTGCGGCAGCAGGGCGGCGATGGCCTGCGGCCGGGATTCGCGCGTCGCAAGCCTGTTGGCGTCCGCTTCGCGGATCAGCGGATCGTTGGTGAGTGCGCGCTCGTAGACGTCCTTGAGGTCTGCGGCCGAGGCGTTGAAGCCCGCAAGGCTCGCGACGGCCAGGAGGGTATGGACCAGGAATCGGGTGTTCATGCGCAGGCATTCCTTCGCAAAATTCGGGAAGGGGAGAACTACTGTATTAGTAGTGTATATCACTAACTGACCTAGGCTCAAGAGGACTCGATACTGCCATCCATTCCGCCGGATTCAGGCCCCATTTGCGCCAAGCCGCCCGAAACAGGGGCCCAATGCCCGATGGGCGGCCGGGCTCAGAACCGGAACCGGGAGGGTGGGGACCGCAGGAGGAGCGGCGCGACCGAGGTTTCGAACAGGGGCTCGCGCAGCCAGGATTCTTCGCCTGTACGCGTCACGAGGCAGGCTTCCATGACGGCACCCGTGCCGATCACCGCGAACAACCGGCCGCCGACCGCGAGCGCCCGCTCGAGGCGCGCGTCCGGTGAGGGCAGCGAACCGGTGACCGCCACGACTTCGTACGCCGGCTCGTAGTGGCGGGCGAGGGCATCGGCGGTTTCGACCGTGACGCCCGCGATGCCGAGTTCGCCGAGCGCGCGGCTTGCGCCGGCCGCGAGGTCCGCGTGGATCTCGAGGCTGTCGACGGTTCCCGCCAGGTAGGCGAGGCAGGCAGCGAAGTAGCCGCTGCCGGTCCCGACTTCGAGCGTCCGCTCGCCGCGCGCGGGCGCCAGCGCCTGGAGGATGCGGCCTTCCAGCACGGGCGGCAGCATGGACTGGCCGTGGCCGATGGGGATCGGTGCGTCGGCGAATGCCACCGCGCGGTAGGCCTCGGGCACGAATCGCTCGCGCGGAACGGCGGCGAAGGTTTCCAGCACGCGGGTATCCAGCACTTCGCCGGCGCGCACCTGCTGGTCGATCATCTGCCGCCGTGCGGCTTCCATCCGGGTGTCCATTGCCATTATGGTGAATCGCCGCGGGCCGTGGTTCAAGCGTGGGATATGCTGCCCAAGGCCGCGCAATGTAAACGAAATTGACGGTCCCGCGGGCCGCTGAATCGAAGGGGATGACAGGCCTGATGACGGTCCCGACGATCGCCGCGTTCGCGCTGGCGACATTGGCAATTGTGCTCGCGTGGGTTGCCTGGCGGCAGCACCGCGCGCTGGCGCGGCGCGAGGACGAGCCGGCTGCGCAGCCGTCGACGGCGGAACGCGAGGCGACGCAGGCGATGCTCGCGGCGCTCCGGGAGCCTGCGCTCCTGCACGGCGAGCGCATCGAGGCGGCCAACCCGTCCTTCGCGTCCCTGGTCGGGATTCCTGCCGACCAGCTCGTCGGCCGGACGCTCGCTGAACTCGTGTCGGGGGAATACGCCGGTCTTGCCGGCCTTGCGGTCACGCGCGCGCTTTCCGGCGAATCCGGGCCCGCACTCGCCGAGGTCGAGATTGCCGACCCGCACGGCCAGGTGACGCGGCTCGAGATCACCGGCACCGCGATCGGCGCCCCGGGCCGCAGGCTCGTCCTGGTCACCGCCGAGGAGATGCTCCCGCGCCACGAAGGCGGGGACCTGCGCCAGGCGCCGGCCCGCCCGCAGCTCGCGCTGGATTCTCTGGGCGAGGGCATCCTGACCACCGACGCCCACGGCCAGATCGATTACCTGAATCCTTCGGCCGAGGCCATCACCGGCATGCGCCGCGAGGACGCGGTCGGCCAGGCATTCGGTGCGATGTTCGGCTTCGTGGACGAGCACGACCGCCGCGCCCTCGCCGATCCCGTGCAGCAATGCCTGGCGACCGGCAGCCGCGTGAACCTGGGGCGAAGGTCGCTGCTCATTTCGCGGGCGACCGGCAGCGAGCTCGGCGTCGAGGCGACGGCATCGCCGATCCGCGGCCCGGACGGCGACGTGGCGGGGGTCGCCGTGATGCTGCACGACGTGAGCGAGCTGCGCGGATTGACGCAGCAGATGTCCTACCAGGCGAGCCACGACGCGCTCACCGGCCTGGTCAACCGCCGCGAGTTCGAGCGCCGGCTCGGCGAAGCGCTGGAGATCGCGCGCGCCGGTCGTCAGGGCCACGTCGTGTGCTACCTCGACCTGGACCGCTTCAAGGCCGTCAACGACACCAGCGGCCACCTCGCGGGCGACAACATGCTGCGCGAGGTCGCCGCGCTGATCCGCGAGGCGGTGCGCGACTCCGATACCGTCGCGCGCATCGGCGGCGACGAGTTCGGCGTGCTGCTGGTCGGCTGCCCGCTCGAGAAGGCGCGGCAGATCGCCGACGACATCTCGCGCGCGATCGGCGAGTACCGCTTCGTCTGGAAGGACCGCATCTTCAGCGTCGGCGTCAGCATCGGCCTCGTCGAGCTGACCGGGGAGAGCAACTCGCTGGAGGAGGTCATGAGCGCGGCGGACTCCGCCTGCTACGTGGCCAAGAAGCAGCCGGACAGCCGCGTGCACGTCTATTCCTCTCACGACGAAGTCGTGGCCCGCAGCCGCGGCGAGATCCAGTGGCTGCAGCGCCTGCAGGCGGCGTTGCGCGACGGCTTCTTCGAGCTTTACGTCCAGCCCATCGAGCCGGCGCGCCCCGGCGCGGCCAACGGCCCGGCGCTCGAGGTGTTCGTGCGCCTGCACGACGAGGGCCAGGCCGTCGCGCCCGCGGAGTTTTTCCCCGCCGCGGAGCGCTACCGGCTGATGTCCATGATCGACCGCTGGGTGCTCGGCTCGGCGCTGGCGGCGCTCGCGGCCGGCGCGATCCGGCTGCCGCCGGGGCGGAGCCTGTCGATCAACATCTCCGGCCAGACGCTCGCCGATCCGTCGTTCCTCGAGTTCGTGGTCGAGGAACTCGACCGGACCGGCGCGCAGCCGGCGCAGATCTGCTTCGAGGTGGCCGAGACCTCGGTGATCGGCAACATGGACCAGGCGCGGCGCTTCGTGGACGTTCTGCACGGCATGGGCTGCCGCTTCGCGCTCGACGACTTCGGCACCGACCTCGGCGGGTTCGCGAACCTGAAGCAGCTGCCGATGGACTACCTCAAGATCGACGGCTCGTTCATGCGCGACCTCGGGCGCGACTCGGTCAACCAGGCGATGGTCAGCGCCGTGGTCGGCATGGCGCGCACGCTCAATTTCCGCCTGGTCGCCGAGCAGGTCGAGGACGTCGCCTCGCTCGAGGCGGCGCGCGCCATGGGCATCGACTTCGTGCAGGGCCACGCCATCGGCCGCCCGAAGCCGCTCGCGCCGGCGGCGTGAGGCCGGTCGCGTTCAGCGTTCGATCGCGGGTGGATCGGCGAAGCGCCGGATCCCGAACGCCTCGTATAGGTCCGCCGGCGCGTAGCCGATGCCGTCCTTCAGCACGTAGCTGACCTTGCGGATGTCCGAGATGTCCTTCGTCGGGTCTCCGTCCACCAGGATGAGGTCGGCGCGCTTGCCGGCCTCGACCGTGCCGCGGTCGGCCAGCACGCCCGAGTAGCGCGCGCCGTTTTCGGTCGCGATGCGTACGACCTCGCCCGCGGGCACGCCCGCCTGGACGTACAACTCGAGCTCGCGGTGCAGCATGAACCCGGCGAGGTCGTCGGTGCCGGCGACCAGCGGCACGCCCGCCGCGTGCAGCCGGCCCACGAACTCGAGCATCCGGCGCCAGGAGGCCCGGTAGGTCTCGAGCCTGCCGCCGCTCACGTCGGTCTCGTTGTTGTGGTACTCGCGCCGCGTCGCGACCGGCAGGTGGTCCGCGACCGCGGCGACGGCCGGATTCACTTCGCCCGGCTTCTGGGTCCAGGAACCCTCGAAGGTGGCCATCGTCGCGTCGATCACGGTCTGGCGTTCGGCCAGCAGGGCGATGAAATCGCGCACCGTGGCGGAATCGAGGTCGAGGTCCTTCGCGCGTTCGCCGACCAGGTTGAAGCGCACGATCGTGCGCGAGTCGGTGTCCGGGTCGGAGACGAAGTTCAGCATCAGCTGGTTGATGTGCTGCAGCTCGTCGTAGCCGTCGCGCACGACGCGCTCTGAGCGCGAGAAGGCCGGGACATGGCCGCTCACGCGCAGGCCCCGTTCGTGGGCATAGGCCGCGATCGGCGCCGCCCACTCCGGCTTGATCGAGTTGTACAGCTTGACCTGCCGGAACCCGCGCTGCGCGTACCAGTCGACCGCGTTCTCGGCCTCCGCGACGTTCGCGACGACGAAGCCGCCGCTCGCCTGGAACGGACTCGCGCCCTCGATGAAGCCGGCCGGCTCGATGTGCGGGCCGACGGCGCGGCCCGCTTCGATGTCGGCGCGCAGCTGCGCGAGGCTGTCATTGTCGTTGCCCATGTCGCGCGAGGTGGTGACGCCGCCCGCGATCTGCAGGGCCGCATTCCAGGCGTCCTCGTGCGTGTGCATGTCGAACAGGCCGGGCAGCAGGGCGCGGCCGGCGCCGTCGATCACCGTTGCCGGGTCCTTGGCGGGGGAGCCCGCCGGATAGATGGCGGCGATTCGCCCGTGGTTGACGTAGACGTCCGCCGGCTCGCCGAGCGACTTCGACCGCGCGTCGAACACGCGCACGTCGCGGATCAGGATCGGCTGCGGCAGCGCCTGGCGGTGGCGTGCGGCGACTTCGGCGAGCAGGCGCGCGCCGGCCTCGCGTTGCAGCCGCTCGAGCTCGGCGGCCGAGGCGCCGTGGTTCGCGGCGATCACCTGCGCGTAACCGGGCACGATGTAGGCGAACAGGTTCCGGTCCCCGCCGGTCTCGAGCCAGACGTAGTCGGGCTGCAGCCGCGACCCGAACAGCGCATGCAACGCGACCTCGCGCTCCTGGCCCGCCGGCCCGACCGTCGTCGTCGCCAGCTGCTCGCTGCGCAGCTCGCCGCCCGGCAGCGCGGCCAGGCGACCGCCCGCGCCGAGCGTCGCGCGGACCACGACCGCGCTCGCTTCCGGGCTCCCGTACACCGGGAGGTAAACGGCCGGTTCGTCCAGCGCCTGCTGTCCGCGTTCGCTGGGCGACCGCCAGCGCGCCTGCTTGCCGTCCAGCTCGAAACGCTCGTCCAGCTTCGCGCCGAACGTCGAACGGCCCGTCTGCCGGTAGCTGCGGAACGACCCGTCCGCCCGCAGCGCGATACGCTCCTCGATGTCCGGTCCGCGCCCGTTGTCGCGGTAAGTGAAGCTGACCTGCCGCTGCCCGTCGTCGCGGATGACGGTCGTCAGAGTGCCGGACTTCTTGCCGGAAAAGACGACGTCGTAGTCGAGCCGGGTGTCGGCCTGCGCGGCGAGGGAACCGGCGAGGGCGGCGGCGGCCAGCAGGAATTTCATCGGAAGACCTCTTGTCCGGTCAGTTGCCAGTGGATCATGGGCACCGGGATCATGCCGGCGCCGTTCACTTCGTCGAAGAAGCGGTACAGCGAGAATTCGGCGCCGAGCTGGTGCGCGCGGATGCGGATCAGCTCGTCGAGCAGGTGCTTGCCGGTCACGTAGCTGGTGCCGTAGCCGGGCTGGCGCAGGTACAGCTGCTGCTCGAAGCCGAGCAGGTCCAGGTGCGGGCTCATCCAGCCGCGCGGCGTCCACTCCACCTGGAAGGCCTTCGCCTTCGCGATGTCGAACTGGTTGTCCTGGGCGAGGAGCGAGGCGAGGCCGCGCGCGGCGCGCTGCGCCAACATGATCCAGACGACTTCCCGGGCGCGCGGCTGGTCGTCGAACAGCCCGGCGTTCAGCATCAATTCTTCCATGGCGGTCGCCATGCCTTCCGAGCGGCTGTCCCAGATGTTGTAGAGCAGGGGGCCGCGGCGGATCGGGCTCGGGTGCGGTTCGTCGCGCATCCGCGCCAGGTCCCACCAGTGGTAGAAGTGGGTGTACAGCGTCAGCGGTTCGTGGTGCGTCGCGATCGCGAAGAAATTCCGCGAATCCGGCGGCACGTACTCGCCGAGCTTCGCCCGCAGCGCCGGGTCCATGCTGGCGCGCATCGGGTACAGCCGGCGCTGCTCGAGGAAGGCGAGGTAGCGCGTGACGGCGTCGTTCGCGCGGCGTTGGAACTCCTCCGGGGCCTGGATGACGGGCATCGGCGGCAGGCCGCGGTTGCGCTCCTCCTCGGCCTTGAGCGAAGCGTGCGTGCGCGCAAGCTCGCGCCGCAGGAGCTCGACTTCCTGCTCCCAGGTCATCGGCACGAGGTGGACGTTCTGCAGGCTCCAGGTGTAGTTCTCGCGGCCGATGCCGGACGGACCGTCCTTCCCCGGCGCTTCGGCATCGAGCCAGTCCGCGAACTGCACGGTCGACTCCCGCGCCGCGGCGATGGCCCGCCGCAACGCACGCCCGCTGCCCGAGGTCCGTTTCGCGAGCGCGTCCAGCGAGTCGACCTGCTTGCGGATGGTGCCGGCGCCCGTCACCCACAGGTCGCGTGCGTTGCCGGTCAGGTTGCCCCGCGCCTGTTCGTTGAGCGGCGGGATCACGGCAAGGGCGGCCGCGAGCTTCGCCTCGGATTCGCGCGACAGCGGGAATTCGTAGGTCCACACGTCGACGATCGCGTGGTGTTCGCTGCCCTCGTGCGCGGGCGTGTCGCTCTGCTCGTCCCACACGGTCTGGTAGAAGGCCGGATCGCGCGCCCAGGGCTGCAGCACGCGCACGTAGAAATCGAAGCCGTTCATCTCGGCCCCCACCAGCCGGTGGTCGACTCGTGCCTCGATCGGCCAGGCGGAAGTGTCGATGGCGGCGAGTCGTGCCTGCCACGCGGGCAATTCCGCGTGCCGCCGGGCGAACGTCGCGGCCGTATAGTCCGGCGCGCCGTCGCGCAGGGGCGGCCGCTCGAAGGCACGCCATTCCTCGAATAGCCGGACGAGCGAATCGTAGCCGGCCGGCGCTGCGGTTGCGGCCCACGCCGCAGGAGTGCCGAACGCGATCAGAATGAGGCAGGCCGCCACGCGGCGGATTCCCAGCGCAGGTTTCATGCAGGCCCCCTTGGAACGTGCCGGATTCTAATGCCCGGTTGAATTTGCGGGCAAATCGGAGTATTCGGGGAGCTTCCCCGGATCGGAGAGCCCGCATGAACCGCCAGTTCTGGGTCGTGGTCGCCGTGATCGCCGTCGCGGCCGGCGGCTTCTATCTCTACAAGCGGTCGTCAGAGTCGTCGCTGCCCGACCTCGCACCGGTGGGCGCCAACCTGATCGAGGGCCTGGGCGACTACTCCATGCCCGTGACGGCGAAGAACGCCGACGTGCAGCGCTGGTTCGACCAGGGCCTCGCGATGACCTACGGCTTCAACCACGACGCCGCCGAGCGCTCGTTCCTGAAGGCGGCCGAGCTCGACCCGGACTGCGCCATGTGCTGGTGGGGCGCCGCGCTGGTGCTGGGTCCGCACGTCAATTCCGGCATGGATCCCGCCAACAACCCGAAGGCCTGGGACCGGCTGCAGCGGGCGGAGCGTGCGGCCCCGGAGGCGACCGAAAAGGAGCGGGCGTTCATCGCCGCGCTCGCTGCCCGCTACGCCGAGAACCCGCCGGAGGATCGCCGCCCGCTCGACGAAGCCTATGCTACGGCGATGGGCGAACTCGCGGCGAAGTACCCGGACGACCTCGATGCCGCGACGCTGCACGCGGAAGCGATGATGGACCTGCAGCCCTGGGATTACTGGGACGCCACCGGCCAGCCGAAGGGCCGCACGGCGGCGGTCGTCTCGACGCTCGAGTCCGTGATCGCACGCGACCCGGAACACGCCGGCGCGCTGCATCTCTACGTGCACGCCGTGGAAGCGTCGCCGGATCCGTCCAAGGGGGTCGCCGCGGCGGACACGTTGCGCGAGCTGCTCCCGGGTTCCGGCCATTTGGTCCACATGCCGGCGCACATCTACGCGCGCGTCGGCCGCTGGCATGACGCCGTGCTGGCCAACCAGAAGGCCATCGTCGCCGACGACAGCTATCTCGCGATCTGCAAGCCGGGCCCGGGCGTCTACCCGCTCGGCTACGTGCCGCACAACCACCACTTCCTCTGGTTCGCGGCGACGATGGAGGGCGCGAGCGAAGTCGCGCTTGCCGCGGCCGTGCATACCGGCGAGCGCACCAGCGACCCGCAGCTCATGCGCACGCCCGGCTTCGAGGCGATGCAGAACTTCTCGCTGACGCCGGTGTTCGCCGCCGTGCGCTTCGGGCGCTGGGACGAGGTCGCCGCATTGCCGAAGCCGGCGGACGACGTGCCCTACATGCAGGCGATGTGGAACTATGCGCAGGCGATGGCGGCAATCGGCCAGAATCGGCTCGACGACGCGAAGGCCTTCCACGCGGCGCTCGCGCCCGCCGCGTCCGACCCGGCGATCGAGAAGATGATGGCCTGGGACCGCTACCCGCTGATCGGAGGCGTGCAGGTCGCCGAGCGCTTCGTCGCGGCCGGGATCGCGCGCGCGGAGAAGAAATACGACGAGGCGATCGCCGCCCTCAACACGGCCGTGACGATCGAGGACACGCTGCCGTACGACGAGCCGCCGGGCTGGAACTGGCCGGCGCGGCTGGCGCTCGGCGACGTGCTGCTGGAGGCCGGCAAGCCCGCCGACGCCGAACAGGTGTTCCGCGACGAGCTGCAGCGCAATCCCGAGAACGGCTGGTCGCTGCACGGCCTCGCGCGCGCCCTGAAGGCGCAAGGCAGGAAGGCGGAGTCACAGGCGGTCGCCGAGCGCTTCGCGAAGGCCTGGGCCAACGCCGACGTCGACCTCGGGAAGATCTGAAATGAAGGGGACGCACCCCTTCATTTGCGTCCCCTTCATTTCAGGCCGGCCAGGTCCGCCGCGAGGGCGGCCGGCTCGTGTGGCGCGGAGAAATAGCCGGCGAGGCGGGCCTCGGGGTCGATCAGCACGAAGGCCGTCGAATGGTCGACGGTGTACTCGTCGCCGACGCCCGGGTTGACCACCTGCGCGAGGCCGAGCCCCGCCGTGAAGCGGTCCACCTCCGCGCGCGAGCCCGTCGCCCCGCGCAGCCCGGGATCGAAGTGCGCGAGGTAACGCCGGATCACCTCGGGCGTGTCGCGCTCCGGGTCCACGCTCAGGAACAGGAACTGCAGGTCGTCGCGGGCGACCCGCCGGCGCAGTTCGGCCATGGATGCGACCGTCAGCGGGCAGACGTCGGGGCAGTGCGTGAAGCCGCTGAACAGGAGCGTCCAGCGCCCGCGCAGGTCGTCGCGCAGGAACGGCTGCCCGTCCGCGCCGGTCAGGCTGAACTCGGCGAGCGGTGCCGGCCGCGGCAGGGCGGTGCCGGAGCGGAGTTCCGGCGGATCGACGCCGCGCTCGCGCAGCGCGACGCCGGTGCCGATCGCCACCGCGGCGAGGATCGCGATCGCGATGGGCACGTGTCGCATCCGGCAGTCCCCGGGTTCAGGCGCGCGAGCCGCCGTTCCAGCCGAGCAGGTTCAGGAACTCGCGCCGGTTCTTCGGCCCCCGCGTCTGGAAGTGCGGCTGCGGCCGTTCCCGGTAGGCGAGGCGCTCGCCGGCCACGGCGTCGCGGCGCGCGCGCAATTTCATCTCCTGCGCGGAGATGCCGTAGGGGCGCATCGCATTGAGCCCGAAGATCTTCGCGCGCAGCCCAGGCGTGATCTCGGGATAGCCGTGACGCTCGCGGAACTCCGGCGCGATCTGGAAGGCGCGGAACGCCTGGATCTGGTCCTGCGGCGAGCCGTACCAGATCGAGTCCGTGCCCCAGAGCACGTTGTCCGGCCCGCAGTGCTTCAGGAGCTTGCCGACGCCGTGGGCGGCCTGTTCGGGGTCGCGCATGAGAAAGCGCCAGGTGCTGCCGAGCTCCGCGTAGACGTTCGAACCCGGCCCGATGCCGCTTTCCTCGAGCGAGCGGATCAGGGTGTCGATGCCGTCGCCGCCCGCGTTCTGGCCATAGGCCTTCTCCTCGACTTCGGTGACGAAGCCGGAGTGGTAGACCAGGAAGCTGACGTCCGGGAAGCGCTTGGCGATCGGTCCGATGTCGCGGCACTGGCTGTGCTCGTAGGACTGCGGCCCGAACGGCAGTCCCTTGTGCACGCAGATCACCTTGACGCCGAGCCGGCGCGCCTCTTCCACGAAGCGGATGCCCACGTCGTCGTCGAGGAAGAAGCCCGTGCCGTCCGGCCCCCACTGGGTGTAGGTCTTCCAGGCGCACACGCCGAACTCGTCGCGCAGGCGCGGCATGTCCTCGAGGTCGCCCGGCTGGTTCGGGTTCACGCGCCCGTGGATCATGAGCCGGTGGTTGCCTTCCAGGCGATCGACGATGCGCCGCACGTTGTCCGCCGATTCGATCTCGAGCGGCGAGGCGTCGCGGCGCGAGGGAACGAAGGACAGCACCATCATGTCCGTGTCGCTGTCGAGGAAGACGTCCTTCACGAATTCCTCGGACGTCAGGCAGGCCAGGTGGCTGCGCGGCGTCTTGCCGCCCGCAAGCGCGCATCCGGCCTTCGGCGCCCACGAGAACGCCGACTCGGGCGCGACCTTGAGCCAGGCCTCGGTCGGGTCCACGTAGTGCCCCTGCACGTCGAAGATGAACTCGCCGGTCTCCAGCGTCGCGGCCGCCGCCGCGGGTTCGGTCGCCGCGACCGCGGGCAGGTCGAAGAAGCCGCCCGCGCGGCCCGCCGCCGCGTTCGCGGCGTTGAACGCGAGCAGCGTGCTCGCCGCGCCGCAGGACGACAGCAGGAAATTGCGGCGGCCCATGCCGAGCCGCCGGGCGTTCGCGCCGGCCGCCTCCTGCGCCAGCGCGTTGGCGTGCCGGTTGGCCCGCGAGAGCGGAACCGGCAGGAACTCGCCGTTGCTGGTCGAGTCGAGCTTGATGGGGAGCCGCAGGCCGTCCGGGTCGACGCGATCGTGCGGCTTCTTCATCACAGCGCTCCCGGGTCTCCGTGCACCGGCTTGCCCTCGAACAGCGTCAGCAGCACCTTCGTGTCCGAGATCTCCGTCGCCGGGATCTCGAACAGGTTGCGGTCGAGCACGGCGAGGTTCGCCAGCTTGCCGACTTCGAGCGAGCCGGTGTTCTTCTCGTCGCGGTTCGTGTAGGCCGCGTTGATCGTGAATGCCGCGAGCGCCTCCGGGAGTCCGATGCGCTCGTCCGGCATGAACGGCTTCGTCGGCGGGCTGGTCGCCTCCATGCGCGTGATCGCGGTCTCCATCTCCTCGAACGGGTTCGCGGTCGACACGGACCAGTCGCTGCCGAAGGCGACCACGGCGCCGCTCCTCTCCATGCTCGCGATCGGGTACATGTAGGTCGCGGCCTGCTTGCTGATGAACGGCAGCGTCAGCTCGTTGACGTAGTCGTCGGCCATCGCCCACAACGGCTGGAAGTTCGCGACCACGTTGAGCTGCCGGAAACGCGGCTGGTCGTCCGGGTGGATCAGCTGGATGTGCGAGATGTGGTGCCGGTGCCCGAGCTGGCCATTGGCCGTCCGCGCGGCCTCGATGGCGTCCAGCGCCTGGCGCACGGCGCCGTCGCCGATCGCGTGGAAGTGCACCTGGAACCCGTCCCCGTCTAGCTGCGTGACCGCCTTCTTGAGCAGTTCCGGCTCGACCATCGGGATGCCGCGCACGTCCGTCTTGCCCTTCAGGCGGTACGGTTCGAGCACGACGCCGGTGTAGTTCTCCAGCACGCCGTCCTGCATGATCTTCACGGTGCCCGCGTCGATGCGGCCCTTCGTGTACTCGCTGCGCAGCCGCTGGATGTTCTCGATCTGCTCGACGCCCTGCTCGCGCTCCCACCAGATCGAGCCGACGACGTGCAGCGAGAGCTCGCCCGCCGCGTCGAGCCGGTGGTAGGTCTTCAGGTCGTCCTCGTCGACCGAGGCGTCCTGGATTCCCGTGATGCCGTAGCCGTTCAGCATCTTGACCGCGTAGCGCAGCCCGTCGTCGCGCACCTGGTCGGTGTTCGGCGGCGCCTTGTCGGCGACCAGGCCGCTCGCGCCTTCCTGCAGGCTGCCCGACGGCTCGCCCGTCTTCGGGTCGCGGTCGATGCGTCCGTCCACCGGGTCCGGCGTGTCCTTGGTGATGCCGGCGGCTTCGAGCGCGCGGCTGTTGACCCAGGTCGTGTGGCCGTCGCGGCTCCAGAGGATGACCGGGCGGTCCGGGACGACCGCGTCGATGATCTCCTTGCGCGCGAGCGCGCCCGGTCCGAAGGACGCCATCGACCAGCCGCCGCCCTTGATCCACGGCTCGTCCGGGTGCTCGTCGGCGTACTTCCTGATGATGGCCACGTATTCCTCGACCGTGGTCGCGGCGTTCAGGTCGCAGCCGTTCGCCTCGATGCCGCCCGAGATCGGGTGGATGTGCACGTCCTGCATCCCCGGGACCACCATCCGGCCCTTGAGGTCGACGACCTGGGTCTGCGGGCCGATCCAGTCCTTGGCGCCCGCGTCGTTGCCCACGTAGACGATGCGCCCGTCGTCGATCGCGATCGTCTCGGCCCAGCTGCGCGCGCCGTCCACGGTGTAGATCGCGCCGCCGCGCAGCGCCAGGTCCGCGACCGCGGACTTGGGCGCATCGGCCGCGTCCTTGCCGTCGGGGGCGCAGCCGGCGACCAGTGTCGTGGCCAGTAGAAATCCGATCGCGTGCTTCGTCATTGGTGGTCCCTAGGTATGGTTTCGTTCCAGGTCTTCTCGCGCACCGGCTTGCCGTTCTCGGTCAGCCGGCGACGGTAAGTGTAGAAGAAATTGTCGCGGTCGCTGCGAAACGTCAACTCCGCGTCCCAGACCAGCGTGCGGCCGGGCAGCTCGACCTCCAGCCGGTGCGTGCCCGTCACGCCGGCGTCGGCCGGCGCCTGGTCGTTGATCTCGTAGCGGATGGTCTCGAGGCTGCGTTCGATGCCCCAAGGGTAGCGGGTGCCGGAGCCGTTCGTGGCTTTCGCGACGACCGTCCCGGTCGCCGGGTTGCGGTCCACGGAGGAGATCTCCCCGTAACCCGAGGTGGTCCCGGCCTCGAGCGATTCGACGCCCGCGAACTCCGGGTCGTCCTGCGACGGCGGCAGGAAGTCCGGCACGGGCCGCGCCTCGAACGGGACGACCGGCAGCGTCAGGCGAGACTTCTCGAGCTGCAATGCGGTCGTCATCGGGTATGGGGTCGGCCAGAGCATCGGCCACATCGCATTGTTGACCGCGAGCCGGATGCGGTGGCCCTTCGGGAACACCCACGAGGTGAAATGCATCTCCACGTCGAGCTCGAACGGCTCGCCGGGGACGATGGCCTTCGGGTCGCGCGCCGATTCGCGGTGCGTGCCGTTCATCGCGGCCCCGGTCACCTGCGTCACCGTGCCGTCCGGCGCGACGTCCGAGAGCCGCGCGATCCAGTTCGCGCGCGTGGCGTCGGCGGCGACCGTCAGCAGCGCGCGCGGGAAACCGAGGATCTCGAGATCCTCCTCGAGCGGTGCGCTGTCGTAGACCAGGCTGAATGCATCGGTGCCGCGCTGGTCGTGGGCGACGTCGCCCCACCACATGACGGGCCCGCCGGCCTCGAATCCGGAGGAGGGTACGTATCGCAACTGGTGGGTCGTCGCCGGCGGCGCGGCGCCGTCGAGCGTGTGGTCCGGCTGCGGATACAGGACGCGGTCGAGGACGCGGGCGACCGGCCAGCCATCCTCCCAGCGCCAGCGGCCCGGCGCATCTTCGAGGTGCGGGCCCGGCGGGTGCCAGTCGCGCACGAACACGGCGAAGCGCGGTTCGTCCATGATTCCCGTGTCTTCGCCTTTCAGCCAGTGGTCGAACCAGCGGATCGCCTCGTGGCGCCATTCCATGCCGGGACCCGGATAGGGCTGGTGCGGCCAGGTGTGGTGCCAGGCGCCCACCATGCCTTTCACCGGCGCGTTCTTCACCTGCTGCAGCATGCGCGCGACGCTGTCGCGGTAGCCATCGTACCAGCCGCCGATGTGGAACGTCGGGATGCGGATGGCGTCGTAGCGGTCGCGAAGAGACGCGCGGTCCCAGTACGGCCCGTCGCGCTGCTGCCGCTTGTGCGACAGCGTCCACGGCTCGACGTCGAAGCGGTCCCGGAAGTTGGAGTCGTCGACCACGTAGTCCGGCGCGCCGGGGCGCGCATTGTCGAGGTCCATGCTCATTTCCCAGGAGTCGAGGTGCATGATCCCGTCCATGTAATGCACGTCGTCCTGGTAGAGGTCCTCGGTGGCGTCGATGGCGATGATGGCCTTGAGCGCCGGCACGTCGCGCGCCGCCATCTGGATCGAATTGAAGCCGCCCCAGGAGATGCCGAACATGCCGACGTTGCCGTTCGACCAGGGCTGCTTCGACAGCCAGTCGATGACCACGTCGCCATCCGCATGCTCGATGTCCGAGTACTCGTAAGGCACGATCCGGCCTTCGCTGTTGCCGGTGCCGCGGATGTCGACCGCGGCGACCACATAGCCGCGCTTTACGAAATAGGAATAGAGCGGCCAGTTGCGGCTGCGGGCTTCGTGCTTGCGGTAGGGCAGGTACTCGAGCAGCACCGGGAATCGCTCGCCGGCCTGGCCGCCGGTGGGTTGGTACAGGTCCGCCGAAAGCCGCACCCCGTCCGGCAGGGTGATCCAGGCGGTGCTGAGCGCCATGCCGTAATTCGCAGGCTTCTCGACCGCGGCGCCCGCCGGCATGCTTAAAGCAAATAAAATCAATAAGCTAGCAGCTACTAAATTGCGATTCAGTAAACTGAACATACGTTGAGTCAATCCGTCCGCCCGGGATAGAATGTGTGGGTTGCCGGAAGGAGGCTAGCATGGCCGCAAATCTCGAACCCAGCACCGACGTCCGCCCGAGCGGGTCCAAGCTCGACCTGATCCAGGCGACTGTCGCGGGCATATCGCAGTACGGCCTCTCCGAACTGACCTCCGCGAAGATCGCCGCGATCGCCGGTCACACGGCCGCTTCGGTCAATTTCCATTTCGGCAGCAAGGAAGCGCTGCTGCTCGCGACGCTTCGCGAGGTTTCCGAGGAATTCTCGGAGGTCATGTCGCGCGTCGCCGAGGAGGCGGGCGGGGACGACCTGCGGGCGCTGCTCGGCATCGTCGATGCCAGCCTCGGGCGCGCCCTGGCCGACACGCACCGCATCGCCGTCTGGTACGCGTTCCTGTCCGAGTCCAAGGCCCGCGGTGACTACCAGCGCATCTGCGGGGAGCGCGATTCAGCCTGGAGCAGGATGGTCATAGACCTCTGCAAGCGGCTCATCGTCGCGCGGGCAAACACATCGCCCTGGCCGGATGCCGAGGCGGTTGCCCATGGGCTGACGGGCCTGATCGACCAGCAGTGGCAGTGCATCCTGTTCGAAGGGGAAGCCTTCGACCGCGAGGCCGCGCGCCGGCAGAGCCGGGCGTACCTCTGCAGCGTCTTTCCCTGGCTGGCGCCGCGGATCGAGGCGATGGCCGCCGCGCGTCCGAAGGCCATCGAGCCGGCCGTCGCCGCCGACCCGGCCGTCAAGCTGACGCTGCCCGGCTGGATCTACCACAACGACGAGTTCCACGCGCTCGAGCGGGAGCGCCTGTTCCTGTCCTCCTGGCAGATCGTCGGCCACCAGAGTGAAGTGCCCGAGACCGGCGACTACCGGACTTTCGAGTTCTTCGGCCGACGCGGCTTCGTCGTGCGCGGCAAGGACGGCGCGATCCGCGCCTTCCACAACGTCTGCGCCCACCGGGCGCACGCTGTCGTCTCGGGCGATCGGGGCCGCTGCGCCAAGCACCTGACCTGCATGTACCACGGCTGGACCTACCACCTCGACGGCCGCAACCGCAGCGTCAGCGCGCCGGACACCTTTCCGGCGTTCGACCGCGCGCAGTACGGGCTGAAGCCGATCGAGCTCGAGAACTTCATGGGCTTCCTGTTCGTGCGCTTCGAGGGCGGCGAACCTTCGGTCGCCGAGCGCATGGCGCCGCACGTCGCGGAGCTCGCGCACTACCGGCTCGACCAGATGGTGCCGCTCGACGAGCCCTGGACCAACGACGTGCCGATCGACTGGAAGAACGTCATCGAGAACTACGTCGAGGACTACCACTTCCCGATGGGCCACCCCGGCCTGTCGGCGCTGATGGAGGCCGAGTACGACCGCGAGAGCTTCCCGGGCGGGACCATGCGCCTGTCGCATCGCATGCGCGAGAAGCCGCTGAAGTCCTGGAGCGCCGAGGGCTACGCGAAGTTCCTGCCGGTGATGGAGCACCTCCCGGAAGGCATGCGCCGTCGCTGGACCTATTTCGGCCTGTACCCGAACGTGTTCTTCGACATCTACCCGGAGTGGATGGATTACTTCCACGTCCTGCCGCTCGGGGCGGGCCGCACGCTGATCCGCTGCCGCTCGTTCGGGTTCAAGGACGACCGCCGCGAGATGAAGGCGGCGCGCTACCTGTGCTCCCGCCTCAACATGCGGGTGCAGGCGGAAGACGAGGAACTGACGGAATCCGTCCAGCGCGGGCTCGCTTCCGGCGCTTATACGCAGGGGATCCTGTCCTCGAAGGAAGTCGTGCTGGCGGGGTTCCAGGACTGGGTGCGCGAGCGGATTCCGGTCGCGGGTCTCGTCGAAGCGCCGGCGACGGGGAGGGTGGCGGAGAGGAATGCGGCGCTGGGGGGCTGACGCCGTGCGCTACGGCCTCACGCGGCGCGCGTAAGAACGCACCTCGCCCCAGTCGAACTCGAACCCGTCGCGCGTGCCGTCGACCGGCACGCGCAGCCTGAACGTGGCCGGCAGCTCTTCGGCGATGAATTCTCCCGGCCCGGCAGGCACGAAGCGGAGCCTGCCGATGAGGTCGATTTCCACCTGCAGGTTTTCGCCGTCGGGGGTGACGGCATAGCGGAACAGGCCGTCTTCGAAGTCTCCCGCGAAGGTCGAGCCGGCGTCGTGCACGCGTGCCGGAGCGCTGCTGCCGATGAGCGCCGGCATGAGCTCCGTGAGCCAGACGAACCCCCGCGCCGTCAGGATCACGATGCCGAGGTCCTGGTCCGGAAGGTACGCGATCATGGCACTGTGGCTGTCGACATTGCCGCCGTGCCACACCATCGTGCGCCCCAGGAATTCCCGCGTCGAGATTCCGAATCCGTACGGGACACGGCGGCCGTCCGCTAGCGCGTTCTCACGCGCGAGTTGCGGCCACGGCGCGTTGCTCGAGGCGAGCGCGAGGCGAACCCACTTCGCCAGCGACTGTGCGTTGGCGCACAGCCCGCCGTCGCCGACGTAGGCGGCACTGCTCGCATCGAGCGGCGTCGGAGCACCTTCGGCATTGACGCCCGGCACGAACTGCGCGGCCGACAGGCGGTGACAGGCGACGATGCCGTCGAGCCCGGCGGGGCGCAGCACGCGGTCTACGAGCACGTCGTCGAACGGTTGGCCGGCGACACGCTCGGCAATCAGCGCGAGCGCCTTGTAGTTCGAGTTGCTGTAGGCCCAGCGCGTGCCGGGCTCGAATCGCCGCGGCGCGGCGGCTGCGAGCCCGATGAATGCGGAGATCGGCGTCGCAGGGTCGTCCGCCAGCGGTCGGTAGCCGTCGAGCCAGAGAAAATCCGCGAGGCCGGAAGTGTGCGAGAGCAGGTGCATGATGCGCAGGTCGGGTTCGCTTGCGAACCACTCGGGCAGGTACTCGCCCACCGGCGCATCCAGGCGCAGCCTGCCTTCGTCCGCGAGCGTGAGGATCGCGGCCGCGGTGAACTGCTTGGAGATTGAACCGACCGGGAACATCGAGGCTGCGTCGGGCGCAGCGCCCGTCGATGCGTAGCCGCGCTGCAGGATGACTTCGTCGCCGTGAAGGATCGTCACGTGCGCGGCCGGGATCTCGTGGCGCGAGAGGTATGCGCGGATCGCGGCGTCCGCGCGTGCCAGATCAACCGGTGGTGACGTCGCGGGTGGTGAGAGGCTCGCGGCGGCGAGAAGCGCAAGCAGCGGATGCATGGTCGTCACCCTGAGACGATATCACTGGCGGGATCGGGTCAGTTTGCGACCCGATTTTCATCTCTAAGCCATTGTATGAGTTGAGGAATATGGTATATTACTGTACAAAAGCACAGATGCATGGAGACCGCCATGGACGGGGAGTTCTCTGGAGTTTCGACGCCCGAGCTGGTGCGTGAGATCACGACGCTGGCGGGGCATCTCAATGCGGCGAATGCCCGGTTGCTGGCGCTGATCGCGGAACTGGACCGGCGGCGGGGGTGGGCGGAGGCGGGCGTGAAGAGCTGTGCGCACTGGCTCAACTGGCAGTGCGGGATTTCGCTTGGAGCGGCGCGCGAGAAGGTCCGGGTGGCGCGGGCGCTCGAGAAGCTGCCGCGACTGGCGGCGGCGATGGCGGCGGGGCAGGTGAGCTACTTCAAGGCGCGGGAGATGACTCGCGTCGCGACGCTGGCGAACGAAGACTAACTGTTGAACATCGCCCTGTGCGGCACGGCGAGCCAGATGGAGGAGACGGTCCGCGGCTACCGGCGCGCGCTGGATGCAGAAGAACTGAGCCGGGAGGCGATCCAGCAGCGCGACCAGCATCTCTGGTTCCATACCGAGCCCGACGGGTCGATGACCATCCGCGGCCGGGTGCCGGCCGAGGTGGGAGCCCTGTTCAAGCGGGCGCTGGAAGTGGCGCTCGACAGCCTCCCCATTCCGGAAAACGTTCCGGCCGGAACGTTTTCGGACAGCGAAGACCTGCAGCGCTCGAGGAAGCGCCGGGTCGAGGCGCTCACCGTCCTGGCCGAGAGCTTCCTGGCAAATGGGCCGAAGGACCTGTCCGGGGCCGACCGTCACCAGATCGTGGTGCACGTGGATGCCGAGACCCTGGGCCACGGCCATGCGGGCCGCTGCGAGCTGGAGCAGGGCCCGGCCATCGCAGCCGAGACCGCCCGGCGGTTGGCCTGCGATTGCAGCGTGGTCCGCATTGTTGAGGACGCGAAGGGCGAACCGCTGGACGTCGGCCGCAAGTCCCGGACCATCCCGCCCGGCATCCGCCGGGCACTACAAGCGCGGGATCGTGGCTGCCGCTTCCCGGGCTGCTGCTTCAAGCGCTATGTCGACGGGCACCATGTCCGGCACTGGGCGAATGGCGGGGAGACCAAGCTCTCGAACCTCGTCACCCTGTGCCGCTTCCACCACCGCCTCGTCCACGAAGGTCAGGTCGTCATCCAGACCCTCGACGACGGCGCGTTCCGCTTCGTCAAACCGGACGGTCAAACCTTCGACAGCCCGACCCCCGAGCCGACCGACCCCCGCGCCATCATCGTCGCGCACGAAGCCGCCAACCTCCGCATCACCCCCGCCACCGCCGTCACCCGCTGGACCGGCGAGGTGCTCGACCTCGATCTCGCGATCGACAGCCTGATGCAACGAAGGGAGAAAAACGTTTCCGCGGAAACTTGAAGACCTGCAGGCCGATCCGCTTTACACGGACGGAGGCGAAAGGCAGGCTCGTCCGCCATGTCGCCGCGATTCGGGCTGCTGGTTCTGGCGTGGGTCGCAATCGCGCCGGCCTGGGGGGAAATAGAAGCGGACCCGAGCCTGAATGACCCCGACCTCGCCGTCGCGGGTGAAGCTGCGGCGGCGCTTGCCCGGCAGGGAACCGCGGCCTTTCCCGTGATTCGGCAACTCCTTGCATCCGGCACGGCGCAGCAGCGGTGGGGCGCGACCGTCGCGCTGTACCAGTCAACTGCGGACCCCGCGTCGTTCCTGCCGGCACTCGCCCAACAGCTCTCAGACCCGTATGAAAGAATCGTCCACGCAAGCCTCGGCGTGCTGGCGCGCCTCGAATCGCGCGCGGCACCCGCGCTGCCGTCGCTGGAGCCGCTGCTGACGCACGCCGATCCGGATATCCGCCGGGCTGCGCTCGCAACCCTCGGCGCCATCGGTCCGGCTGCCCGCGAATACACACCGGCAGCGATGCCACTGCTGCGTGACGAATCTGCCGCGGTCCGCCTCGCCGCAGCGGATGCCGTCCGGCGCATCCGTCCGCCCATACCGCTCACCGAAGACGAGTTCGCCGCGCGGGTGGCATGGCTGGAACAGCACGTGCCAGCACTGATGCGCGAGACAGGCGTGCCGGGCATCTCGATCGCGCTCATGCAACGCGGTGACGTCGTCTGGGCACGCGGTTTCGGTGTGCGCGATGCGCGCACGGGCATCCCGGTGGATACACAGACGGTCTTCGAAGCCGCGTCGATGTCAAAGCCCGTCCTCGCCCTCGTCGCGATGCAGCTGGTCCAGGAGGGTCGACTCGACCTCGACCGGCCCCTGGTCGACTACTTGCGCCACGACTATCTGCCCGGCCTGCCGGAGCACCGGCGCATCACGGCCCGCATGGCGCTCTCGCACCGAACGGGCCTGCCGAACTGGCGCCAGGGCTACGCCGAGATGAGCGGCCCCCTGGCGCTCGAGTTCGCACCCGGGACGGAGTACACCTACTCGGGCGAAGGCATCCTGTTCCTGCAGCGCGCGATCGAGGCGATCACCGGCGAATCGCTCGACCGGCTGGCGCAGGAACGCCTGTTTGCGCCGCTCGGTCTCGCCCGCACGAGCTTTGTCTGGACCGAGGCGATCGAAAGCGACCTCGCGAGCGGCCATCGCGAAGACGGCAGTTTCAAGGAGCGTACGCGTTACCGCAGCCCGAACGCCGCCTATTCGCTCTACACGACGCCGGCCGAGTACGCGCGGCTGATGCTGACGCTGCAGAGGCCGGAACTGCTTGGAGATCGCGCCCTGACGACCGAAAGCGTTGCATCGATGTTGCAGCGCGAATTGCGCATCAGCGACGACAACGCTGTATTGCGGCCCGGCTTCGCGCGCTCCGTCGCGACTTACCGGGCCCTCGGATGGAGCCTCGACGTCACCGCGGAGGGCGACATCGTCCAGCACTCGGGCTCCAACAGCTCGGGCTTCAAGGCCTTCGGCCAGTTCAACCCGGCCAAGGGCTCCGGGTTCGTGATTTTCGCGAATGGTGACGGCGGATACCGGCTGCGCACGGCCGTCACGGACAGGGTGGGAGACCTCTAGGCAGTCTTGAAGATTCGCACGATTGTGACGATCATTCCGCGCATGCGACGCTGGCTGCCGATTTCACTTTTGTTCTTGTTCGTCAGCAACGACGCCATCGCCAGCTACGCCATCTACGTCGGCAAGAACCTGACGCGCGACGGCAGCGTCTTCATCGGCGGCTCGGGCGACGAAGTGTCGAGCCACTGGCTCGAGGTCGTGCCGGCCAAGGACCACGCGCAGGACGCCGTCATCACGGTGGGCGTCACCGAAGAAGCATTCATGCCCGGGCGCTTCAGCACGATCCCGCAGGTGCCGCATACGTTCCGCTACCTGACGATGAATTACTCGGAGTACCGGGGATTCCCGCCGCCGTTGACCAACGGCGGGCTGAACGAGCACAACGTCGCGGGTCGCGACGTCTGGTCGCCGTCACGCCAGGAACTGCGTGACTGGACGTCGAAGACCCAGACCGGCCCCCAGTACAGCGACCTGTCGCGCATCGCCATGGAACGCGCCCGTACCGCGCGCGAGGCGGTCGAGGTCATCGGCGCGCTGATCGACCGCTACGGCTACACCACGTACGGCGGCAATTCGCACATGTTCGCCGACGCGAACGAAGGCTGGGTGCTGATCGAGTACGCGGGCGGCAAGGGCCTCTGGATCGCCGAGCGGCTCGGGCCGGACGACGTGCGCGTGTCCTATCCGGGCTACATCCACGAGGTGCCGCTCGACTTCCGCGACCGCGATGACTTCCTGGGCTCGGCGAACTTCATCAGCTTCGCCATCGAGCAGGGCTGGTTCGACCCGGCCGCCGGCAAGCCTTTCAATCCGGCGCAGGTGTACGGGAACAACGCCGCCGAATACCCGCGACACGAGATGGAGGCGGAACTGCGCGCCGCCGCGCCGATCGACCTGCGCCGATTCATGGACGCGGTGCGCGACGTCCGCCTGTCGAAGGACTCCACCGGCTATGGCCAGGTCGCCGAGCTGCGCGACCGCGGGCGGCCGGAGCTGAACCTGCTCTGGGTCGCGCCGACCGGCTCGGTCACCGCACCGTTCATCCCGTACCGCATCGGCGTGCAGTCGATCGCGCCGCAGTACGGCAGGCATCGCTACCTCACCAAGGGCGAGGCGACGCGCTTCGTGACCCGGGACTGGCAGGTCCAGGAGGCGACCGAGTTCGCGTTCCGAACGTTCAAACGGCTGATGTACTTCACCTGCGACCGCCCGGAAAAATTCCTGCCCGAGGTCACGGAAGCGCTGACCGCGTTCGAGGACCGCCTGATCGCGGAACAGCAGGCGGTGCACGACGGCGCGGACGCCCTGTTCGATGCGGGCCGCGCGGACCTGGCGACGGCCTACCTGACGGATTACAGCAGGGACGCGGGCCGGGAAGCGTTATTGCTGGGCAATGCGCTGCTCGGCAGCATCGAGGCGCGCACGGCGGCGATCTTCGGCTATCGCGCGCCGCAGGCCGACACGTTGAGCGAGCTCGACTACGACCAGGTCAGCTGCCGGCCGGCGGAAGGGCGCCCCTAGACCGCCCGCAGGTACCACTCGTAGTCGCGGTCGCTGATCTCCGAGTGGAAGCGCTCTTCCTCCTCGCGACGGCAGATCCCGTACAGCTTGTGGAACTTCTCGCCGAGGTACTTCGGCAGGATTTTTCCCGCCTCGAAGGCGTCGAGTGCCGCCGACCAGCGCACCGGCAACGCGATTTTCTCGTCGATGATCGACTCCTGAGCGACCATCGGCCCGGGTTCGACCTTGTTCGTGATGCCGTGGTGCACGCCGGCGAGGATCGCGGCGATCACGAGGTAGGGGTTGCCGTCCGAGCCGCCGGGCCGGTGCTCGACGCGCGTGTCCTCGGCGCCGGACATCGGGATGCGCAGCGCCACGCCGCGATGGTTGCGGCCCCAGTTGGGTTCGAGAGGCACGAACACGCCCGGCCGGTAGCGGCGGTAGGAGTTCGCGGTCGGTGCGAAGATCGCCATCGACTCCGGCATGGCTTTCGCGAGGCCGCCGATCGCGTGCCGCAGCGTGTCCGCGAACGGGCCGTCCTTGCTCGTGCCGGTGAAGATGTTGCGGCCGTCCTTGTCCAGCAGGCTGATGTGCACGTGCATGCTGCAGCCGGCCCACTCGGCGAACGGCTTCGCCATGAAGCTCGCCGCCATGCCGTGCTTGCGCGCGACGGCCTTGACCGTGCGCTTCAGGAGCGCGCCGTGGTCGGCGGCGAGCTCGGCATCGGCCACGTGGTGCAGGTTGATCTCGAACTGGCCGGGCGAGAACTCCTTGAGTGTCGCGCCCGCCGGGATGTTCTGCGCCTTGCAGGTGGCGAACAGGTCGGCGAGGAAGGGATCGGCTTCCTCGACGTCCTCCATGCTGCCGTACTGCGGGCCGGACTGGACCTTGCGCGTGCCGGGGATGAGGCCGACGCGCGGGGTCGGGACCTCGCTGCCGGACTCGATCAGGTAGAACTCGAGCTCGGTCGCGCACACGGGGGTGAGCCCCATGTCCTGCAGCGGCTTCAACGCGTGGCGCAGCACCTGGCGCGGGTCAGCGAAGAACGGCCCGCCCTTGGAGTCGTTCATCGCGAGCAGAACCTGCGCCGTCGGCACGTGCGCCCAGGGCACCGGCGCGAGCGAACCGGGGACCGCGGTCGAGATCGCGTCGGGATCGCCGTCCCGGCCGCCGTTGTCGATGCGGTCGAAGGTCATGCCCTTGGCGTCGAGCAGCACCGTCGCGCCGCAGAAATTGAGGCCGCCCGTGAAGGGCTTCGCCATCTCGTCGCGGCCGACGCGCTTGCCGCGCAGGATCCCGAGCATGTCCGGCTGTAGCAGCTCGAGCTGCTGCGTATCCGGGTACTTTTCCAGGAACTTCGCGAGTTCCTCGGGCGGCTTCTTGTCCGGCTTGCTCATGCAGTCTTCCCCGCTCGCCAGGCGATCGCGGCCTTGGCGCCTTCTCGTTGGACGATCTCGTTGAATTCCCGCGACTCGGCCGTCTCGTGGGTCTCGATCTCGACGTCGGTCTCCAGCGCGGCCAGCAGCGCCTGGCGCATGCCGCCGATGTCGAGGCTTCTGTTGATCGCGCGCTTGGTCAGGCGCACGGCCTGCGCGTCGTTGGCGGCTATGCGCCGTGCGAGCGCGATCGCCTCGTCGAGCAGCGTGTCTGCCGGCACCACGCGGTTCACGAGACCCATGGCCTGCATCTCGGCGGCGCTCGCACGGTCCTCGCCCGTCAGCAGCAGGTACTTGGCCGCCTTGGGTCCCGCGAGCCAGGGCAGGAGGAGGGCGACGATGCCGCTGCCGTACTTCACCTCGGGCTCGCCGAAACGGCAGTCCTCGGCGGCGATCGTGAGGTCGCAGGCGACGGCGAGCTCGAGGCTGCTGCCCAGGCACCAGCCGTGCACGGCCGCGACGGTCGGCTTCGGCGAGTCCCAGAACCTCATGATGATGCGGAAGTCGTTCTCGAGCGCGCGGCGCACGGCGGCTGGGTCGGGCCTGCCCTCGCCGAGGCCCATGTCGAGGTCGAAGCCCGCGGAAAATGCGCGCCCGGCGCCCGCGACCACGATCGCGCGCACCGACTCGTCCGCTTCGGCGGCATCGAGCGCGGCGTCCAGCGCGCCGATCATCGCCTCGTTGATCGCGTTCAGCTTGTCGGGGCGGTTCAGCGTCAGCAGCGCGACCGAGCCGCGGCGCTCTGCGAGTACGGGCGGTTCCGCCACGCTCACCCTTCCTTGAGCCGGAACCAGGCCGACTTCGACTGCGTGTAGCTCTTGAAGCTGTCGAGGCACTTGTCGCGGGCGTTGCCCGACTGCTTGTAGCCGCCGAAGGGCTGCGTCATGTCGCCTTCGTCGAAGCAGTTGATCCAGACGATACCCGCCTCGATGCCGCGCACGAGCCGGAAGGCCGTGTCCAGGTCGCGCGTCCAGACAGCCGAGGCGAGGCCGTAGATCGTGTCGTTGGCGATCCGGATCGCTTCCTCGACGCCGTTGAACTCGATCACCGACGCGACCGGCCCGAAGATCTCCTGCTGGGCGATCGTCATGCTGTTCTTCACGCCCGTGAACAGGGTCGGGTTCACGTAGGCGCCGCCCTTGAGCTTGGCCGGCGCATCGCCGCCGAACTCCAGTCGGGCGCCTTCCTTGCGCCCCTTGTCGATCATGCCGAGCACGCGCTTCTGGTCCTTGTGGGTCACGAGCGGCCCCATGTTGGTCGCGGGGTCGAGCGGGTCGCCCGGCCTGAAGGCGTCCTCGCCCAGCTCGATGAAGCGCTCGACGAACTTCTTGCGGATCGAACGGTCGACCAGCAGCCTCGAGCCCGCGTTGCAGACCTCGCCCATGTTCGAGTAGATGCCGCGGAAGGCGGCGGTGACGGCGCGGTCCAGGTCCTCGGTGTCCGCCATGAACACCTGCGGCGTCTTGCCGCCGCACTCGAGCGAGACCTGCTTCATGTTCGACTGCCCGGCGTACTGCAGGATCAGCTTGCCGACTGCGGTCGAGCCGGTGAAGGTGATCTTGCGCACGTCGCCGTGCAGCGCGAGCGCCTTGCCCGCGACCTCGCCGAGGCCGTTGACGACGTTGAACACGCCCGGGGGGCCGCCGGCCTCGACGAACAGTTCCGCGAGGCGCAGGCACGAGAGCGGCGCCTGCTCGGCGGGCTTCAGCACGACGCTGTTCCCGGCCGCGAGCGCCGGCGCGATCTTCCAGGTGGCCATGAGCAGCGGGTAGTTCCAGGGCGAGATCGCGCCGACCACGCCGTAGGGCTCGCGCAGCACCATGTGCACGACGCCGGATTCCGTGCTGGTCACCGCCCCGTCCACCTTGTCGATGCACTCCGCCATGAAGCGGATCGTCTCGACGACCGCCGGCAGGTCGACGCTGACCACGTCGCCGATCGGCTTGCCCATGTCGAGCGTCTCCAGGACGGCGAGCGTCTCGGCGTTCTCGTCGACCAGCTGGGCGAAGCGGTTCATGACCTCCATGCGAGCGCGCGGCGCCATCTTCGACCAGGCGCCGGACCTGAAGGCCTTCAACGCCGCGGCGACCGCGCGGTCGATGTCCTCGGCGGTACCCGCGGAGACGACGGCGATCACCCGGCCGTTCGCGGGGTTGACGCTCTCGAAGCGGCCGCCCTTCTTCGCGTCGACGAACTTCCCGTCGATGAAGAGCCGGGTCTCGGGCTTCTTCTGCGCCTTGTCTGCGACCGCCCGCCAGCGGGCGGCACTGTGCTTTGCGACTGCCTGGATGCTCATCGTGCTTGCCTCGTTCGTTCGGATTCGGGGGGCTGCGCCGCCTGGGGGACCACCAGCGCGTCCACGATCGCGCAGCCGTCCGCGTGGACGATCACCGGGTTCAGGTCGATCTCGGAAAAATGGCCGCCGAGCGCCGCCACAAGCGCGGAGAAGCGCGCGGCGACGCGGCAGAACTCGTCGACCGCGAGCGGACGGCGGTGCCGCCGGCTTGCGAGCAGCGCCGCGACGCGCAGCCGGCCGACCAGCCGCGCGGCTTCCTCGGCGTCGAACGGCGGGATCGCGTAGACCGCGTCGGCCAGCGCCTCGACGTGCACGCCGCCGGCGCCGACCAGGACCACGGGCCCGAACTGCGAGTCGTGCACCATGCCGAGCAGCATCTCGACGCCGGGGGCCGTGACCATCGGCGCCACCAGCACGCGCGTGTCGATGCGTTTTGCGAGGTCGCGGTAGGCGATGGAGACGGCCGTCGAGTCGGGGACTCCCAGGTGGATGCCCTGGCGATCGCTCTTGTGGTCGAGGCCGCGCTTGGCGGTTTTCAGCACGACCGGGAAGCCGATGGCCTTCGCGGCGGCGAGCGCGTCCTTTTCGCCCTCGACGATGCTGCCGGCGTTCGCCGGCAGGCCGGCGTCGCCGAGCAGGGTGAGCGCGTCGTTCTCGTCGAAGCGGCGCCGGTCGGCGAGGCGGGCGCGCATCTTCGCGAGCGCCGGCTCCGGGATGACCGGGGTCTCGCCCCGCGCGTGCGCCGCGAAATCGCGGTGGTCGAACAGGTGCTTCACGCCGCGCAGGAAGCTTTCGACGCCGTCGAGCACGGGGAATCCTTCGCGCGTCGCCTCGGCCACGCGCGGGTCCGCACCCGTGCCCTGGCGGTTGGCGACCAGCACCGCGGGCTTGCCGGAGGCGGCGTGTCCCGCCCGCAGGTAGTCGAGGTAGACGCCGTAGATGCCGCCGTCCGTCGCGCGGTCGTGGATGACGGCGCCCAGCGCCGCCTGCGGGTCGCCCATCAGCGCCGCGAAGCACTTCTGCATCGTCGCGTCGAAGTCCGGGCCGCCGGTGCTCCACGCGTCGAGCGGGTTGACGGCCGGCAGCCCGGGGTCGAGCAGGGACTCGAGCTTGCGCGTCGAGGCGGGGGAAAGCTGCGTGAGCGGCACGCCGTGGTCGTGGGCGAGGTCGATGAGCAGCTGCCGCTCGCCGCCGGAGTCGTGGATGGACACCAGCCCGCCGGCGCCGAGCGGGTGCGGCTGGGCGAACAGGATGAGCGTGGTCGCCAGTTCGTCCATGTCGCGCACGCGGTGCACGCCGTAGCGGTCGAAGATCGCGTCGTACACGCCGTCCGAGCCGGCGATCGCGCCGGAATGCGACACCGTGAGCTTCGCCGACAGCTCGGTCCGCCCGACCTTCAGCGCGACGACCGGGATCCCGCGCTCGCGCGCCTTGGCGAGGGCGGCGACCAGGCCTTCGGGATTGCGCGCGGTCTCCATGAACAGGCCGACGGCGCGGGTGCCGGGCATCTCCAGCGCGAAGTCGAGGTACTCGTCCATCGAGACCGCGAGTTCCTGCCCGGTCGAGACCACGAGGCTGAAGTCGATCCGCTCTTCGCAGTCCACGATGCCGCACATGCCGGAACCCGAGTGGCTCACGTAGGCGACATTGCCGCCGCGGCGGTGCGCCCGCGTGCGGAAGCCGCAGCCCCAGATGCCGTCGGCGAAGTTGTAGAAGCCCATGCCGTTCGCGCCGCAGACGATCAGGCCGGCCTTGCGGATCTTCGCGAGCACGCGCTCGCGCAGGGGCGGGTCCGTGTCGTCCTCTAGCACCAGCGCCGACATGATCGTCGCTGCGCGCGCGCCGTGGGCGATCACCTCGTCGAGGGCGGCCTCGACGCGGGTATCCGCGATCGCGAACATGACGTGCTCGACCGGTTCGGGCAGCGCGGCGAGGGACGGGTAGCAGGCGACGCCCAGCACCGACTGGCGGCCAGGATTGATCGCGTAGAGGCCGCCCTCGTAGCCGCCCTTCAGCAGGTTCTCGATCGTGTGGCGGCCGACCGTGCCCTCGCGCTCGCTGGCGCCGAGGACCGCGATGGACCGCGGCCGGAGCAGGGGATCGAGCCGGTGGGCCATGTCCGCCCCGCGCGCTGGCGCGTCAGAAGTCCTGCGCCGGCGTGGCGCGCTTGCGCGGCGGGTCCCAGAACGGCTGGTCGGTCACGCGGCAGCGGGCCATGACCTTGTACCACTTCAGCTCGCGCTGGTAGTAGATCTCGGCCCACAGCTCGTCGTCCGGCCGTCCCCACGGCATGTGCAGCGACGCGTAGGCGATGTTCTTCTTCGCCGAGGGCGACCACTCGGCGGAGGTCACTGTGCCGACGACGTTCTTGTCCTTGTCGTAGATGTAGGCCGAGCGGGCCGGCTTGTTGCCCTCGACGTCGAGGCGCACGAAGCGGTAGCGCGAGCCCTTCGCCTTCTCGGCGAGCAGCGCCCTGCGGCCGTTGAAGCAGGGCTTGCTGAAGTCGACCAGGCGGCCGAGGTCCAGCTCGAATGGCGAGCGCGAACGGTCGGTCATGATCGCCTGGTCGGCCGGGTGGAAGTCCACCAGGGCGGCGAGGAAGCCTGCCTCGATGCGCGCGACCTCGAGCGCGTGCGTGCCCATCGGCCGGATGCCGTGGACCTTGCCCTTGTCGAACAGCGCGTCCCACAGCTCGAGCGCCCGGGCAGGGTCGATCCAGAGCTCGTAGCCGAGGTCGCCCGTGAACCCGGTGCGCGACACGGTGAGTTCCGTGCCGGCGAAGGGGTAGAAGCCGATGTCGAAAGGCTTGAGGTTCTGGACGCCCGCGCAGCCGATCGCCTTCAGCACCGCGCAGCTCGTCGGCCCCTGCAGGGCGAGTCCGGCGACGTCGTGCGTGTCCTCGACGATCGTCACGTCGAATCCGAAGGCGTTGCGGGTCAGCCAGTCGAGCTGGCGTTCCTGCGAGCACAGCCGGTACACGCCCTCGCGCAGGTGGAAGATCGTGCCGTCGTCGATGACCTGGCCGTTGTCGTCGCACCAGATCGTGTAGGCGACCCTGCCGGGCTTGACCTTGGCGACGTCGCGCGTGACCAGCCGGTTCAGGAACGCGAGCGCGTCCGGCCCGGTGATCAGGTGCTTGGTCATCGGCGTCAGGTCGAACACCGCGCAGGCGTTCCTGATCGCGGCGTACTCGAGCTGCTGGTCGAAGAAGGCGTCCGCGGTCGTGTAGTCCTTCCAGGCGTGCCACTGGTTCAGGATGTTGAGCGCGGAAGTCCGCGGGTGGAACGGCGTCTCCCACACCGCCTTGCGGAAGTGCTCCTTGCGGCCCATCGCGTCCTTGATGCTCATGCTGCACGCTCCGTGGCGAGCACCGCGTTCGCGGCGTTGCGCCCGGCCGAGCCCATCACGCCGCCGCCCGGGTGGCAGCCCGCGCCGCAGAGGAACAGGCCGCCGAGCGGCATCTGGTACTGGGCTGCGCCCGGCACCGGGCGCAGCATCATGAACTGGTCGAGCGCGAGCTCGCCGTGGTGCCAGTGGCCGCCCGTGATGCGGAATTCGCGCTCGATGTCGGCGGGCAGCAGCAGCTCGGAGGCCACCACCTGGCGGCGCAGCCCCGGCGCGTGTCGGTCGAGCACGGCAAGCGAGCGGTCGAGCAGCTCGCGCCGCGCGGCATCGCCGTTCGCGCGCTCGTCGTACGGCGCGTACAGCACCACCGCCGACAGCACGTGCTTGCCCGCGGGGGCGAGCGACTTGTCCGAGAGAGACGGGATCGTGATCTCGAGCGCCGGTTCCGGCGAGGTATCGCCGTACTTCGCGGCGTCGAAGGCGTGCTCGAGGTAGACGAGGTCCGGCGCGATGACCAGGCGCTCGCCGGCGAGTTCCGACGGCAGGCGCGCCACGGTCGGCAGCGCCTCGAGCGCGAGGTGCAGCTTCGCGACCATGCCCTTGTGGCGGAAGTGGCGGACGCGGTGCACGAAGCCTGTCTCCAGGTTGCGCGCACCGACGAGCTTCAGCAGCGTGGTCGCCGGGTCGGCATTCGAAACGACGGTGCCCGCGGCGATCTTCTCGCCGCTTTCCAGCTCGACGCCCGAGACGCGGTCGCCGTCCAGCGTGATCCGCCTGACCGGCACGCCCGTTCGTATCGTGGCGCCGGCCGCGCGCGCGGCGGCGGCGAGCGCCTCGCTGACGGCGCCCATTCCGCCCGCGGGAATCGCGGGCCCGCCGTTGCCGTCCGCCTCGCCGGAGAGGCGGTGCAGCAGGGACAGCACGGAGTTGTTGGAGCGCGGGCCGAGGTTCGCCCCCATCACCGCGTCGAGCGCGAGCGCGCCCTTCAGCAGCGGCGACTCGAAGATCTCCTCGAGCACGTCGTAGATGTTGATGCCGGCGATGCGCAGGAATTCGCGCATGTCTTCGCGCCCGAGCATGCGGATGTCGAGGCCGAGCATGGCAGCGCCCATCAGCTCGGAGCGCCCGCCGCCGCCGAGGCGCGGGGGACGGCGGTTGTGCTGCTTCGCGACGACTTTCGCGAACTTCAGCATCCGCGCCCGGTAGGTGGCCAGCCCGGCGCGGTCGCTTTCGGAGAGCGTGCCGGCGACCGGCTTGCCGCCGTCGAGCACGAGGTGGTCGCCCTCGTGGGCGAGCGCGACCGTCTTGAGGTTGCGGCGCGCGAACTTGAGCCCGTGCGACTCGAGCCTGAGCTCGCCCGCGATGCCGCGATCGAGCTGGTAGAGGAGGTGGGCGCAGCCCGAGGCCTTGAAGCCCGGCGCGAACTCGCGCGTGACGGCCGCGCCGCCGACCTGGGCGGCCGCCTCGACGACGGTGACCTCGCGACCCGCGCGCGCGAGGTAGGCGGCGCAGACGAGGCCGTTGTGGCCGCCGCCGACGACGACGATGCGGTTGCGGTCAGTCATCGGACCAGCCCTCCGGCACGATGTTCGGGCGGCCGAGGTCCATCAGGATTTCGCGCGCGGCGTTGGCGCCCGGCGCGGCCATGACGCCGCCGCCCGGGTGGGTGCCCGACCCGCACATGTAGAAGCCCCGGACCGGCCCGCGGTACTGCGCGTAGCCGGGGAAGGGGCGGTTGAACAACAGCTGGTCCATCGTCAGTTCGCCCTGGAAGATGTTGCCCTCGGTGAGCCCGACTTCGGCCTCCAGCTCGCGCGGCGTGCGGCACTCGACGTGCCGGACGAGGCTCTTGAAGTTGGGGCTGTAGCGGCCGATCTGGTCGAGCACGGTGTTCTTGAATCCCTCGCGGTCGGCGTCGGTCCACTCGCGGCCGTCGATGAACGGCGGCACGTACTGCACGAACACCGACATGAAGTGCTTGCCCGGGGGCGCCATGGTCGGGTCGGTCATGGACGGGATCAGCATGTCGAGGTAGGGCTCCTTCGACCAGGTGCCGTTCTTCCAGTCGTCGTAGGCGCGCTCCATCTTCTCGAGCGAGTCGAGGAAGTGCATGTCGCCGAAGGCGAGCGGGTTGTCCTTGCCGAGCGCCGGGAACTCCGGCAGCCCGTCGAGCGCGATGTTGAGCTTGCCCGACGATCCGCGGATCTTCCAGTTCTTCGCCTTCTCGACGATCGCAGGCGGCAGGTCCTTCGGGTCAAAGATCTTCGTGTAGGTGCGGCGCGGGTCGAGGTTGGATACCACGACGTCCGCGTGGTACTCGGTGCCGTTCTCGGTCGCCACCCCGGCGACCCGCCCGCCCTTGACGATGACCTGCTTGACCGGCGCGTCGACCACGATCTCGCCGCCGAACGACTTGAACGCGCTCGCGATCGCCTTCGACACCGCGCCCATGCCGCCGCGCGCGAAGCCCCAGGCGCCGATCGAGCCGTCCACGTCGCCCATGTAGTGGTGCAGCAGCACGTAGGCGGTGCCGGGCGAATAGACGCCCATCGCCGAGCCGATGATGCCGCTGCCCGAGAGGTGGCACTTGATGGTGTCCGACTCGAAGTACTCGTTCAGGAAGTCGGCGATGCTCATCGAGTAGAAGCGCAGCGTGTCGTAGATGAACTGCTCGCCGAACTTGTTGAGCTCCTTGCCGAGGAAGATCATCTCCTTGAGGTCGCGCGGCTTGAACGAGGTCGGGTCGGGCGGGGAGCGCAGGAGCAGCGGGCGGATGAACTTGCACTGGCGCATGACGTCGGTCGAGTAGCGGTGGTACGCGTCCGCGTCGCGCGGGTTGTGGCGCGCGAACTCGCGGCGCTGGACCTGCTCGTCGGTGTAGTTCCCGAGGATGTCGCCGTCCGACGTGATGGTCACGCCGCCGCCGTACGGCACGACCTGCAGGCCGTGCCGGGCGAGCTCCAGGTCGCGGAACAGCTCCGGCCGCAGCAGGCTGCAGACGTAGGAGCAGTTCGAGTACATCCAGCCCTTCTCGATTTCGCGGCTGACGGCCGCGCCGCCGATCCAGGGATTGCGCTCGACCACGAGCACCTTCAGCCCGGAGCGCGCGAGATAGGCGGCGTTGGTCAGGCCGTTGTGGCCCGCGCCGATGACGATCGCGTCGTATTTCGTCAAGGTCAGATCCGTTTGCGTTCGTTCTTGGTGGCGTCCTGCACGACCGCGTCGACCGCCGTTTCGAAGCGTTCGAGCGTCTCCCCGAGGCACCGTTCGTCGTGCGCCTCGCAGATGAACCACGGCTCGCGCGAGTCGGGCTCGCAGAGCACGCCGAGGTCATGCAGGCGCGGGGCCAGTGCTTCGTAGAAAGTGTAATCGCTCGCGACCCAGTCGCGGTAGTCGCGCGGCGGCTTCTCGGCGAAGAACAGGCCGCTCATCGACGGGTGGCCGCTGAACGAGTGCTTGATGCCGCGCTGCGAGAGGATCTGGCTCATGCCGGCCCGCAGCTTCGAGCCGTACGCCGCGATCGTGGCGAGCGCCGGGGTCTCGTCGAGGATCTCGAGGGTCTTCTCGGCCGCCGCGAGCGCGATCGAGTGGCAGGTGAAGGTGCCGCCGTGCACGACCCCGTTGCCGAAGTTGCGCATGATGTCCTCGCGTCCCGCGCACACCGAGATCGGGTAGCCGTTGCCCATCGCCTTGGCGAAGGTGCACAGGTCGGCCTTGACTCCGAACAGCTCCTGCACGCCGCCCTTGGCGACGCGAAAGCCCGTCTTGACCTCGTCGATGATCAGCAGGATGCCGTACTTGTCGCACAGCGCACGCGCGGTCTTCAGGAACTCGCGGGTGGCCGAGATCGAGCAGCAGTTGCCCATGATGGGTTCGATCAGGAAGGCCGCGATATCGTCGCTGTAGGCCTTGAACACGGCCTCGAGCCGCTCGGCGTCGTTCATCGGCACCGAGTGGATCAGGGCGCGCAGCATGTGCGGGACGCCCGTGCTGTAGGGCACCAGCTGCGGGTCGCCGTGGCCGGGCTTCCATTCCTCGACCGCCGTGGTCCAGAGCGCCGCGTCGAACACGCCGTGGTAGCCGCCCTCGATGACGACGTACGAATCCTTGCCGGTATGGGCGCGGGCGACGCGCAGCGCCGCCATCACCGCCTCGGTGCCCGAGTTCGAGAAGCGGACCAGCTCGGCCGCGGGCACCATCTTCGAAATGCGCTCGGCGACCGCAAGCTCCCGTTCCGTGGAGAGGGCGAACACGCCGCCGACTTCCTGGCCGGCGCGGGCGGCCGCATCGACGCGCGGATCGGCGTAGCCGAGGATGCAGGGCCCGTAGGCGAGGCGGTAGTCGATGTATTCGTTGCCGTCGATGTCGGTCAGGCGGGCGCCTTTGCCCGACTTCACGTAGATGGTCTTGTCCTCGCCCCAGTAGCGGAAATTGGAGGACACGCCGAGCGGGAGCTTGCGGATGGCCTTCTGGAACTGGGCATTCGACTTGGCAAGGCTTCGGGTCATGCGGGCAGGCCTCCAGCCGGGGTCCGGTACAGGGTCGATCGGGATGGCGTAGTTTCCCCCAAAACCTGCGCCGGCGTCCATTTCCAGTGAATAGGCGTTCATTCATTGGATTGGCAGTGCGAACCGGGTAAGATGGTGCCTCGTTGCGCCCGGGAATCTGTCATAAACACATGATTTCAAAAGGGTTTTTGTGAGCGCGAAACGCCAGCTGGCGGTCGTCGCGAAGCGCCGTACCGCGCCCCCCGAAGAACGCCGCGAACAGCTGATCCTGGCGACCATCCGCTCGGTCGCCGACCGCGGCCTCGCCGACACCACCATCGCCACCGTCGCCCAGGAGGCGGGGCTCTCGCAGGGCATCGTCAACCTGCATTTCCGCAGCAAGGACGGGCTGCTGACCGAGACCCTGCGCTACCTCGCGGACGAGTACCGCAACGCCTGCCAGGCCGCGGCCGCCGCGGGCGAGGTGTCGCCCGTCGAGGGGCTGCTCGCCATGGTCGAGCTCGATTTCCGTCGCAGCATCTGCTCGCGCGACAAGCTCGCGGTCTGGTTCGCCTTCTGGGGCGAGCGGCGCTTCCGCCCGACCTACCGGCGCATCTGCGCCGAGCGCGACCGCTCCTACGACGACATGGTCCGGCTCACCTGCGCCCGGCTCTGCGCCGAGGGCGGCTACGCGGACGTCGAACCGGACCTGGTTGCGGACGGCCTTTCCGCCCTTACGGACGGGTTGTGGCTCGACCTGCTGGTCCGGCCGGACTCCATGAGCCGGGAACGCGCCCGGCGGATCACGCTCTCATACCTCGCGGACGTGTTTCCGCGGCATTTCAGCCAGCCGGCCGCCGAGGGGAAGGACTAGGCATGGACATCGCGCTCGACGCCACCGCCCGGGAATGGCGCGACCGGGCATTCCGGTTCGCGACCGAGGAGCTGATCCCGCACGAGGTCGAGGCGGAGCTCAACGACGGCCGCCTGCCGGCCGAGGTCGAGAAGCGCCACAAGAAGCTCGCGGTGGAACTCGGCTTCAGCGCCATGGACGTGCCGAAATCGCACGGCGGCCTCGGGTTGCGCATCGTCGACCAGGTGGCGGTCTGGGAGCAGCTCGGGCGCGTCACGAACGCGCTGTGCTGGTGCTTCTCGGAGGCGCAGGGCTGGATGTTCGAGGCCTGCACCGAGGACCAGCTGAAGCGCTACATCCTCCCGCTGGCCAGCGGCGCGCGGAAGGAGTGCTACGCGATCACCGAGAGCGGCTCGGGCTCCGACGTGGTGGTCGAGACGGCCGCGCGCCGCGTGCCGGGCGGCTACGCGATCTCGGGCGAGAAGTGGTACGTGACGAGCGCGAACCTCGCCGACTACTTCATCCTGCAGGCGAAGATCGCGGATGGCCCGCACGCGGGCTCGGATTCGCTGTTCTTCATCGATACGACGACGCCGGGCATCGAGGTCCTGCGCACCCCGCACTTCAGCCACACCTTCGCCGCGCACCACCCGACCTACCGTTTCAGCGAAGTGTTCGTCCCGGAGGCCAACCGGCTCGGCGAGGAGGGTGGCGGCATGCGCTACTCGCACGCCTGGTTCCGGCGCGAGCGGCTGATGATCGCCGCACGCTGCTGCGGCGCCGCGGCGCGGCTGATCGAAGAGGCGGGCGAGTTTGCCGCCACGCGCATGGTCGGTGGCGAGCCGCTCGCCGAAAAGCAGATGGTGCAGGCGATGCTCGCCGACAGCGTGACCGAACTGTGGGCCGCCCGGCTGGTCACCTTCGAGGCGGCCGAGGCGCACGACCGCGGCGAGGACACGAAGTCGCTGCACGTGCGCTGCTCGATCGCCAAGCTGTACGCCTCGGAGATGGCGAACCGCGTCGCCGACCGGGCGCTGCAGGTCCTGGGCGGGCGCGGCTACATGCGCGAGAATGCCGCCGAGCGCTTCTTCCGCGAATTGCGCGTGGACCGCATCTGGGAAGGGGCGAGCGAGGTGCAGCGGCTGATCATCGCCCGGGCGCTCGCGAAGCGCGGCCTCGGGGGGTTGTGAGGCCGTGAATGCCGCCCGGACGCTGCTCGCCCTGTGCCTGCTGGCCGCGGCCGGCGCGGCATCCGGCGCCGAAGAGAAGGTCCTGAACGTCTTCACCTGGCCCGATTACATCGCGCCCGACACGATCCGGAACTTCGAGCGCGAGACCGGCATCAAGGTCAACTACGATACCTACGACTCGACCGAGATGGCCGAGGCGCGGCTGCTCGCCGGCCGCACCGGCTACGATGTCGTCGTGCACGCGGAACGCTATTCGGCGCGCCTGATCCCGATCGGCGTGTACCGGCCGCTCGACAAGGCGAAGCTGCCGAACCTGAAGAACCTCGACCCGTGGGTCATGGAAAAGGCGGCGCTCGAGGATCCCGGCAACCGCCACGGCGTGCCGTACCTGTGGGGTACGACCGGTTTTGCCTACAACGAACGACTGGTGCGCGAGCGCCTGCCGGACGCGCCGGTCACGAGCGGCGACATGATCTTCGACCCCGAAGTCGTCCGGCACCTCGCCGACTGCGGCGTCACCTTCATCGACGAGCCGACCGACGTGATCCCGCTCGCGATGCTCTACCTCGGCCGCGACCCGAACAGCCTGGACCCGAAGGACCTCGCGGACGTCGAGAAGCTGCTCAAGGGCGTGCGCCCGTACATCCGGTACTTCAGTTCGGCGAAGATGCTGATCGACCTGCCGAACGAGGAGGTCTGCGTCGCGATGAGCTGGTCGGGCGACTACGCGCAGGCGATGATGCGCGCGGAGCAGGTGGGCCGGCCCGTGCCGCTCGCGTACACGGTGCCGAAGGAGGGGGCGCTCGCGTGGTTCGACCTGTGGTTCATTCCGGCGGATGCGCCGCATCCGGACAACGCGCACAAGTTCCTGGATTACCTGCTGCGGCCCGACGTCGCCGCGGCGATCGCCATGGAGACTCGCTACGCCACGCCCAACCTGCCGGCGATCGAGCTGCTGCCGCCCGAGGTCCGCGACGACCCGGCCGTGTTCCCGCCGGAGTCGATCCGCAGCTCCCTGCACCGCGGCGTCATCCATGACCCGCTCGACGAGCGCCGCCGCTCGCGCCTGTGGTCGCGCGTGAAGACCGGCCTGTGAGCGACGCGAAGCCCCCGCCGCTGGTCCGCATCGAGGGCGTCACCAAGCGCTTCGGCGAGGTCACGGCCGTCGACGACGTGTCGCTCGAGATCCTGAAAGGCGAGCTGTTCGCGATCCTCGGCGGCTCGGGCTGCGGCAAGACGACGCTGCTTCGGATGCTCGCCGGCTTCGAGCACCCGACCGCCGGACGCATCCTGATCGACGGCGCCGACATGACCGACGTGCCCCCCTACGAGCGGCCGGTCAACCTGATGTTCCAGTCCTACGCGCTGTTCCCGCACATGACCGTCGAGCAGAACGTCGCCTACGGCCTGAAGAAGGAGGGCGTGGCGGCGCCGCAGATCCGCGACCGCGTGGCCGAGATGCTCGCGCTCGTGAAGCTCGAGCCGCTGGCGGGGCGCAAGCCCGAGAAGCTCTCCGGCGGCGAGAAGCAGCGCGTCGCGCTCGCGCGCTCGCTGGTCAAGCGACCGAAGCTCCTGCTGCTCGACGAGCCGCTGGCCGCGCTCGACAAGAAGCTGCGCGAGCACACGCAGTTCGAGCTCGCGAACATCCAGTACCAGCTCGGCACGACGTTCGTGGTCGTGACCCACGACCAGGACGAGGCGATGACGCTCGCGAGCCGCATCGCCGTCATGCACGCGGGGAGGATCGCGCAGGTCGGCACGCCCGGGGAGGTCTACGAGTACCCGGCCAACCGCTACGTGGCCGGCTTCGTCGGCAACATCAACCTGATCGAGGGACGGGTGACCGGCCGCGGCGACGGGCGCCTCATGCTGCGCTGCGAGGCGCTCGACGCGGAACTCGCGGTCGCCTGCGACGATCCGGCGGGTCTCGAAGGCGAGGTCTGCGTGGCGGTGCGCCCGGAGAAGATCACGATCAGCCGCGAGGCGCCCGCGGGGCCGGAGCGCAACGTCGTCAAGGGCGTGGTCCGCGACCTCGGCTACTTCGGCGACCAGTCGCTGTACCGCGTTCGCGCGAGGAGCGGCGCGGTCGTGCAGGTGAGCGCGCAGAACCTGCGCCGCTCCGCGAAGCTGACCGTGGAGTGGGACGACGAGGTGTACCTGTCCTGGGAAGTCGGCAGCACGATCCTGCTGCGCTCATGAGCGACGCCGCGCAAAGCCACGAGGAGAGGTCCCTGCGCTGGCTGCAGCGCGCGGTGAAGTTCCCCTATTTCTGGCTGCTGCTGTTTTTCCTGACCCCGTTCCTGATCATCCTGAAGATCAGCGTCGCGCAGCCGGTCGTCGCCCAGCCGCCCTTCACGCCGCTGCTCGAGTGGGGCGCCGAGGGCTTCGAGGGGCTGAGGGTCACGCTTTCGAACTATGCCTTCCTGTTCCAGGACGGCTACTACGGGATCATCTACCTGTCGTCGCTCAAGATGGCGGCGATCGGCACCTTGCTGTGCCTGCTGCTCGGCTACCCGATGGCCTATTACATCGCGCGCCAGCCGCCGAGTCGCCGCCACCTGCTGCTGCTCGCGGTGATCCTGCCGTTCTGGATCTCCTTCCTGCTGCGCGTGTATGCCTGGATCGGCCTGCTGAACAACCGCGGCGTGATCAACGAATTCCTGCTGTGGACCGGCGTCATCGACGCGCCGATCCAGATGCTCTACAACGACTTCGCCGTGTACCTCGGCATCGTCTATTCCTACCTGCCGTTCATGATCCTGCCGTTGTACGCGAACCTCGAGCGGCTCGACCTCGACCTGCTGGATGCCGCCGCCGACCTCGGCGCCCGGCGCTGGCAGGCGTTCACGGACGTGACTCTGCCGCTCTCCGTGCCGGGCATCATCGGCGGCTGCCTGCTGGTGTTCATCCCGGCGGTCGGCGAGTTCACGATCCCGGCGCTGCTCGGCGGCGCCGACACGCTGATGATCGGCCGCGTGCTGTGGGACGAGTTCTTCGTCAACCGCGACTGGCCGGTGGCGTCCGCGGTCTCCGTGGTGCTGCTGCTCCTGCTGATCGCGCCGATCATGTGGTTCCAGCGCCTGCAGGCCCGCGAGCAGGAGGCGGGACGATGAAGTCCCGTTCGCCGGGCCTGGTCTCGATCGTGGCCTTCGGCTATGCGCTGCTGTACATCCCGATCGTCTCGGTGGTGATCTATTCGTTCAACGACTCGCGGCTGGTCACGCTCTGGGGCGGCTTCTCGCTGCGCTGGTACGCGAGCCTGCTGGAGGACGAGAAACTGCTCGAGGCGGCGCTGCTCAGCCTGCGCATCGCCTTCCTCAGCGCGACCTTCGCCACCGCGCTCGGCGCGATCGTCGCGCTGGCGCTGCACCGCCTCGGGCGCCTGCGGGGCCGCCTGCTGTTGTCGGGCATGGTGACGGCGCCGCTCGTCATGCCGGAAATCATCACCGGCCTGTCGCTGCTGTTCCTGTTCATCTCGATGGCGAACCTCATCGGCTGGCCGATGAACCGCGGCGCGACGACCATCACGATCGCGCACATCACGTTCTCGATGGCCTACGTGGTCGTCGTCGTGCGGTCACGGCTTTCCGCCATGGACGAATCGCTCGAGGAGGCGGCCATGGACCTCGGCGGCCGGCCGCTGGCCGTGTTCTTCGACGTCACCGTGCCCATGCTGCTGCCGGCGCTGGTCTCGGGCTGGCTCCTGTCCTTCACGCTCTCGCTCGACGACCTGGTGATCTCGAGCTTCGTGTCGGGCCCGGGCGCGACGACCCTGCCCATGTACATCTTCGCCAAGGTCCGCCTCGGCGTAACCCCGGACATCAACGCGATCACGACGATCATCATCGCGATGGTCGCGCTTGCGGTCGCGACCGCATCCATCGTCTCGAATCGCCGGCGCCCGGCAGGGGCACAATGAACGGCGTGGAGGGCAACGTGACCGACGCAACGAGGCAGCTGTTCGCGGACTACCGGCCCGGGCACGCGCTGCCGGGCGCCGCCTACAAGGACCCGGGCATCTACGAGCTCGAAGTCCGGCACATCATGCTGAAGGCCTGGCATTACGCCGGCCACCAGAGCCAGGTCCCCGAACGCGGCGACTACTTCCTGCTGGAGATCGCCGGCGAGTCCGTGATCGTCGTGCGCGACGCGGAAGGGGGTATCAACGCCCTGATGAACGTCTGCCGCCACCGCGGTTCGCGCATCTGCGACGCCGACGGCCGTGCGGCGCGCCTGACCTGCCCCTACCACGGCTGGAGCTACGGACTCGACGGTTCGCTGAAGGCGGCCGCGCGCATGGACGAGGGCTTCGACCGCTCCTCCCACGGTCTGCGCCGCCTGCAGGTGCGCGTGTTCGAGGGCCTCATCTTCGTCAACTTCGACGAACAGGCGCCGGACTTCGGCGGGTTCGAGCGCGCGATGGCGCCCGCGCTCGCGCCCTACGGCCTCGGCCGGGCGAAGGTCGCGCACCGGCAGAACTACCCGATCCGCAGCAACTGGAAGCTCGCGGTCGAGAACTACTGCGAGTGCTACCACTGCCAGCCCGCGCACCCGGAGTATTCTGTTGGCCACGGGCGCGCGCTGCCGGACCCCGAGTGCCGCGCCATGCTCGACGGGGTCATGGAGAAATCCGCGGCGGTCGGCCTGACCCAGGACACCATCCGGCGCTCCTGGCTGCGTGCGCCCGAGTTCGGCCTCGAGCACGGCTTCGACCGCTACCCGCTGCTGCGCGGACAGCAGACCGGCAGCCGCGACGGCAAGCCGCTCGCGCCGCTCCTCGGCACGATCACGGGCTATGACGGCGGCACGACCGACCTGCACCTCGGCGCACTGACCTTCGCGCTCGCGTACTGCGACCACGTCGTCGTCTACCGGTTCGCGCCGCGCGGGCAGCGCCTGACCGACTGCGAGATCACCTGGCTGGTCCGGGAGGACGCGGTGGAAGGCCGGGACTACCGCCTCGCCGACCTCGTCTGGCTCTGGGACGTCACCACCATCGCCGACAAGACGATCATCGAGCGCAACCAGGCGGGGGTCGACTCCCGCTTCTACGAACCCGGGCCGCTGTCGGCGGTCATGGAGACTTTTACCCAGGAATTCATCGACTGGTACGTGGCGGCCATGCGCCGCGCGACGGGCGGCGGTTTGCCCGGGCGGCGGCCGGTCGCTAGTATCCGGAAGGCAGCGGAGGGAAGGTCATGACTGAAGTCACTCGCAAGGGCCCGGGCGCCCAGACCCTTACGGCGGCCGTCTCGGCCGTCCTGTCCGTGGCGGCCAGCGAAGCGGGCGCGCAGGACACGCCGGAGGCGCCGGTCATCGGCCTCGGCGAGGTGATCGTCACCGCGACCAAGCGCGCCGAGCGCCTGCAGGACGTGTCGGAGTCGATCAGCGCCTTCGACTCGAACGACATCGCGATGCGCGGCCTCGACAAGATCGACGACGTCGCGAAGTACATCCCGGGACTGTCGCTGGCACAGCGCGAGCCGGGCGGCACGACCATCGTGTTCCGCGGCGTGGCGAGTTCGGGCATCCAGTTCGGCGCGGTTTCCTCCTCGGCGCTCTACCTCGACGAACAGCCGATCACCCAGAGCGGGCGCAGCGTCGACCCGCGCTTCATCGACATCGAGCGCGTGGAGGCGCTGCGCGGCCCGCAGGGTACCCTCTACGGAGCCAGCTCCCAGTCCGGGACGCTGCGCGTCATCACCAACAAGCCCGATCCCGCGGGCTTCGACGCCTGGGCCGAAGCGCAGGTCAACCAGGTCGAGGACGGCGACACCGGCTACGACATCAGCGCGATGCTGAACCTGCCGCTGGCGGACCGCCTGGCGCTGCGCCTGGTCGGTTTCGCCGCCGAGGACGCCGGCTACATCGACAACGTCCTGTCGCCCAGTGCCGGCGGGACCTTCGACAACGCGGACGTGGTCGAGGAGGACGTCAACAGCATCGAGACTGTCGGCGCACGCGCGGCACTGCGCCTCGGCGCCACCGAGAACGTGGACCTGACGCTCGGCCTGATCTACCAGGACCTCACGGCGAACGGGCACAGCGACCTGACGCCCGGCGCCGGCGACCTCAACCAGGTGCGCTTCGAGAACGAGGGGCTCGAGGACGAGTGGTACCAGGCCGCGCTCACGCTCAACGCCTCGATGGGCTTCGGCGACCTGACCATCGCGGCTTCCTACTTCGACCGCGACTTCTTCTACGAGGCGGACGCGAGCGAGTACGAGTTCAGCTTCAACCAGAGCGGCTACGTCATCTACGACTTCGGCGGCGACCCGCGCGGATTCGCGACCAACAACGAAGACACGGAGATCACCACGTTCGAGATGCGGCTGCAGTCGAACAACGATGCCGAGAGCCGCTGGTCCTGGCTGGGCGGGGTCTTCTACAGCAAGGAAGAGAGCCACACGGAGTTCGACAGCTTCGTGCGCGGCTACGCCGATTCGCCGGCCTTCGCGTACTTTGCCTACCTCGAGTACAACGTCTACAACGGCACGCTCGCCCCGACCGAGCGCTGGTTCCTCGGCGTGTACGACACGGAGCTCGAGCAGAAGGCCCTGTTCGGCGAGGTGGCCTTCGACGTCACCGAGAACTTCACGATCACGGCCGGCGGGCGCTGGTTCGAGTACGACCGCACCTTCAACCTCCAGCAGCAGTCGCCCGAGGGCTTCAGCGGCTTCTCGCGCACGGATGCGCAGACCAAGACCAAGGACGACGACATCGTCGGCAAGCTGAACCTCACCTACCGGATCGACGACGACCGCATGGTCTACTTCACCTGGTCCGAGGGCTTCCGCAACGGCGGCGCGAACCCGGTACGCCCGTCCTCCATCCTGCCGCTCGAGTTCAGCTCGGACACGCTGACCAACTGGGAGGTCGGAGCGAAGACCGAGTGGCTGGACAACCGCCTGCGCCTCAACGTTGCGGCCTACCACATGAGCTGGGACGATTTCGCCGTACAGATCGAGGACCCGCAGCCGGGCGTGTTCCAGCTCGGCTTCGTGAACCTGCCGACCGCCGAGATCAACGGCATCGAGGCGGAATTCACCTTTGTCGTCAACGACGCCTGGCAGATCGACGCCACGCTCGGCTACAACGACGCGCAAATCTCGGAGGCGACGGTCCTGACGCTCGAGGACGACGATGGCAACGTGTTCGAGCGGCCGGTCGAGGACGGCGCGCGGCTGCCGCTGACGCCCGAGTGGAGCGGGGCGCTCGGCATCGAGTGGCGCGGGCGCGGGCAGCTCATGAACGCCCAGCCCTTCGCGCGCCTCGACCTCGCCTATGTCGGCGAGGTGGTGAGCAACCTCGAGGGCTTCGAGTCCGTGGTCGGGCAGGCGGGCGTCGCCACGCTGCCGGCCTACGAGACCGGCGACTTCCGCTTCGGCCTCGAAGGCGAGCGCTGGACCGGCTCGCTGTTCGTGGACAACCTCTGGGACGAGCGGGCCGTGACCTTCCGCAGCAACCGCTGGGCCGAGCCGCGCGTGTCCATCGTGCGGCCGCGTACCTACGGCTTGCAGCTCCGGTACCACTTCTGAAGCGCTGATGGACATCGACGTCCCGGTCCGCAGCTTCGGCAAGGTCGGCATGGAGGCGCTCGGCGCCGCCGTGCTGGCGCAGGACGATGCCGCGTGGAACGAGAACGTCCAGCGCCAGAACGACTACGAGGTGCACGAGCAGACGCGTTCGATCGTCCTGCTGTTCGCCAACGTCGAGGACTGGCCCGCGATCGAGGTCAGCAAGCAGCCGGGCTGGGATCGCCTGGCCGAGGCCGCGGTGCCGGTCATGCACGAGATCATCGGCAAGTGGTATCCGCCGGGCGGCACGATCATCCGCGCGATGGCGGCCAAGCTGCTGGCCGGCGGCCGCATCCTGCCGCACCGCGATTCGCACCCGTCCTTCGGCGTCGGGCACCGCATTCACGTGCCGATCGTCACCAACCCGCGCGTGCGCTTCATGATCGACGGCCGGCCCTACCAGCTGCAGGTGGGGGAGGCCTACGAGATCAACAACCAGAAGGTGCACTCCGTCATGAACAAGGGGACGGAGGACCGGATCAACTTCATCTTCGACTACGTGCCGCCCGGCGCCATCCCCGGCCGCGCCGGCAAGCCGGCCGCCGCCGGCGCGCGGCCGGCCGCCTCGTAGCGACGGTAGCGCCCGCGGATCGGCTCCAGCACGGCGACGAGGTCGCCGAGGTGATCCTCGTAGTTCGTCCAGTGCCCGACGGAGCGATCGTAGATCGGCTGTCGCACCTGCTCGGCTGACGGCGTCCGGACCGGCCGATCGCTCTCGTAGAACCTGAGGCAGCCGTCCTCCCAGGGCAGGCCGCAGAACTCCAGCAGGCGGCGGACCTGCGGCTCGAAGTCCGCCACGACCTCCTCGTACTGCACCGTCAGCACGCGTCCGGGCAGCGCGTCGGCCCAGTGATCCATCATGCGCTGGTACTGCAGGTAGTACTCGCCGATCTCGGTGAGGTCATAGGTGAAGTTCTGGCCCCTCGCGAACAGCTGGCGCCAGCAGGACAGGCAGGCGTCGAGCGGGTGCCGGCGCGCGTCGATGATCTTCGCGTTCGGCAGCATCAGTGCGATGAGCCCGACGTTCGGGAAGTTGTTGGGCATCTTGTCGATGAAGCGCGGGGCGTCCGTCCGGCGGTGCATCCGCGCCTGCGCGAGGTAGTCGTCGCCGAGCGCACGGATGTGCGAGTGCCCGAGTTCGCGCATCGCCTCCGGGTAGTTGATGCCGTCGGCGCGATTGCGGTTGAGCGAGGTCGCGACGCGCCCGACGTAGGGCAGCTCGCTCGTGCCTTCGACCTGGCTGTGGCTGGCCAGGATCTGCTCGAGCAGCGTGGAGCCGGAACGCGGCAGGCCGAGGATGAAGATCGGCGCCGGGTCGGGATTGCCGGCACCCGCCCGGGCAGCCAGGAACTCCGGCGTGAACGTGGCCAGCAGCCGGTCGTTCATGACTTCCGTCTGGACGGGGTCGTAGGAAACGGCCGCGCGCTGCAGTGCGTTGCCCGCGCGGTAGCGCTCGAACGCGCGGTCGAACTCGCCGCGGTCCTCGTACGCCTTGCCGAGCGCGAACAGGAAGTTCACGCGCGAGGAATCCTTCACGTCGGGGTCGCCGGAACGGCGTTCCATCTCGGCCACCGTGGTGTCGTCGAAACGGAAGGTCTTGAGGTTGGCGAGGCTCCAGTAACTCTCCCCGGACGCCGGGGAGGCGCGGATGCAGGCGGCGTAGGCGGCGACCGCGCCCGGGTAGTCGCCGACCGCCTTGAGCGCGTGGCCGAGGCCGAGCAGCGCGCCGGGGTGTTCCGGCCGCAGCGCGAGGCTCTGCCGGTACGAGGCGATCGCCTCGGGCGTGAACGAGGCGCGCGCGAGCGTCGCGGCGCGCTGGTAGTGGGCCTGGGGCTGCGACGGCTCCAGCGCGATGGCGCGGTCGAAGCACTCGAGCGCCTCGGCGAAGCGGTCCTGGTCCTTGAAGACGCGCCCGAGGTCCAGAAGCGCCAGCAGGAAGTCCGGTGCGAGCCCGACGGCCCTGCGCAGCAGGGCCTCCGCGTCGTCTTCGCGCCCCGCGCCCGCCGCGATCGCGGCCAGCAGGCGCAGCGCGTCCACGTTCTTCGGGTTCTCGCGCAGCACGCGGCGATAGAGGCGCTCGGCCTCCTCGAGGCGCCCCTCCTTCTGGTGCTCGGCGGCGAGCGCCATGTTGCGTCGCTCGGGCGAGAGCTCGAAGCTCTTCTCGAAGGCCGCGTCCGCGTCCTTGCCGCGGCCGAGTCGTGCGAGCGCCTTGCCGAGGTCGAACCAGGCGCGCTCGAGCGTCGGGTCGAGGCGGGTGGCCTGCTCCAGGAACGGCAGGGCGTCGGCCGGCCGGCCGGCCTGGAGCAGCAGGTAGCCGAGGTCCTCCGCGGGCTTCGCGAATGAAGGCGCCGCCGCGATCACCGCCCGCAGCGTCGCTTCGGCCTCGGCATTGCGTTCGAGCTTGACGAGCACGGCGCCGAGCAGCGCCTGCATGTTGACGTCGCCCGGGAATCGCGCAAGGGCCGCCCGGCAACACGACTCCGCGTCGGCGAGCCGCCCGGCATTGATGAGGCCGATGGCCTCGTTGAACAGCGCCCTGGGGGCGGCCTTGGACTGCATCCGCGGGTTCAGGAGCCGCCGGTCGTGGTGGCGAGGAATTTCGACAGCAGCTCGAGCAGCGCGGCCTGCGCCGCGACCCTCTGCGCGAGCGGCAGCGCGGCCGCCGGCGTTTCCAGCACGAGGACGGTCCCGGCGGCGGGCCCGGCGCGGACCTGGCCGCCGACCACGACCTGGCGCGCGCTCATCAGCTCGTCGATCGAGCTGTCGGTGACCGGGCCGATGATGCCGCCCGTGACCGGCTCGTCGAAGCGCGTGGTCCCGTCCATCTTGATGGGCACGCCGGCATCGCGCAGCACGCCGACCGCCTTGATCGCGAGCTCCTCCTGCGCGCCGTGCACGCCCTGCGAGTACACGTACCCCTCGTGGATCAGGTTGTCCTCGTGCAGGTCGATGCTGATGGCCACCGGGTAATCGGCCTGATGCGCAAGTATCCACGCGGTAATCGCCGCCGCTTCCGGGCTCGAGGCGGCGGGCGATCGCGGGCGCGACGGATCGTCCGCCGACGGCAGCAGGTGCGAGGAGTCGCCGACGCTGTGCCCGTCGACCTGTTCCGAATAGGTCGCGACGTTGAGGTAGCGCCAGTTGCGGGCGTAGCCCTGCGGATTGAGCAGGGGCAGCAGCACGACCGGGCGCTCGGCGCCGAGCCGCGCGATGTACTCGATCGCGGACGCGATGGCGTTGGGGCCCGCCGGCTCCTCGCCGTGGATGCCGGAGAGGATCCACACGGCGGGACCGGCCTTGGGCGAGCGCAGCGCGAGGATCGGCAAAGGGGTCTTCGTCCCCTCCGGCGCCGATTCGGCGACGACCTCCGCCGTCCAGCCGCGCTCGACGAGCGAGAGGGCGGCCCCGTAGATGGACTCGATCGGGGCACGGCCGTCGTCGTGCGTGGCCGTGCCGGGCGGAATCGCGACGGTGGCCGCGAGGAGGACGCTGGCGAGAAGCATGGGCGCATGGTCGCACGGACTGCCGATGCGGGCCAACGGGTCGGCGCATCGGCATTGATCCGCCGCGCGCGGCTCGCCTAGCGTCCGCAATCAACCCCTGGAGTCCTGCCATGCTGCGTACCGCGATCGCCGCCGTCCTGCTCGCCGCCGCCGGCGGTGTCGCCGCCGACAACGTCGAGACCCTCACCGAGCGCTCGCAGGAGCAGGCGCGTGCCGTCCTCGACCGCGCAGTGGAGGCGAATGGGGGTGCCGAGGCATTGCGGGACGTGAAGGTCGTGCGGCTCAGGCTACAGGGCGAGGTCTACCCGCGCCTGCAGATGACGACGCCGGCGCCGCCGTTCGAGGGCGGCACGTTCGACGAGACGCTGCTGTTCGACCTCGAGAACAATCGGTTGCGCCTGGACCAGAAGGCGAGCGGCTTCGGCTTCGACGGCGACAACACGGTCGCGATCGCGGGCGGCGCCGGCAACGCCTTCGACAATCGCGCGAAGACCGTCACGCCCATCCCGGCGGAGCAGGCGACCCAGCAGCAGTTCATCCAGTACCACCGGCGGTTGCCGACGCTGCTGCTGCGTTCGGCGCTCGACCGCACGAACTCGCTGCGCTACCTCGGACAGGACGAGTTCGAAGGCCGCAAGCACGAGGTCGTGACCTTTGTCATGCCAGACACGCAGCAGATCGCGCTGTACGTCGACGCCGAGACCGGGCTCATCTCCAAGTACGAACTGCTGTTCGTCGATTCGCTGGAGGGCGTGGAGGCCTCGGAGATCGTGTTCGGGGACTACCGCAAGGTCGGGGACTATCAGGTGCCGCGCCGCTGGAGCAACCGCCAGCTCGGGGAGGACCAGACGCGCTATACCGTGCAGGCGCAGTTCAACCCGCCGGTCACCGACGACTCGTTCCGGGTCGCGGCGGCGGGCTACCAGGAAGTGCAGCCCGTGCCGACCGATCTCGAGGAAAAGGTGGACCGCCTCGCGGACGGCGTCTACGTGATCCAGAACGTCGCCGGCCAGAACCAGAACACGCTGGCGGTCGGATTCGAGGAATACGTCGTGGCCGTGGAAGCGCCCGGCTCCAGCGACGGCGCCGATGCGGTGATCAAGCGCATCCACGAGCTGTTCCCGGGCAAGCCGATCCGCTATGTCGCGATGACCCACCACCACGGCGACCACATCGGCGGCATGCGCAGTTTCATCGCCGAGGGGGCGACCGTCGTCACGACCGCCGCGAACCGGCCGGTGATCGAAGCGATGGCGGCCTCGAAGCAGAATGACCGCCTCGGGCGCGCGCCGCGCAAACCCGGGTTCCTCCTGCTCGAGAATGGCCGCCGGGTCCTGAAGGACGGCACGCGAACGCTCGAACTGATCGACATCGGGCCGAACCCGCACGCGAAGGAGATGGTGATCGCCTGGCTGCCGGCCGAGAAGGTAGTGTTCCAGGGCGACCTGTTCTTCGTGCCGAACAACGGCGCGCCCTTCGGGCCGCCGCAGCCGTCGACAGCCTCGTTCGCCGGCAAGCTCCGCGAGCTCGGCCTGCCGTTCGAGAAGATCGCCTCGGTGCACGGCGACACGGCGACGGCGGCGCAGTTCCGGGAAGCTACCGCCGCCGCGAACTGATGCCGTAGAGTGGGCGGGGCATGGGCGCCCCGCGCTTCCTCAGGGATCTCGCTGCGCTGGCCGGCGTCGGCCACCCGGCCGACTCGTTCGCGACGCCCGGCAGCGAATCGTTCGCGCCCGTGGTGATCGGCGGCTGCGGGCGTTCCGGCACGACGCTGCTGCGCATGATGCTCGATTCGCACCGCCGCCTCTGTTGCGGGCCGGAGTCGAGCCTGTTCCGGCGGCGCGCGATCGACGCCGGATGGCTGGCCGATCGCTTCGGGCTGCCGCGCGACGCGGTAGGCGCACTGCGGGACGCGGCCGGTTCGCGGGCCGACTTCATTCAGTCCTTCGCCGGCCTGTGCATGGAGCGCGCGGGCAAGGCGCGCTGGGCGGAGAAGACCCCGCGCAACATCGGCCGGGTCGGCGCGGTCTTCCGCCTGTTTCCCGCGGCCCGCTTCGTTCACGTGCTGCGCGACGGCCGCGACGTCGCCTGCTCGCTGCGCACGCACCCGCGACACAAGGTCGTCGACGGCCAGCTCGTGCCGACCGGCATCCGCAGGCCCATCGCCGGCTGCGCGCGCCGCTGGGTGCGCGACATCGAGGGTTCGCGGCGCTGGTGGGGCGACCCGCGCTTCCTCACCCTGCGCTACGAGGACCTCGTGCGCGACCCGCGCCCGGTCCTGGAGCGCCTGATGGCCTTCCTCGGCGAGGACTGGGACGAGGCGATGCTTGCGCACGCGGCGGCGGACTCGCCGTTCCGCGACGCGACCCGATTCGCGCAGAACCCCGAGGCGCTCGGTGCGGTCAGCACGTCGGCCCTCAGTCGCTGGCAACGCGACCTCGACGCGCGGGACCGGCGGATCTTCAAGCGGATCGCGGGTCCGCTGCTCGTCGAGCTCGGCTACGCCGACGACGACGGCTGGTGACCGCGCCTTAACGGTGAATTGCGTCGGGTGCCCGACCGGCGGCCCGCAGGACCTGGCGCCCAGGATCAGCGCCCGTCATCTGCGCGCCGGAATGGCCAGGCGAGTTGCGCCGGGAAGCCTGCCGGCACGGGATGGCCCTGGATGCCGAGCTCGCCGGGCCAGCGGTCGTCCGGCAGGTAGTGCGTGCCGAACAGGCGGTCGATCCACGGGAAGTGCACCGCGAAGTTGCGGTCGATCGGCTGCACGGCGTGGTGCCAGTAGTGGAAGCGCGGCGTCGCCACGAGGTGCTCGATCCAGCGCAGGCGGAAGCGCAGGTTCAGGTGGTTGATCACCGCCTGCATCGCGATGATCACCAGCCAGGCATAGAGCGCCGGCTCCGAGAATCCGAGCAAGAAGGCGGGCAGCACGACCAGCGCGCGCGTGATCACGACGTCCACGACGTGCAGCCTCGACCCGGCCAGCCAGTCCATCTCGCGGATCGAGTGGTGGACGGCGTGGAACCGCCACAGCGCCGGTATGCGGTGGAAGGCCCGGTGCACGGCGTACTGCACCAGGTCGGAGAGCACCATCAGCGCGACGACCTGCAGCCAGACCGGTTGCGACGACACGGCGGTCGCGACGGTCTCGAGCCCGGCCAGGCCCGCAAGGCGGGTCGCGGGCCACAGGCTCAGGAAGGTCAGCAGCTGCACGCCGACGTGGTTCACGAAGAAATAGGCGAGGTCGGTCGTCCAGCCGGCCCGCAGCACCCGCTGTTCGCGCCGCAGCGGGAAGGCGCGCTCGAGCGGCACGAAGATCGCAGCGAACACGAGCAGGTTCAGCAGGAACCAGTCCAGGCCGAAGTGCACGCCGCCGTCGAAATCGCCGCGGATCTCGACCTGCGCGCCGCCGCCCAGCACGGCGGCGAGCGCAAGCCCGAGGCCGGCCACGCCGAGTGACTTGCGGCGGCGCAGCAGCAGGTTGAGGCAGGACGCGAGCACCGCGAGGCCGATCACCAGCTCGATCAGCGCGCGCAACAGCGGCAGCGGGTAGTGGGCCCGCAGGTCTTCCGTCGACAGCAGGTCCGGGAAGTGCAGCACCAGCACGGCGGCGGCGGCCGTCGCGCCGAAGAACACGCCGAGGACGCCGCTGATCCAGCCGTGCCCGAAGCCGCGCGGCGCCGCGTCGCCGAACAGGCGGCCGAGCCGGCGCTCGATCGGGGTGGTTTCGGCCAACTTACTCCCGGTCGAAGTTGACCCGCGTGCCCTTGACGTCGGACGAGACGAGCTCGATCGCGATGTCAGGGCCCTTGCGTACCTTGACCAGCACGTCCTCGCCGTCGTCGACTTCCACGTGATAAGCCTTCTGGTCGAGCGTCTTCTTGAAGGTGTCGCGGATGTCGCGCGCGCAACCGTCTTCCCCGCGGCCTTTCTTGAGCGACACCGGAATGTCGATCGCCGTCCCGCCCTCGGGCGTCACGCGGAAGTGCATGACGCCGGCATTGTTGGCGCCCTCGCTCACTTCGAGCCGCCACTTGTTGGAGTAGCTGAGCGGCGGCGCGGCGGCCGGCGCGGTCTCCTGGGCCAGGGCCGGCAAGGCGAGCAGGCCGGTCACGACGGCGGACACGAGCAGGCGTGGGACGATGTTCATCGACGTTCTCCGGTTCGGTGAATGGCGCAACTATAGCGGTCCGGGTGCCCCGTTGGGCAGATGGCCCGGGCTCACCGCGTCTGGCACCGGACGCCCCGCCTCGGCTATGGTGCGGGTCTTTCCGCTCGCCAGGGGGCCTTCGTGACGAGCCAGACCCTCAGATGTCTCCAGGTAACCCTGCTCCTGCTGCTCGGCGGCTTCGCCGCTGCGCGCGCCGACCTTGCGCCGGAGGAAGCCGGCATCCAGCGACAGGTCGCCGCCGGCCAGGCCGGAGCCGAGGCGTTGCTCGAGCGTGTCGTCAACATCGAGAGCCCGACCGAGAACGTCGCCGGCGTGCGCGCCGCGGGCGAGGTCTTCGCCGAGGAGCTGCGGGCGATCGGATTCCGCACGCGCTGGGTGGAGCTGCCGCCGGAGATGAAGCGGGCCGGGCACCTCGTCGCCGAGACCGGCGGCACGCAGGGCCGACGCCTCCTGCTGCTCGGACACCTGGATACGGTGCTGGCCGGCGAAGCCTTCCGCCGCGACGGCACGCGCGCCTACGGCACGGGCACCGCCGACATGAAGGGCGGGCTGGTCGTGATGCTGCAGGCGCTGCGGGCGCTGCATGCGGCCGGCGCGCTCGCGGATCGCCGCATCACCGTCATGCTCACGGGCGACGAGGAGGACGCCGGCATGCCGCTCGCCGTGACGCGCGAGCCGATGCTCGAGCTGGCTCGGGAAAGCGACGCGGCGCTCAGTTTCGAGGCCGCGATCGACGGCACGGCCACGATCGGCCGCCGCGGCATCAACAGCTGGACGCTGAAGGTGACGGGCGAGACCGGCCATTCGAGCGGAATCTTCGGCGCAGAGCGCGGCAGCGGCGCCGTGTACGAGGCGGCGCGCATCCTGTCCGCCTTCCAGGCGGAGCTCGGCAGCGAAAAATACCTGACGCTCAACCCGAGCATCGTGGTCGGCGGCACGAAGGCGGCGCTCGACGACTACCGCGGCACCGCCGAGGGCAAGACCAACGTGATCGCGCCCGTCGCCATCGCGCGCGGCGACATCCGCTACATCAGCCTCGAGCAGGAGCGCTCGGCGGTGGAGCGGATGCAGGCGATCGTGGCGCGCCACCTGCCGCGGACCGGCGCGACGCTCGAGTTCGATGACGGCGCATACCCGCCGATGACGCCGACGCCCGGCAACGAGGCGTTGCTGGCCGAGCTCGACGGCGCGAGCCGGGACCTCGGCCTCGGCCCGGTCGCCGCCCTGGACCCTGCGGATCGCGGCGCGGGCGACATCGGGTTCATCTCGCACCTGCTGCCGAGCCTCGACGGCCTCGGCAGCGGCGGCGGGGGCAATTCGCATGCCCCGGGCGAGTACACGGACCTTGCGACGCTGACGCCCATGGCCCAGCGTGCCGCCGTACTGATCTATCGCCTGACCCGCTGAGTCCTCCATGGCGGGCAGCGGCTTCTGGTGGGAACGTCCGGATCTCCGGTACCGGGAAGGGCGTCTCGAGTTCGGCGGGCGGGACCTGGCCGCGATCGCGCGAGCGGGGACGCCCGCGTTCGTCTACCGCGCGCAGCGTGCGTGCGAGAACCTCGAGCGCCTGTCCGGCGCGCTGGGTGCGGCGGGCGTTGCCCACGACATCTACTACGCACTGAAGGCGAACCGGTACCCGCCACTGTTGCAGGCGCTGCGGGCGACGGGACGATGCGGCATCGACGCCTGCTCGCCCGCGGAGGTGCGGCACGCGCTGGCGCACGGCTTCCGCGAGGAGCAGGTTTCGTTCACCGGGCACGCCGTTTCCGAGGCGGACCTGGACGTCCTCGCGTCCCATCCCGGGGTGCACGTCAATTGCGACGCGATCAGCACGATCCGCCGCCTCGGCCGGCGCTGCCCTGACCGGGCCATCGGCCTGCGCCTGAACCCCGGACTCGGCGCCGGCTACAACGACCGCTTGCGTTATGCCGGCGCCAAGCCGACCAAGTTCGGCATCTATCCCGACCGGTTCGCGGAGGCCGTGGCCGTTGCGCAGGAGGCGGGCATGTCCGTCGACACGCTGCATTTCCACGTCGGCAGCGGCTACCAGGGCGATGCGATCGAGGTGCTCGACCAGGTGCTCGACGGTGCCGGGCGCCTGCTCGATGCCCACCCTGGCATCCGGCGGCTGAACGTGGGCGGCGGCCTCGGGGTGCGCATGACGGAGGCGGACGTGCCCATCGACCTCGCGCGCTGGGCCGCGGCCATCGCCCGCCATGCGTTGCCGCGCGGCCTCTCCGTCGCCGTCGAGCCGGGCGATTACCTGGTCAAGGATGCCGGCCTCCTGCTGGTGCAGGTCAACACCGTCGAGGACAAGGCGGGTACGCGCTTCGTCGGCGTGGACGCCGGGCTCGGCATCCTGAACCTCTGGGCCTACTACGGCATCCCGTACGTGGTCGCGCCGCTCGCGCCCCGGCCCGGCGCACGCGCGGAGCGCGTGACGATCTCGGGCAACATCAACGAGGCGATCGACCTGCTGGCCGAGGACGTCGAGCTGCCGGCGCCGGAGGAGGGCGACTACCTGGCGCTCGTCAACGTCGGCGGCTACGGAACCGCGGCCGCGTCGAACCACTGCATGCGCGGCGCTTATCGGGAGCTCCTGCTGCGCGAGGACGTGTAGGCAGTGACCATGAAGCAAGCCGATTTCGACGAGCTGGTCGCGCGGCTGGAGCGCGCGGCCGCTGCGGACCCGCGTGCCTACCACCTGAAGCTGGGCGCGTTCGCAGCCCTCGGCTACCTGTATGTACTGACGATCCTGCTGCTGCTCGTCGCCCTCGTCGGCAGCCTGGTCGCATGGATCGTCTACGGCAAGGGAGCGTTTCTCGCTCTGAAGCTCGCGATCCCGGTCGTGGTGCTGATCGGGCTGGTTGCCCGCGCCCTGTGGGTGCGCCTCGAAGCGCCCGAGGGTATCGAGGCGTCGCGGAGCTCGTTCCCGCAGCTGTTCGCGACCATCGACGAAGTGCGCGCGGCGACGCGCGCGCCGCCCGCACATGTCGTGCTGCTCAACAGCGCCTTCAATGCCGCGGTGGTCCAGGTGCCCCGGCTCGGGCTGTTCGGTTGGCAGCGCAACTACCTGCTGCTTGGCCTGCCCCTGATGCAGCAGCTCTCGGTCGAGGAGTTCAAGGCCGTGCTCGCGCACGAGTTCGGGCACCTGTCCGGGGCGCACGGACGGTTCGGCGCCTGGATCTATCGCGTGCGTGTCTTCTGGGATCGCATCGCGACGACGCTCCAGGAGCAGCAGCATTGGGGCAGCTTCCTGTTCGTGCCGTTCTTCTCTTGGTACGCGCCCAAGTTCGCCGCCTGGTCGTTCGTCAAGGCCAGGCAGCAGGAGTACGAGGCGGACAGGCTGGCCGCCGAAACTTCGGGAACCCGCAGCATTGCGAGCGCGCTGGTGCGCATCCAGCTCAAGGGCGAGGAAATCGACACCCGATTCTGGCCGGCGATATTCGCGGGTGCCGACGACTCAGTGGCGCCGGCCGCCCAACCCTACCGCAGCCTGGCCGCGCCGGAGTTCAGGCGGTTCCTTCCGGACTCCCCAGGGGCCTTGAAGCGTGCGCTTGCGCGCAACACGAGCACGGCTGATACGCATCCCTGCCTGCGCGAACGAATGGCCGCGCTGGCCGTTGACGCGGCCGCTCCGGACCCGGCTGGCCCGAGCGCTGCCGAGGCGCTTTTCGGTCCCGCCCTCGATGAGCTGATCCTCCGGTTCGACCAGGACTGGACGCAGGCGATAGAGCCGTCCTGGCGGGCACGCCACGAGTTCGTCGCAAGGGCGCGGGAGCGGCTGGCCGAGCTTGACGCGCAGGATCTCGACGAGCGTGAAATGGAGGAGCGTGCGCAGCTCGTGGAAATCGTCCACGGTGCGGAACGGGCACTGAGGGAATGGGAAGCTCTGCTGCGGCGGAATCCCGGCCACGCAGGCGCATCCCTCGCCAGCGGGCGGCTGCTGCTGGCGCGCGGCGACGTGGCCGGGATAGCGCTCATCGAGTACGCCATGAAGCGCGAACCCGCGGCCGTCCTGTCCGGCTGTGACGCGATCGTGGGTTATCTGCATGCGCAAGGCCGCGAGCAGGAGGCGCGCAGCTACATCGACCGCTTTCGGGAGCGCCACGAGCACGAGCAGAACGTCCTGACGGAGCGGCAGGTGCTGCGCACCAACGACACCTACGGGCCGCACGGCATGCCCCGGGAAATGCTCGATGCGCTGCGGGCGCGGCTCGCCGCAAATCCCGATGTGAAGCGGGCCTGGCTCGCGCGAAAGGAATGCCGGCTGAGCACGGAGCCGCTATACGTCGTCGGATTCGACACGAAGTCGCTGGTGCGCCTGGACGGTTCCAGCGAAACCGGCGGCGGCGTCGCAAGAGCTCTCGCGGACGGCTGCGAACTGGGCGCCGAGTTCTTTTTTCTGCCGCTGAATGGCGACAACCGGGGATTCCGCAAGGTCCTCAAGAAGGTGCCGAACTCGCTCGTGTTCGAGCGATAGTCGGTCCGCAGCTTCGCTCAGGCGATCCGCGCCCCCTGCCTGTTCAACTCCGCCTGCACCGCGACCACGTCGAGCGTGCGGAAGGACTCGTCGCGCCCGAGTGAGACCGCGGCCGCGGTGCCGGCACCCTGGCCGCTCACCGCGCAGCACATCATGTTGCGGACCGCCGCGTGCGAGACGCGGTCGCCGCCGATGCAGCGCCCGGCGACCAGCAGGTTCTCGACACCTTGCGGCACGAGCGAGCGGTAGGGCACGTGGAAGTAGCGTCCGGTCGTCGGCAGGATCAGCAGGCCGTATCCGTCGATGAACTCGGGGAAGATGCCGATCGAGTCCCCGAAGCGGCCCTGCTCGCGCACGTCGGCCGCGGTGAGGTTGTAGAGCGCGTCGATCTTGCGCGTGTCGCGGACGCCGATCGTCATCCCGAAATTGCGCAGCTTGGCCGTTTCGCAGCCCGGCATGAATTTCTTCAGCGCCTCGATGGCGTGGATCGCCTGGCGCCGCCCCTCGATCTCGCCGCGCGTGAGGCTGGCCGGGTCCGTGCCGTCCACGCCCGGCAGGCTCACGAGGTTGAGGTAGGTGAGGTCGCCCTGGTCGCTGACGGCGCCCCAGGTGCCGGCGATGGTCGCGAACGCCGGCGGGATGACGCCGGCCGCCGCCGCCTGCTTGAAGGGCTTGCGCAGGAACGGCGAGAACATCTCGTCTTCCTTGCCCGAGGTTTCGATGCTCCACTCGCCGTTGCCGACCCAGTCGCGGTAGGTCTGTGGGTCGGCTTTGACCGCCTCGATGAAGCGGCGCTTGTTGACGCCGGACATCGAGAACATCACGGAAGCCGCCATCATGGATTCGCGCGGCGTCTTCGCCACGCGCGCGCCGGCCCTTGCCGCGACGTCGGCGTCACCCGTGCAGTCGACGACGCGGCGCGCGAGGATGGCCTCGCGTCCCGCCTTGCTCTCGGTGACGACGCCGCGGATCGCACCGCCCTCGACGATCGGCGCGACGAACAGGCGATGCAGCATCGGCGTGATGCCGGCTTCCTCGACGAGCGCGTCGGCGACCCACTTGAACATCTCGGCGTCGAGCGCGTGGCTGATGGACTGCGGCTCCGGCATCGCCGCGCCCATGGCCTTGGCGCGCTCCTCGAACTCGATGCCGATGCCCTCGCAGTCCACCGTCCGCTCGTGGCGATACCAGGCGAAGCCTTCGACGCCGACCTGGGTGATGTTGCCGCCGAAGCAGCCGTGGCGCTCGAGCAGGGTCGTGCGTGCGCCCGCGCGCGCCGCGGCGAGCGCCGCCGCGAGCCCGCCGGGACCGCTGCCGACCACCAGGACGTCGGTCTCGTGGACGACGTCGAGTTCGCGTGCGGCTTCGGCGATGCGCTTCATCGGGCGGCCGCCCTCCAGTCGATGGGGCGCACCTCGGGCACGACGACGAGCCAGGCGACGAGGCCCGTCAGCGCCACGCATCCCGAAAGGATCAGCGCGGACGTGTAGTTGCCGCTCGACTGCACCAGGTATCCGGTGACCACCGGGGCCGTCATGCCGGCGACGTTGCCGACCGCATTCTGCAGCCCCATCCAGCGCCCGGTCGCGCGCGGCCCCGCGAAGGTCTGCGTCACCGACGGGTTTGCCGGGCTGTTCATCCCGTCCATCACGCCGGTGAGCAACAGGATCGCCGCAGCCGCGACCAGCCCGCTCACCTGGCTGCTGGCGATCAGGCAGAGGCCGACGCCCGTGGCACTCGCGGCGAGGGCCGTCTTGTAGGCGCGATTGAGGCTCGCGCCGCGCCGGACCCAGCGGTCGAGCAGCCAGCCGGTGGCGAGCACGCTGGCGCCGTCCGCCACGTAGAACGCCGCCGTCATCGGCGCCATCTGGGCGAGCGAGAGCCCGCGCTCGTTGACCAGGTACAGCGGCAACCACGAGAAGACGAAGTAGAAGGCGTAGTTGGAGCAGAACGTGCCCATCATCCCGCCCCAGAGCGCCCGCTGGCGCAGGATCAGCGCGTAGGGCGGGTCGTCGCCGGCGAAGCCCGCGGCAGCCGCCTCGCGGTCGCGGCGCATCCAGCGCCTCCAGAAAAACAGCCAGGCCAGCGAGGCGCCGCCCATCACCAGGAACATCGCCCGCCATCCGTACTGCAGCATGAGCCAGCCGCCGAGCAGCGCGCCGGCGGCGGGGCCGATGAGCGCGCCGAACTGCATGGTTGCGGTAGCGCGCGCACGCTGCGGCGCGACGACGTTGCGCGAGAGCAGGCTGAGCGCCGACGGGTAGAAAGTCGCTTCGCCTGCGCCCATCGCGAGGCGCAGCACGATGAGCGCGGCGAGGCCGCCCGCGAAACCGGTCAGCGCAGTCGCCAGGCTCCAGAGCAGGAAGCCGGCGGCCAGCACGCGCGCCGGCCCGAAGCGGTCCGCGCACCAGCCCATGACCGGCTGCAGCGGGGCGTAGGCCCAGTAGAACAGCCCGAGCACCCAGCCGATCTCGCTCGCGCTGAGCCCGAGCTCGGCACGCAGCAGCGGCGCCGCGACGGAGAGGCTGCCGCGGTCGGCGTAGTTGACGAGCAGCGCGACGGAGAGCAGCGCGACCAGGCCGAGCGGCGCGCGCGGCGGCGATGTGGCGGTCGGCTCAGCGCCCGGAGGCATCGGCCTGGGCGTCCGGGCGACGGGTCAGCATGCGGTGCCAGTCGCGGAACGGCGCGGTGACGTTCTGCATGAAGCTCCGGCATTCGGGTTGCTGCTCCGGTCCCAGTCCCCAGGGCGTGTATTCGTCTTTCGCGGGAATGTAGAGCGTGCCGAACAGGCGGTCCCAGATGCTGGTGATGACCGCCATGTTGGTGTCCCAATGCTGCGGCAGGTAGCTGTGGTGCGTGTGGTGCATCGCGGGGCTCTGCAGCCACGGCTCGAGCCAGCGCGGATAGCGGAACTGCACGTGGTAGTGGCGGAACGCGCCGTTGAAGCCGAACAGCAGCACGAAGATGCCGATGTTCCACAGCATCATCTGCTTGATGCTGCCGGCGAACAGCCACGCGAACACCGCCGCCGGGACGGCGTACCCGATGGCGGCGGCGGAGGAGTACAGGGGGCCCTCGAGGACGTGTTCGCGGTAGCGCGTCAGCGGCGTCAGCACCTCGGCGGAGTGGTGCACCTTGTGGATCGCCCAGAGCGCCGGGATCTTGTGCTCGGCGTAGTGCAGCAGGAAGAACGTGAAGTCGTAGGTGAGCAGCAGCACCAGGCTGAACAGCAGCGTCCAAGCGAGGTTGGGCTCGATCGCGGGGCCCGAGCCGAACCCGGCGGTCAGACCGCCGATGATGGTCCGCTCGATGAACGGGCCCAGCGACCCGAGCAGCAGCAGCGCCCAGACCGGCTTCAGCGCGCGTTCGAAGACCCATAGCCCGACGTCGACGCGGGCCGAGACGTGGGTGTAGATGTCGCGGGGCAGGAGGTACTGCAGGAAGTCGGCGGGCCGCTCGCGGCCGTCGGCGCCCTTCGATCCGCGCCCCTTGCGCAGCGCGAAGAGCAGGATCGCGACCGCGAACATGAACAGCAGCCAGCTCCAGCGCAGGTCGCGCGGTACGTTGGCCACGAGCACTTCCCACAGCCGCGGGCCGTACTCTTCGACGAGTTCGGTGAAGGGTCCGACCGCCTGCGCGCCGGTATCCATGCCGGCCGACTGTAGCAAGGCGCGTGCCGGCCGCGCAAAGGGAAAGGCCCCGTTGCCGGGGCCTTTCGCAGGGCGCTCGCCGGTCTGCCGTTACAGCAGCGGAACCAGCAGCAGCGCGACGATGTTGATGATCTTGATCAGCGGGTTGATCGCCGGGCCCGCGGTGTCCTTGTAGGGATCGCCCACGGTGTCGCCGGTGACCGCCGCCTTGTGCGTCTCGGAGCCCTTGCCGCCGAAGTTGCCTTCCTCGACGTACTTCTTGGCGTTGTCCCAGGCGCCGCCGCCGGTGCACATCGAGATGGCGACGAACAGGCCCGTGACGATCGTGCCGATCAGCACGCCGCCGAGCGCGCGGATGCCGGCGCCGGGACCGAGCAGCGCGTTCATGCCGAAGCCGACCACCACCGGGATCAGGATGGGCAGCAGCGACGGCACGATCATTTCCTTGATCGCGGCGCGCGTGAGCATGTCCACCGCCCTGGAATAGTCCGGCTTCGCCGTTCCTTCCATGATTCCCTTGATCTCCTTGAACTGGCGCCGCACCTCGACCACGACCGAGCCGGCCGCGCGGCCGACGGCTTCCATGGCCATTGCGCCGAACAGGTAGGGGACGAGGCCGCCGATGAACAGCCCGATGATGACCGCGGGGTCGGAGAGGCTGAAATCCTGCAGCTTGCCCGCGATCTCCAGGTTGTGCGTGTAGTCGGCGAACAGCACGAGCGCGGCCAGGCCGGCCGAGCCGATCGCATAGCCCTTGGTCACCGCCTTGGTCGTGTTGCCGACGGCGTCGAGCGCGTCGGTCACCTTGCGCACGTCCTTCGGCAGGCCGCCCATCTCGGCGATGCCGCCGCCGTTGTCGGTGATCGGGCCGTAGGCGTCGAGCGCCACGATCATGCCGGTCATCGACAGCATCGCAGTCGCCGCGATGGCGATTCCGTAGAGGCCCGCCAGCTGGTGGGCGCCCCAGATCGCCGCGCAGATCGCGAGCACGGGCAGCGCCGTCGATTTCATCGACACCGCGAGTCCGGCGATCACGTTGGTGCCGTGGCCGGTCTGCGAGGCGGCCGCGACGTAGCGCACCGGCTTGAACTCGGTCGCCGTGTAGTACTCGGTGATCCAGATCATCGCGGCCGTGAGGCCGAGGCCGATCAGGGCGCAGAAGTACAGCGGCATCGCCGATTCGCCGAGCATCATCTTCGTGATCGGGTAGTACGCGATGGCCGCGATCAGGCCGGAGACGATCACGCCGCGGTACAGCGCGCCCATGATCTTGCCGCCGTCGCGCACCTTGACGAAGAACGTGCCGACGATCGAGGCGACGATGGAGACCGCGCCGAGCACGAGCGGGTAGAGCACCGCCGCGTCGCCAAGGTGGCCCATCATCAGGCCGGCGAGCAGCATGGTCGCGACCACCGTGACCGCGTAGGTCTCGAACAGGTCGGCGGCCATGCCGGCGCAGTCGCCGACATTGTCGCCGACGTTGTCGGCGATCACCGCGGGATTGCGCGGGTCGTCCTCGGGGATGCCGGCTTCGACCTTGCCCACCAGGTCGGCCCCCACGTCGGCCCCCTTGGTGAAGATGCCGCCGCCGAGGCGCGCGAAGATCGAGATCAGCGAGCCGCCGAACGCGAGGCCGACCAGCGCGTGCAGCGCATGGCCCGTATCGCCGGTGAGCCGCATCATGACCGCGTAGTAGGCGGCGACGCCGAGCAGGCCCAGGCCGACCACGAGCAGGCCGGTGATCGCGCCGCCGCGGAAGGCGACCTGCAGCGCGGGATTGAGCCCGATGCTGGCCGCGTGCGCGGTACGCACGTTGGCGCGCACCGAGACGTTCATGCCGATGTAGCCGGCGGCGCCGGACAGGATGGCGCCGAACGCGAAGCCGACCGCCGTGTACCAGTCGAGCGCGAGGCCCAGCACGACGAACAACAGCACGCCGACGATCGCGATCGTCGTGTACTGGCGGTTCAGGTAGGCGCCCGCGCCCTGCTGGATCGCCGCGGCGATCTCCTGCATGCGCGCGCTGCCCGCGGGCTGCGCGATGATCCACCGGGACATGAAGACGCCGTACAGGACGGCGACTACGCCGGCCGCGATCGCGAGCCAGAGCGCTGCTTGCATCGACATGAAGTGACTCCCCTGGAAACCCTGAATTATACCGTGAAATCCGTGCCGAGCCGCCTGCGTACGCGGGCGCCTTTCAGCGTCGCGTAGGCCGGGATGCCTTTTTCATAAGGCGGGTAGGACTCGCCGCCGATCAGCGGCTCGAGGTAGCGGCGGGCCGCGGCCGTGATCCCGAAGCCGTCGGCGGTGATGAAATCGCGCGGCACCATCTTTTCCTTGTTGGCGACCGCCTCGATCGCGACCGACGAGATGTCCCAGCGGTAGGGATTCGAGGAGCGGCGGCGGATGACCGGCATGACCGCGTTCTTCCCGGCGAGCGCGAGCTCGACCGCGGCCTTGCCGACCGCCCAGGCCTGCTCGACGTCCACTTTCGAGGCGACGTGTCGCGCGGAGCGCTGCAGGTAGTCGGCGAGTGCCCAGTGGTACTTGTAGCCGTGGGCCTGCTTGACCATCTGCGCGAGCGTCGGCGCGACTCCGCCGAGCTGCACGTGGCCGAAGGCGTCCTTGGTGCCCATGTCGGCGAGGAACCTGCCGTCGGCGTCGCGCGTGCCCTCGGAGGCGACCACCACGCAGTAGCCTTTGGCGTCCACGGTCTGCTTCACGCGCGCGAGGAACTTCTCGCGGTCGAAGGCGATCTCGGGGAACAGGATCACGTGCGGCGGGTCGCCGGCCTTGCGCGCGGCGAGGCCGCCCGCGGCCGCGATCCAGCCGGCGTGGCGACCCATCACCTCGAGGATGAACACGCGCGTCGAGGTGCGCGCCATCGAGGCGACGTCGAGCGAGGCCTCGAGCGTCGAGACCGCGACGTACTTCGCGACCGAGCCGAAGCCCGGGCAGCAGTCGGTCACCGGCAGGTCGTTGTCCACGGTCTTGGGGATGCCGATGCAGGCGATGGGGTAGTCCATCTGCGCGCCGAGCTGGCTGAGCTTCAGCGCCGTGTCCATCGAGTCGTTGCCGCCGTTGTAGAAGAAGTAGCCGATGTCGTGCGCGCGGAACACCTCGATCAGCCGCTCGTACTTCGCGCGGTCGCGCTCGAGGTCCTTGAGCTTGTAGCGCGCCGAGCCGAAGGCGCCGGCCGGCGTGTACTTGAGCGCGCGGATCGTCGCCGCGCTCTCGCGGCCGGTGTCGATCAGGTCCTCGGTCAGCGCGCCGACGATGCCGTCGCGCCCCGCGTAGAGGCGGCCGATGCGGCGCTTGTGCTTGCGGCAGGCCTCGATCACGCCCGCGGCCGTCGCGTTGATGACGGCGGTCACGCCGCCCGACTGCGCGTACAGCGCGTTGCGCGGCCCGGGCCCGGTGATCCTGCGTCCTGCCATTGTCAAATCCGTTTTGCGGGCGCCGACCGGCCCGTTGGGGGGCGAAGCATAGCCGATCCCCGCGGTTTGACGCGACCTGCGGTCGCGGGCAGGATGGGCGCCCGAGAACGGGCCAAAGCCCGCGAGATACAAGGCTTTTTTCATGCGGCTAGTCCTGCTTGGCGCACCCGGCTCGGGGAAGGGCACGCAGGCGCAGCGCCTGCAGGCGCGCCGCGGCGTGCCGCAAGTCTCCACCGGCGACCTGCTGCGCGAAGCGGTCGCGGCGGGCACCGAACTCGGCCGCGCCGCGAAGGCGGTCATGGACGCCGGCCAGCTGGTCGACGACCGCACCATGCTCGGCATCATCCGCGAGCGGCTCGCGAAGCCCGACGCGCAGCGCGGTTTCATCCTCGACGGCTTCCCGCGCACCATCGTCCAGGCCGACGGGCTCGCCGAACTCCTGACCGGGATCGGTCAGCCGCTCGACGCCGTGGTGCTGCTCGACATCGACCCCGACGTGCTGCGCCGACGCCTGTCCGGCCGCCGCAGCTGCCGGCGCTGCGGGCGCGTGTTCCACCTCGAATCGAACCCGCCGCGCGAGGGCGAGACGTGCACCGACGGCGGGCCGCACGACCTGTTCCAGCGGCCCGACGACAACGACGGGACGGTGCGCGAACGGCTCGCGGTCTACCGCGAGCGCACGCAGCCGCTCATCGACTATTACGAGAAGCGCGGCCTGCTGCGGCGCATCGACGCCGACGGCAGCCTCGAGGACGTCGACGCGCGGCTGGAAAACGCAATACGGAGGGGTCAGACCCCTTGACCAAACTCGGACGCCTCAGACCCCGTTGAGCTTGGTCAAGGGGTCTGACCCCTCCTAGAGCACCGCTACCAGCCTTTCCCCGACGACCTCGCGTCGCCATCCGCGCAGCGCAGGCACGTCGCGTTCGCCGCGGGCGAGCGCGGCGAGCTCGCGGCGGGTCGCGAGCACTTCGGGCTGGATGCCGAGCCCGGCCGACACGTCGGCAAGCCGCTTTTGCAGCGCTTTCTGCAGCCGCAGCTGTTCGGGACCCGGGCGGCCCGCGGCATCGCCGGTGCGCATTTCGCCGGACGGTCCGGCGGCGACCGCCGCGAGCAGGTCGTCCGCGGCGCGCGCCGCGGTTCCCGGCGGCACGCCGGGCACGGCCGCGAGGGCCTCGCGCGTGCGCGGGCGGATCGCGGCGAGTTCGAGGATTGCGGCGTCGGGCAGGATCCACCCGCGCGGCAGGTCGCGGGCCATGGCGCGGCGTTCGCGCCAGGCGGTGAGCGCCTGCGCGGCGGCGAATCCCCGCGCGTCCAGGCGCTCGAGTCCCTTGAGCCGGCGCCACGCCTCGCCGGGTTCCACGCGATAGAGGGCGATGTCGCCGAGCCCCGCCGACTCCTCCTCGAGCCAGCCGCGGCGACCGGCCGCCGCCAGCCGCTCCTCGAGCGCGTCCGCGAGCGCGGGCAGGTAGCGCACGTCGTCCGCCGCGTAGGCCAGTTGCTCGGGCGACAGCGGCCGCCGCGCCCAGTCGGTCCGTGCATGGCCCTTGGCCAGCTCGACACCGAGCAGCTGGCGCACGAGCTCCGCGTAGCCGACCTGGGCCGGGAATCCGAGCAGGGCGGCGGCCTGCTGCGTGTCGAAGACAGGCGTGACCGGCGTACCCGTGAGCGGCAGCAGCGCTTCGATGTCCTGGCGCGCCGCGTGCACGAGCTTGGGTCGGCCGGCGTCCGCGAGTTCGCGCGCGAGTCCGCCGCCGTCCGGGATCGCGAGCGCGTCCACCAGCAGGATCTCGCCGCCGATCGCCGCCTGGATCAGGCATAGCCTCGGAAAGTAGGTGCGCTCGCGCACGAACTCGGTGTCGATCGCGACCGGCGCGCCGGCCGGCCATGCGGCCACGCGTTCCTGGAGCGCCGCGGGGTCGCGGATCGTGGTTTGGCCGGCGGTCATCGTCACCTTATTATGGCCTGCACATGAACCGGCTGCTGACGTCGCTGTGGGGGATCGCCACGCTGCGCGGGGACCCGGGCGGGCTGCCGTCCTCCGCCGGGGCGGTCGCGGTCTTCGTGATCGCCTACGCGCTGGCCGATGCGCTCGTCGGGCGCGTGGCCGGGTTCGGGAACGTCCTGCCGCGCACGGCCCTCGACCTCGCGCTGACGCTCCCGTTCTTCTGGATGCTGCTGGCGCTCACGCGGCGCTCGCACCGCTTTCCGCAGACCCTGAACGCCGCGCTCGGCGTCTACGTGCTGCTCGTGCCGGTGATCGTGCTGCTGCTGCTCCTGCGCGTGCACGGCAAGGCCAACCCGGCGCTCGGCGTGATCGTCAACGCGGGATACACGCTGTTCGTGATCTGGTACCTGCTGATCGTGGGCCACATCCTGCGCTCCGCGCTCGACACCGGCCTCGTCACCGGCTTTGCGATCGCGGTGACCTGGACCGTCGCCACGATCGCGGTCTCGCGCAGCGTGTTCGGCGCGGCCGCCTGATGCACCTGCACATCCTCGGCATCTGCGGGACGTTCATGGGCGGCATCGCCGCACTCGCGCGCGCGGCGGGCCACCGCGTGACGGGGTCGGACGCCGGCGTCTACCCGCCGATGAGCACCCAGCTCGAGGCGCTCGGCATCACGCTGGTCGAGGGCTACGGCCCGGAGCAGCTCGACCTCGCGCCCGACGTCGTCGTGGTCGGCAACGTGATGAGCCGCGGCAAGCCGGTCATCGAGCGGCTGCTGGACGACGGGCTGCCGTATACGTCGGGGCCGCAGTGGCTGGCCGAGAACGTGCTGCGCGGGCGCGAGGTGGCCGCCGTGGCCGGCACGCACGGCAAGACGACCACCTCGTCGATGCTCGCCTGGATCCTGCAGGAGGCGGGTCGCGACCCCGGTTTCCTGATCGGCGGCGTGCCGGCCAACTTCGGCGTGACCGCGCGCGCGGGCAGCGGGCCATTCGTCATCGAGGCCGACGAGTACGACACCGCCTTCTTCGACAAGCGCGCGAAGTTCGTGCACTACCGGCCGCGCCACCTCCTGCTGGCGAACCTGGAGTACGACCACGCCGACATCTACCCGGACCTCGCCTCGATCCAGCGCCAGTTCCACCACCTGGTGCGCACGGTGCCGCGGTCCGGCCGCATCACCTGGAACGCGGGCGACGGCAACCTCGAGGCGACGCTCGCCCAGGGCTCGTGGACGCCGCTCGCCGGATTCGCGCGCGAAGCGGCCGCCGAATGGCGCGCGCAGCTCGCCGCCCCGGACGGGAGCAGCTTCGAAGTGCTGCACCGGGATGCGCCCGCCGGCACCGTGCGCTGGCCGCTGATCGGGCTGCACAACGTCGAGAACGGCCTTGCGGCCGTGGCCTGCGCGGCGGGCCTCGGCGTGCCGCCCGGGAATTCCTGCGCCGCGCTCGGGCGCTTCGCCGGGGTGAAGCGGCGGCTCGAATTGCGCGGGGAGGCGGGCGGCATCCGAGTCTACGACGACTTCGCCCACCACCCCACCGCCGTGACGCGCACGATCGACGGATTGCGCCGCCAGGCGGCCGGCGGACGCATCGTGGCCGTGCTCGAGCCGCGCTCGAACACCATGCGCCTCGGCGTGCATCGCGCGGAGCTTGCCGCGGCGCTCGCGGGAGCGGACAGCGTCTGGCTCTACCAGCCGGGCGGGCTCGACTGGAACCTCGACGGCGTGGCGGCGGCGCTGGCGGGGAAGGCGCACGTGCTGCCCGACGTACCGGCCATCGTCGCCGGACTCGCGTCCGAGCTTCGCGCCGGCGACCGTGTCGTCGTGATGAGCAACGGCGGATTCGGCGGCCTGCACGAACGCCTGCTCGCCGAGCTGCGGTCCCGCGTCCCTTGAACGCGGAAGTCCGCGAGCTGCCCCTGTTTCCGCTGAACGCGGTGCTGTTCCCCGGCGGCCCGCTGTCGCTCAGGATCTTCGAGCCCCGCTACCTCGACATGGTCAGTACCTGCATGCGCGAGCAGACCGGTTTCGCCGTGGCGCTGCTCGGCGAGGGCGGCGAAGCGGCCGCCGCGACGAGTTTCGCGGCGACCGGCACGGAGGCGCGCATCGTGGATTTCGACCGTCTCGAAGACGGCCTGCTCGGCATCAGTTGCGTCGGGTGCGAACGCGTGCGCATCGTCGAAGCCTGGCGCGCGGCCGACGGCCTGAACCGCGGGCGGGTACTCGACATCGCCGCGGATCCCGTCGTGCCGGTTCCCCCGGAGCAGACATGGCTGCTGGAGGTCGTGCGGGAGGCCCTGCCGCAGGCGGGCGACGGATACCGCCACGTGCAGCCGCGCGATGACGCGGCCTGGATCGCGAACCGGCTCGCGGAACTGCTGCCGCTGTCGCTCGGCGACCGGCAGTCGCTGCTCGAGCTCACCGACCCGGTCGAGCGGCTGGCCGTCCTCGAGCCGGCCGTGACGCGCGCCCGCGGCTAGGGAAGCACGGCGCAGGTCGCGTGCGGCCTCATGCGCGCGCCGGGCTGGCCCAGCCCCGCGCCCAGGCGACGGCGACGAGCAGGGCCGCCCAGCCGGCCACCAGCCAACCGGTGTAGCCGTCGAAGGGCCCGACCAGGAATGCCGCGTGCGAATCCGGGTTCGCGACCGCGAGGTCCTTCGTCGCCTTGATGACGCACACCCAGCCGGCATGCAGGCCGATGCAGGCGGCGACGGCGCCGGTGCGTTCGCGGACGCCGGCCAGGAGCAGCCCCACCAGCAGCAGCGTCACGAACGAGTCGAGTACCGGCAGCGGGTGGGCGAAGTGCGTCAGCACGCCGCCGAGCAGGCGAAACCCGCTGTCCCAGGCGACCTCGTCGGCCGGGATCTTGGTGCGCGCGAAGAAGTGGATCGCCGCGTACACGACCGCCGTCGTCCATGCGGCAAACGCGAAACCCGACTCGCGCGCAATGGCCCGGTACATCAGGCCGCGAAAGAACGTCTCCTCGACGGTCGCCACCGCGAGGCCGAGCAGCATCCCGCTCGCGATCGCCTCCGCGATCTTCGCCGCGCCGGGCCCGGCGCGCGGGTCGAGGATCCCGAGCGCCAGCATCGCGAGCGTCATCGGCAGCATGGTGGCGAGGCCGAGCACGAAGCCGGCGCCTGCCTGGCGCAGGAACCGGGCGCGGGGCAGCCCGTAGCCCCAGTCCACCCGCCCCGCGAGCCCGAGCCGCCCCACGGCGAGTACGAGGCCCAGCAGGAGCAGGAGCTGCCAGAACCGGCTGATGACACGGTGGAACGGCCAGTCGGGCTGCAAGGAATGGGTGAATTGCCAGATCGGCCAGGCGAAGGCCGCCGCGAGCAGCAGCGTGCCGCCGATCGCGCCGACGAACCAGGCGAGGCTGCGCATCAGGGATCGCGCGCGATCGCCGCGAAGACGCGGCCGGCTGCCTCGACGGTTGCCGCGATCTCCGCCTCGCCGTGCGCCGCGGAGACGAAACCGGCCTCGAAGGCCGATGGCGCGAAGTACACGCCTTCGGCCAGCATGCCGTGGAAGAAACGGCGGAAACGCGCCGCGTCGCTCGCCATGACCTCCCGATAGTTGCCGACCGGGCCCGGGTTGAAGAACAGGCTGAACATCCCGCACACGTGATTGGCGGTGAGCGGCACGCCCGCCGCGGCCGCCGCGTGCGTGAAGCCCGCGACCAGGCGGTCGGTCGCGGCGGCGAGCCTGGCGTGGAATCCGGGGCGGGCAACCGCTTCGAGCGTCGCGAGCCCCGCGGCCATGGCCACCGGATTGCCGGAGAGGGTGCCCGCCTGGTAAACGGGGCCGAGTGGCGCGAGTCGTTCCATGATCTCGCGGCGGCCGCCGAACGCGCCGACCGGCATGCCCCCGCCGACGATCTTGCCGAGCGTCGTCAGGTCCGGCACCACGTCGTAGAGCGCCTGCGCGCCGCCCCGTGCGACGCGAAACCCGGTCATGACCTCGTCGAAGACCAGGACCGCGCCGTGCCGCGTGCACAGCTCGCGGAGCAGGGCGAGATAGCCCGGCGCCGGCGGCACGCAGCCCATGTTGCCCGCGACCGGTTCCACGATGACGCAGGCGATCTCGCGTCCCGTCGATGCGAAGCAGGCCTCGACCGCCGCGGCGTCGTTGTAGGGCAGCGTGATCGTCGCGGCCGCGACCGCCGCCGGGACGCCCGCGGAATCGGGCACGCCGAGCGTCAGCGCGCCCGAACCCGCCTTCACGAGCAGCCCGTCCGCATGCCCGTGGTAGCAGCCTTCGAACTTGACCACGCGCTCGCGGCCGGTGAAGCCGCGTGCGAGCCGGATCGCGCTCATCGTCGCCTCGGTGCCGGAGCTCACCATGCGCAGCAGTTCGATCGACGGCACGAGCGAGACGATGGTGCGCGCGAGGTCCGTCTCGATCACGGTCGGCGCGCCGAAGGACAGGCCGTCCGCGGCCCTGCGCGTGACCGCTGCGATCACGTCCGGGTGGGCGTGGCCGAGGATCATCGGGCCCCAGGAGCCGACGTAGTCGACCAGGCGACGGCCGTCCTCGGTTTCCACGTGCGCGCCGCGGGCGCGGCGGATGAACAGCGGCTCGCCGCCGACGCCCCGGAACGCGCGCACCGGCGAGTTCACGCCGCCGGCGATGTAGCGGGAGGCCTCCTCGAAACGCGACATCGCGGTCAGCGCCTGTCCACCGAAAAGCCGCGCTCGGCGAGCAGGGCCGGCAGTCCGCGGTCGCCGACCAGGTGCATGGCGCCGACCACGAGCAGCACGTCCTCGTCGCCCTCGAGCATGCCCTCGACCTGCGACGCCCAGCGCGCATTGCGCGCGTAGATCAGCCGCTCGGCGAGTTCCGGGTAGTCGCCGAAGTCGTCGTCGAGGCTGCGCTCGAGGCCCCGCTCGTCGCCTTCGCGCCAGGCGTCGATCAGCGGTTCGATCAACCGGTCGATTGCCGCGGCCTCGTCGATCGCCTGCAGCAGGATTTCGGCCTGCAGGCGCGGGGACAGCGAATCCAGCAGGTCGAGCTGGCCCTCGAGCGTCTCGAGCCCGCAGCCCGGCTTGCCGGCCGCGCGCGCCTCGGCGCGGATCACCTGCTCGACGCCGTGCTGCGCGTCGAACCCGTGCGATTGCAGCGCCATCACCGAGACCGTGATCCCGGCGAACCAGGGCTCGAACATCGCGAGCGCCTCGAGCGGCACTTCGGCCTCGTCGGCCGCCTCGCGCACGCGGTCGGCATCCGGGCCGAGCAGCTCGAACAGGTCGCGGCCCTCGGGATCGACCGCGCGACCGAGGGTCACCATGGCCTGCGTGGCCTCGTCCGCGGCGTCGGTGTCGATTTCCATGCACACGCGGTCGGCCGCGTCGAGCGCGTCCGCGAGCGCACCCTCGACCGCGAATCCGCCCTCGGGCAGGAGGTGCACGGAGCCGAACAGCCAGACCGTCCGCCCGTCCGCGGTGACGCTCCACAACGCGGGTTCGGCCTGCGCGCCGGCGGCGGCCAGGGCGAGTGCGATCGCGAAGAATGGCGCCGCGAGCCGGCCGCGATCAGGCATGTTCCCGCACCCACTCGATCCCGGTCTCGATGGCGCCGTCGTCGCCCAGCTCGATCCACCGGTAGGCGGGCGGGCGGTCGTCGACCTCGAACTGGTCCGCGTCCTGCGCGAACTGCATGCAGGTCGATGGCGTGCCCATCAGCCGGATGCGGCCGCGCGTTCCGTCGAAAGGCTGGTGGGTGTGTCCCCAGGCCAGGCCGCGCACGCCGCCGTGCCGCGCCAGCACGGCGAAGAAGTCATCCGCGTTGGCGAGCATCAGCTCGTCGAGCCAGCCGCTGCCGTGCGGCACGGGATGGTGGTGCAGGCAGACGAGCGCGAACGCGTCGGGCTGGGCTTCGAGCGCCGCGTCGAGCCGCGCCAGCTCCGACCCGGCGAGGAACCCCCCGTGCTGGCCGCGAACGGTGCTGTCCAGCATGACCAGCATCCAGCGCCCGTAACGGGTTGCGAAGCCCTGCACGAACGGCGCGGCGTCCAGCGCGCGCTTCACGTCGGCGGGATCGTCATGATTGCCCGGCAGGCAATGGACCGGCGCGCCGGCGTCGCGGAACTGCGCGGCGAGGGCGGCGTAGCCCGCGGGGTCGTCATGGACCAGGTCGCCGGTCAGCAGCACGGCGCCGGGGCGCGGGTGGCGTTGCTTCGCATGCGCGACGCAACGCGCGAGCGTCGCCGCCGTGGCGACGCCGCGGACCCGCATCTCCGGCGATCCGGTGAGATGCGGGTCCGTGAACTGCAAAGCCAGCAAGGCGCCTCAGTAACGGTAGTGGTCGGGCTTGAAGGGCCCGGCCGCCGGGATGCCGAGGTAACGCTCCTGCTCGGGCGTCATCGTGGTCAGCTTCGCGCCGATGCGCTCGAGGTGCAGGCGCGCGACCTTCTCGTCGAGCGCCTTCGGCAGCACGTAGACCTGGTGCCGGTACTTCGACCCGTGCGCGAACAACTCGATCTGCGCCAGCACCTGGTTGGTGAACGAGTTCGACATCACGAACGACGGGTGGCCGGTGCCGCAGCCGAGGTTCACGAGCCGTCCCTCGGCCAGCACGATGATCCGCCTGCCGTCCGGGAATATCACGTGGTCGACCTGCGGCTTGATGTTCTCCCACTTGTACTGGCGCAGCGACGCGATGTCGATTTCGCTGTCGAAGTGGCCGATGTTGCAGACGATCGCCTGATGCTTCATGCGGCGCATGTGGTCGTGGCCGATCACGTTCACGTTGCCGGTGGCCGACACGAAGATGTCGGCCTTGTCGCAGGCCTCGTCCATCGTCACGACACGGTAGCCTTCCATCGCCGCCTGCAGCGCGCAGATCGGGTCGATCTCGCTGATCCAGACGGACGCTCCCAGCCCGCGCAACGACTGCGCGCAGCCCTTGCCCACGTCGCCGTAGCCGGCGACCAGCGCGATCTTGCCGGCGATCATGACGTCGGTCGCGCGCTTGATGCCGTCGACCAGCGACTCGCGGCAGCCGTAGAGGTTGTCGAACTTCGACTTGGTGACCGAGTCGTTGACGTTGATGGCCGGGAAGGGAAGCCGCCCCTCGGACGCCATCTTGTACAGCCGCTTTACGCCCGTCGTCGTCTCCTCGGTCACGCCGCGGATCGCGGCGAGGCGCGCGGAGTACCAGCCGGGCTGGCTCTCCAGGCGCTTCTTGATCGAAGCGTACAGCGCGACTTCCTCCTCGTTCTGCGGGCTGGCGATGACCGAAGCGTCCTTCTCCGCCTGCGCGCCGAGGATCAGCAGCAGGGTCGCGTCGCCGCCGTCGTCGAGGATCATGTTGGCGTGCTGGCCGGCCGGCCATTCGAAGATGCGGTGGGCGAACTCCCAGTACTCTTCGAGCGTCTCGCCCTTGTGCGCGAATACCGGGATGCCGGCCGCGGCGATGGCGGCGGCGGCGTGGTCCTGGGTCGAGAAGATGTTGCAGGACGCCCAGCGCACCTCGGCGCCGAGCGCGGCCAGCGTCTCGATGAGCACGGCCGTCTGGATGGTCATGTGCAGGGAGCCCGCCACGCGCGCGCCGGCGAGCGGCCTCGACTTGGCGAACTCGGCGCGCACCGACATCAGGCCCGGCATCTCGGTCTCGGCGATGGCGATCTCGCGCCGGCCGAAATCGGCCTGGCCGATATCGGCGACGGCGTAGTCGGTGAACTTCTTGCTGATCACGGCATTCATGGTGATTCTCTCCTTTGCGAGCGAGAGCGCCGTTGCCATTCGCGGTCCCCGAGCCTGGCGGGCGCAAGCCCGTTGCAACGCTCCTCGGGGACCACGGGGACTGTCACCTTTTTCGGCCTTGCGAAAAAGGGGACTGTCCCCTCCTATTGACGGGCTGCCTTCCTCAAGGCCTCCGCCCGGTCCGTGCGCTCCCAGCTGAATGCCGTGAACGCCCTGCCATCGTATTCCATCTTGGCCGGCTGGCGCCCGAAATGCCCGTAGGACGCCGTCCTGCGGTACATAGGGTGCACCAGGTCCAGCATGCGGATGATCCCGAACGGGCGCAGGTCGAAGTGCGCCGCGACCAGTTTTTCGAGACGCGCGTCCGGAATCCGGCCGGTCCCGAAGGTGTGCACCGTCACCGACGTCGGCCGCGCCACGCCGATGGCGTAGGACACCTGGATCTCGCAGCGCGCGGCGAGGCCGGCCGCGACCAGGTTCTTGGCGACGTAACGGGCCGCGTAGGCGGCCGAACGGTCCACCTTCGACGGGTCCTTGCCGGAGAACGCCCCGCCGCCGTGGCGGGCCATGCCGCCGTAGCTGTCGACGATGATCTTGCGGCCGGTCAGCCCGCAGTCGCCCACCGGGCCGCCGATCACGAATCGCCCGGTCGGGTTGATGTGGAACTTCGTGCGCCGGCCGAGCCACTTCGCCGGCAGGACGGGCTTGATGATTTCCTCCATCACGCCTTCGCGCAGGTCTCTCTGCTTCACGTCCGGCGCGTGCTGGGTCGAGAGCACGACGGCTTCGATGCCGACCGGCCGGTGGTCCTCGTAGGCGAAGGTCAACTGGCTCTTGGCGTCGGGGCGCAGCCACGGGAGCTTCGCGTTCCGGCCCTTGCGGACCTTTGCCTGCCGCTCGACCAGCTTGTGCGCGTAGTGGATCGGGGCCGGCATCAGGGCTTCGGTCTCGTCGGACGCGTAGCCGAACATCAGCCCCTGGTCGCCGGCGCCCTGGTCCTCGGGCAAGGCGCGGTCGACGCCCTGCGCGATATCCGCGGACTGCTTGCCGATGATGTTGACGACGCCGCAGGTGCGCCCGTCGAAGCCGACCTCCGACGAGTCGTAGCCGATGTCGACGATGACCTGGCGCACCAGCGCCTCGAGGTCCACCCAGGCGGAGGTCGTGACCTCGCCGGCGACGATCGCGACCCCGGTCTTGACCATCGTCTCGCAGGCGACCCGCGCCCGCGGATCGCGGGCGAGCAGGGCGTCAAGGACGGCGTCCGAGACCTGGTCGGCGACCTTGTCGGGATGGCCTTCGGAAACCGATTCGGACGTGAACAGGTAGGCGCCTGACATCGAAAAATTATACGCCATCGGCGACAATGGCGGTTTCCCGCCGGAGTCCCGAGATGCCGAGTCGCCGCGAGGTCGCCAACGCCATACGGGCGCTCAGCATGGATGCCGTGCAGCGCGCCAACTCCGGCCATCCCGGCATGCCGATGGGCATGGCCGACATCGCCGAGGTGCTCTGGCGCGACTTCCTGAAGCACAACCCCGGCAACCCGCGCTGGGCGGACCGCGACCGGTTCGTGCTTTCCAACGGGCACGGCTCGATGCTCCTGTATTCCGTCCTGCACCTGACCGGCTATCCGCTCGGCATCGAGGAGCTGCGCAACTTCCGCCAGCTCGGCGCGCGCACGGCCGGGCATCCCGAGCGCGAGGCCGCGATCGGGGTCGAGACCACGACCGGCCCGCTTGGCCAGGGGCTCGCGAACGCCGTCGGCATGGCGCTGGCGGAGAAGAAGCTCGCCGCCGCGTTCAATCGTCCGGGCCACGAGATCGTCGACCACCACACCTGGGTGTTCCTCGGTGACGGCTGCCTGATGGAGGGCATCTCGCACGAAGCCTGCTCGCTCGCGGGCACCTGGGGACTCGGCAAGCTGATCGCCTTCTACGACGACAACGGCATCTCGATCGACGGCGAGGTCGCAGGCTGGTTCACCGACGACACGCCGAAGCGCTTCGAGGCCTACGGCTGGCAGGTGATCCGGGGCGTGGACGGGCACGACCCGGATGCGGTCTCGCGCGCCATCCGCCGCGCCAAACGGGAGAAGGGCAAGCCCACCCTGATCTGCTGCAAGACGATCATCGGCTACGGAGCGCCCAACAAGCAGGGCAAGGAAGACTGCCACGGCGCCGCGCTGGGCCCGGACGAAGTCGCGCTCGCGCGCAAGACGCTCGGCTGGCCGCACGAGCCTTTCGTCGTGCCGGACGAAATTCGCGCGGCCTGGGATGCGCGCGCGGCGGGCAAGCGCGCCGAGGCGCGCTGGCGCCGGCGGTTCAAGGCCTACGAGGCGGAGTTCCCGGAGCTGGCCGCGGAGTTCCGGCGCCGCGCGGAAGCGAAGCTGCCCGACGGGTTCGACGCCTGGGTCGCGGACGGCGCGGCGGCCGCGCAGGCGGCGGCGCAGGCGGTCGCGACACGCCAGAGCTCGCAGGCGGTGCTGAACGCGCTGGGCCCGCGCATGCCGGAACTGCTCGGCGGATCGGCCGACCTCACCGGTTCCAACAACACGCGCATCAAGGGCACGGCGGCCTTTTCGGCGGCGGCACCCGCGGGCGACTACCTGCACTACGGCGTGCGCGAATTCGCCATGGGCGCCGTCATGAACGGCATTGCCCTGCACGGCGGCTTCGCCCCGTTCGGCGGGACCTTCCTGGTCTTCTCGGATTACATGCGCAGCGCCCTGCGCATGGCGGCGATCGTCGAGGCCGGCAGCGTGTTCGTGCTGACGCACGACTCGATCGGCCTCGGCGAGGACGGGCCGACGCACCAGCCGGTGGAGCACCTCGCGTCGCTGCGGCTGATCCCGCACATGGAGGTCTGGCGGCCCTGCGACACCGCCGAGACCTGGGTCGCCTGGGGCGCGGCGCTGCGGCGCCGGTCGGCGCCGACGGTGCTCGCGCTCACGCGCCAGTCGCTGCCCCAGCAGCCGCGCGACGCCCGGCAGCTCGCGGCCGTCGCGCGCGGCGGCTACGTGCTCGTGGACGCCGGCCCCGAGCCCGACTGCATCCTCATCGCCACCGGCTCGGAAGTCGCGCTCGCGGTCGAGGCCGCGCGCGAACTCGCCGGTCGCGGGCGGCGCGCGCGCGTCGTGTCGATGCCCTGCACCAGCGTGTTCGACGCCCAGGACGCCGCCTGGCGCGATGCCGTCCTGCCGCCCGGGGTCGCGGCGCGCGTCGCGATCGAGGCGGGCGTGCCGGACGGGTGGTGGCGCTACGTCGGTGCGCGCGGGCGCGTCGTCGGCCTGTCGCGCTTCGGCGCGTCGGCACCGGCCAAGGACCTGTTCAGGCAGTTCGGTTTCACGTCCGCCGCGATCGTCCAAGCGGCGGAGTCATTGCTAGGAGAGAAGTGACCATGGCGATCAAGGTAGGCATCAACGGCTACGGCCGCATCGGGCGCAACGTCCTGAGGGCGCTCTACGAGGGCAAGCGCGGCGGCGAGATCAGCATCGTCGCCATCAACGACCTCGGCGACGCGAAGACCAACGCGCACCTCACGCGCCACGACACCGCCCACGGCCCGTTTCCCGGCCAGGTCGCCGTCGACGGCAGCCACATGGTCGTGAACGGCGACCGGATCCGCGTGCTGGCCGAGCGCGACCCGGCGAAGCTGCCCTGGGGCGAACTCGGGGTCGAGATCGTCCTCGAGTGCACGGGACTGTTCGCCAACAAGGAGAAGGCGGGCAAGCACCTCGCCGGCGGCGCGAAGAAAGTCGTCGTCTCGGCACCGGCCGAGGGCGTCGACGCGACCATCGTGTACGGCGTCAACCACCGGACCCTGCGCAAGGACATGACGGTCATCTCGAACGCGTCCTGCACGACCAACTGCCTCGCGCCGCTGGTCCAGCCGCTGCACGAATCGATCGGCGTCGTCTCCGGCATCATGACGACGGTGCACGCCTACACCAATGACCAGGTGCTGACCGACGTGTACCACTCGGACCTGCGCCGCGCGCGCTCGGCGACCATGTCGATGATCCCGACCAAGACCGGCGCTGCCGCCGCGGTCGGCCTGGTGCTGCCGGAGCTGAAGGGCCGGCTCGACGGCTTCGCGGTGCGCGTGCCGACGATCAACGTGTCGCTCGTCGACCTCAGCTTCGTCGCGAAGCGGGCGACGACGGCCGCCGAGGTGAACGAGATCCTGAAGAAGGCCTCGGCAGGGCCGCTCAAGGGGATCCTCGAGTACACCGAGGAACCGCTCGTTTCCGTCGATTTCAACCACAATCCCGCTTCCGGCACGGTCGACGCCCAGCTCACCAAGGTGCTGGACGGCACGCTGGTGAAGGTCTGCGCCTGGTACGACAACGAGTGGGGATTCTCCAACCGCATGCTCGACACCACGCTCGCCTGGGCGCGCGCGTAGTGAAGGCGCTGCGCATGGCGGACCTCGACCTCGCGGGCAAGCGCGTGCTGATCCGCGAGGACCTGAACGTCCCGGTCGCGGACGGGCGGGTGACCAGCGACGCGCGCCTGCGGGCCGCCGTGCCGACGATTCGCCGGGCGGCCGGCCAGGGCGCGCGCGTGCTGGTGATGTCCCACCTCGGGCGCCCGAAGGAAGGCGAGCGCGACCCGGCGCTGTCGCTGCAGCCCGTGGCGGAGGCGCTCGCGGCGCTGCTGCAGCTGCCCGTGCGCCTGCACGACGGCCCGCTCGAGACCGCGTCCGCGGGGCCGGGCGAGGTGGTCCTGCTGGAGAACGTCCGCTTCCTGAAAGGCGAGAAGAAGGACGACCCGGCGCTCGCCGCGCGCATGGCGGCGTTGTGCGACGTCTTCGTGATGGACGCCTTCGGCACGGCGCACCGCGCCGAGGCGAGCACGCACGGCGTCGCGCTCGCGGCGCCGGTCGCCTGCGCGGGCCCGCTGCTGGCCGCCGAGCTCGACGCGCTGGAGCGGGCGCTCGGCGACCCGAAGCGGCCGCTGGTCGCGGTCGTTGGCGGGTCGAAGGTCTCGACCAAGCTGCAGGTGCTCGAGAGCCTGATCGCGCAAGTCGACGCGCTGGTGGTCGGCGGCGGCATCGCGAATACCTTCCTCGCGGCGACGGGCAGCCCGGTCGGCAAGTCGTTGCACGAGCCGGACATGGTGGACGTCGCGAAGCGGCTGCTGGCGCAGGCGAAAGCGAAGGGCGTGGCGCTGCCCATCCCGACCGACGTCGTGGTCGCGCGCGAGTTCTCGGCGACTGCCGCGGCCGCGACCAAGCCCGCCGCGGAGGTCGCCGCGGACGAGATGATCCTCGACATCGGACCGGATTCGGCGCGCGTGCTCGCCGGCGTGCTCGCCGGCGCCGGCACCATCATCTGGAACGGCCCGGTCGGGGTCTTCGAATTCGAGCAGTTCGGCGGCGGAACGAGAGCGCTGGCCGAGGCGATCGCAAGGAGCCCGGCTTTCTCGATCGCCGGCGGGGGCGATACGCTCGCGGCGATCGAGAAATACGGGATCGAGGGCGACGTGTCCTACATCTCGACCGGCGGCGGCGCGTTCCTCGAGTTCGTGGAGGGCAGGACGCTGCCCGCCGTCGCCGCGCTCGAGCGGCGCGCGCAGGGCGGCTGAGGTGGCGCGGCGCACCAAGATCGTCGCGACGCTCGGGCCGGCCACCGACCCCGACGCGGCGCTCGCCGACCTGATCGATTCCGGCGTCGACCTGGTCCGCGTCAACTTCTCCCACGGCAGCTTCGACGACCACGCCAGGCGCATCGAACGCGTGCGCGCGGCGGCCGTGAAGGCCGGCCGGGTGGTGGGCGTGCTCGGCGACCTGCGCGGCCCGAAGGTGCGCATCGAGCGCTTCGCGAGCGGGCGCGCGTCGCTGCTCGAGGGCGAGCAGTTCACGCTCGATCCCGCCCACGGCGCGTTCGACGGGACCGACACGATCGTCGGCGTGGCCTACGAGTCGCTGCCGCGCGACGTGCGGGCGGGCGACACCCTGCTGCTGAACGACGGCCTGATCGCGCTCCAGGTGACGGGCGTGGAAGGCACGCGCGTCAGGACGAAGGTTCTGACCGGCGGCGAGCTCTCGGACATGAAGGGGCTCAACAAGCTGGGCGGCGGCCTGTCGGCGGGTGCGCTGACCGACAAGGACCGCGAAGACATCCGCATGGCCGCGAAGCTCGGCGTGGACTACCTCGCCGTGTCGTTCGTGCGCGATCGCAACGACATCGCCGAGGCCTGGGACCTGCTGCGCTCGGCGGGCGGCGAGGGCCGCATCGTCGCCAAGATCGAGCGGCGCGAGGCGATCGACAACCTCGAGTCCATCGTCGACGAGACCGCGGCGGTCATGGTCGCGCGCGGCGACCTGGGGGTCGAGGTCGGCTACGCCGAGTTGATCGGCCTGCAGAAGCACATCATCGCGCTCTCCCGCGCGCGCAGCCGCCTGGTGATCACGGCGACCCAGATGATGGAGTCGATGATCCACGCGCCGGTGCCGACGCGGGCGGAGGTGTCCGACGTCGCGAACGCCGTCATGGACGACACGGACGCCGTGATGCTTTCGGCCGAGACGGCGGTCGGCCGCCACCCGGGCCGGGTGGTGCGCGCGATGGCGCAGGTCATCGAGGGCGCCGAGAAGTGGCAGCAGTCGAACCGGCCGGAGCTGCGCAGCGACGGGCACTTCACGCGCACCGACGAGGCGATCGCGGCGGCCGTGATGTACACGGCCAACCACCTCGACGTGCGCGCCATCGTGGCGTTGACGGAGTCCGGCTCGGTGGCGCTGTGGATGTCGCGGATCCGCTCGGACATCCCGATCTACGCGTTCACCCGCCACGAGGCGACGCAGCGGCGCGTCACGCTCTACCGGGGCGTGTACCCGGTCGGCTTCGACGTCACCCACCCGCGTCCGGAGCGCATTTACGCCGCCATCTTCGAGCGCCTGATGAACGACGGCCTCGCGGCCGAGGGCGACCTGATCATCGTCACCAAGGGCGAGTTCTCCGGGGTTTCCGGCGGCACGAACTCGATGAAGATCCTTAAGGTCCAGCGCCAGGGCGCATGAGCCGCAAAGCGCGCGTGCTCGCCTGGGTGCTGGGCGGCCTCGCGGCCATCGCCCTGGTCGCCGTCGCGGCGGCCTGGTCCTGCCTGCGCGCGAGCCTGCCGCAGCTCGAGGGGGAGGCCGCGCTTGCGGGCGTTTCCGCACCCGTCGCGATCGTGCGCGACGCCGCGGGCGTCCCCGTGATCCGCGGCGCGACACGTTCGGACGTCGCACGGGCGACGGGCTATGCGCACGCGCAGGATCGCCTGTTCCAGATGGACCTGCTGCGCCGGGTCGGCGCCGGCGAACTCGCGGCGCTGCTCGGGCCGGGCCTCGTCGAGCGCGACCGGCGCATCCGCGTGCACCAGTTCCGCAAGCGTGCCCGGGCGACCCTGGGCGCGCTCGCGCCCGCGGAGCAGTCCCTGCTCCAGGCCTACGCGGACGGCGTGAATGCCGCGCGGGCGGCCATGCGGGCACGGCCGTTCGAATACTTCGTGCTGGGCGCGGAGCCCGGGCCCTGGCTCGCCGAGGACAGCCTGCTCGTCGTGTACGCGCAGTGGATCGACCTGCAGGGCCTCAGCGACCTCGACGAGCAGCGCAACGGTCGGCTCGCGAAGGCATTGCCCGCCGAGGTCGTGAACCTCCTCACGCAGCCGGATCCCGCCTTCGAGGCGCCGCTCGATGGCAGTCGCCTCGAAGCGCCGCCGCTGCCGGCGCCGCGGTCATACGACCTGCGCGGTCTCGACCGGGGCCTCTTCGAGCGGATCGACCGCCGTCGCGCGGCGCGCCTGCGCGTGGCGGGCGCACCCGAGCCGGCGCCGGTCGGCAGCAACAACTTCGCCGTATCGGGCGGGCGCGCGGACGGCGGCGGCGCCTGGCTCGCGAACGACATGCACCTTCGCCTGCGCGTGCCGAACACCTGGTACCGGGCGCGCCTGGTCGTCGCCGGGGCCGGCATCGACGTCACGGGCGTGACGCTTCCCGGAGTCCCGGCCATCGTCGCCGGGAGCAACGGCCGGGTCGCCTGGGGATTCACCAACAGCTACGGGGACTTCCAGGACCTCGTCGCGATCGAGACGGTGCCGGGCGACCGCGCGCGATATCTCACCGCCGACGGCGTGCGGGCGTTCGCGCGGGACGCGGAACGGATCGAAGTGGCAGGGCAGGCGCCCGAGACGCTCATCGTGCGCCGCACGGTCTGGGGTCCCGTGATCGGCTGGGACGGGGCGGGACGCCCGCTTGCGCTCGCATGGACCGCGCACCGCGACGGCGCCACCGATCTCGCGGTGATGGGCCTCGAGCAGGCGCGCAACCTCGACGAAGCCGCAGCGATCGCCGCAGGCGCCGGCATGCCGGGGCAGAACGTCATGATCGCCGACGCGGACGGCCGCATCGGCTGGGTGCTGTCGGGCCGGCTCCCCCGGCGCATGCACATCGACGCCACGCAGCCTTCGCCGTGGCACGCGGAAGGCGCGGGCTGGGAGGGCTGGCTGGCGCGCGAGGAATCGCCGCGTCTCCTCGACCCGCCGCAGGGGTATGCGTGGAGCGCGAATGCGCGCGTCGTCGGCGGGGAAGCCTTTGCGCGCATCGGCGACGGCGGCTTCGCGCCGGCGGCGCGCGCGCGCCAGATCCGCGCGCGCCTCGAACCGCTCGGGCAGGCGCGGCCGGCGGACCTCCTCGCGATCCAGCTCGACGACCGCGCCGACTACCTGGCGAACTGGCAGCCCGTGCTGCTCGCGGCGCTCAGGCGGGCGCAATTGGCCGCCGAGGCGCAGCAGGTCGCGGCCTGGAGCAGTCACGCGGCCGTCGATGACCCGGGTTACCTCCTGCTGCGGCAGTTCGAGCGGCGCGTGGCGGACCGGGCCTTCACCATGCTGGCCGCACCCGCAGTGGATCGCTGGCCGCAGTTCGACTGGAGCCCGCCGCAGCGCTTCACCGAGACCGCCTGGCGGCTCATCAACGAGCGTCCGCCGCACCTGCTCGACCCGCGCTTCGCGGACTGGGACGCGTGGCTCGCCGACGTCGCCGCCGAGGCGGTCCGAGAACGCCCTGCGGCCTGCCCGGACGCCGCGCCCTGCCCCTGGGGCCGCGTGAACGCGGCCGCGATCCGGCATCCGCTCAGCGTCGCACTGCCGGCGCTCGGATGGCTCCTCGACATGCCCTCGGAGCCCCTGCCGGGCGACTGGTCGGTGCCGCGCGTCCAGTCGCCGGATTTCGGCGCCTCCGAGCGGTTCGCCGTCTCGCCCGGGCGCGAGGCGGCGGGATATTTCCACATGCCGGGCGGGCAGAGCGGGCATCCGCTCTCGCCGTTCTATCGTGCCGGGCACGACGCCTGGGTGCGCGGCGAGCCGACCCCGTTTCTTCCCGGCGAAGCCCGCTACGTGCTGAGGCTCGTTCCCGCGCCGCACGGATCGCGGCTATCATCCGGCGTCGGATTCCAGGGGGGAACATGAGCGCCATACAGCCAAAGCTCGCCGCATGGGCGGCGGCCGCATTCTTCTCATGCGCCGCGCAGGCTGCCGATCCCGGCCTGACGCCGGAGCTTATCCGCGGGAAATACCTCGTGCAGATCACCGGCTGCAACGACTGCCACACGGCGGGATATGCCGAGAGCGGCGGCAAGGTCGAAGAGTCGCGGTGGCTGCTGGGCGACCGCCTCGGCTGGCGCGGTCCGTGGGGCACCACCTATGCGTCGAACCTGCGGCTCGCGGTGAAGGACATGACGGTGGAGCAGTTCGTCGCCCGTGCGCGAAGCCCGCTGCGGCCGCCGATGCCCTGGTTCAACCTCGTCGCCATGCGCGACAGCGACGTGAAGGCGATCTACGCGTACCTCAGGCACCTCGGCCCGGGCGGCGAGCCGGCGCCGGCCTACCTGCCGCCCGACCAGGCGCCGGCCGGACCTTTCGTCACCTTCCCGGCGCCGCCGAAGCATTGAGGGAACTTCCATGAACAACGCGTTGCCGGCGCTCGCCCTGGCAGGTCTCCTGGCGCCGGCGGCCTGGGCGGAAACGCTCGTCGTGGAGGCCGACGGCTACGTCGACGTGGTCGCGGGCCGGGTCGTCTCGCCCGCGGTGATCGTCGTCGAAGGCGAGAAGATCGCCGCGGTCAACCCGGCTAGCCGGCCGGCGGGCGCGAGGACCGTCGCGCTGCCCGGGCACGTCCTGCTGCCGGGGCTCATGGACGACCACGTCCACCTCAACTACATCATCGACGAGGGCTGGGAGACGGAGCCGGTCCGCTTTACCGGCGCGGACTTCGCGCTGCGCGCCATACCGCACGCCGAGAAGACGCTGCAGGCGGGCTTCACCACCGTGCGCGACCTCGGCACCGGCCTCGGCTTTTCCGACGTCGCGCTGATGAAGGCGATCGACCGCGGCTGGGTCGCCGGGCCGCGGGTGATCCCGGCCGGCCACGCGCTGTCCACGACCGGCGGGCACTGCGACCAGTCGACCGGGCTCGGGCCGGGCATCGTGCCGCCGGACTTCAGCTCCGGCACCGCCGACGGAGTCGACGAAGTGCTGAAGGCCGTGCGTTACCAGGTGAAGCACGGCGCGAAGGTCATCAAGATCTGCGCGACCGCCGGCGTGCTGTCGTTCGAAGGACCGGCCGGCGCCCAGCAGTACTCGCTGGAGGAGCTGCGCGCGGCGGTGGACGAGGCACATCGCCACGGCCTCAGGATCGCCGCCCACGCGCACGGCACCGAGGGGATCATCGCCTCCAGCGAGGCGGGCATCGACAGCATCGAGCACAACTCGATGATGACCGACGAGGCGGCCGCGATCATCCTGAAGAACGGCAATTTCGTCACGCCCAACATGCACCTGATCGATGCGCTCGATCCGGCATCGCTGCCGCCGCTGCTCGCGCAGAAGCAGCGCTACCTGGCGCCGCTCGCCGTCGAGAGCTTCCAGCGCGCCCTCAAGAACGGGCTCAAGGTTGCTTTCGGCACGGATGCGGGCGTCTTCCCGCACGGCGACAACGCGAAGGAGTTCACCGCACGCGTGAAGCACGGCGACACGCCGCTGAACGCGATCAGGAGCGCGACGATCGTGAATGCCGAACTGCTCGACACCCCCGACCGCGGCCGGATCGAGGCAGGCCTGCTCGCGGACGTGATCGCCGTTGCCGGCAACCCGCTCGAGGATGTCAGGCTGCTCGAGGACGTGCGCTTCGTGATGAAGGGCGGCGTGGTGTACAAAGCGCCGCAGTGAGTGCGTCGCCGCTACTGAAGTGACCGCATCGCCCGGTCGAGCCCCGCGAGCGTAAGCGGGAACATCCGGTCCTCGACCAGCTCGCGGGTGATCCGGATCGAAGGGGTGAACTCCCAGCGCTCGGGCGGCTCCGGATTCAGCCAGGCATGCCGCGGGAAGCCCGCGAGCAGGCGCTTCGCCCAGGCCGCGCCCGGTTCCTCGTTCCAGTGCTCGATGCTGCCGCCCGGCTGCAGGATCTCGTACGGGCTCATCGTCGCGTCGCCGACGATCACGAGGCGGTAGTCGCGCCCGTAGGTGCGCAGCAGCTGCGCCAGCGGCGTGCGCTCGGCGTGCCGGCGCCGGTTGTCCTTCCACACCGACTCGTAGACGAAGTTGTGGAAGTAGAAGTGCTCGAGGTGCCTGAACTCGCTGCGCGCGGCCGCGAACAGCTCCTCGCAGGTCCGCACGTGCTCGTCCATCGAGCCGCCGACGTCGAGGAACAGCAGGACCTTCACCGCGTTGTGCCGCTCCGCGACCATCCGCAGGTCCAGCAGGCCTGCGCGACGGGCGGTCGCGTCGATCGTGCCGTCGAGGTCCAGCGTCTCGGCCGCGCCCTGACGCGCGAAGCGCCGCAGGCGCCGCAGCGCAAGCTTGACGTTGCGCCGGCCGAGCGCGGCCGTGTCGTCGAGGTTCGCGAACTCGCGCCGCTCCCAGACCTTGACCGCGCGCCGGCTGCCGCCGGCGCCGCCGATCCGCACGCCTTCCGGGTTGTAGCCCGAGTGGCCGAATGGCGAGGTCCCGCCCGTGCCGATCCACCGGTTGCCGCCCTCGTGCCGCGACTGCTGCTCCGCGAGCCGCTGGCGCAGCGCTTCCATGAGTGCATCCCAGCCGCCGAGCGACTGGATGCGCGCCTTCTCCTCTTCGGTCAGCTGCAGCGCGAGCGCCTGGCGCAACCAGTCGGCGGGTACTTCCTGCGCGAGCAGCGCCTCGAAGGCCGCCTCGGCGCCCTGGAAATGCGCGGCGAAGACGCGGTCGAACCGGTCGTAGTGGCGCTCGTCCTTGACGAGCAGGGAGCGGGAGAGCCAGTAGAACTGCTCGACCGGTTCGCCGGAGGGGACAGCCCCCTTGTCCGGAGGGCCGGCCAAGGGGACAGACCCCCGTGCGGCTTCGATGAAGGGAATCGCACCCTTGGCGAGCGCTTCGTGCAGGGCGAGGAATTCCGTCAGCGACGCCGGGATCCCGGCGGCGCGCAGCATCAGGAAGAAACGGACCAGCATGGCGCCGGGGCGCGGTTCAGCCGGGCCTGCCCGCGCGCCGGTGCATGAACACGAGCTGCTCGAACAGGTGCACGTCCTGCTCGTTCTTCAGCAGCGCGCCGTAAAGGGGCGGAATCGCGGACTTCGCGTCGTCGCCACGCAGCGCCTCGGCCGGGACGTCTTCGGCGACCAGCAACTTGATCCAGTCGAGCAGCTCGGAGGTGCTCGGCTTCTTCCTGAGGCCGGGCGTTTCGCGGATGCGGAAGAACGCGGCCAGCGCCTCGGCCAGCAGCGCCTTCTTCAGCCCCAGGTGGTGCATCTCGACGATCCGTCCCATCGTGTCCGCGTCCGGGAAGCGGATGTAGTGGAAGAAACAGCGGCGCAGGAACGCGTCCGGAAGCTCCTTCTCGTTGTTGCTGGTGATGAAGACGACGGGCCGGTGCCGCGCGCGCACCAGCTGCCGGGTCTCGTAGACGTAGAACTCCATGCGGTCGAGTTCGCGCAGCAGGTCGTTCGGGAACTCGATGTCCGCCTTGTCGATCTCGTCGATCAGGAGCACGGCGCGCCGCTCGCTCTCGAAGGCCCGCCAGAGCATGCCGGGCACGATGTAGTTGGCGATGTCGCCGACGCGCCCGTCGCCGAGCTGCGAGTCCCGGAGCCGCGAAACGGCGTCGTATTCGTACAGGCCCTGCTGCGCCTTGCTCGTGGACTTGACGTGCCATTCGAAGACCGGCGCGTCGAGCGCGCGCGCGACCTCGAGCGCGAGCTGGGTCTTGCCCGTGCCCGGCTCGCCCTTGACGAGCAGCGGCCGGCCGAGCGTCACCGCCGCGTTGACCGCGAGCGCGAGTTCGGCGGTCGCGAGGTAGCTGTCGGAACCGGAGAAGCGGCGGGGACTGTCCCCTTCGTTCATCCCTTCGGCGCCGCCGCTTTCGCGAGCTGTTTCAGGTCGGCCAGCACGATCTCGGAGTGGCCCTTGGGGTCCACCTTCGCGTAGTGCTTCGCGACCTTGCCCTGCGGGTCGATGATGAAGGTGTCGCGCCGCGCGAGCTCGGCGATGCCGACGTACTTGGTTAGCGTGCCGTAGGCGGACGCGGTCTTCTTGTCGGCGTCGGCCAGGATCGGGAACGGCAGGCTGTGCTCGTCGGAAAACGCCTTGTGCGACGCCACGTCGTCGACGCTGACGCCGAGGATGACGGCGCCCAGGTCGCGATAGGCGAAGATGTTGTCGCGGAACTCGCAGGCCTGCGTGGTGCAGCCCGGCGTGTTGTCCTTGGGGTAGAAGTACAGCACCACCCACTTGCCCCGGTAGTCGGACAGTTCGTGCCACTTGCCGGCCTGGTCCTGTAGCCTGAAGGCGGGCGCGGGCGAGCCGACGGCGGGCGGATCCGCGGCGAGCGCGGTTCCCGCGACCAGGAAGGAGAGCGCGATGGCGGCGGCTTGCAGTGAACGCGTCATGGGGGCACCTCCGGTTGGCCCGATGATATCGCGGCGCGCCGGCCGATGGCCATGAGCGCGGCGCCGCGCATCGCGCTGGTGCTCACCGGCGGCGGCGCGCGTTCCGCCTGGCAGGTCGGCGTCATCCGGGCCATCGCCGGCTGGTTTCCGCCCGGTTCGGCATTGCCTTTCCAGGTGGTCTGCGGCACGTCGGCGGGAGCGATCAACGCCGCCGTGCTCGCCGCGGGCGGCACGGACTTCGGCGCGGCGAGCGCGTCGCTCACGCGCGTGTGGAGCGCCTTCCGCATCGGCCAGGTATTCCGCGCCGGGACCCTCGACATGCTGCGCGCGGGCCTGCACCTCGTGCTCGCCCTCGTCTCCGGCGGCTGGCTGCTGCCGGTGCCACGGTCGCTGCTCGACAACTCGCCGCTGCGCCGGCTGCTCGAGCGGGAAGTCGATTTCGCGGCGCTCGCCCGCGCACTCGCGGCGGGCAGGCCCGATGCGATTGCCGTCACCGCGACCTCGCTGGCCGGCGGCGGCAGCGTCACGTTCGTTGCGAGCGGGCGGCCGTTCTCCGGCTGGGACCGCGCCGGAAGACGGGGCGCCGCTGCCACGCTCGCCGTGGACCACCTCATGGCGAGCGCGGCGATCCCGCTGCTGTTCCCGCCGGTCACCATGGATGACGGCCACTACGGCGACGGGGCGTTGCGGCAGTCGACTCCGCTCGCGCCCGCGATCCACCTCGGCGCCGACCGGATCCTGGTGATCGGCGTCCGCCATGCGCACGCCAACCGGGCCGCGCCGGGGCCGGTTCCGAACATGGCGGACCAGTTCGGCTTCCTGCTGGATTCGCTCTTTGCCGAGGGGCTGCAGTCGGACCTCGAGCGGCTGATCCGCGTCAACACGCTGCTCGAAGGCCGCGGGCCCGGGCCGGCCCCGTCCGGCCTGCGCCAGGTCGACACGCTGCTGATGCAGCCCGAGCGCGACCCGAGCGAAGCCGCCGTCGCGCACCGCTTCTCCATGCCGGCATCGCTCAGGGCGCTGCTGCGCATCCTAGGCGCACGCGGCGCGCGGGGCGGGCGCCTGCTCTCCTACCTGCTGTTCGAGGGCGCCTACACGCGCGAACTGATCGCCGCCGGCGAGCGCGACGCCGTCCGGCGCCGCGCCGAGATCTCGGCATTTCTCGGCCTCGAGGCGTAACCGGCGCGCATCACGGCTGCAGCGCGTTGTGCCTCACGAGGAGTCCTGGATAACGCTGCCGGAAATGCCGCGCCAGTCGCTCGACCACGTAGACGGAGCGGTGCTGGCCCCCGGTGCAGCCGACCGCGACCGTGAGGTAGCCCCTGTTCGCCTGTTCGTAGTCAGGCAGCCGGCCTTCGATGAAACGCACGAGGTCGGCCACCATGCGCTCGACGCGCGGGCTCGCCTCCAGGAACTCGACGACCTTCGGGTCGCGCCCGGTCAGGGGCTTGAGCGCGGGCTCCCAGTAGGGGTTCGGCAGCGTGCGCGTGTCGAAGACGAAGTCGGCGTCGCCCGGCGTGCCGTGCTTGAACCCGAAGGACTCGAACAGCAGGGACAGCCGGCCCGGCGAGCGCGGCTCGACGCGCTCGGCGATCGCGTCGCGCAGGCCATGCACGCTCATGCGCGAGGTATCGATGACCAGGTCCGCGCTGTCGATCAGCGGGTGCAGCAGGCGCCGCTCCTCGGCGATCGCGTCGGCGAGGCTCACGCCGGCGCCGGCCAGCGGGTGCCGGCGGCGGGTCTCGGCGTAGCGCCGCTTGAGCACCTCGTCCTCGGCGTGCAGGTACAGCACCTCGCAGCGCAGCCCGGAGCGCCTGAGGTCTGCGACCAGCGCCGGGATCGACGCCAGGTCGTCGGGGCGGTTGCGCGCGTCGAGGCCGACCGCGAGGCGCCGGTAGATCGGCTCTTCGCTGCGCAGCGAGTGCGAGACCAGCGCCTGCACGAGACCCGCCGGGATGTTGTCGATGCAGTACCAGCCGAGATCCTCCAGCATGTTGAGCGCGACGCTCTTGCCGGAACCGGACAGTCCGCTGACGACGACCAGGCGTGTCATGCCGTGCCCGCGGTCAGCCGGGCCTGCCGCGCGCGACTTCGGCCGCGTGGTGGTCGGAGATCTTCTCCTTGTGCTTGCGCACCAGCCGGTCGAGCTTGTCCACCAGCGCGTCGATGGCCGCGTACATGTCCTCGTGACGCGCGTCCGCGTGGATCACGGCGCCGCTGACGCCCAGCGTCGCCTCGGCCTTGTGCTCGAGCTTCTCGACCGTCAGCACGCAGTGCACGTCCACGACGCGCTCGAAGTGGCGCAGGACCCGGTCCAGCTTCTTGCGCACGTAGTCGCGAAGCGGGGGCGTGACTTCGACGTGGTGGCCGGTCAGGGTCATCTGCATGGTTCGTTCCTCCTGTACGCGATCTTCCTGGAATCCGTTCAGCGCCCGCCGGCCTGGCGGCGCGCGCTCGAGGGCGCGATGCCGAGCGCCTCGCGGTACTTGGCGACGGTGCGGCGCGCGACCATCACGCCGTCGGCCGCGAGCAGCTGCACGATCTGCTGGTCCGAAAGCGGCCGGCCGGGCGGCTCCTGCGCGACCAGCTTCCTGATCTTGGCACGGATCGCCGTGGACGAGACGCCGGCGCCGTCGTCGCCCGCCACCTGGCTCGAGAAGAAGAATCGGAACTCGTAGACGCCGCGCGGCGTGTGCAGGTACTTGCCCGTCGTGACGCGCGAGATGGTCGATTCGTGCATGCCGACGGCTTCCGCGACGTCCTTCAGGATCATCGGTTGCATGGATTCCTCGCCGCGGTCGAGGAAGGCCTGCTGGCGCTCGACGATCGTCCGGGCGACCTTCAGCATCGTATCGTTGCGGATCTCGAGGCTGCGCAGGAGCCAGCGGGCTTCCTGGAGCTGCGTGCGCAGCACCGCGTGGTCCGGGGCGCGCGTGATCATTCCGGCGTAGCCCTCGTTGAGGCGCACGCGCGGCAGCGCGGCCGGGTTCAGCTCGACCACCCAGCCCTGGGGCGTGCGGCGCGCGTAGACGTCCGGGATGACGTACTCGGTTCGCGTCGCCTGGAAGGCGGCGCCCGGACGCGGGTGGCAACCGCGCACCAGCGCGAGGGCGACGTCTAGCTCCTCGCCGCCGACGCGCAGTTCGCGTTGCAGCGCCGCCAGGTCGCGGCTCGCCACCAGGTCGAGGTGCCGCTGCGCCAGTTCACGGGCGGCCGCCAGGCCGGGCGTCGCGGGGTCGAGCTGGTCGAGCTGCAAGCCGATGCATTCCGCGACCGAGCGCGCGGCGACGCCGGCCGGATCGAGCTGCTGCACCACCGCGAGCACGCGCCCGACGCCGTCCGCGTCGGTCTCCACTTCGGCGGAGACGGCGCCCGCGATGGCTTCCAGCGATTCCGTCAGGTAGCCGTCGTCGTTGATCGCGTCGATGATGGCGCGCCCGATCGCGAGCGCCTCGGGCGGAAGGCGGGCGAGTTCGAGCTGCCAGGCGAGGTGGTCGTGCAGCGTCCGGCCCGATTCGTCCGGCAGTTCGAGTTCCCGGTCGCCGGAACCGGACCAGGGCGCCTCGGACTCCGCCGCGCTCGGCTCGGTCCAGTCCTCGCCGATCTCGACGACCGGCTCGTCCTCCCCGGGTTCTGCGGCCGCCTCGCCCTGGTCCGCGGGCTCCGCGGCGCCCTCGGCGGACCAGGTGGCCTCGAACTCGTCCTCGGCCTCGAGCATCACGTTGCTCTCGAGCGCCTGCAGGACCTGGGCCTGCAGTTCGATCGTCGGCAGCTGGAGCAGGCGGATGGCCTGCTGCAACTGCGGCGTCATCGTCAGCTGCTGGCCGATGCGTAGCTGGAGGCTGGGCTTCATTCCATCAAAGTCGGAAATCCTGCCCCAAGTAGACCTTGCGCACCTCGGGATTTGCAAGGATCTCGTCCGCGGTTCCGGAAGCCAGCACGGTGCCCTGGTTGACGATGTAGGCCCGCCCGCAGATCCCGAGCGTTTCCCGGACGTTATGGTCGGTGATCAGCACGCCGATGCCGCGGTCCGCGAGGTGGCGCGCGATGCGCTGGATGTCGTGCACCGACAACGGGTCGACGCCGGCGAACGGCTCGTCGAGCAGGATGAACGCCGGGTTCGCGGCGAGCGCGCGCGCGATCTCGACGCGCCGGCGCTCGCCGCCCGACAGGCTCATGCCGAGGTTGTCGCGCAGGTGCGCGACGTGCAGCTCCTCGAGCAGGCTCTCGAGCGCCTCGTCACGCGCCGCGCCGTCGAGGTCATCGCGCGTCTCGAGGATCGCCCGGACGTTGTCCGCGACGGTCAGGCGGCGGAAGATCGACGGTTCCTGGGGTAGGTAACCGACCCCGCGGCGCGCGCGGGCGTGCATCGGCAGGGTGGTGATGTCCTCGCCGTCGAGCGTGATCCGGCCGCCGTCGCAGGGCACGAGCCCGACGATCATGTAGAAGGCGGTGGTCTTGCCGGCGCCGTTCGGCCCGAGCAGGCCGACCACTTCGCCGCTGCCGATCTCGAGCGAGAGCGACGCGACGACCTTGCGCTTGCGGTAGCTCTTCTCGAGTCCCGCGGCCCGCAGTTCGCTCACGGCTCGGGCTCCGGGCGCTCGGCCGGCGGCTCGCCCGGCTGGATGGTGATCGTGACCGGGTCGCGCGAGACGACCCGCTGGTTCGCCGTGCTGTACACGAGCTTGCCGCCGGTCATCTCGGTCTTGCCGTCCGAGAGCCAGGCTTCGCCGTCCAGTTCGACCGTGCCGCGCTGCAGGTCGTAGTCGATCCGGTTCGCGCGGCCCTGGGCGAGCTGGTCCTCGCGCTGCTGCTGGAACGTCGCGGGCGCACCCGTGACCGTCGCAGTCGCGATCACCCCGCCCGAGAAGCGCACGCGAGCGGAATCGCTCGCGAGTGCGCCTTCCGGCATGGTGATGCGGACCGTCCCGCCGAACTCCCAGCTGCTGTCCTTGAAGTCGAGGCCCGTCGCCTCGGCGCGATCGGCCGTGATCCGCACCTCGCCCTGCGTGATCGAGATCGTGCCGAACTTCAGCCTGCCGTTCTGGTAGTCGAAGTCGGTCGTGCTGGCGTTGAGCTGGATCGGCAGGTCCGCGCGGTCCTGCGCGCCGGCCAGCGAAGCGGCGACGGCGAGCGCGAGCGCGACCAGCAGGCGATCAGGGCGCAAAGCGGCCACTCACTTCGGATTCCAGCCGCACGGTCCCGGCCTTGAGGTCCGCCTGCATCCCCAGCGCGCGGATCGCGTGCGGGCCGAACGCAAGTTCGACCGGCGAGCGGGTTGTCGCGGTTTCGCCGACGGTGTCCAGGGTCAGCCGCGGCGTGTGCAGTTCCGCGGCGCGCGGGTCCTCGCCCGGCCGCCCGGCCAGCCGCACCTCGCCCTCGAATTCGATCGTCTGGCCGCCCTGCGGCACGTGCGCCTCGTTCGATGTCAGCGCCCAGTCCTGGCCGGTCGGCGCGTGGTAGTCGACGGCGACCTGGGCCAGCCGCACGACCCCGCTCGCGGGATCCTCGGTCGCGGAAATCGATCGCAGGCCGATGCGCAGCCGGCCGTCGGTACCGAACTCCTCGAGGTCGACGCCGGTCAGGAAGTAGCCGGGCCGCCCGGCCTGGCCTTCGTCCGCCGCCGGCTCTCGCTCGACCATGCGCCATTGCGCGAGCGCGGCGATCAGCGCGACGAAGCCGGCGAGCAGGACCAGCCGCGCGATCATGACCGGCTACCGCGCGCGGCCAGCAGCCAGTCGCAGAACTCGCGCACCGCGCCGTGCCCGCCTGCCGCGCGCGTGACGTGCCGCGCGGCGGCGAGGACCTCGGGGTGCGCGTCGGCGACGGCCGCCGGCAGGCCGACCGCGGCCATCAGGCCGAGGTCCGGGGTGTCGTCGACCAGGCAGGCGACGCGGCGCGCATCGACGGCGTTGCGCTTCAGCAGTTCCGCGAGTGCGCGCGCCTTGTCGCCGACGCCCTGGGCGACGTCCGCGACCCCCAGTTCGCGCATGCGCGCGGTCACGGCGGCCGAGCGCCGGCCCGAGATCACCGCCACGCCGACGCCGGCGGCGAGCAGCGTCTTGATGCCGTGGCCGTCGCGCACGTGGAAGGACTTGAGGTTCTCGCCGTCCGGGCCGTACCACAGCCTGCCGTCGGTGAGCACGCCGTCCACGTCGAGCACCACGAGCGTGATCTCGGCGGCCGGCGTCACATCACCCCCGCGCGCAGCAGGTCATGGACGTTCAGCGCACCGACCAGGCGGTGCGAGGCGTCCAGCACGAGCAGCCCGTTGACCGCGTGCTTCTCCATCATGAGCACGGCCTCGGCCGCGAGTTCGTCCGGCCCGATCGAGCGCGGGTTGCGCGTCATGACGTCGGACATCCGGCTGGCGTGGATGTCCACCTTGCGGTCGAGCGTGCGCCTGAGGTCGCCGTCGGTGAAGATGCCGAGCACCCGGTCGTCGCCGTCGACGACCGCGGTGAGCCCGAGCCGCTTGCGCGACATCTCGAGCAGGCCCTCGGTCAGCGCGGTGTCCGGGCCGACCCGTGGCAGGTCGGCGCCGCGGCGCATCACGTCCGACACGTGCAGCAACAGGCGCCTGCCGAGCGAACCGCCCGGGTGGGAGCGCGCGAAGTCGGCCTCGGTGAAACCGCGGTGCTTGAGCAGGGCGACCGCGAGCGCATCGCCCATCGCGAGCGTCGCCGTCGTGCTGGCGGTCGGGGCGAGGTTCAGCGGGCAGGCTTCGGCGGGAACGCTGATGTCGAGGTGCACGTCCGCCTCGCGCCCGAGCGTGGAGGCCGGATTGCCGGTCATCGCGACGAGCGGTGCGCCCATGCGCCCGAACAGGGGCAGGATGGTGAGCAGTTCCGCGGTCTCGCCGGAATACGAGATGGCGAGCACCACGTCGCCTTTCGCGACCATGCCGAGGTCGCCGTGGCTCGCCTCGGCGGGATGCAGGAAGAAGGCCGGCGTCCCGGTGCTCGCGAGCGTCGCGGCGATCTTGCCGCCGACGTGGCCGGACTTGCCCATCCCGGAGACGACCACGCGTCCCGTGCACGCGAGCAGCATCTGGCAGGCGCGCGCGAAGTCGCCGCCCAGCCGGTCGACGAGCGCCGCGACGGCGCGGGCCTCGATCCGGAGCGCCTCGCGCCCCATCTCGACCAGGCGCTGGCTGTCGGTGGCGTCATTCATCGGTAGCGCGGAGCATGGCGGTGCAACTCGGCATCATACACCGGCCCTCCGGCACGCCTTAGAATACCGGGATGTCGCCCGAGCAGATCACCCGGGACATCGAGGCCGCGCTGCCCGGCGCGAAGGTCCGCGTCGTCTCCGACGACGGCGTGCACTTCGCCGCGCTGGTGGTGGCCGCGCAGTTCGAGGGACTGCGGCCGCTCGCGCGCCACCAGCTCGTCTACCGGGCGCTGGGCGATGCGCTCGGCGGCGCGATCCACGCCCTGTCGCTCGACACGCCGACGCCCGCCGAGTGGGCGCGCCGCGGCGCGGGCTGAGCCGGATACGGCCGCGTGGACCAGTTCCGGATCACCGGCGGCCGGCGACTCGAAGGCGAAGTGCGCGCCTCGGGCGCCAAGAACGCGGCGCTGCCGATCATCGCAGCCGGCCTCCTGACCGACCGGCCGCTCGTGCTGCGCAACGTCCCGGACCTGCACGACGTGAAGACCATGCTGCGGCTGCTCGCGCGCATGGGCGTGTCGGCGACGGCCGCCGGCGGCGGCGAGGTGCGCGTCGACGCGAGCGGCCTCGCGGAGGCGGTCGCGCCGTACGAACTCGTCAAGACCATGCGCGCGTCCATCCTGGTCCTCGGTCCGCTGCTCGCGCGCCACGGCGAGGCGCGGGTGTCGTTGCCCGGCGGCTGCGCGATCGGCGCCCGGCCGGTCAACCTGCACGTCGCCGGCCTCGAGGCGATGGGCGCCCGTATCTCCATCGAGGGCGGCTACATCCACGCGACGGCCGGCCGGCTCGCGGGCGCGCGCATCGTGCAGGACACGGTGTCGGTCACCGGCACCGAGAACCTCATGATGGCGGCGACGCTCGCGAGCGGGCGGACGGTCATCGAGAATGCCGCGCGCGAGCCCGAAGTCGTCGATCTCGCGGCCTGCCTGACGGCGATGGGCGCGCAGGTGGCGGGCGCCGGCACCGACACCATCGTGGTCGAAGGCCGCGAGCGCCTCGGCGGCTGCGAGCACCGCGTGCTGCCGGACCGAATCGAGACCGGCACCTTCCTGGTGGCCGGCGCGATCACGCGCGGCTGCGTGCGCATCACCGGCACCGAGCCCGCGCACCTCGACGCCGTGATCGCCAAGCTGCGCGAGGCGGGCGTGCGCGTCGGCGTGGGCCCGGACTGGATCGAGGCCGACATGAAGGCGCGGCCGCGCGCCGTGGACATCCGCACCGCGCCGCACCCCGGCTTTCCCACGGACATGCAGGCGCAGCTCGCGGCGCTCGACGCGGTCTCGGACGGCGTGGGCACGATCATCGAGACGATCTTCGAGAACCGCTTCATGCACATGCTCGAGCTGCGCCGCCTCGGCGCCGACGTGCGCATCGAGGGCCATACCGCCGTGATCCACGGCGTGCCGAGGCTTTCCGGCGCGCCGGTGATGGCGACGGACCTGCGCGCCTCGGCGAGCCTCGTGCTCGCCGGCCTGGTCGCGCAAGGCACGACCGACGTCCAGCGCATCTACCACATCGATCGTGGCTACGAGCACATCGAGGAAAAGCTGCGCGGTCTCGGCGCGGACATCCGGCGCATGCCGGGCCCGGCAACCTAGGACGAGCGCATCGCGCCGGCTTCCTGCGGCCGCTCGACCACCTCGATGCGCAAGTTGTGCTCGGTGCCGTCGGTGTCGGCGGGCGACCGGCGCCAGAGCCGGAGGCGCACCGGCTGGCCCGGCTTGGTCATCGCGATGCGGGCGAGCAGGTCCTGCATGCCGCGCAGCGGCTTGCCGTTCAACTGGGTGAGCACGTCGCCGCGCGCGACGCCCTGGGCGTCGGCGGGGCTTTTCGGGTAGACATGGCGCACCAGCACGGCGCCGTCGGGAAGGCCGGATTGCTGGATCGCCTCCGGCGCGATGTTGCTCGGCACGACCCCGATCCAGCCGCGCACGACGCGACCGTCGCGGATGATCGCGTCGACGACGCCGCGCACGAGGTCCACAGGGATCGCGAAGCCGATTCCTTCGATCCCGGCCTGGCGGCCGGCGATGGCGCTGTTGAGGCCGACCAGCTTGCCGGTCGCGTCCACGAGCGCGCCGCCGGAGTTTCCGAAGTTGATCGCGGCGTCCGTCTGGATGAAGTTCTCGAAGGTCGTGACGCCGAGCTGGCCGCGGCCGGTCGCGCTGACGATGCCCTGCGTCACGGTCTGGCCGAGGCCCAGCGGATTGCCGATCGCGAGCACCGGCTCGCCGACGCGCAGCCGGTCGGAGCGGCCGAGCGGCATGATCGGCAGCGTGCCGAGGTCGACCTTGAGCACGGCGAGGTCGGTGTCGGGATCGACGCCGACCAGCGTCGCGGGGCCGGTCTGCCCGCTCTTGAGCTGGACCTTGATCTGCGTCGCCTGCGAGATCACGTGGTAGTTGGTGACCACGTGGCCGTGCACGTCGTAGATGATCCCGGACCCCAGGCTGCGCTCGACCCGCTCGCGGTACTCGGGCCAAACGTCGCCGAACAGCTGGGCGAACTGCGGCGGCAGGCCGGAGGCGCTCGGCAGCACGACGCGACGCTCGGTGAAGATGTTGACGACGGCCGGCGCGGTGGCGTCCACCGCGTCCGCGTAGCTGACGAATTGCGTCGGGGCAGCGGCCGGTTGCGGTTCCGGTTCCGGAGCCGGTTCCCGGACGTCGGCCGCTGGCGGCGTCCGTGCCGGCGCGGTCGCCTGCGGCGCCGGCCGCAGCAATACCCAGGCGAGTGCCGCCGCGAGTCCGAGCGCGACCCACGGGGAGATCCATCTCAGCCAGCCCGGAACGCCCAACATCGCCGTGTATAATGCGTCAAACCCGGCAACGAACGAAAACATAAAGATGAGCGAATCCATCGACAAGGGACGGCGGCAGCTTCTGACCGCCGCCACGACGCTGACCGGCGCCGTGGGCGTCGCCTTCGCGGCCGTCCCGTTCCTGTCCTCCTGGAAACCGAGCGCGCGCGCGAAGGCGCTCGGCGCGCCGGTCGAGATCGACATCAGCAAGCTCGAACCGGGCGCGATGCTGAAGATCGAGTGGCGCGGCAAGCCGGTCTGGGTCGTGCGGCGCACGCCGGAGATGATCGACCGGCTCACGGCCGCCGAGCCGTTCCTCGCGGACCCCGCTTCCGAGCGCTCGCGGCAGCCGGAGTACGCGACGAACCCGTCGCGGGCGGTCAATCCCGAATACCTCGTCGTGCTCGGGGTGTGCACGCACCTCGGCTGCGCGCCGATGAGCCGCTTCGAACCGGGCGACGCGGCGCTGACGACCGCGAGCCCCGGCGACTGGCCCGGCGGGTTCTACTGCCCGTGCCACGGCTCGAAGTTCGACCTGGCCGGGCGGGTGTTCCGCGGCGTGCCGGCGCCGACCAACCTCGAGGTGCCGCCGTACACGTTCGCCGACAGCGGGCACGTCATCATCGGCCAGGACCAGGGGAGCGTCGCCTGATGGCCACCCAGGAAGCGCCGGCGGTGCCCGGCAGGATGGCGGCCCTCGGCGCCTGGATCGACGCGCGGTTCCCGATGTCGACGCTCTGGAAGGAGCACATGTCGGGTTACATGGCGCCGAAGAACTTCAACTTCTGGTACTACTTCGGCTCAATCGCGCTGTTCGTGCTGGCCCTGCAGATCGTCACGGGCATCTTCCTGACGATGAGCTACAAGCCCTCCGCCGAGGAGGCCTTCGGCTCGGTCGAGTACATCATGCGCGACGTGGAGTGGGGCTGGCTGCTGCGCTACCTGCATTCCACAGGCGCGTCGGCCTTCTTCATCGTCATCTACCTGCACATGTTCCGCGCGCTGCTGTACGGCTCGCACCGCAAGCCGCGCGAGCTGATCTGGATCTTCGGCGTGCTGATCTACCTCGCGCTGATGGCCGAGGCCTTCTTCGGCTACCTGCTGCCCTGGGGCAACATGTCGTACTGGGGCGCGCAGGTGATCGTGTCGCTGTTCGGTTCCTTCCCGGTGATCGGCGAGGGACTGGTCGAGTGGATCCGCGGCGACTACTTCATCTCGGACATCACGCTGAACCGGTTCTTCGCGCTGCACGTCGTCGCGCTGCCGCTGGTGCTGATCTTCCTGGTGGTCGCGCACCTGCTGGCCCTGCACGAGGTCGGCTCCAACAATCCCGACGGCATCGAGATCAAGAAGAACAAGGGCCCGGACGGCCGCCCGCTCGACGGCGTGCCGATGCACCCGTACTACACGGTCAAGGACATCTTCGGCCTCGGCGTCTTCCTGGTGCTGTTCGCCGCCGTGGTGTTCTTCGCGCCCGAGATGGGGGGCCTGTTCCTCGAGGCGCCGAACTTCGAGCCGGCGAACCCGCTGCTGACCCCGGAGCACATCGCGCCGGTGTGGTACTTCACGCCGTTCTACGCGATGCTGCGGGCCGTTCCCGCGTTCGCCGGCACGCAGGTCTGGGGCGTGCTGGTGATGTTCGCCGCCATCGTCGTGCTGTTCTTCGTGCCGTGGCTCGACCGGTCGCCGGTCCGCTCGATCCGCTACCGCGGACCGATCTACAAGACGGCGCTGATGCTGTTCGCCGTGACCTTCATCATGCTCGGCTATTGCGGGCTCAAGCCTGCCGCCGAGCCGTTCAAGACGATGTCCGTGGTCGGCACCCTCTATTACTTCGTGTTCTTCCTGGCGATGCCCTGGTACACGCGCATCGAGAAGACCAGGCCCGAGCCCGCGCGGGTGACGAAATGAGCGCCCTGGCCCGCATCGCCGCCGTGTTCGCGCTGTCGGTCTCGGGCATCGCCCACGCCGCGAGCACCGGCTGGCCGCTGCAGGAGGCCGGTACCGACGTCGGCAGCCTCGCGTCGTTGCAGCGCGGCGCGCGCAACTTCGTGAACTACTGCCTGGGCTGCCACTCCGCCAAGTACATGCGCTACAGCCAGCTCGCACAGGACCTGGCGCTGACCGAGGAGGAACTGCGCGCGAGCCTGATGTTCACCGGTACGCGGATCTACGACACCATGGAGTCCGCCATGACGGCCGAGCAGGGCCGCCAGTGGTTCGGCAATGCGCCGCCGGACCTTTCGCTGATCGCGCGCAGCCGCGGGCCGGACTACCTGTTCACGTTCCTGCGATCGTTCTACGCGGATCCGTCGCGACCGACCGGCGTGAACAACGCCGTACTGCCGGGAACCGCGATGCCGCACGTGCTCGCGCCGCTGCAGGGCGTGCAGCAGCCTCGCTTCGAGACCACGACCGGCGAGGACGGCAGGGAAGTGCGCCACCTGGTCGGGCTCGACCCCGGCGGCGTGCCCGGCGACCTGCCCGCGGCGGCCTTCGACAGCTTCGTGCGCGACACGGTGGCATTCCTCGAGTACGTCGCCGAGCCCCACAAGGCCAGGCGCCAGCAGCTCGGCGTCTGGGTGGTCCTGTTCCTGCTGATGTTCACGGCCTTTGCCTGGTTCCTCTACAAGGAATACTGGAAGGACGTGAAGTGACCCCGCGCCGTCCTTACCTCGTGCGCGCCATGCACGAGTGGATGACGGCCAACGGCCAGACGCCCCACCTGGTCGTCGACGCGGCATCGCAGCTCGCCGAGGTGCCGCGCGCCTACGTGCGCGACGGCCGCATCACGCTCAACGTCAGCTGGCAGGCGACGCAGGGACTCAAGCTGGGCAACGAGTGGATCGAATTCTCCGCGCGGTTCGGCGGGGTCGCGCAGCAGGTGCGCATCCCGGTCGGTTCGGTGCTCGGCATCTACGCCCGCGAGACCGGGCAGGGCATGCTGTTCCAGGACGAGGGCGAGGCGCCGCCGCCTGCCGCCGATTCCGGCAGCTCGACCGGGCCGCGGCCGAAACTGCGCGTCATCAAGTAGTCACGTCGCGACGCATCCCGCGCGTGCTGTCCCGGCGGGACTCCCGCTCGTTCGCTCCGCCGGAACTTGAGTCGCTCACTCGCGGGGTCCCGCCGCGCTCGCACGCGCGTGTCACGCCGCGGTCGGTCACGTGCGCGACGGGCCGCGACGCATCCCGCGCGTGCTGTCCCGGCGGGACTCCCGCTCGTTCGCTCCGCCGGAACTTAGTCGCTCACTCGCGGGGTCCCGCCACGCTCGCACGCGCGTGTCACGCCGCGGTCGGTCACGTGCGCGACGGGCCGCGACGCATCCCGCGCGTGCTGTCCCGGCGGGACTCCCGCTCGTTCGCTCCGCCGGAACTTAGTCGCTCACTCGCGGGGTCCCGCCGCGCTCGCACGCGCGCGACACGCCGCGACGCATCACGCGCGCGCCTGGCCGGCCGGGTCCCCGAGCGAAGCGACTAAGTTCCGGCGGAGCGAGCGAGGGTCCCCGGCCGGCCAGGCGCGCGCAAGATGCGTCCCGCCGGCGAAGCACGCGAGCTACCGCCCCGGCCGGCCAGGCGCGCGCAAGATGCGGCCCGCCGGCCAAGCGCCCGCGTCAGAGGCTGAACGCGGCCTTGATGAGATCGCAGCGGAGCGCGTCGGCCGGACCGCTGACTTCGACGACGTCGAAGCGGGCGGGCAGTTTCGCCAGCGGCGGATTCGTCGCCAGCAGGTATCGCGCGGCGCGGACGATGCGGCCGCGCTTGGCGGGCGTGATGCTGGCGGCCGCGCCGCCATAGCGGTCGCTCGCACGGTAGCGGACCTCGACGACCGCGAGGACGCCTTCGTCCTCGGCGACGAGGTCGAGTTCGCCGCCCTTGGCACGGAAATTCGCGGCCAGGATGCGGTAACCGCGACGTTCGAGCTCGCGGGCCGCCGCGGCCTCCGCGGCGCGGCCGAGGGCGAGGTGCGGTGCCGTGCTCACGGGGCCGATGGCGGCTCGGGCGGGGCGAGCGGCGGCCAGGGCACGAGCCGGCCGTCGACGAGCTGTACCCAGTCGAGTTCGCGGCGCACCCGGCCGTGGGGATCGACGCTGAGGCGCCCGGTGACCCCGGGCACCGTCCCGAATCCGCCGCCCTGCATCGACGGGAGGCGGTTCATCAGCCGGAACGCGTCGTAGCCGAAGGCGTACAGGCGGGTGAGCTGGCCACCGCGGCCCGGGAAGGCGCGATCGACCGCGTCCCGGGCGCCGCCGGCAGCGCCCGTCGGGTCGAGCACCCAAGGCATGTCGGGAAAGATCACGCCGTCGAGGTCCTGGTTGCCCGCGCCGGACGGATCGTAGATGTCGGAGATCGAGTACATGGGCAGTGCGCTCGCGTAGTTGAAACGCAGTTGCGTGCGGATCAGGCGGCCGTGGACCGGCTGCGCGGCGACGAAGATGAATTGCGCATCGGGGCGCGGAGCGCTGCCGCGCTGCCCGGTCGTGCGCAGCAGCTGGCGCAGGGTGGCGTTGAAATCCGCCGTGGACGCCACGTAGTCAGCCTGGTCCACGACGCGGCCGCCCGCGGCGGCCAGTTCGTCGGCGAATGCCGCCTGCACGCGGCGTCCCCAGTCCGACTGCGGCGCGAGCGTCACGCCCGAAAGGCGGCCGTCGGCGACCACGCGACGCGCGGCGAGCCGGGCTTCGTCCTCGGGTGAGAGGGCGAACTGGTAGAAGCGGTCCGGCACCTGCACGCCGTCAGGCAGGAAGTTGAGTGCCAGCGTGCCGGCTCGCCCGTCGGCGAGCGACGCGAGCGCCGCGACTTCCTCGCGGGTGAGCGGGCCGACGACGAAGTCGCTGCCGTCCGCCAGGGCCTGCAGGTAGGCCGACGGCGCATCGCGCTCGGCGACATCGTAGACGCGGACCCGCGGCCGGTCGCTGCTGCCGTCGTCGTAGTAGGCGCCCAGGAAGCCGTCGCGGACTGCGCCGCCGGCGGAGGCCGCGCGCCCGGAGAGCGGCAGCAGCAGGGCGACCTGCTGCGGCCGTCCGCCTGCCGGCACCGGGCGCTCGACGATTCCCTTCCACAGCGACTCGCCGGCCGGGTGTGACGGATACCGCTGACGCCAGGCCTGCAGCCGGCGCTGCGCACCGAGCGCGCCCGACTGCGCGTCGGCGAGTATCTGCCCGAGTTCGAGCCAGCCGGCGAGCACCGGGTCCGCGCCGGGCGGCGGCTGCGCGTCGCCGCCGCGCAGCAGTGCGGACTGCACGCCGTCGACGATCATGCGCTGGTTGGCCGCGCGGTCCGCAGGCGCCGTGAGCAGGCGTTCGCGCGCCATCAGGCTGGCGACGCCGTCCGCCACGCGCAGGCTCCCGAACTGCACGCGTGCGCGCGTCGCCAGCGTGGCCGCATCGTCACCGTCCAGTTCCTCGAGAAGCCCGGCGGCGCGTGCCGTGTCGCCGCGTGCCAGCGCGATCTCGGCGTCCAGCCGGCGCTGTTCGCGCGCTTCGGCGGCCGAAAGCGGCGGCGCGACGTTGCCGATCGCGTTCTCCGCGGCGCCGACGTCGCGTCCGAGCAGCCATTCGCCGGCCGCCGCCAGCCAGAGCGCGTTGCGGCCGCTGGCGGCCGCCTTTGCCGCCGCCTCGTAGGACTGCGCCGCGCCGGCGTGGTCGCCTTCCCGCGCGAGCCGGGCCGCGCGTTCCGCGGGGTCGGCGCCGAGGCCCGGCAGGCCGGCAACCTGGCAGGCGGCGACCAGCGCCGCGGCGAGCAAGGCGGCGATTGCGTTCCTGGCGACCCGGAGTTTCGCTTGCATCGGCGGCAGCCCTTGGCGAGGATCGACCCGCCGCGCCGGCCGGTGCGCGGCGGGTGCAGTCGGGGAGGACATCTTATAGTGACCGGAACGGGCGTGCTCTACGTCGTCGCGACGCCGATCGGCAACCTGGGCGACATTTCTGCGCGAGCGCGCGAGATTCTCGCGGCGGTATCCGCCGTTGCGGCCGAGGACACGCGCCACAGCGGCCGGCTGCTGCGCGAACTCGGCCTCGAGCGGCCGCTCGTGTCGCTGCACGAGCACAACGAGCGCACGCGCGTGGCAGAACTGGTGGCCCGCCTGCAGCGCGGGGAGAGCCTCGCGCTCGTGTCGGATGCGGGCACGCCGCTGGTGAGCGACCCGGGTTACCTGCTGGTGGCGGCCGCGGTCGCGGCCGGTGTCGTCGTCACGCCGGTGCCGGGTCCCTGCGCCGCGATCGCGGCACTGTCCGCCTCGGGACTGCCCTGCGACCGCTTCTGCTTCGAGGGCTTCCTGCCCTCGCGCCCCGCGGCGCGCCGGCGCCGTCTCGGCGAACTCGCCGCCGAGGAGCGCACGCTCGTGCTCTACGAGGCGCCGCACCGCATCGCCGGGTGCCTGGACGACCTCGTCGCGGCCTGCGGCGGCGAGCGGCGCGCCTGCGTCGCGCGCGAGATCAGCAAGCGTTTCGAGACCTTCTATCGCGGAACGCTGGCCGAGCTCGCCGCGCGCGCGAAGACCGACGCCGACCTCGCGCGCGGCGAATCGGTGGTCGTGGTCGAGGGTGCGCCGGCGGCCGAGCCTGGCGCGGCCGGCCTGGATGCGACCCTGGCCGTCCTGCTGCGGCACCTGCCGCCGTCAGCGGCCGCCGCGGCGGCGGCGGCGTTGACCGGCGTCCGCCGCGCCGATGCCTACGCGCGTGCGCTTGCGCTCACGCGCGAGGCGACTTGAGGAGCGGTCCGCGAGGCACTAAGGTGGGGGCGGGAGTCGGCCAGGCAATCGCTGCGTCCGCAAGGGCGTGGAGGAAAGTCCGGGCTCCGCATGGCACGGCGCCAGGTAACGCCTGGGGGGCGCGAGCCCACGGAAAGTGCAACAGAAAAGACACCGCCCAAGCACGCGCAAGCGTGACGGCAAGGTTGAAATGGTGCGGTAAGAGCGCACCGCGTCGACGGCAACGGCGACGGCAAGGCAAACCCCGCCGGGAGCAAGGCCAAATAGGGAAGCAGGCGGCGCAAGCCGCGGCGCGCGGCCAGCGCGTGCTTCCGGGTAGGCTGCTCGAGGTGCGCGGCGACGCGCATCCCAGAGGAATGATTGCCCCCGACAGAACCCGGCTTACCGGCCGACTCCCACTTTCGCCCCACCCCTGGTGAAAAAACCAGGTATCTCCTGATACTTCTCCGTAGATAAAGCGCGTAAGTCGCTGATTTCGTGATTGCTGGATTGGTCTGGCGTGGGCGTCCGTCATCGCGCCTAAGTGACTGACGCGTCACGAAATTTTTCCTCGCAACCCGTTGACCCTGCCAAAACGACTGCCTATAGTGGCAGGAGGTGGGAGAAAGTGGGGGGGAATGGGACAACGTCCCGTTTCAATTCGTGTTTCGCGGCGCAACAAAAGTGACCCTCGATGCGAAGGGCCGGATGGTCATCCCCACCCGGTATCGCGAGCGCCTGGCCGAGCGCGGCGACGCCCGGCTGGTGGTCACCATCGACCGCGACCAGTGCCTGCTGATCTACCCGCTGCCCGAGTGGGAGGAAATCGAGCGGAAGCTGATGCGCCTGCCGACGCTGAACGAGCATGCGCGGCGCCTGCAGCGGCTGATGGTCGGTTACGCCACTGACGTCGAACTCGATGGCCATGGGCGCCTGCTGCTGCCGCCGACGCTGCGCGGGTTCGCCCACCTCGAGCGCAACGCGATGCTGATCGGCCAGGGCAACCGCTTCGAGCTGTGGGACGAGCAGCGCTGGGAAGAGCGGCGTGAGCAGTGGCTGAACGGCGAGGAATCGCCGACGTCGCTGCCGGCGGAACTGGGTTCTCTCTCGCTGTGACCGCGGTGCCGCTGGCGCAGCCTTGCGGCGGGGATCACGCGCCGGTGCTGCGGAACGCGGCGATCGACGCGCTCGCGATCCGGCCCGACGGCTGCTACGTGGACGCGACGTTCGGGCGCGGCGGCCACGCCGGGGAAATCCTCGGCCGGCTGGGCGCGGAGGGGAGGCTGATTGCCATCGATCGTGACCCCGAGGCTGCGGCCGCGGCGGCGGTGCTGTTCGACGCGGACCCGCGCGCGCGCTTCGTGCGCGACCGCTTCTCCGGGCTGCTGCAGCACGTCGCGCCCGCGAGCGCCGACGGCGTGCTGTTCGACCTCGGCGTTTCGTCCCCGCAGCTGGACGAGGCGCGGCGCGGCTTCAGCTTCCTGCGCGACGGCCCGCTCGACATGCGCATGGACCCGGACCAGGGCGAGAGCGCGGCGCAGTTCCTGGCGCGGGCGGAAGAGCGGGAGATCGCGGGCGTGATCGCGCGATTCGGCGAGGAGCGGCATGCGAAGCGCATCGCGCGCGCGCTCGTCGCGGCGCGCGAGACCGGCCCGGTCGAGACGACCGGCAGGCTCGCGGGGATCGTCGCGGCCGCGGTGCCCGGCCGCGAGCCGGGCCGCCATCCGGCCACGCGCACGTTCCAGGCGCTGCGCATCCACGTGAACGACGAGCTCGGCGAGATCGAGCGCGCGCTGCCTCAGGCGGTCGCCGCGCTGAAGCCGCGCGGCCGGCTGGTCGTGATCAGCTTCCATTCGCTCGAGGACCGCATCGTGAAGCGGTTCATGCGCTCGGGCAGCCGCGAGGATCCCGCCTGGGCCGGTCTTCCCGAGGTCCCCGCGGCGGCGCGGCCGCGCCTGAAACTGGTGGGCCGCGCGACTTTCGCCGACGAGTCGGAGGTCGTGCGCAACCCGCGCGCCCGCAGCGCCGTCATGCGCGTCGCCGAGAGGCTGCCCGCATGAGCCGCCGCTGGAAGCTCGTCGGCCTGCCGCTCCTGTGGCTCGCGGTGCTGGCGTCCGCGGTGGCGGTCGTGCGCGTGCGGCACGAGTCGCGCGCGCTGTTCGTCGAGCTCGAGCGGCTGTCGGCCGAGCGCGACGCGCTGAACATCGCCTGGGGCCAGGACCAGCTCGAGCAGAGCTCCTGGTCGAATCCCGCGATCGTCGAGCGGGTGGCCGCGGACCGCCGGCAGATGGTCTTCCCGATGCCGGACGACGTCGAGATCGTCGCGCAATGAGGCGGCGCGACGGCGAGGTCGAGTTTGACGCGCAGCAGTTCCGGGGCCGTGCCCGGTTCCTGGCCGCGCTGCTCGCGGTCACGGCGCTCGCGCTGGTCGGCCGCGCGGTGCAGCTGCAGGTCTTCGACCGGGAGTTCATGGTCCGGCAGGCCGACATGCGCCACGCGCGCACGGCGCGCATCGTCGCGCACCGCGGCACGATCCAGGACCGGTTCGGCGAGCCGCTCGCGGTGAGTTCGCCGGTCGACACCGTGTGGGTCAACCCGCCGGAGTTCGCGGAGGCGGGCGAGGGTATCCCGCGCCTCGCGCGCGCGCTCGGCACCAACCGCCAGTGGCTCGAGCAGCGGGTCACCAGCAACCTCGACCGCGAGTTCCTCTACGTCGAGCGCCACATCGAACCTGCCCAGAAGGAGGCCGTGCGCAAGCTCGGGATTCCGGGCGTCTACTTCCAGCGCGAGTACAAGCGTTTCTACCCGAACGCGGAGGTGACCGGCCACCTGCTCGGCTTCACCAGCCTCGACGAGGCCGGCCAGGAGGGCCTCGAGCTGGCGTTCGACCGCACGCTCAAGGGCACGGACGGCGGCAAGCGCGTGATCCAGGACGGCCGCGGGCGCGTGATCCAGAACGTCGAGGTGGTACGCGCGCCGGTGCAGGGCCAGGACCTGGTCACCAGCATCGACCTGCGCATCCAGTACCTCGCCTACCGCGAGCTGAAGGCGGCGATCCGCAAGCACCGCGCGCGCGCGGGCACGGTGATCGTGCTCGACATCGCGACCGGCGAGGTGCTCGCGATGGTCAACCAGCCGTCGTTCAACCCGAACGACCGCGGGCAGTACGAGGTCGCGCGCTACCGCAACCGCGCGGTGACGGACATCTTCGAGCCCGGCTCGAGCATCAAGCCGTTCGTCGTTGCCGCAGCGCTGGCATCGGGCCGCTACCGCGCGACCAGCACCATCGACGCCGTGCCGTTCAAGGTCGGCTCGATGACGATCCGCGACAAGCACGACCTCGGCACGATTGACATGGGCGGGGTCCTCGCGCGCTCGAGCAACGTCGCGATGGCGAAGATCGCGCTGTCGCTCGACCGCAGCCAGATGCACGACACGCTGCGCGCCCTCGGGTTCGGCGAAGTGACTGCCAGCGGCTTCCCCGGCGAATCCGCAGGCCTCCTGACCGGCGCATCCAACTGGCGCCCCATCAACGTCGCGACCATGGCCTACGGTTACGGCCTGTCGGTGACGCCGCTGCAGCTCGTGCAGGCCTACGCGACGGTCGGCGCCTTCGGGATGCACCGTCCGGTCACGTTCCGCCGCGTGGATGCGGCCCCCGAGGGCGAGCGCGTGCTGCCGGCGAAAGTCGCGCGCGACCTGATCGGCCTGCTCGAGGAGGCCGTGACGCCGGCCGGCACCGGCAGCAAGGCGGCGGTCGCCGGCTACCGCGTCGCGGGCAAGACCGGGACGGCCTGGAAGGCGGTGCCGGGCGGCTACTCCACGGACCGCTACCTGTCGGTATTTGCCGGCGTCGTGCCCGCGACGGCGCCGCGCCTGGCCGTCGTCGTCATGGTGGATGAGCCCCAGGGCGCCCTCTACTACGGCGGCGACGTCGCCGCGCCGGTCTTCTCGGCGGTCACCTCGGGCGCGCTGCGCCTGATGTCGGTGGCGCCGGACGACCTGGCGCGCGTGACGCCCGTCGAGTTCCCGGGGGACGGGGCATGAGCGCCCGCGCCGCCCTCGACGTGCTGCTGAAGGACGTCGCGGCCGCGCCGCGCGTCGAGGTCGAAGGCCTCGCGATCGACTCGCGGCAGGTGCGCGCTGGCGATGCCTTCGTCGCCCTGAAGGGCGGCCAGGGGCACGGCCTCGACCATGCCGCGGAAGCCGTGGCGCGCGGCGCGCGCGCCGTGCTCTGGGACCCGGAGGAAGGCCGCGACCCCGCGGGCATCGACTCCGGCGTGCCGCAGGTGGCGGTGCGCGGATTGCGCGACCGGCTCGGTGCCATCGCCGACCGCTTCTACGGCATGCCGTCGTCGCGGCTCACCGTCGCCGGCGTCACCGGCACCAACGGCAAGACCACCTGCGCCTGGCTGCTCGCCGCCGCGGTCGAGCGCCTGGCGCGGCGCGGCGCCTACCTCGGCACGCTCGGAGCGGGTTTCCCGCCCGCGGTCGCCGGCGGGGCGCTGACCACGCCGGACGTCGTCTCCCTGCACCGGCAGCTGCGCGCGCTCGCGGATGCGGGCGCGACGCACGTCGCCATGGAAGTCTCCTCGCACGCGCTCGACCAGCGCCGGGTGGACGGCGTGCGCATGCAGGTGGCGGCGTTCTGCAACCTCACGCGCGACCACCTCGACTACCACGGCACGATGGAGCGCTACGCCCTGGCCAAGCAGCGGCTGTTCCAGCTGCCCGGCCTCGAGCACGCGGTGATCAACGTCGGCGACCCGGCGGGCGCGCGTTTTGCCGGCGCACTGGCGCCGGGCGTCGGACTGACAGCCGTCGCCGTGGGCGGCGAGCGGCCCGCGGGGCAGCGCTTCGTGCACGTCGACCGCGTGACGGCCTCGCCGGACGGCATCGAACTCGACATCGCCGGCCACTTCGGCGCGCGGCGCCTGCGCTCGCGGCTGATCGGCGGCTTCAACGCCGAGAACCTGGCGGTCGCGCTCGGCGTGCTGCTCGCCTGGCAGTTCGACGTCGACGACGCGCTGGCCGCGCTCGGCGGCTGCGCGGCGCCGCCGGGCCGCATGGAAGGCTACCGGCTGCCGGGCGGCGCGCTCGCGGTGGTCGACTATGCGCACACCCCCGACGCGCTCGCCAAGGCGCTGGCGGCCGTGCGCGCGCACGCGCGCGGCCGGGTGCTGGTGGTGTTCGGCTGCGGCGGCGAACGCGATCCGGGCAAGCGGCCCCTGATGGGTGAGGCCGCGGAACGGCTCGCGGACCGGGTGATCGTGACCGACGACAACCCGCGCCGCGAGGACGCGGACGGGATCGTGGCGATGATCCTGCGCGGCGTGCGCCGGCCGGGCGAAGTCGTGGTCGAGCGCGACCGGGCGCGCGCGATCGGCTCCGCGCTCGCCGAGGCGCGCAGCGGCGACGCCGTGCTGATCGCGGGCAAGGGCCACGAGGACTACCAGATCGTCGGCGCCGAGCGGCGCCGGTTCAGCGACCGCGACTGCGTGGTCGCCCACGCTGGAGTCGCCCGGTGAAGGGGCGGCTGTCGGAAGTCGCCGCCGCGACCGGGGGCCGGCTCGCGGGCGAAGACGCGGCATTCGCCGGCGTGTCGATCGATTCGCGCACGCTCGCGCCGGGCATGCTGTTCGTCGCGCTGGCGGGCGAGCGCTTCGACGGGCATTCGTTCCTGGACGCCGCGCGCGCGGGCGGCGCCGCGGGCGCGCTGGTCGCCCGTCCGGCGGCGACTGCGCTGCCGCAGGTCGTGGTGGGCGACACGCAGGCGGCGCTGACCGCGCTGGCCGCGGCCTGGCGTGCGCGGAGCGGCGCACTGGTGCTCGGCGTCGGCGGCAGCAACGGCAAGACGACCACCAAGGAACTGCTAGCCGCCGTCCTCTCCGGCGCGGGCCCGACGCTGGCCACGCGCGGCAACCTCAACAACCACATCGGCGTGCCGCTGACGCTGCTGCGCCTCGAACCCCCGCACCGGTACGCGGTGATCGAGATGGGCGCCAACCATCCGGGCGAGATCGCCGCGCTCGCCGCGCTGGCGCGGCCCGCGATCGCGCTGGTGACCAACGCCGGCGACGAGCACCTCGAGGGATTCGGGGACCTGGCCGGCGCCGCGCGCGCCGAGGGCGAGATGTTCGCGGCGCTCGGATCCGACGGCACCGCCGTCGTCAATGCCGACGACCCGTTCTGCGAGCTGTGGCTTTCGCTCGTGCCGCGCGGCGCGCGGATCCTGCGCTTCGCCATCGAGGCGGCGGCCGACGTCCGCGCGCAGGCGATCTCCGGCCGGATCGAGGCGGGCGGTTTCGCGACCCACTTCGTGCTGTCGCTGGCGGGCGCGCAGGCGCGCGTGCGCCTGCCGCTCGCCGGTCGCCACAACGTCATGAACGCGCTCGGCGCCGCGGCGGCCGCGCACGCGGCCGGCGTGCCGCTGCCGGCCATCGTCGCGGGCCTCGAGCGCACGCAGCCGGTTTCCGGGCGCCTGCAGCTCAAGGCGGGGCTGCGCGGCTCGTGGCTCATCGACGACTCGTACAACGCCAACCCGAGTTCGGTGCGCGCCGGGATCGACGTGCTCTGCGCGCTGCCCGGCGAGCACTGGCTGGTGCTCGGCGAGATGGCCGAGCTCGGCGGGGAGACGGCGGCGAGCCACCTGGGCGTCGGCGACTACGCGCGCCGCGCGGGCGTCACCCGGCTGTTCGCGATGGGTGCCGCTTCGCGCCACGCGGTGGACGCCTTCGGCACCCGCGCGGGCTGGTACGCGGGCGCGGCGGAGCTCGCCGACGCGGTGGCGGGAAGCCTCGAGCCGGGGATCACGGTGCTCGTGAAGGGATCGCGCGTGAACCGCCTCGAGCGCGTGGTCGAGAAGCTCGCGGCGCCGCCGCTGCCGGCGGCGGGCAACGGGAACTAGGGGCGTCCATGCTTCCTGAAGTCTTCGAATGGCTGGCGGGTTACTACGGCGGGTTCCGCGTGTTCGGCTACCTGACCCTGCGCGCGATCCTGGCGGCACTGACCGCGCTCACCATCGCGCTGTTCGTCGGGCCCTCCATGATCCGCATGCTCGCGGCACGCCAGATCGGCCAGGTGGTGCGCGAGGACGGTCCGGGCACGCACCTCGGCAAGAAGGGCACGCCGACCATGGGCGGCGCGCTGATCCTGATCGCGGTCGGCGCGGGCACGCTGTTGTGGGCGGACCTGGAGAGCCGCTTCGTGTGGGTCGCGCTCAGCGTCACGCTCGCCTTCGGCCTGATCGGCTTCTACGACGATTACCTGAAGCTGGTCGTGCGCGACCCGCGCGGGCTGGCGGCGCGCTGGAAGTACCTGTGGCAGTCGCTCGCCGGCCTCGCCGCCGCGGTCGCGCTGTGGCAGACGGCCGAGACCCCGGCGGAGACCGCGCTCTACGTGCCGTTCTTCAAGGACATCGCGCTGCCGATGGGCGCGGCCGCGTTCGTCGCGCTGACCTACTTCGTGATCGTCGGCACGAGCAACGCCGTCAACCTCACCGACGGGCTCGACGGGCTCGCGATCATGCCCTGCGTGATGGTCGCCGGCGGCCTCGGCGTGTTCGCCTACGTCACCGGCCGGGTCGACTTCGCCTCGTACCTGCAGATTCCCTACGTTCCGGGCGCGGGCGAGATGCTGATCTTCGTCGCGACCATCGTCGGCGCCGGGCTCGGCTTCCTGTGGTTCAACACCTACCCCGCGCAGGTGTTCATGGGCGACATCGGCGCGCTGGCGCTCGGCGCGGCGCTCGGGGTCGTCGCGGTGATCGTGCGCCAGGAAATCGTCCTCGCGGTCATGGGCGGGCTGTTCGTGCTCGAGACGGTGTCGGTGATCCTGCAGGTCGGTTCGTTCCGGCTGCGCGGCAAGCGCATCTTCCGGATGGCGCCGATCCACCACCACTACGAGCTCAAGGGCTGGGCGGAGCCGAAGGTCATCGTCCGGTTCTGGATCATCTCCTTCATGCTGGTCCTCATCGGGCTGGCGACGCTGAAGCTGCGCTGATGCGGGACGCCACGGGAAGCCCGCGCAGCGTGATCGTCGGCCTCGGCCGGACCGGCCTGTCCGCGGCCAGGCACCTCGCCGCGCGCGGCCACCGGCTGGTGGTGACGGACTCGCGCGCCGAGCCGCCGGGCCTCGCCGAGCTCCGTCGCGTCGTTCCGCAGGCCGCGACCGTGCTCGGCGGCTTCGATCCCGCCGTGCTGGAAGGGGCCGACCAGATCGTGGTGTCGCCGGGCGTCCCGCTCGGCGAGCCGTTCCTGCGCATGGCGGCCGAGCGCGGCCTCGACCTGGTCGGCGACATCGAGCTGTTCGCGCGCGAGGCGGGCGGCTGCGTCGTCGGCATCACCGGCACCAACGGCAAGAGCACGGTGACGACCCTGGTCGGCGAGTTCGCGCGCGAAGCGGGCATCGAGGTGCGCGTGGGCGGCAACCTCGGCGAGCCGGCGCTCGACCTGCTCGACGGGCCGCCGGCCGCGATGTACGTGCTCGAGCTGTCCTCGTACCAGCTCGAGACGACGCGCTCGCTGCAGCTCGAAGCGGCCGCCGTGCTGAACGTCACGCCCGATCACCTCGACCGTTACGCGGGACTGGCCGAGTACGCGTCCGCCAAGGCGCGCATCTTCGAGCATGCGACGACCGCGGTCGTGAACCTCGACGACCCGCTCGTCGTGCGCATGCCGCGGCCGGGACAGCGCCGTGTCGGATTCAGCCTCACGCGCGGCGACGCGGACTTCCGGATCGTCGACCGCGGCGGCGAGGAGTGGCTGGCGGAGGGAACGGAAGCACTGCTGCCGCGCAGCGCGCTGCGCCTGCCCGGACGGCACAACGCGGCGAACGCCCTGGCCGCTCTAGCGGTGGGCAGCGTCGCGGGCCTGCCGCGCGAGGCGATGGCGGAGGTCCTGCGCCGCTTTGGCGGCCTGCCGCATCGCGCCGAACGTGTGCGCGACTGGCGCGGCATCGCCTGGATCGACGACTCCAAGGGCACCAACGTCGGCGCGACGGCGGCCGCCATCGCGGGGCTCGAAGGTCCGCTGGTCCTGATCGCAGGCGGCGAGGGCAAGGGTCAGGATTTCGCGCCGCTCGGCGCGGCCTGCACGGGCAAGGTCCGCCACGCGGTCCTGATCGGGCGCGACGCGCCGCTCATCGCCGACGCGCTCCGGGCGAGCTGCCCGGTGTCGTTCGCCGACTCGATGGAGCACGCGGTCGCGGCCGCGGCCTCGGTCGCCCGCAGCGGCGACACGGTGCTGCTGTCGCCCGCCTGCGCGAGCTTCGACATGTTCCGCGACTACGCGCACCGCGGCCAGGCCTTCGCGGCCGCCGTGCGGGGGCTGCCGTCGTGACCGCCGGCGCCGCGCTCCAGTACTCGCGTTCGGCCGGCCGCCAGCAGCGGCTCGCGATCGACCCGGTGGTCGTGGCGACCGTGCTCGGCCTGCTGCTCGTCGGCCTCGTGATGGTGACCTCGGCCTCGCTCACCGTCAGCGAGCGCAACGGCGTCGACCCGTTCTTCTACCTCGAGCGCCAGCTCATGTCGGTCCTGCTCGGCTGCACGCTCGGCGCTGCGGTCGTCGCCGTCCCGATCGCGGTGTGGAAGCGCTTCTCGCCCTACCTGCTGGTCGCGAGCTTCGCGTTGCTGCTCCTGGTGCTGGTGCCCGGCATCGGCCACGAGGTCAACGGCAGCACGCGCTGGATCCGGCTGGGGCCGCTCAACTTCCAGCCCTCGGAGCTGGCGCGCTGGCTGCTCGTCACCTACACGGCGATCTTCGCGGTGCGCCACCAGACCGAGCTCAGGAGCACCGCCCAGGGTTTCTGGAAGCCGCTCGCGGTGCTGGGGGCAGCCGCGGGGCTGCTGCTCCTCGAGCCGGACTTCGGCGCCGCGGTCGTGCTCTGCGTCACCGGCACGGCCGTGCTGTTCGTCGCCGGCGCGCGCATGCGCGACTTCCTGGTCGTCTGCGGCATCGGCGCCGCGAGCGTCGCGGCGCTGGCCGTGATCAGCCCCTATCGCCTGAAGCGGATCCTCGCCTTCCTCGATCCCTGGTCCGACCCGTTCGACAGCGGCTTCCAGCTCACCCAGTCGCTGATCGCGGTCGGTCGCGGCGAATGGTTCGGGGTCGGCCTCGGCTCGAGCATCCAGAAGCTGTTCTACCTGCCGGAGGCGCACACCGATTTCGTGTTCGCGGTGCTGGCCGAGGAATTCGGGCTCATCGGCGTGCTCGCCGTGGTCGCCGCCTTCCTCGTGCTCGTGCTGCGCAGCCTCAGGCTCGCGCGCATCGCCGCCGACGCCGGCATGCCCCTGCACGCCTGCCTCGCGGCGGGGTTCGGCGTCTGGATCGGGCTGCAGGCCTTCCTGAACGTCGGCGTGAACATGGGCCTGCTGCCGACCAAGGGGCTGACGCTGCCGCTGCTCTCCTACGGCCGTTCGAGCATGCTCGTCACGCTCGCCTGGATCGGCATGCTGCTGCGCGTCCACCACGAGGTCGCGGCTTCGGGCAAGAGCGCGCTGCCGCCCGAAGGGCGCGCGAAGTGAGCGGCACGGTGATGATCATGGCGGGCGGCACCGGCGGTCACGTGTTCCCGGCGCTCGCGATCGCGGGCGAGCTGCGCGCTTCGCGCGAGGTGGTGTGGCTCGGCACCCGCCAGGGCATCGAGGCGCGCCTGGTCCCTGCGGCCGGCTACCCGGTCGAATGGATCGAGGTCGAGGGCCTGCGCGGGAAGGGGGCCGGGCGCTGGCTCGGCGCGCCGCTCAAGCTGGTGCGCGCCCTGCAACAGGCGCGCGGCGCCCTGCAGAGGCGCCGGCCCGGCGTCGTGCTCGGGCTCGGCGGGTTCGCTTCCGGGCCGGGCGGCATCGCTGCCTGGCTCGCCGGCACGCCGCTCGTGATCCACGAGCAGAACGCCGTGGCCGGCCTCACCAACCGCTGGTTGTCGCGCTTCGCCTCGCGCATCGCCGAGGGCTTCCCGGGAAGCTTCCCCGCGGGTCGCGGCGCGCTCTACGTCGGCAACCCGGTGCGCCCGGAGATCGCGGCCCTGGCGCCGCCGCGCCAGCGCTTCGAGTCGCGCACCGGGCCATTGCGGCTGCTGGTGTTCGGCGGCAGCCAGGGCGCCGCTTCGCTGAACCGGATCGTGCCGGCGGCGGTCGCGCTGCTGCCCGGCTCACGCCGACCGCAGGTCCTGCACCAGACCGGCGCGCGCGAGCGCGATGCGACGGAAGCGGCCTACCGCGCGGCGGGGGTGCAGGCGGACGTGCGTGCCTTCATCGACGACATGGCCGCGGCCTATGCCGAGGCGGATCTGGTCGTGTCGCGCTCGGGTGCGCTGACGGTCACGGAACTCGCGGCGGCGGGCATCGGCGCGATCCTCGTGCCGTTCCCCGCCGCCGTCGACGACCACCAGACCCGCAACGCCGAGTGGCTCGGCCGCGTCAGCGCGGCGCAGGTGGTCTCCGAGACCGGCCTGACGGCGCCCGAGCTCGCCAACCGGCTGGCCACGCTGCTCGGCAACGGCAGGGCGCGGCTGCTGGCGATGGCCGAAGCCGCGCGCGCGCTGGCCAAGCCCGATGCCGCGCGCCGGATGGCGGAACTCTGCCTGCAGGCGGAAGGGAGGCGGCCGTGAGCGAGCGCATGCGCCGCGTCGGCCTCATCCACCTGATCGGCATCGGCGGCGCCGGCATGGGCGGCATCGCCGAGGTGCTGGTCAACCTCGGCTACGCGGTGCAGGGCTCGGACCTGCGCGCGAACCCGGTCACGCAGCGGCTCGCGAAGATGGGCGTGCGGATCTTCGCGGGCCACGATGCCGTACAGGTTGCGGGCGCCGACGTCGTCGTCGTCTCCACCGCGGTCGCCGCGGACAATCCCGAGCTCCTCGCCGCCCAGGCCGCGCGCATCCCGGTCGTGCGCCGGGCCGAGATGCTCGGCGAGCTGATGCGCTTCCGCCAGGGCATCGCGGTCGCCGGGACGCACGGCAAGACCACGACGACGAGCCTGGTCGCCTCGGTGCTCGCCGAGGGCGGCCTCGACCCCACCTTCGTCATCGGCGGGCTGCTGAAGAGCGCGGGCAGCAACGCCAAGCTCGGCACCAGCCGTTACCTGGTCGCGGAGGCGGACGAGAGCGACGCCTCGTTCCTGCACCTGCAGCCGGTGATCGCGATCGTCACCAACGTCGACAACGACCACCTCGGCACGCACGGCGGCGACTTCGAGAAGCTCAAGCAGAGCTTCGTCGAGTTCCTGCACAACCTGCCGTTCTACGGGCTCGCCGTACTGTGCAGCGACGACGAAGTCGTGCGCGAGATCCTGCCACAGGTCGGCCGGCCGACCGTGCGTTACGGGCTCGGCGCCGACGCGGACCTGCGGGCCGCGGGGCTCGAGCGCGAGGGCGCCACGACGCGCTTCACCGCGCTGCGCGCCGGCCGCCCGCCGCTGCCGGTCGAGCTGAACCTGCCGGGCCTGCACAACGTCCGCAATGCGCTCGCGGCGATCGCCGTCGCGACCGAGCTCGAGGTCGAGGACGCCGCGATCCAGCGCGCGCTGGCCGGCTTCCAGGGCATCGGCCGCCGGCTCGAGCTGGTCGGCGAGGTCGCGACCAAGGCCGGCCGGGTGACGCTGGTCGACGACTACGGCCATCACCCCACCGAGATCGAGGCGACGGTGGACGCCGTGCGCCAGGCCTGGCCGGGCCGGCGCCTGGTGCTCGCGTTCCAGCCCCACCGCTACACGCGCACGCGCGACCTGATCGACGACTTCGGACGCGCGCTCTCCGCGGCGGACCTGCTGCTGGTGACCGAGGTCTACGCCGCCGGCGAGGAGCCGATCGCGAACGCCGACGGGCGCGCGATCTGCCGCGCGGTGCGCGGGCGCGGCCGGCTCGAGCCGGTGTTCGTCGAGGACGTGCGCGAACTGCCCGCGGCGCTCGCCGGCGTCATCGCCGACCGCGACGTCGTGCTGACCATGGGGGCGGGCAGCATCGGCGCGGTGGCGCACGAGCTGCCGGCGCGGCTCGGCGTCACGACCGCGAGGGCGGGACGATGAGCCGCTTCACGATCGCGCGCGAGTTCACGGACCGCGTGCAGCGCGACGAGCCGATGTCGCGGCACACGTCCTGGCACGTGGGCGGCCCGGCCGACGCCTGGTTCTCGCCGCGCGACGTCGAGGACCTGTCGGCCTTCCTGCGCGCGCTGCCCGCCGGCGTGCCCGTCACCTGGGTCGGCCTCGGCAGCAACCTGCTGGTGCGCGACGGCGGGATCCGCGGCGTCGTGGTCTCGGTGCACGGGATCCTGAACGCGTTGGAGCGCGTCGGGACCGACGGCGTGCGCGCGGAGGCCGGAGTGCCCTGCGCGCGCCTCGGGCGGCAGTGCGCCAAGTGGTTGCTCGGGCCCGCGGATTTCTTCGCCGGCATACCGGGCACGGTGGGCGGCGCGCTCGCGATGAACGCAGGCGCATGGGGCGGGGAGACCTGGCCGCACGTGGTGGAAGTCGAGACCATCGACCGCGCCGGCGAGCGCCGCCGCCGCGCGGCGGGCGAGTACCGATATGCATACCGCAGCGTGACGCCGCCCGCGCCGGGCGAGTGGTACCTCGCGGCGACCTTCCGCTTCGAGCCGCGGCCCGACGCGAGCACGGACTCGATCAAGCGCCTGCTGGAAAAGCGTCACGCCAGCCAGCCGATCGGCGCGTGGAGCTGCGGCTCGGTGTTCACCAACCCGCCCGGCGGCCACGCCGCCGACCTGATCGAGCGCGCGGGGCTCAAGGGCCATCGCATCGGCGGCGCCGCGGTCTCGGAGAAGCACGCGAACTTCATCCTCAACGAGGGCGAGGCGACGGCCGCCGACCTGGAAGCGCTCGTGAAGCACGTGCAGGCGACGGTCGAGCGCGTGCACGGCGTGAAGCTCGTTCCGGAAGTCCGCGTCATCGGGGAGGCCGCATGACCTGGCGCGGTGCAAGTCGCGCGTGCGAGCCGGCGGGACTCCCGCTCGTTCGCTCCGCCGGAACATTAGTCGCTCACTTGCGGGGTCCCGCCGGCTCGCACGCGCGCAATGCGCCGCAGCGCGTCACGCGGGTGGTGTGGTGCGACGCGTCACGCGCGCCCTTGCCGGGTGGGGTTCCCGCGCTCGCTCCTGGCGGCGACCGCAATTCGCTCGTGCGTGACCCCGGCCGGCCTGCGCGCGCGCAATGCGCCGCAGCGCATCGCACGCGTGCGAGCCGGCGGGACACCCGAGCGAGCGAATGCGGTCGCCGCCCTGAGCGAGCGAGGGGAGTCCCTCCGGCGAAGTACGCGCGCCTGCGCTGCGCCGGATTCTGGACGCACGGACTGGTCGAGTGGCCGGAGGGCGCGCGATGAGCCGGCTGCGCCACACGGGCGTGGAGTTCCGCCGCGTCGCGAGCGCGGGAGAGTTCGGTCGCGTCGCCGTGCTGTTCGGCGGCGACTCCGCCGAGCGCGAAGTCTCGCTGATGACCGGCAAGGCCATGCACGAGGCGCTCCTCGCGCGCGGGATCGATGCGACGCCGTTCGACCCGGCCGAGCGCGCGCTCGGCGATCTCGTCACCGAAGGGTTCGACCGCGCCTGCATCGCGCTGCACGGCCCCGGCGGCGAGGACGGCGCGCTGCAGGGAGCGCTCGAGTGGCTGGGCCTGCCGTACACGGGCAGCGGCGTCATCGGTTCCGCCGTCGGCATGGACAAGCTGCGCACCAAGCGGCTGGCCGCAGCCGCCGGCGTCGCGACGCCGCCGTGGATGGTGCTCTCGGGCGCCGCCGACTTCGAGCGCGCGGTCGCCGAGCTCGGCCTGCCGCTCGCGGTGAAGCCCGCGACCCAGGGCTCGAGCGTCGGCATGAGCCGCGTCACCGCGGCCGCCGAGCTGCCCTCTGCCTGGCGCGCCGCCTCGGCGCTCGACCCGGTGGTGATCGCGGAACGCTGGATGACCGGCGGCGAGTTCACGGTCGGGGTGCTGCAGGGCGAGGCGTTGCCCGCGATCCGCATCGAGACGCCACGCGCCTTCTACGACTACCAGGCGAAGTACTTCGCGGACGACACGCGCTACCTGGTTCCCTGCGGCCTCGACGCGGCGGCCGAAGGTGCGATGCAGCAGGCGGCGCTCGCGACATTCGCGGCGACCGGCGCCGGCGGCTGGGGCCGCGTCGACTTCGTGACCGGCGAGGATGGCAAGGCGCTGCTGCTCGAGATCAACACCGTGCCCGGGATGACCAGCCACAGCCTGGTGCCGATGGCGGCGCGCGCCGCGGGGATCGACTTCCCGGAACTGTGCTGGCGCATCCTCGAGACCAGCTTCGCGCGGGAGAGGACCTAGGCCATGGGCATCCTGCGCAGGCGCAATCGTCGCAAGAAGGCGGGCGGCTCCCGGCTCGAACTGCCGAAGCTCGAGTTGCGGCGGACCGGCCGCGTGGCCGGCGCGCTCGCCGCGCTCGCCACGCTCGGCATGCTGTTGGCGGTCGGGCTCGACCAGCCGGTGCGCAGCATCGTGATCGACGGGCCGTTCCAGCGCGTCGCGGCGGTCGAAGTGCAGCAGGCGGCGCTCGGCGCGCTGAAGGGCGGGATCGTGAGTGCGGACCTCGATCGCCTGCGCAAGGCCGTCGAGGCGCTCGCGTGGGTCGACCGTGCGCGGGTACAGCGCCTCTGGCCGGACCGGATCCGCATCGAGATCGTCGAACAGCAGGCCGCCGCCCGCTGGGGCGAAGACAGCCTGCTGAACACGCGTGGCGAATTGTTCGCTGCCGGCGTCCGTCTCGTGCCGCCCGAACTGCCGCGCCTGGAAGGTCCGGAAGGCACCGAAGAGCAGGTCGCGCAGCGCTATCTCGCCATCCAGGACCGGCTCAGCCAGCTCGGCTTCCAGGTGGTCGCGCTCCGGCTCGACGCGCGCGGCGCCTGGGAACTCGACCTCTCGACCGGCGTGACGGTGCGGCTCGGGCGCCGCCAGGTGGACGAGCGGATGGACCGCTTCGTCCAGTTCGGCGCGCCGGTGATCTCCGGCCGCGCCGCCGAGATCCGCTACGTGGACATGCGTTACTCGAACGGATTCGCGATCGGCTGGCGCGGCGAGCGGCGCCCGGGCCGGGCGCGGCCGGCGTCGATGGCGAACCAACCGAAGGGAGACCGGGGTCTCGATGGCTAAACGTTCCGACCGCAACCTCATCGTGGGCCTCGACATCGGCACGTCGAAGGTCGTCGCCCTCGTGGGCGAGGTGCACGCCGACGGCAGCCTGGAGGTCGTCGGCCTCGGCTCGCACCCTTCGCGCGGCCTCAAGAAGGGCGTGGTCGTCAACATCGACTCCACCGTGCAGTCGATCCAGCGCGCGGTCGAGGAAGCCGAGCTGATGGCGGGCGTCGAGATCCGCACGGTGTTCACAGGCATCGCCGGCAGCCACGTGCGCAGCCTCAACAGCCACGGCATCGTCGCCATCAAGGACAAGGAAGTCGCGGGCGGCGACGTCGCGCGGGTGATGGACGCCGCGCAGGCCGTGCCGATACCCGCCGACCAGAAGATCCTGCACGTGCTGCCGCAGGAATTCATCATCGACGGGCAGGAGGGCATCCGCGAGCCGGTCGGCATGTCGGGCGTCCGGCTCGAGGCGCGCGTGCACATCGTGACCGGCGCCGAAAGCGCGGCCCAGAACATCGTCAAGTGCGTGCAGCGCTGCGGGCTCGAGGTCGAGGACATCGTGCTCGAGCAACTCGCGTCCTCGTTCGCGGTGCTGACTGACGACGAGAAGGAGCTCGGCGCCTGCCTGGTCGACGTCGGCGGCGGCACCACCGACATCGCCGTGTTCTCGGGCGGGGCGATCCGGCACACGGCGGTGATCCCGGTCGCCGGCGACCAGGTCACCAACGACATCGCGGTCTCGATGCGCACGCCGACGCCGTACGCGGAGGAGATCAAGATCCGCTACGCCTGCGCGCTGTCGCAGCTCGCGAACCCCGACGAGACCATCGAGGTGCCCTCGGTCGGCGACCGGCCCTCGCGCCGCCTCGCGCGCCAGACGCTCGCGGAAATCGTCGAGCCGCGCTACGAGGAGCTGTTCATGCTGATCCGCGACGAGCTGCGCCGCTCCGGCTTCGAGGAGTCGGTCGCGGCCGGCGTCGTGCTGACCGGCGGCAGCGCCAAGATGGAAGGCGCGGTCGAGCTCGCCGAGGAAATCTTCCACATGCCGGTCCGGCTCGGCAGCCCCGTGGGCGTGACCGGGCTCGGGGACGTGGTCAAGAACCCGATCCACGCCACCGGCGTGGGCCTCTTGCTTTACGGCCGGGCGAATGCCGGCCAGCCGGCGCCGAAGCTCATCGGCGACGGCGTGAAGACGGTGACGGAGCGGATGAAGTCTTGGTTCCAGGGATATTTCTGACGTAGCGGAGGAGAGGACATGTTCGAACTGATGGATTCATTCAGCCAGACGGCTGTGATCAAGGTGATCGGCGTGGGCGGCGGCGGCGGCAACGCCGTTTCGCACATGGCGAAGAGCGGCATCGAGGGCGTCGAGTTCATCTGCGTGAACACGGACGCGCAGGCGCTCAAGCACTCGCAGGTGAAGCAGTCGCTGCAGATCGGCTGCAACATCACCAAGGGGCTCGGCGCCGGCGCCAACCCGGAGGTCGGGCGCCAGGCGGCAATGGAGGACCGTGACCGCATCATCGAGCTGATCGAGGGTTGCGACATGCTGTTCATCACCGCCGGCATGGGCGGCGGGACCGGCACCGGCGCGGCGCCGGTCGTCGCGCAGGTCGCGCGCGAGCTCGGCATCCTGACGGTCGCGGTCGTGACCCGGCCGTTCACGATGGAAGGCGGCAAGCGCGCCGCGGTCGCGGAGTCGGGCATGACCGAGCTTTCGCGGCACGTCGACTCGCTGATCACGATCCCCAACCAGAAGCTGCTGCAGGTGCTGGGCGGCCAGACCACGCTGCTCGAGGCGTTCAAGCGCGCCAACGAGGTGCTGCAGGGCGCGGTGCAGGGCATCGCCGAGCTGATCACTCGGCCCGGCCTCATCAACGTGGACTTCGCGGACGTGCGTACCGTCATGTCGGAGACGGGCCTGGCGATGATGGGCTCCGGTATCGGCACGGGCGAACAGCGCGCGCGCGTCGCTGCCGAGATGGCCGTGTCGTCGCCGCTGCTCGAGGACATCAACCTGGCGGGCGCGCACGGCATCCTCGTCAACGTCACGGCAGGCCTCGACCTGTCGATCGGCGAGTTCGAGGAAGTCGGCAGCACCGTCAAGCAGTTCGCGGCCGAGGATGCGACCGTCGTGGTCGGCACCGTCATCGAGCCGGAGATGCAGGGCGAGCTTCGGGTCACGGTGGTCGCCACCGGTCTCAACCGCAGTGCCCCGAAGGTCGCGGCGCCGGTGCAGGCACCTGCGGCGGCGGCCACCCGGCGGCCCGGCGACGTCAAGCTGGTTGCCCAGCGCACGCGTCCGGCGCCGGACTACAGCCACCTGGACCGGCCGGCTGCCCAGCGCATGCAGCGCGCGGCGGGCGACGGGCTGCGTGCCAGCTTCGGCTCGGAGGACGTGCTCGACATCCCGGCATTCCTCCGGCGCCAGGCGGACTGAGCCGCGGTGTCGCGCCTGCGTGGGGAAAGCGAAAGCCTGCGCCTCGCGCGCCTGCGCCTGAAGGCGCGACGGCGGGCCGCGGGCCGGCGCGCCGAACGGCAGCGTCAGCGCGATCCTACGGGGGCTGCGACGTGAGAACGGGTTCTCGGCCGCCGGCCTACCTCCGCTGGCCGGCGGCCGCAGACCTGCGGGATATAATCAGGGGACTGACATGGCCCAGCAACGCACGCTGAAGGATTCCATCCGGTCCACCGGCATCGGCCTGCACACCGGACGCAAGGTGCTGATGGTGCTGCGGCCGGCGCCGCCCAATACCGGCATCGTGTTCCGCCGGACGGATCTCGATCCGCCGGTGGACATCCCCGCGCGTGCCACCCACGTCACCGAAACGACGCTCGGCACGACGCTGGCTGCGGGGGAGGCGGGCGTCTCGACGGTCGAGCACCTCATGTCCGCCCTGGCGGGGCTCGGCATCGACAACCTGTTCGTCGAGCTGACCGCCGCTGAAGTGCCGATCATGGACGGCAGCGCCGGGCCGTTCGTGTTCCTGATCCAGTCGGCGGGCATCGAGCTGCAGAATTCGCCCAAGCGCTTCGTTCGCGTGCGCAAGCCCGTCGAGGTGAAGGACGGCGACAAGTGGGCGCGATTCACGCCCCACGAGGGATTTCGCGTCAATTTCGAGATCGAATTCGACCACCCGGTGTTCCAGCGGCATGCGAAGCAGGCGTCGATGGAATTCTCGACCAGCAGCTTCCTGAAGGAAGTGAGCCGCGCCCGCACGTTCGGGTTCATGCGCGACATGGAATACCTGCGCGGACGCAACCTCGCGCTCGGCGGCACGCTCGACAACGCGATCGTGCTGGACGACTACCGGATCCTGAACGAGGACGGACTGCGCTTCGAGGACGAGTTCGTGCGCCACAAGATCCTCGACGCGATCGGCGACCTGTACCTGCTTGGCCACTCGCTGATCGGCGAGTACACGGCCTACAAGTCCGGCCATGGCCTCAACAACCGGCTGCTGCGCACCCTGCTCGCGGACGCGGAAGCCTGGGAGGAAGTGACCTTCCGCGACGACCTCACCGCGCCGATTTCCTACGCCTCAGCAGCCGCCACCGCGTGATCGGGAGGGGTCAGACCCCTTGAAACTTGGAGGGGTCAGACCCCTTGACTGAGTTCAGCAGGGCCTAAGGTCTCCGCGTTTGGTCAAGGGGTCTGACCCCTCCAAGTTTCAAGGGGTCTGACCCCTCCGGGGACTTGCCCGCACCTTGACCTTTATCTCCTCCACCGGCGAGCCCAGGGCGCCTGAAACCGGCGCAACGACTTTCGATGCGACATAACGCAGCCGCGTGCCCCAGGCTGCCGTGTGCACGAGGGCCGTGAGGGTCGTGCCCTTGAGGGAGGCGCTCCAGACTTCGCGCGCGAGATCAGGCGGCAGCGCACCCCGCAAGGCGGCCAGGACGCGGTCGGCTTCGGCGGTCCCGGCGCGCAGCTTCCTGAGCACGCCTCCGCCTTGTTCCAGCAAGTGACTGACCGCGGTCGGTTTTTTCATGTGTACTGTCAAGTCCGACACCGCAATGGGTGATCAAAGTACTTGAGCCGCAAGGCCTTTTTTGGCATGGTGCGCCGATTCTGGAAGGCCCGAGAGGCCACCCCGCATTATGACCAGGAAGCGCCTGCTCGCGTACACGGCCGCTGCGGTCTCCGTGCTCGTCCTTGTCACCGGCGCCTTCATGGCGGGCGGTCACTGGGCGGCGGGCGGGACGCTGCGCGAGTTCACGCTGGCGCGCTGGCACGACGACCTGGCGGCGCAGAGCGAGCAGCTCGCGCGCATCGAGCAGGAAGTGGACGGACAGGTGGCAGCCCTCGCAACGCGCGTCGGCCGCATGCAGGCGCAGCTGATCCGCCTCGATGCCCTCGGCAAGCAGCTCACCGAGGTCGCGAAGCTCAAGCGCGGCGAGTTCGACTTCGACCAGCCGCCGGCGCTCGGCGGGCCGGAGACGGCGGGCCAGGGGCCGGTCGTGCCCGCGCTGGATGCGATGCTGAATTCGATGGACGCCCAGATCGACGACCGCCGGCGGCAGCTGACGGCGCTGCAGAACCTGATCATGACGCGCGAGCTGGCCCGCCAGATCGTCCCGGGCGGACGGCCGGTGGAGTCGGGATACATCTCCTCGCTGTACGGCCAGCGGACTGATCCGTTCGACGGCAACCAGGCGAGCCACCACGGCATCGATTTCGCCGGCGCGGCGGGCACCCAGGTGCTGGCGGCCGCGGACGGCATCGTGAGCCATACGGGCACTGACGGCGGCTACGGCCGGCTCGTCGAGATCACCCACGGCAACGGCTACGTGACGCGCTACGCGCACAATGCCAAGGTGCTGGTGAAGCCGGGCGAGACGGTCAAGCGCGGCGACGCGATCGCCCTGATGGGTTCCACGGGCCGCTCCACCGGCACGCACCTGCACTTCGAGGTGCTGCGCCACGGCAAGCCGATGAACCCGTTGTCCTTCGTGCGCCGGTAACTGCCGGCCACCGAACGAAATTTCCCGACCCCTGTCGTAGTAAACTACCGGTTTTTCGGCCGGGGCGCCTTGTATTCGCGTCCCTTCGCCCCGAGGTCCCAGTCGCGTGTTGAACCTGTTCACCCGGATATTCGGCAGCCGCAACCAGCGACTGCTGCGCAAGTACGCGGAACGCGTCAAGCAGGCAGGCGCGTTCACCGACGCCCTGACGTCGGAGACCGTCGAGGGCCTGCGCGCCCGCACGGACGCGCTGCGCGCGCGCCTGGTCGCAGGCGAGACGCTCGACGACATCCTGCCGGAGGCGTTCGCCACGGCACGCGAAGCGGCGGCGCGGGCGGTGGGCCTGCGCCCCTTCGACGTCCAGCTGATCGGCGGCATGGTGCTGCACGACGGCAAGATCTCCGAGATGCGCACCGGCGAGGGCAAGACCCTGGTCGCCACGCTGCCGGTATACCTGAACGCGCTCGCCGGCAAGGGCGTGCACGTGGTCACCGTCAACGAGTACCTCGCGCAGCGCGACGCGGAGTGGATGGGCCCCATCTACCGGATGCTCGGCCTCTCGGTCGGCGTGATCGCGAGCGGCCAGTCGCAGGCCGACAAGCGCGCGGCCTACGCCTGCGACGTCACCTACGGCACCAACAACGAGTTCGGCTTCGATTACCTGCGCGACAACCTCGCGGCCCGCCTCGAGGACCGCGTGCAGCGCGGCCAGCACTTCGCGATCGTCGACGAGGTGGACTCGATCCTGATCGACGAGGCGCGCACGCCGCTCATCATCTCGGGCCCGGCCGAGGAGAGCACCGAGCTGTACGCGAAGATCAACGCGCTGGTCCCGCGCTTCACGCGCCAGCCGTCCGAGGAAGGCGAGGGCGACTTCTTCGCCGACGAGAAGTCGCGCCAGGTCCACCTGTCCGAGGCCGGCTTCGAGAAGGCCGAGGCGCTGATGCAGGAGGCGGGCCTGCTGCGCGAGGGCGAGAGCCTCTACGACCCGGCCAGCATCCGCCTGATGCACCACCTGAACGCGGCGCTGCGCGCGCACGCGATGTACCACCGCGACGTCGAGTACATCGTGCGCGGCAACGACGTGATCATCGTCGACGAGTTCACCGGCCGGACGATGCCGGGCCGGCGCTGGTCCGACGGCCTGCACCAGGCGGTGGAGGCGAAGGAAGGCGTCAGGATCCGCGAGGAAAACCAGACCATCGCCTCGATCACCTTCCAGAACTACTTCCGCCTGTACGGAAAGCTGGCCGGCATGACCGGCACGGCGGACACCGAGGCCTTCGAGTTCCAGCAGATCTACGGCCTCGAGGTGGTCGTGGTGCCGACGCACCGGCCGATGGTCCGCAAGGACATGCCCGACCTCGTCTACCTGAACCAGAAGGACAAGTTCGACGCGATCGTCGAGGACATCCGCGACTGCGTGAAGCGCGGCCAGCCGGCACTGGTCGGCACGACGTCGATCGAGACTTCCGAGAAGCTATCCGGCCACCTGAAGGAGGCCGGCATCGCGCACCAGGTGCTGAACGCGAAGCAGCACGAGCGCGAGGCGCTGGTCATCGCCCAGGCGGGCCGGCCGGGCACCGTGACGATCGCGACCAACATGGCCGGCCGCGGCACCGACATCGTGCTCGGCGGCAACGTCGCCAAGCAGGTGGACCAGCTGCGCCGGGACGGCGTGATGAGCGAGGAGCAGCTCGCCGGGCGCGCCCGTGAGCTCGAGAACGAGTGGACGGGGCTGCACGCCCGGGTGATCGAGGCCGGCGGACTGCACATCGTCGGCACCGAGCGCCACGAGTCGCGCCGCATCGACAACCAGCTGCGCGGTCGTTCCGGTCGCCAGGGAGACCCGGGCTCGAGCCGGTTCTACCTGTCGCTCGAGGACAACCTCATGCGCATCTTCGGCGACCCGGAGCGCACCAAGTCGCTGCTCAAGACGGTCGGCATGAAGGAAGGCGAGGCCATCGAGAGCGGCATGCTGACGCGCCAGATCGAGCGCGCGCAGCGCAAGGTCGAGTCGCACAACTTCGACGCGCGCAAGAACCTGCTCGAGTACGACGACGTCGCCAACGACCAGCGCAAGGTCATCTACCGGCAGCGCACCGAGATCATGTCCACCGACGACATCGGCGGCGTCATCAGGGACGTCCGCGCCGAGGTGGTCGGCAACATCGTCGCGATGCACATCCCGCCGGAGAGCGTCGAGGAGCAGTGGGACGTCCCCGGCCTTGAGCAGGCGATGGAGCGCGACTTCGGCGTGCGCACCGGGCTCGCGGCCTGGCTCTCCGAAGACCCGTCGCGCCATGCCGACGCCGCCACGTCGCGTTTCCTCGAGGCGATCGAGGCCGCATACGAGGAGAAGTCGCGCCAGGTGGGCGGCGCGGTCATGCGCCATCTCGAGCGCGCGGTCATGCTCCAGCAGCTAGACCTGCACTGGCGCGAGCACCTCGCCGCCATGGATTACCTGCGGCAGGGCATTTACCTGCGCGCCTATGCGCAGAAGAACCCGAAGCAGGAGTACAAGCGCGAGGCCTTCGCGCTGTTCACGGCCATGCTCGAGCGCATCCGCTCCGATACGGTGATGCTGCTGCAGCGGCTGCAGGTGCGCACCGAAGAAGAGATCGAGCGCGAGGAGGCGGAGCGCCAGCGCCGCCTGCAGAGCCGCATGCAGCTCCAGCACGCCGCGCCGCCCGAGCTGGCCGAACAGGCGCGGCCGGCGGAGCCGGCGCGCGAGCTGCCCCCGCCGGCGGAGGCCGGCCCGGCGGCGGCGCCGTTCGTGCGCGGCGAACGCAAGGTCGGCCGCAACGAGCCTTGCCCCTGCGGCTCCGGCCGGAAGTTCAAGCACTGCCACGGGGCGCTGCAGCGCGCCGAGGGCTAGACTCGTCCCCGGCGCCTCTGATGCGGGCCAGGGATGGGTAACTTGCCGGAAATCCACGTGATGGCCGGCGCGATCTTGGACCCGGACGGACGGGTCCTGATCGCGCAGCGGCCGCGTGGGCGCCACATGGCGGGCCGCTGGGAGTTCCCCGGCGGCAAGCTGGGCGAGGGCGAAGACCCGTACGCCGGCCTGCAGCGCGAACTCACGGAAGAGCTGGGCGTCACGGTGCACGCCGCGCGCCCGCTGATCCGGCTGCGGCATCGCTATCCCGACCGTCAGGTGCTCCTCGACGTCTGGCAGGTGACGGCCTTCGAGGGCGAACCCCAGGCGCTCGAATCGCAGGCGCTCGCCTGGGTGAGGCCGGACGACCTGCCGGCGCACGACCTTCTCGAAGCCGACCGCGCGATCGTCACGGCGCTGCGGCTGCCGCGCCTTGCGCGCGTGCTGGTGCCCGGCGAGTCGCTGCAGTCCATCCGCGGCAGCGCGTCCCAGACCCTGTTCCTGCCGACGCCGGACGAAGGCGGCGTCGAGCCGATGCCCGAAGCGGTAGTCGCCGCGCGCGGTGCCGGCCACCGGGTCTTCATCCTCGGCACCGACGTCGACGCGGTGCGCATCGCGGCGACGGCCGGCTGCGACGGCGTCGTGCTGCGTTGGTCGGGGCAGCAGCTGCACGTCGACCGCAGCGGCGCGTTTCTCGTCGGCGTGCTCTGCGAGGATGCCGAGGCGGCGCGGCTCGCCGTGGCGGAGGGCGCGCATTTCCTGGTCCTCGCGCCGGAAGACGGCCCGCTGACCGAGCGCCTCCTGGAGCGGCTGTGCTTCATCCTCGGCCGGCCCGTGTTCGCCGGCTGGTATGCGGACGCGCGCCGCATCGAGCGGCTGCAGCAGCTCGGGGCGCACGGTTGCGCCGTGCGGCGGTGACGGTCGCGGGAGCGGTGCTCGCCGTCCTGCTGGCGGCGCCGACGGAAGGACAATCGCCCCCGGCGGCCGCGCCCCAGCTCGAGGAGATCCTCGTCGCCGGCGAACAGCCGGGGCCGGGGCTCTGGAAGGTGACGCGGCCCGCCGCGGACGGCGGGCACGTCCTCTGGGTCCTCGGCACCTACGGCCCGCTGCCCAGGAAGATGAAATGGCGCTCGAGCGAATTCGAGTCCGCGATTGCGCGTTCGCAGGAGTTGCTCGCACAGCCCGAGGTCAATCCGGAGGTCGGCCTTTTTGGCGGGATCGCCCTGCTGCCGTCGCTCGTGGGGCTGCGTGACAACCCGGACGACAAGCGCCTGCAGGAGGTGGTGCCTGAGGATCTCTACCTGCGCTGGCAGGCGCTCAAGGCGCGCTACATCGGCCGGAGCGACAAAGCCGAGCGGTGGCGGCCGCTGTTCGCGGCCGGGGAACTCTACCGCGCGGCCATCGACGACGCGGGGCTCGAGCGCTCGACGGTCGTGTGGAACTCGGTCCGCAAGCTGGCCCGCCGCCACGACTTGCGCATCACGACGCCCGAGGTCGAGGTCAAGGTGGAACGCGCCCGGGAGGCGGTCAAGGCGTTCAAGCGCGAGCCGCTGGACGATGTCGAATGCTTCGCAAAGACCCTGGAGTTCCTCGAGGCCGACCTCGACCTGTTGCGCGAGCGAGCTCTCGCCTGGGCGCAAGGCGACGTCGAATTGTTGCGCGCATCGTGGCCGCGCGCGCTCGGCAGCGCCTGCATCGGCGCGGTCATGGGTTCGCAGGTCATTCAGGAGCGCGGCTACGGCGACATGATCGAGCGCGTGAAGGCCGCGTGGCTGGCCGAGGCCGAGCGCGCGCTGCGCGAAAACGAATCGACGGTCGCCGTGCTGTGGCTGGGTGCGATCCTCGACGCGGACGGCTACCTCGCCGCCCTGCGCGAGCGGGGCTACACGGTCGAAGACCCGCGGTAACGAAGGGGACGCACCCCTTTCATACAAAAAGGGGACGCACCCCTTTAGCGGTTCGTCACCGAAGTGCGGCATCGCCGTGAACGCTAAAGGGGTGCGTCCCCTTTTTGTATGAAAGGGGTGCGTCCCCTTCGTTACAAGCTGCGGTCGAAGAAGTCGAGGATCGTCTTCCACCCGTGGATGCCGGTCTCGCGGAAGCTGAGCGCCGCGTGCTTGCTGCCCGGGTAGGGCACGACCTCGAAGGGCTGGCCGCTCGCGACCAGCGCCGGGATCAGCAGGGTCGTGTTGGTGAACAGCACGTTGTCGTCCGCCATCCCGTGGATGATCATCAGCCGGTCCCGGATCGCGCCCGCGTAGGTCAGCACGTTCGAGAGCCGGTAGCTCTCCGGGTTCTCCTGCGGCGTGCCGAGGTAGCGCTCGGTGTAGTGCGTGTCGTACAGCCGGTAGTCCGTCACCGGCGCGCCGGCGACGCCGGCCCTGAACGTGCCCGGCGACTGGCCGAGCAGCATGAGCGTCATGTAGCCGCCGTAGCTCCAGCCGTAGACGCCGACCCGGGCCGGGTCGACGAAGGGCTGCGACTTGAGCCAGGCGACGCCGGTGAGCTGGTCCTGCACCTCGACGCCGCCGAGCCGCTGGTAGAGCGCCTCCGTGAACTTGCGCCCGCGCCCGCCCGAGCCGCGGTTGTCCAGCGCGAACACGACGTAGCCGCGCTGCGCGAGCAGCTGCGCGGTCTGGCTGCCGCGCCGCTCGCCCCAGCGGCGCTGGACGGTCTGCACGGTCGGGCCGCCGTAGACGACGACGACGGCGGGATACCGCTTGCCCGCCTCGTAGCCGGCAGGCCGGTGGAGCTGGTAGTGGAGCGGCGCACCGTCGGCCGCCGGGATCGTGCCGAATTCCGGCAGCACGTGGCGGTCGAGGTAGGGCGCGTACGGATGCTGCGCGTCCAGGCGATTCTCGATGAGCCAGGCGCGCTGCCGGCCCGAGGCATCGTGCAGGGAGATCCGCGGCGGCTGCGCCGGATCGTGATAGACGAGCAGGTAGCGCTTCGCGTCGGGCGACATCGTGACGGCGTGCCAGCCGTCGGCTGACGTCAACGCCTCGGGTTCGCGACGCGGGCCGTCGTCGAGGTCGGCGACCTCGAGCTGCCGTTCGATCGGCGTCTTGCGCGTCGACATGAACCAGACCTTGCCGCGCCGCTCGTCGATCCCGCGCACCGCCGGCGCACCCCATTCGCCGATCACGTCCCAGTCGCCCGCGGTGACCGGGCCCTTGAGCACGCCGCCGTAATCGTAGAGATACAGGTGGTTGTGGCCGCTGCGCTGCGACGCCCAGAGGATCTCCTGGCGCTCGGGCAGGAAGTACAGGTCGTCCTGCAGGTCCACCCAGGTGTCGCTGCGCTCCGAGAACAGGTGGCGCGCCTCGCCGCCCGTCACCGGGAACGACAGGACGTCGAGCCGCTTCTGGTCGCGGTCCTGGCGCTGGACCAGCAGGCGGTTGCTTTCCGGGTACCACTCCGCGCGCGCCAGGTAGTAGTCCTTCGCCCCGAGGTCGCACCAGGCGACGGCGCCGGTCTCGAGCGCGAGGATCGCGAGCGTGACCTTCGCATTCGCCTGACCCGTCGCCGGGTAGCGCTGCTGGAGCACGCGCACGCCGCCGGCGTCGATCTCGAAGCGCTCGATCTCCGCGACCGGCGACTCGTCGACGCGCGCGTAGGCGAGGTGCTTCTCGTCGGGCGACCACCAGTAGCCGGTATCCCGGTTCATCTCCTCCTGGGCGATGAATTCCGCGACGCCGTGGCTGATCGCGCCGCCGCCGCCGTTCGTCAGCCGGCGCTCGATGCCGGCCGCCAGCTCGATGGCGTAGAGATCCTGGTCACGGACGAAGCTCACGTAACGGCCGCGGGGCGAGAACTTCGCGTCGGTCTCGAAGGCCTCGGTCTCGGTCAGGCGGCGTACGGCCTGCGCCGCCGGCTTGCCAAGGTCGTAGAGATAGAGATCGCCGGCCAGCGGCACCAGCAGGCTGCCGGAATCCGGCGACCACTGGTAGTCGACGATGCCGCGCAGGGCGGCGATGCGCTGGCGTTCGCGCCGCGCTTCTTCCTCCGCCGAGAGCGGGCCTTCTGCGGGGGCGAGCGCGCGCGCGTCCACGAGCCGGCGATGCGCATCGTCGGCGATATCGTAGGCCCACAGGTCGAAGACCGTCGGCGCGTCGTCGCGCGCCTTCAGGTAGCTGACGAGCTTGCCGTCGGGCGAGAAACGCATCTGGCGCAACGACGGGCCCTGCAGGTCCGGCGCATCGAACAGCCGCTCGACCGGCAGGTCGCCCGCCTGCGCCTGGGCGAGGCACAGGGCCGCCGTGAGTCCCGTCACGAGTGAACGCATCGTCGCTCCGTCCTGTCGCAGCCTGGAAATGGTCAGGGCGCGGTTTGCTAGACTTTCGGCCCCACCCGACGGGAGTGTAAGCACGGTGTACCGCCATGTCATATCCGGACTTGCCCTGGCCCTGCTCGGCGCCTCGCCCGGCATGAGCACCGCCGACGATTCCGCGGGCGCCGCCGGCGCCCTGCGCTATCCGGCCGCCGAGCGCGGCACCACGGTGGACACGCTGCACGGCACCGAGGTCGCGGACCCGTACCGCTGGATGGAACAGGACTCGCCCGCGCTTGCGTCCTGGGTCGCCGCCGAGAACGCCGTCTCCGAGCCGTACCTCAATGCGATCCCCGCGCGTGAATCGCTCAAGCGCCGGCTGACGGAACTGTGGAACTACGAGCAGTACGGCTACGGCTGGCTGGACGAGAAGTCGCGCATGCCAGTCAGGAAGGGCGGCCGCTACTTCTACGTCGAAAAGAGCGGCAGCCAGAACCAGGGTGTCCTGTACTGGGCGCCTGCACTGGACGCCGAGCCACGCGTCCTCATCGACCCCAACACGCTGTCCGCGGACGCGACGGCGTCGCTGGCGGACTATTCGATCAGCCCGGACGGCCGCTACGTCGCCTGGGCCGTTTCCGACGGCGGCACGGACTGGGATTCCTGGCGCGTGCGGGAGGTCGAGACGGGCCGCGACCTGCCGGACCTCATCGTCGACACCAAGTTCACCGGGGTCTCGTGGCTGCCGGATGCGAGCGCGTTCTACTACTCGCGTTACCCGAAAGGCGCCGACGGCAAGGGCGACGACCAGCAGCAGGTGAGCGTGTACCGGCACCGGCTCGGCACGCCGCAGTCGGACGACGCACAGGTGTATTCGATCACGGACAATCCGCGCCACAACCCGTACGCCACCGTGACCGAGGACGGGCGCTGGCTGGTGTTCGCGGTGACGCACGGCTTCGACAGCAACGCGATCCACCTGCGGGACCTGGCGGAGGCCGATGCCCCGGTCGTGCGCCTGTTCGACCGATGGGACGGCATCTACGATTTCCTCGGCGTCATGGACGGCAGGCTGTACTTCCGCACGACACAGGGCGCGCCGCGCGGCCGCGTGGTGTCGGTGGACCCGGCGACGCAGGCGGTCTCCGAAGTCGTGCCCGAGGCGCCGCAGACGCTGCACCAGGCGAGCCTCGCGGGAGGCCGGGTGATCGCGAGCTACCTGGAAGACGCGCGCAGCCGCGTCGTCCTCTACAGCAAGTCGGGGGAGCGCCTGCACGACCTGCGCCTGCCCGGGCTCGGCACGGCGATCGGCTTCCCGGATTCGCCTGCCGAGAACGAGACCTTCTTCGCCTATACCGATTACCTGACGCCGCTGGCGCTCTACCGCTACGACATCGCGCAGGACGAGACGACCCTGTTCCGCAAGCCGACCGTCGCTTTCGATGCGACCCGGTTCGTCACGGAACAGGTCTTCTTCGAAAGCCGGGACGGCACGCGCGTGCCGATGTTCATCACTCGCCGCAAGGACGTGAAGCTGGACGGCGAAAACCCGACGCTGCTCTACGGCTACGGAGGGTTCGACGTGTCGCTGACGCCCGCCTACAGCGCCGCCGTCGCGGCCTGGCTCGAGCGGGGCGGCCTCTATGCGGTCGCGAACCTGCGCGGCGGTGGCGAGTACGGGGCGGACTGGCACGACGCCGGCACGAAGACGAAGAAGCAGAACGTGTTCGACGACTTCATCGCGGCGGCGGAATGGCTCATTGCGAAGGGCTACACCACGCCCGCGAAACTTGCCATTCACGGGCGCAGCAACGGCGGGCTGCTGGTCGGCGCCGTCATGGCGCAACGGCCGGAACTGTTCGGCGCGGTCTTGCCGGGCGTCGGCGTGCTCGACATGCTGCGCTACCACACGGCGAGCGCGAATGCCTATGCCTGGTCATCCGACTACGGCACGGTCGAGGACCCGGAGCAGTTCCGGGCTCTGCGCGCCTATTCGCCCGTGCACAACCTCGAGCCGGGGCGCTGCTATCCGCCGACGCTGGTGACGACGGCGGACCACGACGACCGCGTCGTGCCCTGGCACAGCTTCAAGTTCGCCGCGGCGCTGCAGCATGCCCAGGGGTGCGACAAGCCGGTCCTGATCCGCGTCGAGACCCGCGCCGGCCACGGCGCCGGCAAGCCGACCTGGATGCTGGTGGAGGACTGGGCGAACCACTGGGCCTTCCTCGTGAAGGCGCTGCAAATGAACGGAGGCTAGCGCTGTCCGTCAGCTGTATCGGTCGGGGGACCCCCGACCGATACAGCTGACGGGCACCGCTTGCGTCAGTGATCAGTTGCTGCGGTCTTTCCGCGGCGGGTCAGCGTCGCTTTCGCCCGCGGCCTCCCCCGGAATCGCGTTCTGCTCGCTGAACCAGCCGCCGAGGTCGACGAGCTTGCAGCGCTCGCTGCAGAACGGCCGGTGGGGATTGCCGCCCCATTCGCGGCGCGTGCCGCAACGCGGGCAGCTGACCTCGCGCGTCATTGCCGCTAGTAGCAGATCGCGAGCACGAACGAGACGTCCTCGTTCGCCTGCACGGGACGGCTGTGCACGCTGTTCCAGCGCAGGAAGCGCAACGACGAGCGGTGGTGGCTGCCGCTCACTTCCGGATAGAGGCGCGAGCCGCCCGGCAGCGTGATGCGCAGGAGCTGAACCGGCCGGTCGCGCTCGAAGACGATCTGGAAGCTGCCGCCGGGGGCGGACTCTTCGCTGGGGCGCGCGTTCTCGCGCGTGATCCAGAGCAGTTCCGAGATCGACTCGCACAGCGGCCGGATGGTCGCGATCCAGGCGGCGAGGTCGGCCTCGCGCGCATCCGCGTCCAGCGACAGCCAGTGGTAGAAATCCGGCAGGTCGAACTCGCAGGTGCCGCCCGGGATGGCGCTGCGGTGCTTGATCGCATTCAGGAACTCCGACTCGCGCAGCTTCTGCATGAAGTTGGCGCCGGCCGCATTCAGCTCCTCGCGCCGGCGCATCAGCGCGGCGAGCACGGCGCGCAGCCGCGCGGCGTCGACCCCGGGCCGGTTCTGGTAGTCGCGCAGGGCGGACATCTGCCGCTCGAGTTCCTTGAGCACGTCCCCGCGCGCGTCGCCCCGCGAGGTGATGGCAAGGATCTCGAGCAGGCCCGCGACCGCGGCACGGCTCGACCAGGGGGTCGCGACGCCTGCGTGGTAGGACAGCTGCTGCCAGAGGAATTCGAGGCGCATGAAGGCGCGCATCCGCTCGTTCAGCGGCTGCTCGTAGACGATCGGCTCCGAATCGGGCCTCTGTTCCGGGGCGGCCTCGAACATAGGCCTATTCTGCGGCAGTGCTTCCATGGGCGTAAACCTTGGCGATGTGACGTCCGGCACGCTTGGGGCGCCGGATCCTCAGTGATTCCGGGCCAGGACCCGGTATTGGCGGTCCAGCTCGGCCACACGGGCCGCCAGGGCCGCTTCGGGACCGGCGTTGTCGATGACGTCATCCGCGGCCGCCAGGCGCCGTTCGCGCGGCGCCTGCGTCTCCAGGATGCGCTGCGCGCTTTCGCGGGTCTCGCCGTCGCGCGCCGTCAGGCGCCTGAGCTGCTCGTCTTCCGGGCAATCGACCACCAGCACGCGGTCTACGACGTGCTCGAGCCCGCCCTCGACCAGCAGCGGAATCACGAAGACCTGGTAGGGTCCCGGCGCCTGCGCGGCCTGGCGTTCGAGTTCCCGGAGGATCTCCGGGTGCAGGATGGCCTCGACTTCGCGGCGCGTCACGGCGTCGGCGAAGATGCGTCGCCGCAGTTCCGCGCGGTCGAGCCTGCCCTGGTCGTCCAGGATGCCGCCGCCCTCGTGCGCGACCAGCGCCGCCAGCGCATGGCTGCCGGGGACGACGACCTCGCGAGCGATCACGTCGGTGTCGAGCACCGTCGCGCCGCGTGCCGCGAACAGCTCGGCGACGGTCGTCTTGCCGCTGGCGATGCCGCCCGTGAGGCCGATGCGCAGCATCGCTTCAGCCGAGGCCGGCGAAACGCAGGTAGCGCTCGACGATCGCGGGCCCCCAGAGCGTCGCGATCCACGCTGCGCCGGCGAGATAGGGTCCGAACGGAATCGGCACGCCGCGCCCGAGCCGTTGTGCCGCCATCATCGCGAGGCCGACGACGGCGCCGACGCCCGCGGCGAGCAGCAGCACGAGCGGCAGCATCTGCCATCCGAGCCAGGCGCCGATCGCGGCGAACAGCTTGAAGTCGCCGTAGCCCATGCCTTCCTTGCCGGTCGCCAGCCGAAACAGGTGGAAGACGAGCCACAGGAACAGGTAGCCACCCGCCGCGCCGATTACCGCTTCGGACAAGGCGGCAGGAGGCGGAACGTCGCCCGCGCCCGGCCACAGGCTGGCCAGGAGGCCGATCCAGAGCAGGGGGAGGGTGAGGATGTCGGGCAGGAGCTGGCGGTCGATGTCGATGCCGGTGAGCGCCACGAGATAGGCCGTGAACACGCACGCGAGCAGCGCAGCAGGACCGAATCCGAAGCGCCAGGCGACCGCCGCGAAGGCGATGCCGGTGGCCAGTTCGACGAGCGGGTAGCGGGCGGATATCGGCGCCCGGCACGCGGCGCAGCGGCCGCGCAGCAGCAGCCAGCTCACGACCGGGATGTTGTGCGCGGCGCGGATCGGCGCCTGGCAGGCCGGGCAGCGCGAGCGCGGACGCACCAGGTTGTACGTCTCCGCTTCGGCCGGGGCGGAGCGGCCCTCGAGGTCGGCCGCCTGCGCGCGCCACTGCCGCTCGAGCACGAGCGGCAGGCGGTGGATCACGACGTTGAGGAAGCTGCCGATGGCGAGCCCGACGAGGCCCGCCACCGCCGCGAACAGGGCGGGACTGGCCGCCAGCAGCGCCACGATCGGCGACTCGGTCAGATCACGGCGCCCATCTTGAAGATCGGCAGGTACATCGCGATGACGAGGCTGCCGACCAGCACGCCGAGGATCGCCATGATGAGCGGCTCGAGCAGCGAGGACAGTCCGTCCACCGCAGTGTCGACCTCGAGCTCGTAGAAATCGGCAACCTTGGCGGACATTGCGTCCAGCGAGCCTGACTCCTCGCCGACGGCGATCATCTGGATCACCATGTTAGGAAAGAGGCCGGTGTTCTCCATCGCCCGCTGCAGGCGCTGGCCGGTCGCGACTTCATCGCGCATGCGCAGCACGGCCTGCTCGTAGACGATGTTGCCGGTGGCGCCGGCGACCGATTCCATGGCCTCGACCAGCGGCACGCCGGCCGAGAACATCGTGGAGAGCGTGCGCGCATAACGCGCGATCGCCGCCTTCACCAGGATCGGCCCGATGATCGGGAGCTTGAGCGACATGCGGTCGAGAAAGTGGCGCATCGCCGCGGAACGCTTCTTGAAGTAGGCGAACGTGAAGATCGCGCCGCCGGTGATGAGGCCGAGCAGCCAGCCCTTCTCCTGCACGAACTCCGACAGATTGATGACCATGCGCGTGAAGGCGGGGAGGTCCGCGCCGAAGCCCTTGAACAACGCCTCGAACTGCGGAATCACGAACAGCAGCAGGATCAGCGTCACGATGACGGCGACCGCGAGCACCGCGGCCGGGTAGAAGAGCGCCTTCTTGATCTTCTTCTTGAGGGCCTCGGTCTTCTCCTTGTAGGTCGCGACCTTGTCGAGCAGCGACTCGAGGGCGCCCGCCTGCTCGCCGGCCTCGACCAGGTTGACGTACAGGTCGTCGAAGTACAGGGGGTGCTTCTTGAGCGACTCGTGCAGCGAGCTGCCGCCCTCGATGCTCTGCTTGATGTCGAGGATCAGCTTCTGCATCGCCGGCTTCTCGTGGCCGACGCCGACGATTTCGAAGGCCTGCACCAGCGGAATGCCGGCCGCCAGCATGGTCGCGAGCTGGCGGCTGAAGACGGCGACGTCTCCGGGGGTGATCTTGCCGCCGCTGCTGAACAGCTGGCGGTTCTTGCTGACCTTGGTGGCGACGATGTTCTGGCGGCGCAGGTCGGCGCGGGCCGCCTGCTCGCTGACCGCGAGGATCTTGCCCCGGATCTTGTTGCCCTTCTTGTCCTTGCCCTCCCAGTTGAACTGGGTGTCCCTGGCAGCGGCTGCGGCGGTAGGCGGCATGGTGTCGGTGGTCCTCTACCCTGACTTACGGATGTTAACGCCCGGGGGAATCACTCAACTGTGACGCGGTTGACTTCTTCAAGGGTGGTCAGGCCGTCCATGACCTTCTTGAGGCCCGCCGTGCGCAGGTCCCAGACCCCGTTCTTGCGGGCTTCCGCGGCAATATGGGGGGCGCTGCCGCCCTCCAGGATAATCCGGCCTATGGCCTCGGTGACCGGCAGCACCTCGTAGAGGCCCACCCGGCCCTTGTAGCCGTCCGTGCACTGGGAGCAGCCCACGTGCTTGTAGACCTTGAATCCGGGGGTCGCGACCTGCTGTTCGGTGAAGCCCTCGCGCAGCAGCACGTCGTGCGGCAGGTCGAAGGGCTGCTTGCAGCTCGAGCACAGGCGCCGGGCCAGGCGCTGGGCGATGATCAGGCTCACGGAGGTCGCGATCGCGTAGGGCTTCACGCCCATGTCGATCATGCGCGTGAGCGTCTGCGGCGCGTCGTTCGTGTGCAGGGTGGACAGCACCAGGTGGCCTGTCTGCGCCGCCTTGATGGCTATCTCCGCCGTCTCGAGGTCGCGGATCTCGCCCACCATGATGACGTCCGGGTCCTGGCGCAGGAAGGCACGCAGCGCCGAGGCGAAGGTGAGCCCGACCTTGGGATTCACGTTCACCTGGTTGACGCCGGGCAGGATGATTTCCGCCGGGTCCTCGGCGGTCGAGATGTTGGTGTCCTCGACGTTCAGGATCGCGAGCCCGGTGTAGAGGGAGACCGTCTTGCCGCTGCCGGTGGGGCCGGTCACCAGGATCATGCCCTGCGGCTTCTCCAGCGTCTTGAGGTACAGGTCCTTCTGGAACGACTCGTAGCCGAGCGCGTCGATGCCCATCATGGCCGTGCTGGCGTCCAGGATACGCAGCACGATCTTCTCGCCGAACAGCGTCGGGCAGCTCGAGACGCGGAAGTCGATGGAGCGGTTCTTGGACAGCCGCATCTTGATGCGGCCGTCCTGCGGCACGCGCCGCTCGGCGATGTCGAGCCGCGACATGACCTTCAGGCGCGCGGCGAGCTTGGTGGCGAGCTGCACCGGCGGCTGGGCGATCTCGCGCAGCACGCCGTCGATGCGCAGGCGGATCCGGTAGTACTTCTCGTAGGGCTCGAAATGGATGTCGGACGCGCTCTTGCGGATCGCGTCGAGCATGATCTTGTTCACGAATCGGACGATCGGCGCGTCTTCGACGTCGTCACGGCCGCTGTCCGCTTCTGCGGCATCGTCGACGTGCGAGACGTCCAGATTCTCCAGGTCGAAGTCTTCGTCGCTCCCGGCGAGCGAGGGCATCTGCGTGTCGACCTGCTCGATCGCTTTCTGGACGGCGCGCTGCAGCTTGTCGTCCTCGACGACGACGGCCTCGATTGACAGCCCGGTCTGGAACTTGATCTCGTCGACGGCGTGCAGGATGGTCGGGTCGGAGACGCCGACGTGCAGGCGCTTGCCGCGCTTGACCAGCGGCAGCACGCGATGCTTCGCGAGCAATTTCTCGTTGACGAGACGGATCGTATCGATGTCTATTGCGACGGCATCGAGGTCCAGGAGCGGCATGCCGAACTCCTGGGCCGCGGCCACCGCGATGTCGCGGGCACTCGCCATGTCGTGGGAGACGAGCCAGCTCACGAGGTGGGTCTTGCGCTCGCGGGCGTTCGCGATCGCGTCGAGCATGGCCGATTCCTCGATCAGGCCGTCGAGCACGAGTCGCTGCGGGAGGCCGGTGAGGACCGCCCTGACGGAACCCGCTGTGGCTGCGCTATCGTTCAAAAACCCGCTCCGGACAAAGCCTTACGCCAATGCCGGGGGCCGCCCGGCAAGCCTTGAGTCTGTAGCCTAACCCAGGGCGCCAGCAATTGTTAAATAAGCTCGAATGCTCCCATAGTCACGGTCACAAGCCTTTGGACAGGTTCACATTTGGCGCACGTAGGCTTGAGCGGGAAGCTCGCCCGGAAAGCGCGCGTGGAGCGCCTCCCACAGGTACGCTGCTTCAGGGTCTCCCAGCGGATCAGGGGGCGCTTCCAGGACCTGGGGATGCGGCTTGTGGCGGCTCGTGTAGAGGTAACTCCACCCGCCCTTGCGCAGGTTCGGGACGTAGGCGAGCAGGAAATCCCTGGAGAAGGCCGCGCGCTGTTTGCGGTTGAACAATTCGGGTAGCCAAGGCTCTCGGAACTGGACCCAGCCGGAACCTGGGTCGAGCTCGTAGTACATGGACGCCTCGTCGACGATGCCGGAGGCCTCGTAACGGCCCGCAAGTATCGAGGGCGTATTGAAGTCCGTTTCCGTGAACCGGATACGCGAGTCAAGGTCGCTGGCCCGGGTCGGATCGGCGAGGTACGGGAGCAGAGACACCCCGTCAATGTCAGCCGGAAGCTGCCCGGTTGCAAGCGACTGAAGGGTCGGACGCAGGTCCTCGAGCGAGACCGGCCATTCGTAAGTGGCATTTTGGCCGGGCAGTCGGGCGTCACCGAATGGCCGCATCGCGAGCAGCACCGTGTACTGATGCGGCGAAAGTACGCTCGTGCCGTGACCCCAGAGTGAGTCCCACACCTCCATGTTGGAGCCTGTCTTGCGGATCATGCTGTCGTCGTCAGCGCCGAGCGCCTCGCCGTGATCCGAGAGCAGCACGACGATGGCATTGTCGAGCACGCCGCGCGATTCCAGCAGTTCCAACACCTCGCGAAATTGCCGGTCGACAGCCGCCACGGCCTGCCCATAGGCCCTGCGATACCCCGGTGGCGTGTTGGGTATCGCCATTCCGGACCACGCGTACGGCCAGTGCGCAAGCGTCAGGTGGATCGTCAGGAATGACGGGCCTTCGATCCTGATCTCGCTTTCCAGGCGATCCAGGAATTGTTTCGGCTCGTAGGTAACGTACGCGGCGCGATTCGCATGATTGGAAGGGAACAGCCAGCGACCGATCGCCGTCGGCGCGACGAGGTTCACCAGGGGCATGTCACCGCCAAAGCCCAGTACGAAGTCCACAGCCCCGACCGGAGGCGTGATCATCTTGTCGAAGCCGAACGTCGCGTCGAAGTTCGCAAAGCGAACCTCGTCCGTCGCATAGATCGTCCGATACCCAGACTTTCGCAGCGACTCCGCAAGGGTTTCACCCTCGTTGACCAGCTTGCGTGGCATCAGGTTGAGTCGCGCATTCGTGGAAACCGGGTGTCGGCCGGTCATGACCGACATCCAGGAAGGATAGGTGCGCGCGAGCGACGTGGTTGCATCGCTGAAGCGGCGCGACTCAGCCAGGAAAGCCTCGACGTTCGGCGCGATAGCACAGCCATGGCGCGGCACGCTGAGGTCGGCCCGCAGCGAGTCGATTCCGATGAGAACGATATGCGGCTTCCCCGATGCGGTGGTCGCGGATGACGAGCGAAGCGCATGCGGCAGCAGACCGGCGACGAACCCGGTCGCAATCGCCGCGCCGGCGAACGTGAAAAAGCGCAATAGCGCGCGCGGCAGCCGCTCGGGCGCCGCTCGCCAGGCAAGCACGGCGACGCCGATCAATGTCGCCGCGACCAGGTAGGAAAGCGGTTTCAGCCCGGCAAATTCATTGCGCCACCACGAATCCTCGCTTGAAAAAATCGAGGAGGGATTCCAGGTTGTGTTGGCGGCCAACACGAGTCCCGCGAGCACGACAGACCAGCCGGCGATCAGCCAGCCGCGACGCGCCACCTGCTGGCCGGGGATGGCGGCCTCGACCAGGCGCGCGAGCGCAAAGGCAAGGAGGCCGAGCAGGAGGTGACAGAGAAGCAGTGCGGCCAAGAACGCGCCAATCTGCCATGGCAGCGTCGTGCCTAGGACCTTTGCGAAAGTCAGCGACGCAGTGACTCGATGGCTGGGCAACACGACTTCGAGTTCGCGCAGCGTCCACCACATGCAGACGCCCATGAATACCAGCGAAAGCGCGAAGGCTAGGAAGACCCCGTTCCATCGGCGCATCGGGCGGACCGCGTCCTCGCTCATCTCTTGATCATCTCGCGCAATGAAGATTGAAAAAGCAAGGCCCCTGCATGCAGGGGCCTTGCCGGTCCGGCCAACTGCCGGTCCATTGGGTCACAGGCGATTACGAACCGCCGAAGCCCGAGCGGCATGAAGCCGGCATGTGCTTGTCCGCAATGGTCGTCGCACCGTCGACGGAGTCTACGCCGTCGCCCGGGTCGGCATCGCCGTTCGCCGGGTCGTCGGCATTGCCGCAGACCCAAACGACGTCGCCATTCAGGTTGACCATCGGCTGCAGGTCGAGCCGCTGCCCGTCGATACGCGAGTTCGCGTCGCGGCCATAGGTGACCTGGATCGTTCCCGTGTTGACGTCGATCTGCTGGACGTAGCGCGCGTCCTTGGCAGCCGGGTTCGAGCCAAGACCGACTTCCACCAGCGAGGCCGGCCACGAACCGGTCTGGGCCAGGTACTCCGCCACGCCCGCCTTGATGTCCGCCGAAAGCGTCAGGCCTTCTGACACCTGCGAGCGGATCGTGTAGTCCTGGTACGCCGGGATGGCGATGGCGGCCAGGATGCCGATGATGGCCACCACGATCATCAGTTCGATGAGCGTGAAGCCCTTCTGGAGAGTCTTCATTTTCCGAGTGCTCCTGTGTAACCAAGGGCGGCGCTCATGCGCCGATGCAACCTACGTACAGCAAGGATCATGCCAAGGCGCCGGGCCCGCGTAAGTGACGGGTTTCCCAGTATTTTTTGGCAGTTGTCAGAAGATCGTCGGGCCTCAGCGACGCTGTGCCCGACGCGGCGTGTCACAAAGTGACGCGGCGCGTCACTCGATGCCCAGTTTCTTGATGCGATAGCGCAGCGCGCGGAAGCTGATGCCGAGCGCCCGGGCCGCGGCGGTCTTGTTGTAGCGGGCGTCCTCGAGGGCCTTGCGGATGGAGGCGCGCTCCATGTCCTCGAGGGTCTGGGGCAGGGTGCCGGGCCGGTGCGGCGGCACGGAATCCTCGAAGCTCGGCGGGCCGCGCAGCTCCACGTCTTCGGGCCGGATGACGGACCCGTCGCACAACGTCAGCGCCCGCTCGATCACGTTTTCGAGCTCGCGCACGTTGCCGGGGTAGTCGTGGCTCGCGAGCAGTTCCATGGCCTCGTCCGAGATGGCGGGCACCGTCATCCCGAGCCTGGCGGCAAAGCGCTGGGTGACCGAGGCGGCGATCGCCGGCACGTCCGCGAGCCGCTCGCGCAGCGACGGCACGCGCATCTCGATGACGTTGATCCGGTAATAGAGGTCCTCGCGGAAGCGGCCGGCGGCCACCAGTTCCCCGAGGTCTCGGTGGGTCGCGGAGAGGATGCGCACGTCCACCGGCTGCTCGCGCTGGTCGCCCACGGGACGGGCCGTCTTCTCCTGGATCAGGCGCAGGAGCTTGACCTGCATGACGAAGGGCAGGTCCGCCACCTCGTCGAGGAACAGCGTGCCGCCCTCGGCCGCCTGCACGAGGCCGAGCTTGTCGGCGACCGCGCCGGTGAAGCTGCCGCGCCGGTGGCCGAACAGCTCGCTCTCCATCAGCTCCGAGGGAATCGCGCCGCAGCTCACGGGCACGAAAGGCGCATCCTTGCGCGGCCCGGACTCGTGGATCAGCCGCGCGACCAGCTCCTTGCCGGTGCCCGACTCGCCGGTGATGTGCACGGGCGCCTGGCTGCGCGCCACGCGCCCGATCATGGCCCGCAGCTTCTGCATCGGCTCGGAGTCGCCGAGCAGGCGGCGGCCGCCGACGGCCCCGCGGCGGCCGTCGGAGAGCTTGAGCGCCTGGTTGACTAATTTCCGCAGGTCCGAGATGTCGACGGGCTTGCGCACGAAATCGAAGGCGCCGAGCTTGAGCGCGAGCACCGCGGACTCGACGTGCCCGTGCGCGGTGATCACCGCGACCGGCAGTTCGGGCGTCTCCGCCTGTATCCACTCGATCAGGCTCGTGCCGTCGCCGTCCGGCAGGCGCAGGTCCGTGAGGCACAGCGCGTAATCCTGCCGGGCCTGCAGTTCGCGCCGGGCCGAGGCCAGGTCGTGCACGGCGAACGAGTCCACGCCCATGCGCGCGAGCGTCAGCGACAGGAGCTCGCAGAGATCCGGTTCATCGTCGACGACCAGGGCGCGCGGGTTCGCCATAGGGGCTCAGGTCTGCTCCCAGCGCTGCGGGTCCGCGAACACGATGCGGAAGGTGCTGCCGCCGCCGGCGCGCGGCTCGTAGACGAGCAGGGCGCGGTTGCACTGCGCCAGCTCGCGCGCGATGAAGAGTCCGAGCCCGGTGCCGCTCGCGCGCGATGTGAAGAACGGCTCGAAGATACGGTCGCTGATGGTCGCGTCGATGCCGGGTCCGCGGTCGAGCACCTCGAGGAAGGGGCGGTTGCTGCCCGCCAGGCGGCCGAGGCGAAGCTCCACCTTGTCCTCCGGCGATTTCACGGAGTAGCGGAAGGCGTTTTCGCAGAGGTTCCAGAGGATCTGCCGCAGGTGCGAGGGGTCCACGCGGACCTCGATATCCTGGTCGGGGGTACCGACCGCGAGTTGCCCCGCTTCGTGGCCGCCGGTGCTGGTGAACTCCTGGGCGAAGTCCGCGAGCCATTCGGCGAGCGGCATGCGCTCCGGACGCGTGCTCTCGCGCCGCGCGAGCTGCTGGACGTTGCCGATGATGGTCGTGACCCGCTCGGTGTTCGCGCGGATGATGTCGCTCATGCGCCGGCTCGTGTCCGAAAGGCCGCCGTCCTCGCGCAGCAGCTGCGCCGCGTGGCTGATCGCGCCGACCGGGTTCCGGATCTCGTGGGCGATGGACGCCGACAGCCTGCCGAGGGCCGCGAGGCGGGTCTGGTGGATGCGGTCGTCGAGCGCGGTGAGGTCCTCGAGGAATACCAGGACCGGCGGCGGCTGGCCGTGGCCGAGCGGCGCGAAATGCGGGCGCACCTCGCGCAGGCCGTCTACCGCCAGCAGGTTGCCGCCGACAGTGTCGGTGACCGGCGCGTTCTGGCGCCACATGGCGAGCAGGTAGAGGAGTCGCGGGGAGACTTCGCCGAGCAGCGCGTCGGCTTTCGCGTCGGGGCCGAGGATCTGGCGCGCGGACTCGTTGATCAACCGGATGCGGTCCTGCTCGTCGACCACGACCAGGCTCTCGCGCAGGCGCTCGACGATGTACTGCGAGAGTTCCGCGAGGTTCGCGAGGTCGAGGTCCCGCTGGCGCACCAGCGCCTCGCTTTCGCGCAGCCGGCCCGCGAGCGGCGCCACCGCGAGTGCGGCGATCAGGATGACCCCGCCCAGGAGGCCCGCCTGGGTCAATTCCGAGGGATCGGCGACGCTGGCCAGAGTCAACATGATCTGCTGGCCGAGCACGCAGAGCGCGGCGATGGCGCCGATCGTCGTCGCGGTGCGCTTAGGGAGCAGGATACTCACTGCGGCGACCGGCAGGATCAGCAGGAGGCCCGCGCCGCTGGCGGCGCCGCCGCTGGTGACGAGCAGCGCCGTGACGGCGACGATGTCGAAGGCGACGTGGATGAAAGGCTGGGCCTGCAGGCTCGGCCAGCGGGTCTTCAGCAGGCCGATGCACACGACGCCGGTGGCGAACCAGCCGGCGAGGGTCGTGATGAACAGCGTCGGCGCGGCCGCGCCGAGCGTCTGCGGGCGCGAAGCCAGCAGGGCGAGTGCGACCAGGACCGACGGGATCACGAGCCGGTAGAGGTTGAGCAGCCCGAGCACGCGCCAGGCGAGTTCCGGATCGCCCGCCGTTTTCTCGATTTCCGCCGGCTTTTTCACGCCCGGCACTCTATCACGCACCCCCGGCGGCACCCGCGGCACGGGCCGCCTTTGCGACGCGGTTCATGCCAGCCGCTAGAATGTCGTGATGAACCTCCACGAATACCAGTCCAAGCGCATTTTCGCCGACGCCGGAATTCCCGTGCCCGCCGGGCGGGTCGCCGCGAACGAGGCCGAGGCCGTCGCGGCCGCCCGCGAGCTGCCGGGACCCGTCTGGGTCGTCAAGGCGCAGGTGCACGCCGGCGGCCGCGGCAAGGCCGGCGGCGTCAAGCTCTGCCGCACGGCCGCCGAAGTCGCGGCTGCCGCCAAGGGCATGATCGGCGAGCGGCTGGTGACGCCGCAGACCGGCAGCCAGGGCCTGCCGGTCAACGAGGTCTATGTCGAGTCCGGCAGCGCGATCGCACGCGAGCTGTACCTGTCGGTGCTGCTCGACCGCGAGCGGAGCCGCATCGCGTTCGTGGCCTCCGCCGCGGGCGGCATGAACATCGAGGAGGTCGCGGCGCACGAGCCCGAGAAGATCCTGCGCGTGGACGTCGACCCGGCAGCCGGCCTGCAGGCCTTCCAGTGCCGCCGGCTCGCCTTCGGGCTCGGCCTCGAGGGCAAGCAGGTGGCCGAGTTCGAGCGCATCGCGCGCGCTCTCTACAGGCTCTACCTGGACAAGGATCTCTCGCTGGTCGAGATCAACCCGCTGATCGTCACCAAGGACGGCGCCCTGGTCGCGCTGGACGCGAAGATCAACGTCGACTCGAACGCGCTCTTCCGGCAGCCCGACCTGGTCGCGCTGCGCGACCCGTCGCAGGAAGACCCGATGGAGAGCGAGGCCGCCGAGCACGAGCTCAACTACGTCGCGCTCGACGGCAACATCGCCTGCATGGTGAACGGCGCGGGGCTCGCGATGGCGACCATGGACCTCATCAAGCTGCACGGCGGCGAGCCCGCGAATTTCCTGGACGTCGGCGGGACGGCGACCGCCGACCGCGTGACCGCGGCCTTCCGGCTGATCCTCTCCAACGAGCGGGCCCGGGCGATCCTGGTGAACATCTTCGGGGGCATCGTCCGCTGCGACGTCATCGCCGAGGGCATCATCAAGGCGGTGAAGGATGCCGGCGTCGGGTTGCCCGTGATCGTGCGGCTGGAAGGCACGAATGCGGACCAGGCGCGCAAGCTCCTGGCCGCGAGCGGGCTCGCCATCACGGTGGCGAAGGACGTGTCCGACGCGGCGACCAAGGCCGTGCGGCTCGCGCGCGGCGGGGCGAAGCGATGAGCATCCTCGTCAGCCGCCGCAGCCGCGTGATCTGCCAGGGCTTCACGGGAAAGCAGGGCACTTTCCATTCCGAGCAGGCGATCGCCTACGGCACGAACCTGGTCGGCGGCGTGACGCCGGGCCGCGGCGGCACGCGCCACCTCGACCGGCCGGTGTTCGACACCGTGCACGACGCCGTGGCGAAGACGAGGGCGGACGTGAGCGTGATCTACGTGCCGGCGCCGTACGCCGCCGACGCGATCCTGGAGGCCGCGGACGCCGGTGTGCGGCTCATCGTGTGCATCACGGAAGGCATACCGGTCAACGACATGGTGCGGGTGAAGGCTTCGCTCGCCGGCGGCCGCAGCCGCCTGGTCGGCCCGAACTGCCCGGGCGTCATCACGCCGGGCGAATGCAAGGTCGGGATCATGCCGGGTTTCATCCACCGCCCGGGCAAGATCGGCATCATCTCGCGCTCCGGCACGCTGACCTACGAGGCCGTGTTCCAGACGACGAACGTCGGCCTCGGCCAGACCACCTGCGTCGGCATCGGCGGCGACCCGGTGCGCGGCCTCAACTTCATCGAGGTGCTCTCGCTGTTCGAGCGGGACGACGACACGGCCGGGATCATCATGGTCGGCGAGATCGGCGGCACCGACGAGGAAGCGGCGGCCGAGTACATCCGGCGCAGCGTCAGCAAGCCGGTCGTCGCCTACATCGCGGGGGTGACCGCGCCGACCGGCAAGCGCATGGGCCACGCCGGCGCGGTCATCGCGGGCGGCAAAGGCACGGCGGCGGACAAGTACGCCGCGCTCGAGGAAGCCGGCGTGCGCACCGTGCGCTCCGCGGCCGACCTCGGCGTCGCCATGAAGCAGGCGCTCGCCGCGAAGCGGCGCCGCAAGCGCCGCCGCTAGAAACCGCGTGCGCATCGCGCTCGCCCAGGTCGATCCAACCGTCGGCGACATGGCGGGCAATGCCGCGCGGATCGCGGCCCGGGTCGAGGAAGCGCGCCAGGCCGGGGCTGCGCTCGTCGCGACGCCCGAGCTCGCGCTCTCCGGCTATCCGCCCGAGGACCTGCTGTTCCACCGCGGGTTCCGCCGGCGCGTGGACGAGTCGCTCGCGCGGCTCGCCGCGGCGGCGCAGGGCATCGACCTGCTGGTCGGCTATCCTGAGTTTGCGGACGGCACGCTCTACAACGCCGCCGCCTGGTTCCGCGACGGGCGGCGGATCGGCAATTACCGCAAGCAGCGACTGCCGAACTACCAGGTCTTCGACGAGGAACGCTATTTCACCGCAGGCGACGCCAGCGTCGTCGTCCAGGTGGGTGACATCCGCGTCGCGCCGCTCATCTGCGAGGACATCTGGCACGCCGAGGTGGCCGCGGGCGCGCGCCGGGCCGGCGCCGACCTGGTCCTGGCGCTGAATGCCTCGCCCTACCAGCAGCGCAAGCAGCCCGAGCGCGAAGGCGCGATCGCCGCGCGCGCGCGGGAGAACGGAATCCCGTTCATCTACCTGAACCTGGTCGGCGGCCAGGACGAGCTGGTGTTCGACGGCTGCAGCTTCGCGGTGGACGCGGGCGGCCGCGTCGTGCACCGCGCGCCGGCCTTCGAGGAGTCGCTCACGGGCGTGGACGTCGTGCAGGCGGACCGCGGCTTCGACCTCGAACCCGAGAGCCTGGCGCCCCTGCCCGAGCGCGAGGAAAGCGTCTGGCGCGCGATCGTGCTCGGGGTGCGCGACTACGTCGAGAAGCACCGCTTCGAAGGCGTGGTGATCGGGCTGTCGGGCGGCGTCGATTCCGCGGTCGTGCTGGCGCTCGCCTGCGACGCGCTGGGCGCGGCGCGCGTGCACGCGGTGATGATGCCTTCGCGTTTCACCTCGTCGATGTCGGAGAAGGACGCCCAGGCGATGGCGCGCGGGCTCGGCGTGAAGTATTCGGTGATCGCCATCGAGGGCATGTACCAGGCGACGCTGGCCGCGCTCGAGCGCGAGTTCCGCGGCCGCGCGGCGGACGCGACGGAAGAGAACGTCCAGGCGCGCTGCCGCGGCATGCTGCTGATGGCGATCTCCAACAAGACCGGCCGCATGGTGCTGACGACAGGTAACAAGAGCGAGATGGCGGTCGGCTATGCGACGCTCTACGGCGACATGGCGGGCGGCTATGCGCCGATCAAGGACTGCAGCAAGTCGCTGGTCTGGCGGCTCGCGCGCTGGCGGAACTCGCAGGGCGGGGGCGCCGTGATCCCGCAGCGGATCATCGACCGGCCGCCGACCGCCGAGCTGCGCGAAGGCCAGCTCGATACCGACAGCCTGCCGCCCTACGACGTGCTCGACCCAATCCTCGCGGCCTTCATCGAGGACGACCGCTCCGTGGACGAGATCGTGGCGCTCGGATTCGAGCGCGCGACCGTCACGCGCGTGCTCGAGATGGTGAAACGCAACGAGTACAAGCGGCGCCAGGCGCCGCCCGGCGTGCGCGTGAGCGGCCGCGCATTCGGTCGCGACTGGCGCTATCCCATAACCTCAGGCTACCGCCCTGGCGAATAGGGCCCGCGCCACTGTTCGCTAGTCCGGCCACCACCAGCGGCGTTTCTGCGCCTGCGGCCGGGAATCCGGGAAGTTGTAGGCGTAGACCTCCTGCGAACGCTCGGCGAGGTCGTCGAGGCCGAGGCCCTTGTAGGCGTCGATCATGATCGCGAGCGCTTCCTGCACGGCGGGCGCGCCGTCGTAGTTCTCGATCGTGAAGCGCGCGCGGTCGATCGCGGCGACGTAGGCCTGGCGGTCGAGGTAATGGCGAGCGACGTAGACTTCGTAGTCGGCGAGGCGGTTGCGCAGGTAGGTCATGCGCTGCCTGGCGTCGTGCGCGTAGATGCTGTTCGGCCGCTGCTTGATCAGCTGGTCGAAGGCATCGAAGGCGCGGCGCACGTCCTGCGGCGGGCGCTCATTGAGGTTCGCCCCGAACCAGCGTTCGAGGATGTTCGGCGAGCGCTCGAAGTACACCAGGCCGCGCAGGTACATCGCGTAGTCCACGCGCGGATGCGTCGGGTTCTCGCGGATGAACTGGTCGGCCGCGTCGATCGCGGATTCCTGCTCGCCAGCGCGGAAGTAGGCGTAGATGATGTCGAGCCGCGACTGCCGCGCCTCCTCGCTGAACGGATAGCGCGCCTCGAGCGCCTCGTAGTAGCGCACGGCGCCCCGGTAATCGCCGCCGAGCAGGAGGCCATGACCCTTCTCGTACATGCGCCCCGGCTGGAGTTCCTCGGCGGCGCGTTCCTTGTATCCGCAGGCCGGGATGGCGATCAGGCTGCACGCGACGAGCAGGGCGCGCGCCCGGAAAGTGGCTGGCTGCAAAGGACTGGACCCCGGCTGTTGTAACGAAGCAGTATAGCGGCAAAAGACCGCTCTCGAGCCCCATGAGTTCCACCCGTCACCAACGCGAACTGCGCCTGGCGCCGCAGGCGGCCGGACGGCGCCTCGACCAGGCGCTTGCGGACGCACTGCCGGAGTTTTCGCGCTCGCGCCTGAAGCGCTGGATCGACGAGGGGGCGCTGCGCGTCGACGGCCAGGTGCCGCGGCCGCGAGACATCGTCGCCGGCGGCGAGCTCGTCGTGCTCGATGCGCCCGACGAGGACGCGGTGGCGCCGGCGGCGGAGCCGATCCCGCTCACGATCGCCTGGGAAGACCGGGACGTGATCGTGGTGGACAAGCCCGCGGGGCTGGTCGTGCATCCTGGCGCCGGCAACCCGGCAGGCACCCTGCAGAACGCGCTGCTCGCGCACGATGGGAAGCTCGCCAAGCTGCCGCGCGCGGGGATCGTGCACCGGCTCGACAAGGACACCTCGGGGCTGCTCATCGTCGCCCGCAACGAGGCGGCGCGCATGGCGCTGTCGGAGGCGCTCGCGGCGCGCGCCATCCACCGCGAGTACCAGGCGGTGTGCGTCGGCGTGATGACCGCCGGCGGCAAGGTGGACGCGCCGATCGACCGGCATCCGGTGGATCGGCTGCGCATGACCGTCCGCTCGAGCGGGCGCGAGGCGGTCACGCACTATCGCGTGATCGAGCGGTACCGCCGCCACACCTGGGTTCGCGTCACGCTGGAAACCGGCCGCACGCACCAGATCCGCCTGCACCTTTCGCACGCCGGCTACCCGCTGGTCGGCGACCCGGTCTATGGCCGCCGCCTGGTGATCCCGCGCGGTGCGACGCCGGAGCTCGCGGAAACGCTGCGCGGCTTCCGGCGGCAGGCGCTGCATGCCGCGAAGATCGGCTTCCCGCACCCGCGCACCGGCCGCACGGTCGACGTCGAGTCGAAGCTGCCGGCCGACCTGCGCCGCCTCATCGCCAGCCTCAAGCGCGACCGGGACGCGACGCCGGGCTGATGACGGCCCCCGAATTCCTGCGCCCGGACTGGGACGCGCCCGCCAACGTGCGCGCCGTCATGACGACGCGTCGCGGCGGCGTGAGCCGCGGACCCTGGGATTCCTTCAACCTCGCGACCCACGTGGGCGACGACAGCGGTGCCGTCGCCGCCAATCGTCACCGATTGCGGCATGCGCTCGGCCTGCCGGCCGAGCCGGCCTGGCTCGAGCAGGTGCACGGCAATGCCGTCGCGGTGCCCGAGCGCGAAGATTCCGGGCCCGCCGATGCGGCGGTGACTTTCATGCCGGGACACGTCTGCGCCGTGCTGGTCGCGGATTGCCTGCCGGTCTTCCTTGCGGGCCGGTCGGGCGATCGCGTCGGCATCGCACATGCCGGCTGGCGCGGCCTGGCTGGCGGCGTGATCGAGGCCGCAGTGGCGGCGCTCGACTGCGATCCCGCGTCGCTCGTAGCCTGGCTTGGCCCGTCGATCGGACCCGATGCGTTCGAGGTCGGCGACGATGTGCGCGCGGCTTTCGTCGACCGCGATCCCGGTGCCGCCGGTGCGTTTCGCCAGGGCCAAGGAGATCGTTTCCTCGCCGACCTGCCGGCGCTCGCGCGGCGGCGGCTGGCGGCGCTCGGCGTCGCCAGGGTGCGGGGCGGAGGGACCTGCACCCACGCCGATGCCGGGCGCTTCTATTCCTACCGCCGCGACGGCGCGACCGGCCGCATGGCCGCGCTCGCCTGGCTCGCGTGAGGTAGGCTGTCAACCGTGTCGACGCTTGCCTCCATCGTCCTGCTCACCGCGACCTGCGGCGCGCTGTCCGCGCTCATCGCCGGCGGGTTCATGCTGCTGCCCGCAGGCAGGCGCGATGCGCTGCTCCCGCACCTGGTCAGCTTCGCGACCGGCGCGCTGCTCGGCGCGGCACTGCTGGCGCTCCTGCCGCACGCGCTCGAAACCGGCGCCGGCACGCACGGCATCGGCATCGCGCTGGTCGCCGGCATCATCGCCTTCTTCGTGCTCGAGAAGATGGTGCTCTGGCGCCACTGCCACGCGGACCACTGCGAAGCGCACGGCCCCGAGCAGCATCACCGCGACCGTGCCTCGGCAACGCTGATCCTCTGGGGCGACGGCTTCCACAACTTCCTGGACGGCGTGCTGATCGCGGCGGCGTTCCTGACGGACCCGCACCTCGGCGTGGTCACGACCGTCGCCGTGTTCGCGCACGAGATCCCGCAGGAGGTCGGCGACCTCGCGATCCTGCTGAACGGCGGCATGTCGCGCCGGCGCGCGCTCGCGCTCAACGTCGCGGTGAGCCTCACCTCGATCGCGGGCGCGGTCATCGCCTGGTTCCTGCTCGCGCAGGCGCTGGAGCTGCTCCCGTACGCGCTGGCGGTCGCGGCCGCGAGTTTCCTGTACGTGGCGGTCGCCGACCTGATCCCGGGCCTGCATCGCCGGGTGGATGCGCGCACGTCGGTCCAGCAGGTCGCGCTGATCGCGCTGGGCATCGCCACGATCGCGTTCTCGCACGGTTTTGCCCACTGACCGGCGACGTCTGATCCGCCGCGGTCTGATCGCGCGCGTGCGTCTGCGGCGGGACTCCCCTCGCTCGCTCAGGGCGGCGACCGCATTCGCTCGCTCGGGTGTCCCGCCGCCGACGCGCGTGCGCGATGCGCCGCGACGCGTCACGCGCGCGCCGGCCGGACGGGACCCCGCCCGGCCCAGCGCGTGCGTGCCAGCGATGCGGTGACGCGGGCTACGAGTTGAGGCGCAGCGCCTCGCGCAAGCCGATGAGGACGAGCTCCGGCATGTGCGCGTCGAACAGCTTCTCTTCCTCGAACAGCCGCGCGAACCCGCCGGTGCCGACGAGGGTGGTCGGCTGGCCAGAGAAATACTGCGCCCGGATCTCCGCGCACAGGTGCCGGAGGACGGCGATGTTGCCGTGGTAGAGGCCGGCCTGGATGCTCTCGACCGTCGAGCGGCCGAGCAGCTCCGGCGGCTTCCTGATCTCGACCTTGGGCAGCCGCGCCGTGCGCGCGTCGAGGCTTTCCATCGCGAGGCGCAGTCCGGGCAGGATGACGCCGCCGAGGTAATCGCGTTCCCCGGTCAGCGCATCGATCGTCGTCGCCGTGCCGAAGTCCACGATGATCGCGTTGCGCCCGGGATAGAGCTTTGCCGCGGCGATCGCGCCCGCGATGCGGTCGCTGCCGACCTCGAGCGGGTTGCGATACTTGATCTTGAGTCCGGTGCGCACGCCGGGCTCCAGCAGGAAGGGCCGCAGGCCGAAGTACTTCATGCTCGCGTTGCGCACGGAGTGGACCATGTCCGGCACCACCGAGCAGATAGCGACCGCGCTGACGGCGGCGGGATCCACGTCATTCTCGCGCAGCACCTGCCGGCAGAACAGGCCGAACTCGTCCGAGGTGTTCTCCGCACGCGTGGCGCGGCGGAACTGCAGCGCGAGCCGCTCGTCGTCGAACACGCCGCCGTAGATCTGGCTGTTGCCGATGTCGAGGACCAGGATCACCGCGCACCCGCCTTGATCTGCTCCTCCAGCAGGGCGGCCAGCGCCGTCGCGAGCTTCTGGCGCCCGACGTAGCGCCGCACCCGGCCGCTGCCGTTCTCGTGCAGGAAAAAGAGGTGCTCCTCGCCGTCGGCGAGCGTGGACACGTCGTTCTGCACCACGAAGCGGGCGCGGCTGCGCTTCAGGAGCTCGCGCGCCGCCTTGGCCTGGGCGGCGGCGTCGGGTTCGTGCGTCAGCTTGAAACCGACCAGGATCAGGTCCGGATTCCCGGCATAGCCCATGATCCGGTCGATGATCTTGTAGGTGGGCTGCAGCTTGACGGCCAGTTCGCCTCCCGAAGCGATCTTGGCATCCGGCCTGGCGTCCGCGACCGCGAAGTCGCCGACCGCGGCGGTGTGGATCACCGCGGCGCAGGCGCTGTCGCGTGCGAGGCGGCGCAGTGCCGTGTCCAGCGAGGTGTGGTCGGTGAACGTCTCCCGGCGCGCGACGCCCGCGGCCTGCACGGAATCGACCGCCGCGACCTGAGTGACCTGGAAGCCGCGCGCCACCAGGGCCTCGCAGATCATTGCCCCGGTCCGGCCGCTCGACAGATTCGAGATGAAGCGCACGCTGTCGATCGGTTCGCGCGTCGCGCCGGAGGTTACGACGATGCCGGCTTTCATCTTCCCGACTCCAGCGTCTGCAGCACGCGCTTCTCGAGTTCGTCGACTTCGAGCAGGCGGCCTTCCCCCTGTTCGCCGCAGGCGAGCCGGCCGTCGCCGACCGGCAACAGCTGCGCGCCGAAGCCGGCCAGTCGTTCGCGCGCGGCGCGCGTCGCGGGATGGTCCCACATCGTCGCGTTCATGGCCGGCGCGATCAGCCAGGGCTTCTTCGCGACCTCCCATGCGAGGAACAGCGCCCCGATTGCGTCGTCGGCAAGCCCGGCGGCGAGGCGGTTGAGCGAATGCGCGGTCGCGGGGCAATGCACCGCGATGTCCGCCCAGCGCGCGAGATGGATGTGGTCCATCGTCCGGCCCGGTTCGTAGAGGTCGGTGAACGGGCGGCGCCCGGTGAGGCCTTCGAGCGTTGCGGCGCCGACGAACCGCAGCGCCCCTGCGCTCGCGACGGTTTCGACCGCGACGCCGCGTTTCGCGAGTCGGGAGATCAGCTCGCAGGCCTTGAAGCAGGCGATCGAGCCGGTCAGCAGGAACAGGATTTTCGGTCCGCCTTCATTCGACATTGTCGATCAGCCTCACGTTGCCGAGCTTCACCGCCGCCAGGCGGCGGCCGTCGCGGTCCGCGACATAGTCCACGTCGAATCCCTCGCGCGCCAGCGCCCCGGCGGTTTCCGCCGGCGGCAGCCGCTCCGCCAGGCTCCTTTCCAGGACCCGGTGCAGCGCAGGCGCCCGCGCCCGCTCGGCGGGAGAGAGCAGCCCGTTGCGCGAACTCATCGCGAGGCCATCGGGCTCGCGCAGCGTCGGGCAGCGCACGATGCGCGTGTCGAGGAAGAAGGCGTGCACCAGGCCTTCGACCAGCTCGAGCTGCTGGAAGTCCTTTTCGCCGAAGTAGGCGCGCTCGGGACGGGTCAGCAGCAGCAGCTTCAGCACGACGGTCAGCACGCCGTCGAAATGCCCGGGACGCGATGCGCCTTCGAGCTGCAGGCTGAGCGAGTTTTCCGTCACGCGATAGCGGTAGCCGTCCCGATACATCTCCTCGGCGCGCGGCAGGAACACGAGGTCGCAGCCGGCCGAGCGCAGCAGTTCGAGGTCGCGCTCACGCGCGCGCGGATAGCGCGCGAGGTCTCCGGGATCGCCGAACTGCGCGGGGTTCACGAAGATGCTGACCCAGGCGCGCGCGTTCTCCGCGCGCGCGCGCCGGACCAGGCTCAGGTGCCCCTCGTGCAACGCGCCCATGGTCGGCACCAGGCCGGTCGCGCCCGCGCCGCGGACGCGGCGGTGCTCGACGAGCTCGGCGATGTCCTCGACGACCTTCATGATTCGTAGGTTTCGGCCGGCGCCGGGAAGGCGCCTTGCTTGACGTCGGCATCGAAGCGGTCGAAGGCGTCGCGCGCGGCCTGCGCGCCATCGAGGTAGGTGCGCACGAACCGCGGCCGGCGCGCGTCGGAGAGCCCGAGCAGGTCCTGGAGCACCAGCACCTGGCCGTCGCAGGCGGCGCCGGCGCCGATGCCGATGGTCGGGATGCCGACCGCCCCCGTGACGCGCGCGCCGAGGGCGGACGGCACGCACTCGAGCACGATGGAGAAGCAGCCGAGCGCCTCGAGGCGCTTCGCATCGTCGACGATTCGTGCGGCGGCGCCGTCGGAGCGGCCCTGGACGCGGTAGCCGGAAAACGCGTTGACCGATTGCGGCGTCAGGCCGAGGTGGCCCATGACCGGCACGCCGGAGCCGACGATGGCGGTGATGACGTCCTCGTGCCCGGCCACGCCCTCGAGCTTCACCGCCTGGGCGCCGGCGCGCATCAGGGCGGCGACGGCGTCGAGCGCGGCAGGGATGCCCTTGCGGAAGCTCAGGAAGGGCAGGTCGGCCACCAGGAAGCGCGTCGGCGCGCCGCGGCGCACGGCGGCGACGTGCAGGGCCATCATTTCCACCGTGGCGGCCAGCGTGTCGGCATGGCCGTGCACCACCATCGCCGCGCTGTCGCCGACCAGGAGGCTGTCGACGCGCGATGCCTCGAGCACGCGCGCGAAGGCGGCGTCATAGCAGGTGACCATCGAGATCTTGCGTCCGGCGGCCTTGGCGGCGGCGAATTCGAGGACCGATTTCACGCGCGTTCCCTCCCGGCGGCGGCGATGAAGGCGCGATAGACGTTCGCGAGTCGGGTGCCCTCGAGCGCCTGGAGGTGCGACTGGATGGTCTCGGTATCGCCGCGCGCCACCGGGCCGGTGAGGGCGCCGCTTTCCGCACCGACCACGTTCTCGACGATGCGGCGCGGGTAGGCGGCGAGCGCCTCGCGCGGGGCGCCGAATCGTTCCGCCATGGCAGCGAAAAATTCCTGCCATAGCACCGCCGTGAAACCTCCGGCCAATGCGCAGAGTGCGTGGTAATGCGCCTTGTCGTCCGACCGGATCGGGAAACACGGGTTCGGCAGGCGCGGGAACAGCCGCCGGAACTCGGCGACCGGGTCGGGATGCGCCGTGTCCTGGTCCAGGAACACCGGGATGCTTCGGTAGAAGTCCGGTTCGTAGAGCGCCTCGGCGAAGCTCATCAAGGGGTGGGCGCCGAAGGCGCCTTCGAACGTGCGGCCGCCGCAGAAGTGCACGAAGCGGCGGTCGCCGAGCCCCTCGGCGCGCAGTCGCCCAAGGACCTGCGCGATCGCGTCGTCCGAAACGGCGAGCAGGATGACCGGGCAAGCTTCGAGCGCGGCGCGGGCCGAGAGGCCCGGTTTGCCGTTCGGCCGCGCAAGCCGGCGCGACCACAGCTTCCAGGGGATGCCGAGGCTCGTGAAGTAATGACGCCAATGCCGTGAAATCCGGCCTTCGCCGACGAAGCCGTAGGGCAATGGCCCGGAGTCCGGGCGGTCAGCGGGTACCTGTCCCATGGATCAAGTCCCTGTTTCGACAAACGAATTCGCCACCGGTCGCGGCCACCCCCTGCGGCGGTCCGCGCCGGCGCCAGTTTAGCGTGAAGCTGTCCGGAGGGGTCAGACCCCTTGAAACTGGTGAGGGGGTCAGACCCCCTCACCAGTTTCAAGGGGTCTGACCCCTCCGAGCGCAAATGCTTGAAAAGCGCGCTAAATTTCACTTCCGCCGGTTGAATCGGGGGGTCGCGGCCTCATCAACCGGGCAGGCGTTCAACGCGGAGCCTTGCGATGCGACAGGATCGGCTGACCACGAAGTTCCAGCTCGCGCTGGCGGACGCGCAGTCGCTGGCCGTCGGCCGCGACCAGCAGTTCATCGAGCCCGTGCACCTGATGCTGGCGCTTCTCGACCAGGAGGGCGGCAGCGCCCGTCCGTTGCTCGACCGCGCCGGCGTCAACGTCAGCCTCCTGCGCTCGCGCCTGCTCGAGCAGGTCGGCCGCATCCCGACCGTCGAGGGCGCAGCGGGCGAAGTCCACCCGTCCAACGACCTCCTGAAGCTCCTCAACGTCACCGACAAGCTGGCCCAGAAGCGCGGCGACCAGTACCTGTCGAGCGAGCTCTTCGTGCTCGCGGCCTGCGAGGACAAGGGCACGCTCGGCCGCGTCCTGAAGGACAGCGGCGCCGTGAAGGGCGCCGTCGACAAGGCGATCGACGACCTGCGCGGCGGCGAGAAGGTCAGCGACCCGAATGCCGAGGAACAGCGCGGGGCGCTCGAGAAGTTCACGATCGACCTCACCGAGCGCGCCGAGAAGGGCAAGCTCGATCCGGTGATCGGCCGCGACGACGAGATCCGCCGCACCGTCCAGGTGCTGCAGCGGCGCACCAAGAACAACCCGGTCCTGATCGGCGAGCCCGGCGTCGGCAAGACGGCGATCGTCGAGGGCCTCGCCCAGCGCATCGTCAACGGCGAGGTGCCCGAGGGGTTGAAGGGCAAGCGCATCCTCGCCCTCGACATGGGCGCGCTGATCGCCGGCACCAAGTTCCGCGGCGAGTTCGAGGAACGCCTGAAAGGCGTGCTCAACGACCTCGCCAAGCAGGAAGGCCAGGTCATCCTGTTCATCGACGAGCTGCACACGATGGTCGGCGCCGGCAAGGCCGAAGGCTCGATGGACGCCGGCAACATGCTGAAACCCGCGCTCGCGCGCGGCGAGCTGCACTGCGTCGGCGCGACCACCCTCGACGAGTACCGCAAGCACGTCGAGAAGGACGCCGCGCTCGAGCGCCGCTTCCAGACCGTGTTCGTTGGAGAGCCGTCGGTGGAAGACACGATCGCGATCCTGCGCGGGCTCAAGGAACGCTACGCCGTGCACCACAAGGTCGAGATCACGGATCCCGCAATCGTCGCGGCCGCGACGCTATCGCACCGCTACATCACCAACCGCCAGCTCCCGGACAAGGCGATCGACCTGATCGACGAGGCCGCGAGCCGCATCCGCATGGAGATCGACTCCAAGCCCGAGGAGATGGACCGCCTCGAGCGCCGCATCATCCAGCTCAAGATGGAGCGCGAGGCGCTCAAGAAGGAGAAGGACGAGGCGTCGAAGAAGCGCCTCGAGCAGCTCGAGCAGACGCTCGCCGGGCTCGAAAAGGAGTTCGCGGACCTCGAGGAGGTGTGGAAGGCGGAGAAAGCGGCGGTCCAGGGCGCGGCCCACATCAAGGAAGAGATCGAGCGCACGCGCCTCGAGATCGAGGCCGCCCAGCGCGCGCAGAACTACGGGCGCGCGTCGGAACTCCTGTACGGGAAGATGCCCGAACTCGACAAGCGCCTGAAGGCCGCGCAGGACGCGGAGTCGAAGGCACCGACGCTGGTGCGCAACAAGGTCACCGAGGAGGAGATCGCGGAGGTCGTGTCCAAGTGGACCGGCATCCCGGTCTCCAAGATGCTCGAGGGCGAGCGCGAGAAGCTGCTCAAGATGGAGCAGGAGATCGCGAAGCGCGTAGTCGGCCAGGAAGAGGCCGTGCGCACGGTCTCGGACGCGATCCGGCGCAGCCGCGCGGGCCTCGCCGACCCCAACCGCCCCAACGGTTCCTTCCTGTTCCTCGGGCCGACCGGCGTCGGCAAGACCGAGCTCACCAAGGCGCTCGCCGAGTTCCTGTTCGATACCGAGGATGCGCTGGTGCGCATCGACATGTCGGAGTTCATGGAGAAGCACTCGGTCGCGCGGCTGATCGGCGCTCCGCCGGGTTACGTCGGCTACGAGGAGGGCGGCTACCTGACCGAGGCCGTGCGCCGCCGGCCGTATTCGGTGATCCTGCTCGACGAGATCGAGAAGGCGCACCACGACGTGTTCAACGTGCTGCTGCAGGTGCTCGACGACGGCCGCCTGACCGACGGGCAGGGCCGCACTGTGGACTTCCGCAACACGGTCGTGATCATGACCTCGAACCTCGGCTCGCAGGTCATCCAGGAGATGGCGGGCGAGGAGAACTACGACCAGATGAAGAAGGCGGTTCTGGAGATCGTCGGCCAGCATTTCCGGCCGGAGTTCATCAACCGCATCGACGACATCGTCGTGTTCCACCCGCTCGGCCGCGAGCACATCCGCAGGATCGTCGGCATCCAGACCGGCTACCTGCGCCGGCGGCTCGCCGACCGCGACATCCAGATCGAGCTCGAGGAGGCGGCCCTGGACCTGCTCGGCGCCGCGGGCTTCGACCCTGTGTACGGCGCGCGGCCGCTCAAGCGCGCGATCCAGCAGCAGCTCGAGAACCCGCTCGCGCAGCGCATCCTCGGCGGCGAGTTCGGTCCCGGCGACACGATCCGCGTGACTGCGAAGGACGGGGCGCTGGTCATGCGAAAATAGCCGGAGGGAGAGTCCGGCGATGCCTTTTTACGAGTACCAGTGCGCTGCCTGCGGGCACCACCACGAAGAGCTGCAGAAGGTCTCCGACCGGGCCCTGCGCAAGTGCCCGGCCTGCGGCCGGCCGTCCTTGAAGCGGCTGGTGTCCGCGCCGGTGTTCCGCCTGAAGGGCGGCGGCTGGTACGAGACCGACTTCAAGAACGACAAGGAAGCGAAGCGCAACCTTGCGGGCGAGAAGGAGCAGGCGCCCGAGAAGGCGGCCGAAAAGCCGGCGGACGCGAAGGCAGAGGCCAAACCGGCGGAAAAGAAAGCCGAATCGACGGCGAGGCCGCCGGCCCCGGCCGCAAAGCCGAAACCCGCCCGGCGCAAGGCCGCCCGCCGGCGCCCGGCCCGGCGCTGAGCGCGGTTGCCAGCGCCGCCGCCCGGCACGTAACATCGCGCGCTTTGTCCATGCGCACACACTACTGCGGAGAAGTCGACGAGACCCTCGCGGGCCGCACCCTCTCGGTGGCCGGCTGGGTCCACCGTCGCCGTGACCACGGCGGCGTGATCTTCGTCGACCTGCGCGACCGTTCGGGCCTGCTGCAGGTCGTGTTCGACCCGGACACGCCCGAGGCATTCAAGGCCGCCGAGCACCTCGGCCGCGAGTTCTGCATCCAGGTACAGGGCAAGCTCCGGCCGCGGCCTGCGGGCACCGCGAACACCGGCCTGTCCTCCGGCCAGGTCGAGCTGCTCGCCTCGAAGCTCGAGATACTCAACCCTTCCGCGACGCCGCCGTTCTCGCTCGACGAGGAGGTGGGCGAGGAGCTCCGGCTCAAGCACCGCTACATCGACCTGCGCCGCGACGTGATGCAGGAGCGCCTGCGGCGCCGGCACGCGATCACGCGCGCAATGCGCGAGTACCTCGACGACCACCATTTCGTGGACATCGAGACGCCGATGCTGACCAAGGCGACGCCGGAAGGTGCGCGCGACTACCTGGTTCCTTCGCGCACGCACCCCGGCAAGTTCTTCGCGTTGCCGCAGTCGCCCCAGATCTTCAAGCAGCTGCTGATGATGAGCGGCTTCGACCGCTACTACCAGATCGTGCGCTGCTTCCGCGACGAGGACCTGCGCGCCGACCGCCAGCCCGAATTCACGCAGCTCGACATCGAGACCTCGTTCCTGGCGCAGGAGCAGGTGATGGCGCTGATGGAGGGCCTCATCCGGCACGTGTTCTCGCGCGTGCTGAAGGCGCAGCTGCCGGACCCGTTCCCGCGGCTGAAGTATTCCGACGCCATGCGCCGCTTCGGCTCCGACAAGCCGGACCTGCGCGTGCCGCTCGAATTCGTCGACGTCGCTGACCTCGTGGCGGGATGCGAATTCAAGGTGTTCGCGGCGCCTGCGGCGGATCCGGACGGCCGCGTCGCGGCGCTGCGCGTCCCGCGCGGCGGGGAGCTCACGCGCAAGCAGATCGACGACTACACGGCCTATGTCGCGCGCTACGGCGCGCGCGGGCTCGCCTATATAAAGGTCAACGACGCAGCGAAGGGCCGCGACGGCCTGCAGTCGCCGATCCTCAAGTTCCTGTCCGATTCGGCCGTCACCGGCATCCTCGGTCGCACGAAGGCCGAGACCGGGGACTTGGTGTTCTTCGGCGCCGACAAGGCCAAGGTCGTCAACGACGCGCTCGGGGCGCTCCGTCTCCAGCTCGGCCGTGACCTCGGGATCGTGGAGGAGGGCTGGCGCCCGCTGTGGGTCACCGACTTCCCGATGTTCGAGTTCGACGCGGACGCGAAGCGCTGGGCGGCGATGCACCATCCGTTCACCTCGCCGGTGGACCCGGACCCCGCGGCCTTGACGGCGGACCCGAAGAACGCGCTCGCGCGCGCCTACGACATGGTGCTGAACGGCTCCGAGATAGGGGGCGGCTCGATCCGTATCCACCGCGAGGACATGCAGAGCGCCGTGTTCGACCTGCTCGGAATCTCGCGCGAGCAGGCGACCGTGAAGTTCGGGTTCCTGCTCGAAGCGCTGCGCTACGGCGCGCCGCCGCACGGCGGCATCGCTTTCGGCCTCGACCGCCTGGCGATGCTCATGTCCGGCGCCGACAGCATCCGCGACGTAATCGCCTTCCCCAAGACTCAGTCGGCCTGGGACCCGCTGACCGATGCGCCCTCCGAGGCCGACGATGCGCAGCTCGCGGAGCTGCACATCCGCGTAAAGAAGCCGCCGGTTTCCGCAGGCTGAACGCGCCGTCCACACCGGTCGTCATCGTCCATGGCCTGTGGCTGAACGGGCTCGAATGCTTCCTGCTGCGTGACCGCCTGAGGCGCGCGGGCTATTCCCCGGCCAACTTCCACTACCCGTCGATGAGCACGACGCTCGCGGAGGCCGCGGACGCGCTCGCGGCGCGCCTGCGCGAGTTCGGCGGCACGGCGCACGTCGTCGCCCACAGCCTCGGCGGGCTCGTGGCCTGCGAGGCCTACGCGCGCCACGCGAACCTGCCCGACGGGCGCATCGTGCTGCTGGGCTCGCCGGTGCGCGGCTCGCGGACGGCCCGCGCCGTCGCCGAGCACTGGTTCGGGCCGGCGGCGCTCGGTCCGCTCGCGCTCGGCGAGCTTGCGCGCGAGCGAGAGCCCGCCGTTCCGCCGTCCCGCGAGGTCGGCATCATCGCCGGCTCCTTGCCGGTCGGGGTCGGCCGCATGTTCTCGGACCTGCCCCTGCCGAACGACGGCACGGTGTGCGTGGACGAGACCGAGCTTCCGGGCGCGACGTCACGGATCGTGCATGACGTCAGTCACACCGGCATGCTGTTCTCGTCCGCGGTCGCCGACTCGGCGGTACAGTTCCTGGCCTCGGGACGCTACGGATGACCACGGATGCCTGACTCTCTGCGCCGCTGGCCCTGGTTCGCGGTCGCCTTCGCGCTGTATCCGCTCCTGTACATTGCCGCGGCCAACCCGGGCCAGGTCGACGCGGGATCGCTCGTCCCGGCGCTCGTCGCTGCGGCCGTATCGAGCGCCGTGCTGCTGACGCTGCTGCGCTGGCTGCTCGGCACCTGGCTGCGTGCCGGTCTCGGCGTCGCCTGGTTACTGCTGCTTGTCTTCAGTTACGGCCCGATCAATGGCCGTTTCGACGTCGCCGGAAGCGAGGCGGACGAAGGCGTTGCCGACTTGAGCTGGGCCGCCGAGAACCTGCAGCTCATTCATTCCGTGATCTGGCTGCTATTGCTCGCGCTGGGCTGGTCCTGGCTGCGGCGCCTGCCGCGCGTGCCCGAGCGCCTCGCCGCGGCGTTGAACCTCGTTTCCCTGCTTCTGCTGGTCGTCGCTGGTGCGCAGTGGGCAACCGGCCGCGAAGAGCACGTGCAGGCCACTCGTACCGAAGCCGGCCATCACGGTACTGCCGTGGGCGAAACGCCCGACATTTATTTCATCGTCCTCGACGGGTACGCGCGTGCTGACATGCTCGCTCGCCACTACGGCTACGACAATGGGCCGTTCCTTCAGCGTCTCGAGCAGCTCGGATTCCAGGTTGCCGAGGCGAGCCAGGCCAACTACAGCTGGACCTTCCTGTCGCTCAGTTCGACGCTCAACATGGACTACCTGCCGGCGCTGCTCGGCGACCGCCTCGACCCGACAGCCGCCGATCGGGAGAACGCCTATCGCCTGCTGCGCGACAATCGCGCCGCCGCGTTCCTCCGGGAGCGGGGCTATCGTTTCGTCCACCTGCAGTCCACCTGGGGCGGAACCGGAAGCAATTCCTACGCCGACGATTTCCGCTACTGTGGCGGCGGGCTGTTCCGCGACGACTACCTGCTCGCCATCGCCGAGGTGAGCTGGCTGCGCGCCTTCGGATCGCGTGCTTCGATGGATCTCGCGAGCTGCCACCTGCGCAATTTCGACACCCTCGCGGCACTCGCGCGCGAGCCCGGCCCCAAGTTCGTGTTCGCGCACTTCGTGCCGCCCCACCACCCGTACCTGTTCGACCGCGAAGGTCACGTGCTGCGGAACGCGAACCTCTCAAACCAGTTTGAGTTCCAGAAAAAGCTCTGGGAGGACCGGCAGGCCTACGCGGACCAGCTTGCCTTCGTAAGCCGTAAGGCGGAGGAGGCGATCGTCCGACTCGTCGCCGACTCGCAGCGCTCACCGGTGATCGTGCTCGTTTCGGATCACGGGCCGAACTTGAGGAGCGGATTCGAGGGCGCCGACTACAACCGCTTGCGCCTGGCGACGCTCTCGGCAGTGCGTCTGCCCGGCGTTTCCGGGGCACCGCTGCCTGAGGACATCTCCAACGTGAACCTGCTACGGGTCGTGTTCAATCGCCTGTTCGGCGAGAGCCTGCCGCCCCTGCCGGACCGGCACTTCGTTTCAGACTACCGCCGGCCGTTCGATTTCACGGAAGTGGACGCGAATGGCGTCCCGGTTGAGGCCGCCGGCCACTCGGCCGACAATATGTGACGTAATCGGCTGGGCGGCACCCGCCGCCGGTGCTCTGATTCGGCATCGCCAACGAGGTTCAACCATGCGCATTGCGCCGAGACTCGCCCTTGTCCGCCAGGCCGCCTTCTCGGTCGTCCTGCTTGCCGGCACCGCCGGCACCGCGCACGCGTACATCGACCCCGGCACGGGCTCGATGCTGCTGCAGGTCATCGGTGCGGGCATCGCGGGCGCGATCTTCTATTTCCGCGAGCTGCGCATCAAGTTCATGTCGATGTTCTCGCGCCGCCAGCCCCCTGCGACCGACGGCTCGGCTGAGTCCCCGCCCGGCGACTCCGCAAGTTGATTCCGGCCGCCGCGAGCCCGCGGTCGTTCCGCGATCCTGACGCCACCCTGGTCGAGCACGAAGGCCGGCTGGTCCGCGCCGTGCGCGGCCATGCGCTCGCGGATTTCCGGCGCATGCTCGAGGATCCGGTCGTTTGCAGGTGGATGGACGAGGGGCGCATCGTGCGTACGCGGCCAGTGCCGCGCGTCGAGACGCCGCCGCAATTCGCCGGCTTCGACGGCGAGTGCTTCGAGCACGAGCGGATTCCCTTCGTCGGTCAGCCGGCGGAATGGGCGCCGGAAATGCTGGCCGCCGCCGGCCGCCTGACTCTCGGGCTTGCGCGCGCACTGTTGCCGCGCGGCTGGCAACTCAAGGACGCGACCCCGGCAAACGTCCTGTTCCGCAACGCCGAACCGGTGTTCGTGGACCTGCCGTCGATCATCCCGCGCGAGCCCGGCACGTGCCTCTGGATCGCACGACACCAGTTCGAGACGACGTTCCTGCTGCCGCTCATTGCCTCGGTGGAGGCGGGACTGCCCATTGCCTGGACGCTGTCGAACCCGGTGGCGGGCCTCTCCCATGAGACGCTTGCCGGCATCCTCGGCGCGCGCCGCTGGCTCAAGCCGGGATTGTGGCGGACGGTGGCGCTCCCGGCCGCGTTGGCGGCCAACGCGGCTGCGCGAGGCGGTCCAGCGCGTGCGATGAGCGCGGCGAACGAAGACCAGGCGCGGTTCATCCTGGAACGCTCCTTTGCCGGCCTGGGGCGCCAGCTCGACCGGTGCGTCGCGACGCTTGCGGCGCGAAGCTCTCACTGGCATCGCTACACGGCGACGCGGGCGCACTACGGCGATTCGGATCTCGAGGCCAAGCGACGCTTCGTGGCGGAAGCCATCGCTGCCACGCGCCCGCGACGGACGCTCGACATCGGCGCCAACACCGGCGAATTCAGCGAGATCGCCGCCAGTCAGGGCGAGGTCGTCGCGCTCGACATCGACGAACGCTCGGTAGCGGCGATATGGGACCGGGCACGCGAAGGCGGGCTCCCGGTCCTGCCGCTGGTCGGCAACTTCGGCCGCCCGACGCCGGCGCTCGGCTGGCGCAACCGCGAACTCGAATCGCTGCTTTCCCGCGCGGCCGGCAGTTTCGACCTCGTGCTGATGCTGGCCGTCGTGCATCACTTGCGGGTCACCGAAGGCGTCCCGATGGCCGAGCAGTTCGATGCCGTGGCCGCGATCACGCGCCGCCACCTGCTGGTCGAATTCGTGCCCGTCGGCGACCCGATGTTCGCCGCGCTCGCGCGCGGACGCGAACCGCTCTACGGCGACTGCCAGCGGCCTGCGTTCGAGGCGACGCTGCAAGTTCACTTCGAAGTCGAGCGCGCGCAGGAGCTGCCGAACGGCCGCGTGCTCTACCTCGTCCGCAAGCGCCTCGCGTAGGAAAAGGTTAGCGTCCCCTTTTCTATCTCTCGTGCTGCTTTTCCAGCCTTTCGAGGTACCCCTGCGCTGCCTCGATCACCTCGCGCGGCACGCCGGCCTTCTGGGCGACCTGCAGCCCGTAGCTGCGGCTCGCCGGGCCCGGCTTCACCGCGTGCAGGAACACGATGCCGTCCGCGTGCTCGGTGGCGTCGAGGTGCACGTTGGCGATTTCCGGGACCTGCGCCGCGAGCTCGGTCAGCTCGAAATAGTGCGTGGCGAACAGGGTGAAGGCGCGCAGGCGCCGGGCGATGTGGCTCGCGCAGGCGAAGGCGAGCGACAGGCCGTCGTAGGTGCTGGTGCCGCGGCCGATCTCGTCCATCAATACGAGGCTCCTGTCGGTCGCCGCGTTCAGGATCACCGCCGCCTCGGTCATCTCCACCATGAACGTGGAGCGCCCGCCCGCCAGGTCGTCCGAGGCGCCGATGCGCGTGAAGATGCGGTCGAACGGGCCGATCACCGCGCGCGTCGCCGGCACGAAGCTGCCGATCGAGGCGAGCACCAGGATCAGCGCCGCCTGGCGCATGTACGTGGACTTGCCGCCCATGTTGGGGCCGGTGATCACCAGCATGCGCCGGCCGTCGGTGAGCTCCAGGTCGTTCGGGACGAAGGGGTCGTCGAGCACGCGCTCGACCACCGGGTGGCGGCCGCCGGTGATGCGCAGGCCCGGCTCGTCGGAGAGCTCCGGCTGCACGTATCGCAGGCTCACCGCGCGCTCGGCGAGGCTTGCGAGCACGTCGACCAGCGCGATGGCCGCCGCCATGCGCTTCAGCGGCGCGAGGCTCTCGATCAGGCGGTCGAGCAGCGCCTCGAACAGCTCCCGCTCGCGCGCCAGCGCCCGGTCTCGGCTGCCGAGCACGCGGTCCTCGAACTGCTTGAGCTCCGGCGTGATGTAACGCTCCGCGTTGCGCACCGTCTGGCGGCGCTGCCATTCGAGGGGCGCCCGCTCGGACTGGCTGCGCGGCAGCTCGATGTAGAAACCCTGCACGCGGTTGTAGCCGATCTTCAACTGCGTGATCCCGGTGCGACGCCGTTCGCGGTCCTCCAGTTCGAGCAGCAAGCTGTCGGCGCCGGTCGCGATGGCGCGCAGCTCATCGAGGGCAGGGTCGTAGCCGGCGGCGATGACGCCGCCTTCGCGCAGCAGGGCCGGCGGCGACTCGACCAGGGCGCGCTGAAGAAGATCGTGCAGTTCCGGCTGCGGCGCCAGGTCGGCCGCGGCGGCGGCGAGCAGGGGCGCATCGAGGGCGGCGAGCGCGTCCGCCAGCCGCGGCAGCGTCGCAAGCGCCGCGCGCAGCGCGCCGAGGTCGCGCGGCCGGGCGGAGCGCAAGGCGACGCGCGCGAGCACGCGTTCGACATCGCCGATTCCGTGCAGGATCTCCTGCAGCCCGTCGTAGCCGTCCGACCGGATCAGGTCCGCGATCGCGGCATAGCGTGCCGCGAGCGTGGCGCGGTCGCGCAGCGGCCGGCGGACCCAGCGGCGCAGCTCGCGCGCGCCCATGGTGGTTGTCGTGCGGTCGATGACGCCGACCAGGGTCGCGTCCTCGCGCCCGGAGAGGCTCGTGTCGAGTTCGAGGTTGCGGCGCGTCGCCGCGTCCATCACGAGCGCGTCGTCGCGCGACTCGCGCGTGAGCGCGGTCAGGTGGGGCAGGGCGCCTTTCTGCGTGTCCCTGGCGTACTGCAGCAGCGCGCCGGCAGCGCCGATCGCGAGCGTCAGGTCTTCGCAGCCGAACCCGGCGAGGTCCTGGGTGCCGAACTGCGCCGTGAGCGAGCGGTGTGCCGAGTCGGGGAGGAATTGCCAGGGCGCGCGCTCGACGATGCGCGCCGGGGCCTTGACCTCGGCGCCTTCCGGGACCAGCAGCTCCGCCGGCCGCAGGCGCTCCAGCTCGGCTGACAGGGCCTCGCGGCCCTCGCCCTCGAGCACGCTGAAGCGCCCGGCGCCGAGGTCGAGCCAGGCGAGGCCGAAGCGCTCGCCGTCCGCGGCGAGCGCGGCGAGCAGGCTCTCGCGGCGCGCGTCGAGGAGCGCATCGTCGGTGACGGTCCCGGGCGTCACGATGCGCACGACCTCGCGCGTGACGGGTCCCTTGCCCTTGCCGACGATGCCCGTCTGTTCGCAGATCGCGACCGGCTCGCCCTGCTTGACGAGCCGCGCGAGGTAGCTCTCGAGCTTGTCGACCGGGACGCCCGCCATCGGGATCGGCGCGCCGCCGGATTCGCCGCGCTGGGTGAGTACGATGTCGAGCAGCTTCGACCCGCGGCGCGCGTCGTCGTAGAACAGCTCGTAGAAATCGCCCATGCGGTAGAACAGCAGGACGCCGGGATTCTCGGCCTTGATGCGCAGGTACTGCTGCATCATGGGCGTGTGGGCCGCCAGCCCCTCGAAGAGCTGCGCCGTGCCGGGCCTCGTCTCCGGATTCCTCATTTGAGGCATTATGACGGCACGGAACGAGGACGACACATGAGCATCGCCTACCAGACCGACCAGGGCATCGCCCGCCTGACCTTCGACCGCCCGGCGAAGAAGAACGCGATCACCGCGGAGATGTACGAGCAGTTCGTCGCGGGCCTGAAGCAGGCGTCGGCCGACCCTTCGGTGCGCGCCGTGCTGGTTTCCGGCGCAGGCGGCACCTTCACGGCCGGCAACGACCTGAAGGACTTTTCCAACCCGAAGTTCGCGCAGCCCGATTCGCCGGTGCTGTCCTTCATGCAGGGCATCGCCGCTTTCGAGAAGCCGGTCGTCGCGGCGGTACACGGCATGGCCGTCGGCATCGGTGTGACGATGCTGCTGCACTGCGACCTCGTCTACGTCGCGGACGACGCGACCCTGTCGATGCCGTTCACGAGCCTCGGCCTCGTGCCGGAGCTCGCCTCGACCCTGCTGTTCCCGCAGATCGCCGGCCGTGTCCGCGCCGCCGAAAAGCTGCTGCTCGGCCGGCCGTTTCCGGCGCACGAGGCGGTCGTCCTGGGCATCGCCAATGCCGTGCTGCCCTCCGCCGGGCTGCTCGGGCACGCCGAGGCCGTGGCACGCTCGTTCACCAAGCTGCCGCCCGGCGCCGTGCGCGACACCAAGCGGCTGCTGCGCGAGGGTCTCGGGTCTTCCGTGAAGGAAGCGATCTTCCGCGAGGCCGCCTGCTTCGGCCCGCGGCTCGCGGGCGCCGAGGCGCGCGAGGCGATCGCCGCCATCCTCGAGAAGCGCGCCCCGGACTTCTCGAAGTTCCAGTAGGGCGCATGGCGCTGCTGGAACGCACCACGCCCACGCTGCCGGCCGCCTGGTACTACGACCCGGCGCAGTACGCGCGCGAGCTCGCGGCGATCTGGCATCGAGACTGGGTCTGCGTCGGCAGGCTCGAGGACCTGCCGGAAGCGGGCGATTATTTCCTCGCTGAGGTCGGGACCGAGCGGCTCGTCGTCACGCGCGACCGCGAAGGCCGGCCGCGCGCCTTCCACAACACCTGCCGGCACCGCGGCTCGACGCTCTGCACCGAGTCGCGCGGCCGGTTTGCGGGCGGCCGCATCGTCTGCCCGTACCACGCCTGGTCGTACGCCCTGTCCGGCGAGCTGCTGGCCACGCCCAGGATGCAGCTGCCGGCCGATTTCCGGCGCGAGGACTATTCCCTGTACGCCGTTCAGGCGGACACCTGGGGCGGTTTCGTATTCGTGAACCTGGCCGTGTCGCCCGCCACGACGCTTGCGGCGTTCCTCGGCGAAGAGGCCGGCAACGTCGAGCGCTGGCCGCTGGCTTCGCTCGTCTCGGTGCGCCGCGAGGTGACGACGCTCGCCTGCAACTGGAAGTTATTCTGGGAGAATTACTCGGAGTGCTATCACTGCCCGGGCATCCATCCCGAGCTGTGCCGTGTCATGCCGCTCTACCGCGAGGGTGTGCTCAGCTACACCGACAGTCGCGGGACGCCGGCGGGCGGGGCAGATGCGCGCCCGCGCGTGGCGCCCGGCTTCGTCACCTGGACGCTGGATGGGCAAACGAAGCTGCCGCTGATCGAAGGGCCGTCCGAGGCGGACCGCGCGCCGGGGGTCGTGTTCGCATCCTTCACGGCGAGCCTGTTCATCGTCGCGCACCCGGACTATGTGCGCAGCGTCCGCATCCTGCCGCGCGGTCCCGAACACATCGAGCTGACCGTGGACTGGCTGTTGCCGCCCGGCGTCGCGGAGAGGTTCCCCCAGGAGATGGAACACCTGTGCGAGCTGGGCCGGCGGGTCGTCGCGCAGGATGGCCGGGTTTGCGAGCTCAACCAGCAGGGCCTGCGCTCGGGGCGCCACCAGGCGGGCGTGCTCATGCCGCAGGAAGAGTCGCTGCATGAGTTCCACGAATGGCTGAGGTTGCGGCTGCAGGAGGCGCCATGACACGCAAGGTCACCGTCGATGACGCCGCGTTGCGCCGGCTTTCGGCGCGGGTTGCGAGGAAGCTGCGCGCGGCGGGGGAAACGATCGTCACCGCGGAATCCTGCAGCGGCGGCTGGCTCGCCAAGTGCCTGACCGATCTGCCGGGCAGCTCCGACTATTTCGACCGGGGCTGGATCACGTATTCGAATGCGGCCAAGCAGGCGGAGCTGGGTATCGAGGCGAGCACGCTGGCCCGATTCGGGGCGGTGAGCGAAACCGTGGCGGTGGCGATGGCCCGCGGCGCGCTGAAAAACAGCAAGGCGCAGCGCGCGGTCGCCGTCACCGGCATTGCCGGCCCTTCGGGCGGCAGCCGGGACAAGCCGGTCGGGCTGGTGTGGATCGCCTGGGCGCGGCGCGGCGGTGGACGCGTGGGCGTGCACGCAACGGGCTACCGGTTCACCGGCGGGCGCGATGCGGTGCGACGCTGGACCGTCGTGGCAGCGCTCAAGGGCCTGCTCGAATCGTGAGCGCCGCGGGGCAGGGTGGGCCCCGCACGCTCAGGCTCTTCTTCGCCCTCTGGCCGGGCGACGCGCAGCGGGCGGCGCTCGCCCGGGCCGCCGCTCCCGTCGTCTCACAGGTCGCGGGCCGGCCCGTGCCGCCGGGCAACCTGCATGTCACGCTCGCCTTTCTCGGGCCGGTGCGGGGCCGCTCGTTCGCCAGCCTGGTGGCGATGGGCGGGCGCGGGCCGTGGCCGCGGGTCGATCTGGAATTCGGGCTCGTGGAGTACTGGGCCCGGCCAAAAGTGCTGGTCGCCATGCCCGAGGGTGTGCCCGCGGCCGGGCTCGCCATCGTCGAGCGGCTATGGGAGGGACTCACGCCGCTCGGCTACGCCCGCGAGCCGCGTCCCTGGCGGCCGCACCTGACGCTCGTGCGCCGCGTGACCCGCCCGCCGGCGGGCAACCTGAGGTTGGCCCCGATCCAGGCCGATCCCGCGGAGGCGGCCTGGCGCCTCGCCCTCGTCGACTCCATCGCCGGCCCCGAAGGCCCGCGCTACAAGCCGCTGGCCGACTGGCCCCTCGGAGGGGACGCACCCCTTCATATTCGTGAAGGGGACTGACCCCTTCATGAATATGAAGGGGTGCGTCCCCTTCAGCTCCTCCCTAGGTCACCGCCTGAGCCATCCACGGGCACAGACTCTCCGCCATGACGGACCGGCTCGCCGACAATTTCAACGTTGTGGAAACATTTGGCGGCGGCGAAGCCGGCCGGTTGTGGAATAATCGGAACAAGCTCGGAGGTAGGACACGCATGGAAGACAGCAACCGCAAGAAGGCGCTCGTCGCCGCGCTCAGCCAGATCGAGAAGCAGTTCGGCAAGGGCTCGGTGATGCGCCTCGGCGAGCACCCCGCCAACCAGGACATCGAAGTCGTGCCGACCGGCTCGCTCGGCCTCGACATCGCGCTCGGCGTCGGCGGCGTGCCGCGCGGCCGCGTGGTCGAGATCTACGGCCCGGAAGCCTCGGGCAAGACGACGCTGACGCTCTCGATCATCGCGCAGGCGCAGAAGATGGGCGGCGTCGCGGCCTTCGTGGACGCCGAGCACGCGCTCGACCCCGTCTACGCCGAGAAGCTCGGCGTGAACGTCAAGGAGCTGCTGATCTCCCAGCCGGACACCGGCGAGCAGGCGCTCGAGATCACCGACATGCTGGTGCGCTCCGGCGCGGTCGACATCGTCGTCATCGACTCCGTCGCGGCGCTGACGCCGAAGGCCGAGATCGAGGGCGAGATGGGCGAGCTGCAGGTCGGCCTGCACGCGCGCCTGATGTCGCAGGCGCTGCGCAAGCTCACCGGCAACATCAAGCGCTCGAACACCATCGTCGTCTTCATCAACCAGATCCGCATGAAGATCGGCGTCATGTTCGGCAACCCCGAGACCACGACCGGCGGCAACGCGCTCAAGTTCTACGCTTCGCTCAGGCTCGACATCCGCCGCATCGGCGCGCTCAAGAGCGGCGAGGAGGTCGTCGGCAACCAGACCCGCGTCAAGGTCGTGAAGAACAAGGTCTCCCCGCCGTTCCGCGAAGCGGAGTTCGAGATCCTCTACGGCCAGGGCATCTCCCGCGAGGGCGAACTGATCGACATGGGCGCGATGCACGGCCTGGTCGAGAAGTCCGGCTCCTGGTACTCGTACGAGGGCGAGCGCATCGGCCAGGGCAAGGACAATGCCCGCAACTACCTCCTCCAGCACCCGGAAATCGCCGCCAAGATCGAGGCGGCGCTCAGGGCGCGGCTCCTGACGCCACGCCGGCCGACGGCGGTCGCCACCAGTGAGGCGGCGGAAGCCTGACCCGGCTGCGCTCGCCGCCCCGGACGACCCGCGGGCGGCGCGCCTCGCGGCCCTGAAGCTCCAGAACCGCCGTGACCATGGCGCCCGCGAACTCGCGGAGCGCCTGGTCGCGCGCGGCTTCACCCGCCCGGCCGCCGAAACCGCCGTCGAGGGCCTGCGCCAGGAACGGCTGGTCGACGACGGCCGCTTTGCCGAGCATTTCGTCGCGTATCATGCGAACCGGGGCCGGGGACCGGTCGGCATCGCCCATCGCCTGCGCGAAGCAGGCGTCCCGGCGGACACGATCGCGGCGGCGGTGAATGCGACGGACCCGGACTGGCGCCGGCGGGCCTCGGAAGCCCGGCGCAAGCGCTTCGGCGCCAAGCTCCCCGCGACCTGGGCCGAGCAGGGCCGCCAGGCGCGGTTCCTGACCCAACGCGGCTTCAACGCGGACCAGGTCCGCGCGGCGGTCGGCAACGAGTACGAGGACTGATGGCCAAGGCGGCGAAGCAGATGGGGTCGAGCGAGCTCCGGGAGGCGTTCCTGGAGTTCTTCCGCGCGCGCGGCCACGCGATCGTGCCGTCCTCGCCGCTCGTCCCGGGCAACGACCCGACACTGCTCTTCACCAACGCCGGCATGGTGCAGTTCAAGGACGTGTTCCTCGGCAAGGACGAGCGCAGCTACCAGCGCGCGGTCAGCAGCCAGCGCTGCGTGCGCGCCGGCGGCAAGCACAACGACCTCGAGAACGTCGGCTACACCGCGCGCCACCACACGTTCTTCGAGATGCTCGGCAACTTCAGCTTCGGCGACTACTTCAAGGACGAAGCCATCGAGTTCGCCTGGGACTTCATCACCAGGACACTGAAGATCCCCGCCGATCGCCTCTGGGTCACCGTCTACAAGGATGACGACGAGGCCGCGGACATCTGGCTGAAGAAGATCGGGATCGACCCGCAGCGCTTCACGCGCATGGGCGAGCAGTCCAATTTCTGGGCCATGGGCGACACCGGCCCCTGCGGCCCGTGCTCGGAGATCTTCTACGACCACGGCGCCGGCATCCCCGGCGGCCCGCCCGGTTCGCCGGACGAAGACGGCGATCGCTACGTGGAGATCTGGAACCTGGTCTTCATGCAGTTCGATCGCTCGGCGGACGGCATCCTGACGCGGCTGCCGAAGCCCTCGGTGGACACCGGCATGGGGCTCGAGCGCACCGCCGCCGTGATGCAGGGCGTGCAGTCGAACTACGACATCGACCTGTTCCGCAACCTGATCCGCGCCGCCGCCGAGGCGACGCACGCGAAGGACCTCGCGAGCCCGAGCTTGCGCGTGATCGCCGACCACATCCGCGCCTGCTCGTTCCTGATCGTCGACGGCGTCATCCCCGGCAACGACGGCCGCGGCTACGTGCTCCGGCGAATCATCCGCCGCGCGATCCGCCACGGCTACCAGCTCGGCCAGCAGCAGCCGTTCTTCCACACGCTCGTGCCGGCGCTGACGGCGGAGATGGGCGCTGCCTACCCGGAACTGCGCAAAGGCGAGGCCCACGTCGTGCGCGTCCTGAAGCAGGAAGAGGAGCGTTTCGCGGAGACGCTCGAGAAGGGCATGGCCCTGCTCGAGGAGGCAATCGGCAAGATGTCGGGCAAGACGATTGCCGGCGACACCGTCTTCCGGCTCTACGACACCTACGGCTTCCCGGTCGACCTCACCGCCGACATCGCGCGCGAGCGCGGCCTCGCCATCGACCAGGCCGGCTTCGAGCGCGAGATGGAAGCGCAGCGCGAGCGGGCGCGCGCGGCCAGCAAGTTCGGCGTGGACCTGCGCGGACCGGACATGCTCGATGCCGAGAGCGCGTTCAGCGGCTACGAACACCTGCAGGACGAAGGCAAGGTCGTCGCCATCCTGAAGGCCGGTGCGGAAGTGGCGGAAGCGGGCGCCGGCGACGACGTCCAGGTGGTCCTCGACCGCACGCCGTTCTACGCCGAGTCCGGCGGGCAGGTCGGCGACATCGGCACGCTCACGAATGGCGCCGCGCGCCTTCGCGTCACGGACACGCGCAAGCTCGGCGAGGCGCACCTGCACGTCGGCAGGGTCGAATCCGGCTCGTTCCGCAAGGGCGACGTCGTCACCGCGCAGGTGGACGCGGCGACCCGCCAGGCGACCGTGCTCAACCATTCCGCCACCCACCTGCTGCACGCGGCGCTGCGCAAGGTGCTGGGGCCGCACGTGCTGCAGAAGGGCTCGCTGGTCGCGCCCGACCGCCTGCGTTTCGATTTCTCCCACACCCAGGCGGTCAGCGCGCAGGAACTCGAGACCATCGAGCGCCTGGTCAACGCCGAGATCCGCGCCAACCGCGAGGGCCGCATCCGCCGCATGCCTTACGACGCCGCGATCAGGTCGGGCGCGATGGCGCTGTTCGGCGAGAAGTACGGCGACGAAGTCCGGGTGCTCAACTTCGGCGAGTTCTCGACCGAGCTGTGCGGCGGCACGCACGTCGGCCGCACCGGCGACATTGGCCTGTTCAAGATCACCGGCGAGGGCGGCATCGCCTCCGGCATCCGGCGCATCGAGGCCGTCACGGGCGAAGGCGCGCTGGACGCCGTGCGCAGCGCCGAGTCGATGCTGAAGCGCGTCGCCGGCAGCCTGCGCGCGACGCCGGTCGAGCTCGAAGGCAAGGTCGCCCAGCTCCTCGAGCAGCAGAAGAAGCTCGAGCGCGAGATCTCCGCCCTGCGCGCGAAGCTTGCCTCCGGCGGCAGCGCGGACCTCGCCGCCCAGGCGGTCAAGGTCAACGGCGTCAGCGTCCTCGCGGCGCGGATCGAGGGCGCGGACGCCGAGACGCTGCGCAACGCGGCCGACCAGTACAAGAGCCGGCTCGGCGAGGCGGTCGTGGTGCTCGGCGCGCAGGTCGCCGACGACAAGGTCTCGCTCGTGTCCTCCGTTTCGGCGGCAACTTCGAAGAAGGTGAGCGCCGGCGCCCTGATCGGCGAGGTGGCGAAGCTGGTCGGGGGCCGGGGCGGCGGGCGGCCGGATTTCGCGCAGGCGGGCGGAAACGACCCTTCGAAGCTCGAGGCGGCTTTGCAGGCGGTGCCGGGGCTGGTCGCCGAGAAGCTCGGAGGAACCTGAGCCCGGCCCGGGAGTCGGAGGAGGCATGGGGGTCTTCACGCTGCCCTTGCTGGTCCTGCTCATTCAGGCCGAGCAGACCTCCCCGCCTGTCCCGCTCGGCAGCGTCGAGGTCGTCAACGACGAGCCGCGCTACGTCGCCCCGACCCGCCTCGACAAGATCGGCCGAATCTGGGCGCCGGTGACGGTCAACGGGCAGGGCCCGTACCGCCTCGCGCTCGCGACCGGCGCCAGCCATTCCGCCTTGACCCCGCGACTGGCGGAGGCGCTGGGCCTCAAGGAAGACCCGGCCTCCCAGGTCATGCTGCGCGGCGCCACCGGCTCCGTGCCCGTGCCCCTGGTGCCGGTCGACTCGCTGGAAATCGGCGACCTGCTGATCGAGCCGCGGCGCCTCGCCGTGATCCCGGACGCGCTCGGCGGCGCGGACGGCGTGCTCGGCATGGACGAACTGGCGAACATGCGCATCCACATCGAGTTCAAGCATGACCGCATCACGATCATGCGCTCGAAGAACCAGCGCGCGCCCGGCCAGTTCGAGACCATCCCGGTCAGGTTCCTGCACGGCCGGTTGCTGGTCGTGGATGCCTTCCTCGGCGGCGTGCCGGTGAAGGCCGTGATCGACACCGGCGGGCAGACGACGCTCGGCAATGCGGCGTTGCGCAAGGCGCTCGCGGAGCGCCGCAAGCAGGGCATCCAGGAGGGCAAGCTGGACCAGGTCATCGGCGCGACGCTCGACATGCAGGTCGGCACGCGCCTCGAGACCCCGACGCTGCGCCTCGGCACGATCCTGGTGCGCAACCCGCCGATGACCTTCGCGGACTTCGAGATCTTCAAGTACTGGCACATGACCGAGGAGCCGACCATGCTGGTCGGCATGGACGTGCTCGGGCTGCTCGATGCGATGATCATCGACTACCGGCGCAAGGAACTGCAGGTCCGGCTGCCGCGCGGCTGAGGAGATACCCCTGGGCATCCACGCTTGGCCATTGCTGCTGCTGCTCACGCAGGCCGCCCCGGCGCCCGCCGTCCTCGACGAGCTCGCGGTCACGGCGGACGAGCCGCGCTACGTTGCGCCGACCCGCCGCGACCGGATCGGCCGCATCTGGGCGCCGGTGCTCGTCAACGGCCAGGGGCCGTTCCGTCTCGTGCTCGACACCGGCGCGAGCCACTCGGCGCTCACGCCGCGGCTGGCCGAGGCGATCGGCGTCAACCTCGACAGCGCCAACACGGTGATGCTGCGCGGCGCGACCGGCTCGGTGAACGTGCCGATGGTGCCGGTGCGCTCGCTCGAGTACGGCGACCTGCTGCTCGAGCCGCGCCGCCTGCCGGTCATCCCGGACGCGCTCGGCGGCGCGGAGGGCGTGCTCGGCATGGACGGACTCGCAAACAAGCGCATCCACATCGACTTCCGCCGCGACCACATCACGATCATGCGCTCGAAGAACCAGCGTGCCGCCGGCGACTACGCGACGATCCCGGTGAAGTTCCTGCGCGGCCGCCTGCTGGTCGCGGACGCATTCATCGGCGGCGTCCCGGTGAAAGCCGTGATCGACACCGGCGGCCAGGCGACGCTGGGCAACGAGGCCTTGCGCGCGGCGCTCGCCGAGCGCCGCCGGCGCCAGGAGCAGCAGGCCGTGCCCGACCAGGTGACCGGCGCGACCCTCGACGTGCAGCAGGGCAACCGGGTCGAGACGCCGGCGCTCGCACTGGGGGAAATAATGGTCCGCAACCCCGCGATGACCTTCGCGGACTTCGCGATCTTCGACCATTGGAAGATGACCGAGGAGCCGGCCATGCTGATCGGCATGGACGTGCTCGGGCTCCTCGACACGCTGATCATCGACTACCGGCGCAAGGAGCTTCAGGTGAAGCTGCGCCGGAGCTGATTCAGGCCGCTTTCCGCGCCCCCACGAGCATCGCGCGCGCTTCCGCCTTGCGCCGGCGGTTGGTGACCATCCGCTCGTGCAGCTCGCAGATCGTGTCGCTGCCCTTCGTGCAGAAGGCGCCCGGCACGATCGCGTGCACCATGCAGACGAGCCCGCCCCAGATCATGCGCAGCCCGAAACCCATGGCCGCAACGAAGTGCTGGCCGTAGGTCTCGTCGACGGTCGCCGGGTGATCCGTGAACAACCGGTTCCAGGTACTCATGCTTGGCAGTCTATAGCCGTCTGGATCGAATAATCTCCCATTTTTGCGAATTAGACCTAATAGAATGGGAAATAATGCTAATCTGATGCCATGAACAAGCTCGATCGCATCGATCGGCAGATCCTGGCCCTGCTGCAAGCCGACGCCGCGCTGCCCATCCAGAAGATCGCGGAACAGGTGGGCCTGTCGGTGAACCCCTGCTGGCGTCGCATCCGCCAGATGGAATCGGCCGGCGTGATCCAGGGCCGCGTCGCCGTGGTCAACCCGGAGAAGGTCGGCCTTGGGCTGACCGTCTACGTGCGCGTGAAGACTCGCGAGCACAGCGCCGACTGGGCGCGCCGGCTCAACGAGGTGATCGCCGCCATCCCGGAGATTCTCGAATGCCACCGCATCGGCGGCGACGTCGACTACCTCCTCAAGGTCGTGGTCGCGGACATGGCGGACTACGACCGGACCTACAAGGAGCTGATCGCCCGCCTGCCGAGCCTCGCCGATGTCTCGGCGCTGTTTTCGATGGAGCGGCTGAAGTCCGCGACCGCCCTGCCGATTCCCGCCGAAAGCTGAAACAATCGCCGCAGCATGGCGCTCATCGTCCAGAAGTACGGCGGCACGTCGGTCGGCTCGGTCGCGCGCATCCGCGCGGTCGCGGAGCAGGTGCAGGCGCTTGCGCGCGCGGACAACCGGGTCGCGGTCGTCGTCTCCGCGATGGGCGACTCGACCGACCGCCTCATCGAGCTCGCGCGCGAGCTGTGCCCCGATCCGGATGCCCGCGAGATGGACGCGCTGCTCGCGACGGGGGAGATGGTCTCCACCGCGCTGCTCGCGATGGCGCTGCGCCGCTGCGGCTGTGCCGCGCGCTCCTACAACGCGCTGCAGCTGCCGATCGACACGAAGGGACCGGCCGGCCGCGCGCGCATCGAGCGGGTCGGCTGCGAGCGGCTGAATGACGACCTCGCCGCCGGCGTTGTGCCGGTGGTCGCCGGTTTCCAGGGCCGCGGCGAGAACGGCGACCTCACGACCATCGGCCGCGGCGGCTCGGACACGACCGCCGTGGCGCTCGCTGTCGCGCTCGGCGCGGACGAATGCCAGATCCTGACCGACGTCGACGGCGTGTACACGACCGACCCGCGCATGGTGCCCGAGGCGCGCCGCCTGCCCGTGGTGAGCTTCGAGGAGATGCTCGAGCTCGCCGGCCAGGGCTCGCGGGTGCTGCACCTGCGCTCGGTGGAATTCGCCGCCCGCCACGGCATGAAACTGCGCGTGCTGTCGAGCTTCGAGCCCGGGCCGGGTACGCTGATCTGCGAGGAGAACCCGAACGTGGAAGCCCCCGTCGTTTCCGGCATCGCCTTCAACCGCGACGAAGCCGCGATCGCCGTCAGCCAGGTGCCGGACGAGGCGGGCGTCGCGCATGCGCTGCTCGCGCCGATTGCCGCGGCCTCGATCGAAGTGGACATGATCGTGATCGCCGCGCCGCAGGGCGGGCGCGTCGACCTCACGTTCACCGTGCACCGTGACGACTACGCCCGGGCGCTCGAACTCGCGCGCGCCGCCGCCGGGCGCTACGCCGGCGCCACGGTTGCGGGCGACGATCGCGTCGCGAAGCTCGCGGTCGTGGGTTCCGGGATGCGCTCGCACGCCGGCGTCGCGGCGACGATGTTCGAAACGCTCGCCGGGCAGGGCATCAACGTGCGCCTGGTGTCGACTTCGGAGATCAAGATCAGCGTGCTGGTCGCCGAGCGAGACCTCGAACGTGCCGTACGTGCGCTGCACGCGGCGTACGGGCTCGACCGGACTGTCACGCCGTAATTTGACATAATAAGATGTCGGACTGCCCTGTGCTATCATTTTTGCGCGTTCACTAAGAAACGCCGGGGATGGGGGGCAATCCAGCATGCTGATCCTGACGCGCCGCGTCGGCGAAGCTTTGATGATCGGCGACAACGTCACGGTGACGGTGCTCGGCATCAAGGGAAACCAGGTCCGCATCGGCGTGCTCGCGCCGAAGGAAGTCGGCGTCCACCGCGAAGAGATCTACGAGCGGATCCGCCACGAGCAGCACGAACCGGCCGAAAACGGCAAGGACACCGCGGCCGCGAACGCGTCGGCCACTGTCACGGTCTGACGGCAGGAAGCTTTTGTTTTGCCGGCCTTCCGGCCGGTGCGTATCATTTGCGCCCTTCGGAGAGATGGCCGAGTGGTCGAAGGCGCACCCCTGCTAAGGGTGTATGGGTCAAAAGCCCATCGAGGGTTCGAATCCCTCTCTCTCCGCCAATTATCATTTTCATGACAGCTCATGCTGTCTCGGAATACCGGAAATTCCCTTGAATCTCCGGGTGTTCCGAGCACATGGCGTTTCGTATCGTTTCGGGGTAGTTCACCGGTTTGTTGGTACATTTGTTGGTACCAGCACCGGTGAGCATGGAGATACCATCAAATGCTCACCGATTCGCGGATACGCGCAGCCAAACCCGGGTCGCGCCCGCGGAGCCTCTCGGCCGGAAACGGGTTGCTCCTGAAGTTACTTCCGAACGGTGGTCGCTACTGGCGGTTCAACTACCGTTTCAACGGCAGGCAAAAGACCCTCGCTCTCGGTGTCTATCCGGACGTTTCGCTGGCCAAGGCACGTGAGCGTCTTTACGACGCGCGCGAACTGATTGCAGATGGCGTTGACCCTGCGGCCAGGAAGCGGGCTGTTGGCAAAACTTTCGAAATTGTGGCGCGCGAATGGCATGCGCGCTGGTCAGCGCACAGACATGCGCGGTATGCGCACTATGTCCTTAGGCGCCTAGAGGAGGATGTTTTTCCTTCGATCGGCGCTCGGGTCCCAACCGAGATTCCGACCTCAGCCTTTCGAGACGTCGTGAAAAAGATCGAAGCGCGGGGCGCACTTGAGATCGCAAGGCGAGTGCTACAGAACTGCGGGCAGATCATGCGATATGCCGTGGCTCACGACTATGCTGCCCGCAACCCCGTTGTCGACGTGAGACCAGCAGACATCCTGAGGCCCCGCAAGCGCCGGCACTATCCACGCGTCGGCGCTAAAGAATTGCCGAGGCTCCTGATCGACATCGATAACTATGTCGGCGGAGAGCACACCCGCCTGGCGCTCAAGCTCATGTCCCTGACATTTGTTCGGACCTCGGAACTGATCGGTGCGCGTTGGCCGGAGTTAGACCTCGGCGCCTCACGCTGGGATATCCCGGCCGAGCGCATGAAGATGAAGACACCGCACATCGTGCCGCTGAGCACGCAGGCGAAGGCAGTCCTCGAGCAACTGAGGGGGATTTCGTACGCCCGGGATTTCGTCTTTCCGGGCGACGTGAACCCCGAAAAGCCCATGAGCGGCAATACGCTTCTGTTTGCCCTCTACCGGATGGGGTATCGCGGGCGCATGACGGGCCACGGCTTTCGCGGCGTGGCCTCAACAATCCTTCACGAGCTGGCGTGGCCGCATGAACATATCGAATTGCAGCTCGCCCACCAGGAGCGTGATGCGATCAGCGCGGCGTACAACCATGCGCTCTACTTGGAGCCGCGCGCGAGGATGATGCAAGCGTGGGCGGACTACCTGGACGACGCGTGTCGGCAGGCCAAGGAGAGGGCATGCGATCAGGATGCGCAATCGGTAGAACCAGGGCAACGGATCGCTGCGTAGCCGCCGCCCTGAAGATGCCATGACTACTCACGTCGTAGCGTACTTGCGGGGCCGGCCCCGTGAGCGACGCGCAGCCGACTCCAGCGACTGCGGTACGCGATAATGCTCCGGATCGGCGATCCAGGCTTGCAGCGCAGTTCGGGGCCATGCACAGACGCGTCCGCCCAAGTGAACCGGCGGAGGAAAGCGACCGGCCGAAATGCGCCGATAGAGCGTTGCACGCGTCAAGGCTGTCATCCGGATTACATCCCGAATTCGGTAAAACGCCGGAACTACGCTGGCCCCGTGGTGTTTTTCATCGGAGAGGCCGCCGCTCGGATTCATCGGCGACCATCCGGAGTAGCCTTGCCGCGGGTGCCGCGCTTGCGGCGGCGTCTGCGCGCAGGCGACCGCTTGATCCTGCCTTTATCGCGTCTAAACCCAAGCTGCTCTGCCAGCCGTCCGATCCTGTCGAATCGGCGACCGGCAACGGCGTGGCCGTGGCGCTTGAGTGTCTTCGAAAACCGACGGATCAGGCATAACCCAACGATCACGCAGCGTAGGCGTCTGGTCAGTCGAACCACGTCATGGGTGCACAGGAATTCATGCAGGGGAGGCAGTCGCTCATGAATCCACCGCGATACGGAGGTCGGCATCCTGGAAGACTTGGAGTTCGAATTGTGATCGGGATCGGTTGTTTTGTGTTGCACGACAGGTGTCTCGTCGAAAGTTGCCATGACGAGAATCGTCTCCGATCACCCAGCAAAATGCAGTGGTGATAATCCCGGATAATTTTAGGTGTACTTGTGGTGAGAGAGTGATCTGTAGATGAATACAGAAAGGTTTCGAGGTAACTTCGGTAGAAAGCCTCGCGACGCCATCGACGCTCGCTGGATCACGGAGTACTGACGAAATGCAACCTGGCGCAATGACGACTGCACGACCAATCAGCGCAGTTCAAGCGATTAAGACGCGATCCATGTTTTTTACAGTCGCGCGAATCGTCTGGCACCTTGTACGATTGCCGCTTCTCGCGCTGCTGACCCTGTTCGAACCGGTGGTTCGCGCCGTCCTCAGTTTTGCGATGGTGCTGGGAGTCCTAGCGGCCACAGTCTTCGAGCTTTCGGCCGCGGGTCCGCGATTTGAGTTCCTGCAGATGCTTGCCGGGTCGCTCGGCCTAGGGGCTGCACTGTTCGCGTACCACGGACTGCAGGCGTTGCTGTCACGTTAGGACGCGCAAGCCGGGACCTCTCTAAGGGTTCCCTTGGTTTGGCGCAGATTGCGCCGACAAACGTGACAGACAGCCCGTGTATCGCCGAACTTGTCGATCAGCATGGAACTCGCACACGATGAGCAAGGCAAGCAATCGACGTGATTGCCCTGCGCGGTGCCGTCCATAAGCAACACCGCTTGCTCGAATTCAAGGTCCGACGTGGGTTCCCACTCGCGGAAGATCTCGAAAGCCTCGCAGAGTCTTTCGCCATTCTCGATGGATCTCGTCGGCCGGGACGCGCCGACGACGCGGCAAAGGGAGACGAAGAGCGCCGCCTGGCTGCTGCTTCGGTTCGATCGGAAGAATACAGAGAAGGAACTTGGCGAGGGGCCACGCAGCCGCCCACTGGAGTTGAACTTCGACCGGCGGCGCACGGTGACCAACTGGTCGGGAGTGAGGCCGGTCCACTGGCAAGTCGTATGCGCCCGGGCACCGTGGCCCAAGAATCGCAGACCCAGTTGAATGCGCCGAATATACCGGCCGATGTGATCGTCGATCGCTTCCTTATTCATTCATTCCCCCGCCATGAATTTACTGCGTTCGTGTTGATTGCCGGATATTGCAGTGAAAAGCCCCGATTCCCACGGGCACATTCTTGCGAAGACGCAATAAGAATGACGCTCCCTTTGACTGAACGCCGAGGATTGGGTGAGCGAATCGGAGGACACGTCACACGAGGCAATGTCGGCCACCGCGCCACGCTGGAGAAGACGCCAGTCGCTCGACCTCGTGCACCAACTCAACGAGCATTGCCTCGAGCTACTCGCTGGCGTGGCCGCTGCGGATGCCGGCAGCGAATTCCCGCTCGTATCCGCCAATCGCGATCTCTGGGCCCAATTAAGGCCCGAGGCGCGAAAGCGGGCAGCACTCCTGCCGTTTGTAATCGTGGACCTGTACTTCGCGGATGAGGCGTGGTGGCAGCGAGCGATTGCTGCGCCGGCGTCCACCTTGCATGAGCCGGATTCCACAAATTGGCTCCCGTCCGAGCTGAGCGAGCGTCTGGTGCAGGAGACCCTCATGTTTGCCTGGCAGATGGCACGGTCAGATCGAACCGCAGCGCAGGTCTCATTCGCCATGCGGTCGACCGTTGCAGCGATGATCGGCCAGCTGACGCCGGGCCAGGTGCGGGCAATCGCATCGCGGGTAAGCCGCGACATTCACGTGCGTTGGGAACAAAACGGCCGCTTCTGGCGAGAACTCTTGTTCGCCGCCGAATCCGGCAACGATGAGGCCATCGCAGAGCTTCACCTGCATGCAAAACTCCAACTGCTAGGACCTCTGGTACACCCCCACCAGTAAGAAGGTTGCTGCTCAATAGCTGGCGCAATAGGGGGATTACTGAAGGCGGCCTTCGCACGCAACCGCTCGGACAGCCAGTGAGAGCGACTCAAGACTGGCACTCTCGAAGCCGTCGCTGCAGCGCCTGGCCTCGCGCACTGTCCGCGCCCTGAATCTGCAGGCCGAGTTGGCGCAGCATCGCGATCGACCGCTCGTTGGGCTGGACAGCGCACCCCTCGAACTGCAGCCAGAAGCGCGTGCGCGAGCCAAAGCGCGCACTGAGCGCGAGACACACGCGTCGTGCGACGCGGTCGACCGATGCGACCGGCATCGCCGCGATGGCGGCGACGGTTGCCGGGGACGCCCCGAACACCAGGTGGGCGCACGATGCGCGCGTCTGCGCGAGGTGCCAGGCAACCATGATCACCGCGCGTGTGAACGCGACGATGCGCTCGTCTGCGGCTGGTAGCGTCAACCTATCCTGCATGCCACCGGCCGCAATGATTTCCGCCGCCCAGAATGCGCCGTCAGCAAAGCGCAGGTCGAAGAGCGCGAATGGAAGCCGCTCGCAAAGCTTGGATGCCGCTTCGAGTCCGATCAGTGAATCGACCGCGCGCGGCGGCAGGCCTGGTATCTGCTTGAGACGGCCCTCGTCGGCGAGCTCGGCCGCGAGGTCAAGGAACGCAAGATTCACCGATAGGAGCGCGGGCCGCCTCGCGCCGTCGAGCAGGCCGCGCTCGCAACAGTCGGCGTCGTCCGCCGCAGTGCGGGCGCGAGGGACTGCTGGCGATTCACCGCATTCTTCCCGTAGTCGCGCCATTTCGGGTTTCGCCGGCCCTAATGCTCATGTATAATTGACTGGTAGGAAAATACCAGTAGCATCTTAGCGCGTCAAGGCGATCCTCCATGCGTATCACTGAACATCGATACACGCGCGACCGGTTGCGGCTCGACCTCGCCCTGCGGCTGATCTGTCACGAGGCGCGCACAAGTACCATCCGTAGCTGGACCGGCCTGACCGACGATCGCATCCGCAAGCTCTATCACTCGTATGTCGCGGATGCCGGCCGACGGGACGTACGGCGGCACCGCGGCATGAGTCCGCGTCAGGCGGCGTTTTTCATGCGCAATGCCGCCATCCGGCGAGAAGCCGCCGGGCTCGCCACGCTCTTCAGTATCCTCGGCCTTTTGAGGCGCGAGAAGTTTCCGGCGCCGGGCACGGTCGACCATCTGCGCTGGGGCGAGCGCTTCTGCGAGGCCTACGAAACCTTCGTGAGCCTCTATGCAACGCCGCAAATTTCCTTTGAGCACGCTTGCCACCTGCTGCGCTCGCTCGAGAAGCAGAACGAAATCTGCCTCGACGACTGCGAAGGCTGCGGCAGCCTGCTCGTCGTCAAGTGCAGCGCGGAACGACCGAAGGCTTGCGAATTCTGCGCTGCGAGCCGGCCGCCGACGGCCAGGAACGGAAAGGAACGCGCCTCAACGCTCTACGTCCCATCTCGGACGACACTTAGGTATCGTGTCCACGGCCCCTCCGTCGAACTCGCCTGAAACGTTGGAATGTGCGGCAGCCGAAAAGCAGTTGAAGCAGCGGCAGCTTACCTATCAACGGCTCCGGTACCGGCTCATGGCAGTCTATTCGGTTAGACTTTCATCCCTGACACGACCAGGCAGCTCAGTTGATAGAGCGGCGGACTGAAAATCCGCGTGTCGCTGGTTCGATTCCGGCCCTGGCCACCATCCCTCGCTTGTGCATTTACGGATTATCTCGGCCCATCGTGCTTATCTAGAGGCGTTGGGATGGAGCGACTTGACGTCCTTCAGGGCGGGCGATAATCAATGCCGGAGCTATGAAAACCCAAAGGGTCCTTGTCATTCTGTTCAGCGGGCTTAACGCTGGATTGCCAGTACGTGGTGATTGCGAAACCACGGTCAAGGATGAACTGATCCTTCCCTTGTCAGAAGAGCTGGTGCGACAAACACAGCCTTGGTGTCCAAGCAACTGTGTAGATGCGATTCCATTTGTGGCGACTTATCAACGCGGCAACGAGAAGTTGGTATTCGTCGGCGTGCGACATGCGTTCGACCCTAACGATCCAACCATGCGCGCAGTCGCGGAGGGCTTTTCCAGGACCGCTCCCGCAGTGGTCGTCCTGGAGGCCTTCCCAACCAGCATGGGGGAGAATCCACCGCCACTAGTCGAAGTGGCGCAACGTTATGGAGCCGCGGATGCAGAGGGATACGCGCGCGGGGAGGCTATGTACGCGGCCTCCCTGGCCTTAGCGCGGGGTATTCCGTTTCTGGGCGGGGAGCCAACCCAAGAAGAGCAGTTGGACGGACTCCGAGCCGAGGGGTTCACAGACTCGGATCTCGCGTTTGACGCTGTTCTTGGATGGTATTCGCAGTCTCTAGGGTCCAAAGAGGTGCCGGATACTTCCCTCGCGAGTCTCACTCAGATCTACCCCGAACTGGTTGATGTTGTACGAGACCAGACTGGCCTTGAGGCGCCATCGCTCGAAGAGTTTCAGCGTCGATATAGAGATTTGTACGGTGTAGACATTGTGGGCGATCATCAACTTGGACCGCGGATCAACATTGGGGACACGCCCCAGCGCGCACGGTTGCGCGTCGCGAGAACGATGATTCGAGACCGCCATATCCTGAGTGTTATCGAAACCCAGTTAAGCCAGCGGCACGCCGTGCTGGTGGTCTATGGTGGCGCCCATTGGAGCACTTTGTCAGAAGCGCTGGAGGCGCGGCTCGGTAAGCCGGCGATTCTGCCGTTTCTGCAATGAAGTTCGCCTGCGGATTCCACGAGTGGCACTGGGGCCCGTACGGCGAGATTGATAATTCGCGTGTCGCTGGTTCAATTCCGGCTCTGGCAAACATCCAATTCAGTCGGTTACGCGAGTGCCTCGCCGTCGATAATCGGCGTTATGGTCCCTTGTGACCGCTTAGTGGCCATCGTGACTGAAATGCCTTCTGGGCTGGGTCGCGTCAATCGCGGTGACTCATTGCGAGGCGGTACGATTTCCTAAGTGAAGCGGCCGCAATCAACGGCCTCGAAGTTGGAGAGGTGCGACGTCCCCCCGCTTTCAGTAGCGGATTGATTTGGAGTCTTCCGGCATTGTAGATGGCCGTATGGCCAGTTGCTTCGCGTACTGAGCGGGCGTCAGCCCGGCCAGTGATTGCTTCGGTCTCTCCTCGTTGTATTCCCGTCTCCAGGCTTCGATCACCATGCGCGCGTGAGCGAGCGAGACGAACCAGTGCTCGTTCAGGCACTCATCCCGCAGTCGACCGTTGAACGATTCGACGTAGGCGTTCTGGTTCGGCTTGCCGGGCTCGATCAGCCGCAGCGTGACCCCGCGACGATGCGCCCAGTTCAACATGGCGCGGCCGATGAACTCTGGGCCGTTGTCGGTGCGGATGACCGAGGGCGTACCCCGCTGGGCACAGATACCGTCGAGGATCCGAACCAGGTGATCGCCACCGATCGTGTGCTCGGGCACGATCGCGATCGCCTCGTGGGTCGCGTCGTCCACCACGACCAGGCACTTGAGCGTACGACCGGAGGCGATCCGGTCGAACACGAAGTCCATGGACCAGACCTCGTTGGCGGCGCCTGGCCGGATCAGCGGCTGGCGTTCCGACACCGGGATCTTCTTGCGCCGGCGACGCCGGATATGCAGCTGCTCGAGCCGGTACAGCCGTTCGACCCGCTTGTAGTTCACAACCTCTCCGGACTGCCTCAGCTTGAGATGGATCATCCCGACTCCGTAACGACGGTACCGCTGCGCCAGGGCGACGATGCGCGCCCGTAACGCCACGTTCCGATCCGGCCGCGGCTGGTACCGCAGTGCACTTGCGCTCATCCCCGCGATCGCCAGGCCCCGCCGTTCGGTCAGCCCTCGCGTTCCCATCCACCGCACCAGCTCGCGCCGCGCCGGAGCGGTTACCATTTTTTTCTAAGGGCCTCCTTCATGACCTCGTTCTCCAGCACCTCCTCCGCCAGCAGCTTCTTGAGCTTGGCGTTCTCGGCCTCGAGCGCCTTCAGGCGCTTCGCATCCGAAACATCCATGCCGCCGAACTTGCTGCGCCACAGGTAGTAGCTGGCGTCCGAGAAGCCATGCTTGCGGCACAGCTCCTTCACCGGCACGCCCCGATCCGCCTCCCGCAGGAAGCCGATGATCTGCTCTTCGCTAAATCGCTTCTTCACGTCTAACCTCCGGCCGGGGTTAGACTCTAAACCTACCCGCTACTCAAAAGCGGGGGGACGTCGGAATCTCGCCAAGGACGGTAAGCGTAGACCGCGAATCCTGTTCCTGGCTGACCGCAACATTCTTGCCGATCAAGCCTTCCTCGCTTTTTCAAGCTTCGAAGACGGAGTGTGCGTTCGAATAGACCCGGCACAGATCGCAGCCAAAGGCACCGTTCCGACGAACGCAAACATCTTCTTCACGATCTTCCAGACCTTTCTGAGTGCTGGGTCCGGTCAGGTCAACTACTTCGGCTATCCGCCAGACTTTTTCGATCTAGTGTTCATTGACGAGTGCCATCGCGGCGGCGCAAACGATGAAAGCACATGGCGAGCGATATTGGAGTATTTCAAGCCTGCTGTTCAGATTGGCCTGACTGCCACTCCGAAGCGCGATGTAAACGTAGATACGTACCGCTACTTCGGTGAGCCTGCCTACGTCTATTCGCTCAAAGAGGGAATCAACGACGGATTCCTTACCCCCTTTCGAGTGGTTCAGGTCGGTACGACGCTTGACGAGTACACCTACGCTCCGGATGACACGGTGCTGGCCGGCGATGTCGAAGAGGGAAAGCGCTACGAGGAAGGTGAGTTCAATCGGGTCATCGTCATTCCGGAACGCGAGAGAAAGCGTGTTCAGATCTTCCTGAGTTTGATAAATCCGAACGACAAGACAATCGTGTTTTGTGCGAACCAGCGGCACGCCTTGCTGGTGCGCGACCTGATCAACCAACTCAAGACCAATCCCGACCCGAACTACTGCGTCAGAGTGACAGCTGACGAAGGGGCTATAGGTGACCAGCACCTGCGGAGCTTCCAGGACAACGAGCGTACGATTCCGACGATCCTGACGACGTCGCAGAAACTTTCGACCGGCGTGGACGCCAGGAACGTGCGCAATATTGTCCTGATGCGCCCGGTTCGCTCCATGGTGGAGTTCAAGCAGATCATTGGGCGCGGTACCCGCATCTTTGAAGGCAAGGACTATTTCACGATCTATGACTTCGTGAAGGCACATCACCACTTCAACGATGCGGACTGGGACGGTGAGCCACTTGAGCCAGAGGAACCCAGGGAGCCACGAAAGCCGAGGGATCCGCGTGATCCGCCGGTTGATCCACCAGATCCTCCGGAGCCGCGTGTAGAGCGATTGGTTATCAAGCTAGCTGACGGCAAAGAACGCCGCATTCAGCATATGACGGCGACAAACTTCTTCAGCCCTGATGGAAAGCTCATGTCGGCGGCGCAGTTCATAGCGAGCCTGTACGACACGCTCAAGCTGCCAGAATTCTTGAAGTCCGAAGAGCATCTGCGGGAGATCTGGTCGAACCCGACAACCAGGGTGGCATTGCTCAATCGCCTTGGGGACGCGGGATTCAACCGGGACGATTTGCGGGAGATTCAGAAGCTCATTGACGCCGAGAACAGCGACCTGTTCGATGTTCTGGAGTACGTGGCCTACGCCAAGCCGACTTTGACCCGTGAAGAGCGCGTTGAAGTGTCACGGAAGCGAATCTACGCGCAACTGGATGACCACCAGCGTGAGTTTGTTAATTTTGTACTAGCGCAGTATGTGCATCTGGGCGTCGATGAATTGGCCCAGGAGAGGTTGCCGCAGCTGATATCCATCAAGTATCACTCGCAGATGGAAGGCATTGCGACACTTGGGGGAACTGAAAAGGCGCGAGCGACGTTTGTTGGATTTCAGAAGCATCTCTATGGAGAAGCTGCGGAGCAGGGGGAGTAGCGCTGCGCTCCCACCGGCCGCCAGTGAGCTCTACGCAGCGGTCGCTCTAAACGGATTGCGGCTGCGGCAGGAATTGTAAGGCAAAGTTTCCGACCTATTTCCCACGAATCCCCCCGTACTCCGCTGAGAGCCGGGATGATCTGATACCTCCCTGATCACAGGGAGATTGTCCGATGGCCTTTCCTGAATTTCGTCCTGCCGCGGCACGGATTTCGTCGCTCGCGGCAATGTCTCTCCTTCCGTCGATTGCTTTCGCTCAAGCCTCGCCCTTTGATACCGGCGCGAGTTCGCTGGTGAACTTCGCGCTCACCATCGCGACGCCGATTGCCATCTTGATCGTCATCGGCCTCGCAATCGCGGCGGCGGTCGGCCGGATTGCCTGGGGCTGGGTGATTGGTGCCATCGTCGGCATCGCCGCGATCTTTGGCTCCCCGCAGATCGTGGCCTGGATCCGGTCGATGTTCGGCGTGTAGGGAATGATGCCGTGGAGGTTCGGAATAGTGGTGTCACGGTCGATCCGCTCTTCGTCGCGGTGACCCGGCCCCCCATGCGGTTCGGGGTGACTTACGTCGCGATCCTGATCAACGCTGCAATCGTCATGGAGGTGTTCCTGCTGACCAGGAACCTCCTAGTGCTGCTCCTTGCCCTTCCCATCCACGGCGTGTGCATGCTGCTGTGCGCGCGCGATCCGCGGGTCTTCGATTTGCTGTTGATGTGGGCGAGAACCCGGCTGATGGCGTGGTTCTGTAGCATCCGGTACTGGAAGGGGGCGAGCTACAGCCCACTCGCCCTCGATCTGCCGGATGCCCGTGGCCAGCGCCGGTCGGCCGCGATGGTGCGGATAGGATGAAGCGCCAGGCTGCCCTGCAGCGCGAGCTGCCCGCATCGGCGCGGATTCCGTACCGCTCGCATGTCTCGCCGCATCTCGTGCGGACCGAGGCTGGGGACTACGTGCAGGTCTTCAGGCTCGCCGGCGCGAGCTTCGAGAGCGTAGACGATGACGTCCTCAACAACTGGCACGAGCGGCTGAACGTCCTGTGGCGGAACATCGCGAGCGCGAATACGGCGCTCTGGGTGCACGTCGTTCGCCGCCGCGAAGTGGCAGCCCCTTGTTCGCCAGACGACGCAGGATTCGCGGCAACGCTCGCCGCCAAGTATGGCCAGCGCCTGTCCTCTGAAACCCTGATGGTCAACGACCTCTATCTCTCGGTGGTGTACCGGCCAGTCGCCGGCACGGCGCCGAGTCTCCTGTCACGGCTTGCCGCGAAACATGCGCCCCAGGCGCTCGCGGTCGAGCGGGCGGATGCTCTCGAGGCGAGCGAGAAGCTGGCGCAGACTGTTGTTTCTTCGCTCGCGCGCTACGAACCCGAGCGGCTTCAGGTGTACGCCGGTTTCGCGCAACGACCCTATTCCCAAGTCCTTGAGTTCTTGGGCGTGCTGCTGAATGGCGAGTGGCAGGCCGTGCCGCTGCCGCGGGCCCCGCTGCACGACGTGATGGCGACGACGCGGGTCATTTTCGGCAGCGAGACGGTCGAGTACCGCCTGCCGGCGCACACGCGGTTCGGGGCGATCCTTGGCATCAAGGAGTACGCGACGCCGACGACCGTCGGGATGTTCGATCCGCTCCTGTCCGCACCGTTCGAGTTCGTGCTCACACAGTCATTCGCCTTCCTTTCGAAGGGGACCGGGCAGGGGCTCCTGCAGCGCCAGCACCACCAGATGGCGAACGCCGGCGACTTCGCGGTGAGCCAGGCGGAGGAACTCAAGGATGCGCTCGATGCCCTGACCGCAAACGAGTTCGTGATTGGCGACCATCACTTCACGCTGCAGGTCCTGACGACGGTCGATTCGCGGCGCGGAGAGGGGCCTGACAGCCGGCGGCTCCGCAAGCTCAACGACGACGTGGCGCTCGCGCGTTCGATGCTCTCCGATACCGGAATAACGACCGCGCGCGAGGATCTGGCGCTGGAAGCCGCGTACTGGGCGCAGCTTCCGGGCTGCTTCTCGCTGCGGCCACGCAAGGCGCCGATCACGTCGCGGAACTTCTGTGCGAAGGCGGCCTTCCACAACTTTCCTAGCGGCCGGGCGAGGGGCAATCACTGGGGGGACGCCTTGGCGCTCCTAATCACCAGCGCCCGCTCGCCATACTGGTTCTCGCTGCACGCCAGCGATCCGCGGGATCCCGACGGGGGCAGCCGCAAGGATACCGGGCACACCTTCATCTGTGGACCGACCGGCTGCGGAAAGTCGGTGTTGATCGGGTTCCTCGCCGCCATGCTCTCGCGCCAGGGCGCGACGCAGGTGATTTTCGACAAGGACCGCGGGCTTGAAATCCTCGTGCGGGCGCTGGGTGGCACCTACCTGCCGCTCCGAAATGGCATCCCGACGGGGTTCAATCCCCTAAAACTCGCCCCCACGCCCCAGAACGTCGAATTCCTGAAAGCCTGGCTGCGCGCACTGGTGCGTGGCGTGACGCCACTCGCTGCGCGGGAGGAGGCCGACCTCGACCACGCGCTGGCGGGGACGCTGGCACTGGAGGCGTCGGCGCGGCGCCTGTCGCGCCTGATCGAATTCACGGACGCAACCCGCGCCGAGGGGATCCATGCGCGACTGTCGCGCTGGTGTGAGAGCACCGGTGGCGACGACGCCTGGGTGTTCGACAACCCGGAAGACTCGCTCGTCGGACAGCTATCCGGGGCGGCGCTCTTCGGGGTCGATGTCACGGACTTTCTCGAGAACCAGCAGGTACGTGCCCCGGTCACGCTGTACCTCTTCCACGTAATCAAGAGCCTCCTCGACGGGCGGCGTTTCGTGTGCTGGATGGACGAGTTCTGGCGCCTGCTTGCCGATCCCGCCTTCGAGAGCTTTGCGAAGGATGGCCCCAAGACCTGGCGCAAGCTCAATGCCGTGATGGCGGTCGCGACCCAAAGCGCGAGCGATGTGCTGGAGAGCACCATCAGCCGCACGATCATCGAGCAAACGCCCACCAAGATCCTTTTTCCGAACCCCGGCGCCAGCCCCGCCGAGTACATCGACGGCTTCGGGCTCTCCGGGCGCGAGTTCAAGCTCATCAAGGAGCAGCTCGAGCCCGGCTCGCGTCGGTTCCTGGTCAAGCAGGGCCACCACTCGGTCGTCTGCGAACTCGATCTCAAAGGGTTTGACGCCGAGCTCAAGGTGATCTCGGGCCGGGCGAGCTCGGTGGCCGAGCTGCACCGGATCATGGCCAAAACCGGAGCCGATCCCGCGCACTGGTTGTCGGCGTTCATGGCTTCTGCATCCTGAGTTGCTATCGGTCGTGTCGTCCATCAAGGAGGGCCTGCGATGAATCTCATGCGAAATACATTTGGCGTCGTCTCGATGTTCGTGCTGATGGGCATGGTTACTCCGGTGCGAGCGCAGATGGCGGTGGTCGACGTGGCCGCGATTGCAAAGCTCGTCGAGCAGCTCGAGACCGCACGCAGTCACCTGGAACAGGCGCAGCTGCAATACGAGTCGATGACCGGCCCGCGCGGCATGGAAGCGCTTCTGGCCGGCACGGTGAGGAATTACCTGCCGCCCGACTGGCATGCCCTTGAGCAGACGTTGAACGGAATGGCGGGCGACTATTCGGCGCTGGCCGGCCAGCTCACCGCGCTGATCGACGCCAATGCCGTGCTGACGCCGGAGCAGTTGGCACACCTCTCGGACGCCGAACGGGAACAGCTCGAGGCGGCGCGTCGGTCTGCCGCGCTCCTGCAGGCGACGAGCCGGCAGGCGCTCGAGGCGACCAGCGATCGCTTCGAGGCGCTGCAGGATCTGATCGACGCGATCCCGGGCGCTGAAGACCAGAAGGCGGTGCTGGAGCTGCAAGCCCGCATCGGCGCGGAGCAGGCGATGCTGCAGAACGAGCACACCAAGCTGATGGTGCTGCACCAGGCGGCCCAGGCCGAGGAGGCCGCGCGTCGGCAGCGGGCGGCGGAGCTGGCTATCGCGAACATCGGCTCGCTTCGGAGCCTGCCCGCGATCGGCCTCAACGAGTGACGGCCATGCGCATCCTGGGCGTCAGCGTGCTGGGCCTGCTGGAACTCACCGCCTGCTCGCGCGGCCCCGAGACCGCGCGTCATACGGTGGACGAGTACCGGGCGGATGCGTCGCTTCGCCACGCGCAGGTGAACCGCTGCCGGCGCGATCCAGGGGCGCTGCGCGACACCCCGGACTGTGTGAATGCCGAGGTCGCTGCGTCATTCGAGGACCGCGTGCGGCTGCGTGATGCGCCGCCGGTCGGGCTCGACCGGGAGCCTGCGCCTGCTGACCCGCGGCAAGAGGAGTAATTCGCATGGGGTTCTTCGCCGAGTTCAGTCTCTGGCTGAACAATCTCCTCGCCACCTACATCGCCGCCAACACGGCGGCATTCGCGGATCTGCTCGAACCCGTAATCGTGACGCTCGGCGTCTTTTACGTCATCGTCTGGGGCTACCTGCAGCTGGCCGGCAAGATCGAGGAGACTTTCCTCGAAGGCGTGCGCCGGCTGGTAACGCTGGCGGTGATCCTCGGCCTGTCGCTGCAGCTCTGGCTCTTCAACGAGGTCATCGTCGACACGTTCTTCAGCGCGCCCGCAGTGCTCGTCGCCGGGGTGATCGGTGCGCCGGATGCAGTCGGCATCGTCGATGAGATCCTCTTCGACGGCGATGACGCGGCGTCGCTCCTGCTCGCCAAGGGCGGGTTTTTCAACGACTCGTTCACCTTCTACGTGGCAGGGTTTGCCGTCTACGTGATCGTCGGGCTGACGGCGGTGTACGCGATGTTCCTGCTGGCGCTCAGCAAGATCGCGCTCTCGGTGCTGATCGCGCTCGGGCCGATCTTCCTGGCACTGCTCTTGTTTGAGAGCACGAAGCGGTTTTTCGAGGCCTGGCTCGCGCAGCTCGCCAACTACGCGTTCCTGACCATCCTGACGGTCATGGTGGCAGCGCTCATGCTGCAGGTGGTCTCCACCGCCGCTGAAGCCGCCGTGGCGGCGGGCGGGGAGATCCAGATCGCGCACGCACTCAAGGTGTGCCTCGCCGCGGCGCTCACGTTTCTCGTCATGAAGCAGGTGCCGGCGATGGCACAGGGTCTCGCGAGCGGGGTTGCGCTTTCGAGCTTTGGCGCGGTGTCGAGCCTCGTACGCTATGGCCTCGGCGCGGCGCGTGGCGCCGGGCGGCAGCTCCAGGACTTCTCGCGCGGCGCCTTCATCGATACCGACCGCAGCCGCTGGGATTCCTTAAGCCGCAAGGCTGGCCAGGCCCTCATCGGCATCGGCCTGCCGCGCGCGCGCCGCCCGCGCCTGAATGCCATTGGCTACGAGGCGCGCCAGTGAGTGGGGTGGCTTGGCGGAGGGTGGGTGCGGCGCTGTTGGCGAGTCTTTGCGTCGGCGGCTGCGGCACGCAGGCCCGGTGGGTGAACTGCGAGGGGCGGCTCGAACCCATCAACGCGCCTGCACCAAAGGCGTTGCGTGAACCGGTGCCTGCGGATCCGTCGCCGCTGGAGCAGACCGCGCCGTGAGCCGGGAGGCGGCACTCGAACGCTATTTTGCGGAAGCGGCCGCCTGGGACGCCGACCGCGCGGCGCTCGAGGCGCGCAGTGCCCGCCGTGCGTGGTGGATCGCCGGGGGTGCGTCGGGATTGGCCGCACTCGCGACCCTCGCGCTGGTGTTGCTGATGCCTTTGAAACGCGTGGAGCCGTTCGTGATCCGGGTCGACAGCGCCACGGGCGTCGTCGATGTCGTGCCCGCGCTCGCGGGACGCGCCGAAATGCCGGAACTCGTGACGCGCTACTTCCTCACGCACTACATCACGGTCTGCGAGCGCTTCACATTCGCCACCGCAGAAAGCGACTACGAGGAGTGTGCGGCGTTCCATGCCGCCGCCCGCAACCAGGCGTGGCGGGCACTCTGGGACCGCGCCAATTCGGCATCGCCCCTCAATGTCCACAAGGACGGCTCGTCCGTTCGGGTCCAGGTGAGCGCGGTCAGCTTCTTTAAGCGAGCAACAGGCGTCGAGGACCTGGCGCAGGTGCGCTACACGAAGCTGCGCCGCACCTCGGCGAACGCGAGCGACGAAGTCTCGCACTGGATCGCCACGGTCCAGTTCGTCTACGGCGACCCGTCGAACGACGCGGGCATCCGGCGCTGGAATCCGCTCGGCTTCAAAGTGGTCGAGTTCCGCAGTGAGCGGGAGACGCTGCCACCGGAGAATGCAGCGGGCAGGGCGCCATGAAGGGTCGAGGTCCGTGGTGCGGCACTTGGCTGCTCCTGCTTCTGGCCGGTGGCTCGACGCAGGCCGAGACGCTCCCCGCGCGGGGGCCAATCGACGGCCGCATTCGCCAGGCAACGTACGAGGCGGACCAGGTCTACCGGCTCTATGGGTTCGTTGGCTATGCCATCGAGCTGATCTTCGAGCAGGGCGAGGCTTTCGTCGGCGCCGCGGGCGGGGATCTGGAAGGCGTCACGATAGACGCGCACGCGAACGCAGTCCTGGTCAAGCCACGTGCGGCGGTGGTCGCGACCAACCTCGTCATTTACACCGACCGCCGGGCGTATCGCTTTGACTACTCGGCCGAGGCGCGCCGCCCCAACCGTCCCTCGGACGAAGTGATCTACGCCGTCCGCTTCGCCTATCCGGACGGTGGACCGGAGGCGGCCGATGAGGTCGGTCGGGAGCTGGCGGCCGCGAAGGCGGCCCGCCCGCGGAACAGCGACTACTGGTACTGCGGACACGCCTCGCTCCGGCCGGTGGGCGCATCGGATGACGGGGTGCATACGCGCCTGACTTTCGCCGACGCCGCGGAGCTGCCGGCGCTCTTCGTGCGCAACGAAGACGGCACGGAGTCGCTGCTGAACTTCTCCCTGGACGGGGGCGACGTCATCGTCCATCGTCTGGCGCCGAAGCTGATCCTGCGCCGCGGCTGGCTCACAGGCTGCATCGTCAATCGCGGCTTTGGCGGAAGCGGCACGCGGCTGGAGTCTGGGACCGTGTCGCCCTTTGTCGAGCGCGAGTCGAAGGCGCCGCTGCCGTGAGCCTTCTAGCGCGGCTCCGCAGCCGCCAGAAATCGCCGGAAGGCCTCGATACCGGCGAGGCCGAGAGCGGGCCCGACGGGCTTGCTGAGGAGCGCGTCGCGGGCGAACGGGGCGCATGCGCGGCTCAGCGGCCGCCGCCGCTGCAGTCGCGAGTCACGAATGTTCTCGTCATGGGCGTCCTGGGGGCCGTCGCGCTCGGGCTGCTCGGCTGGTACTACGCGAAGTCGCTGGGGAGCGAGGCGCACGCGCGCACCGCGGCCCAGCGCTCGGCCCAGGACAAGGCCAAAGGTGAAATGGCCCTGCCGCCCCTCGGCCGCGTCGACTCACCCCCGGGAATCGCGGCGCTCCTGGGCCCGCCACCGGTGGAACCGCCGGCCGAGATCCTCGAGGCCTGGAGCCGTCCGCCCAGGATGCCGGGCGTGAACCCGGGTTCGGCCGCCGGTCCGGGAGGGAAGTCATCCGCGGAACTGCGGCTTGAGCGGCGGCTGGCGGGACCTGCGTTCGCGAGCCCGGCCCGCGGCGCGGCAGGATCCGGGACGCCGCCAGGCGCAGCAACGGCCGGTGGCGACCTAGCGGGGTTGTTGCAGCCGACGGTGACCGAGACGGTGAGCGCCCGCGTGCTGCCCACGCAGCAGCTGCTCCTGCCCAAAGGGGCGTTCCTCGACTGCACACTCGAGACCGCGATCGACAGCAGTCTGTCCGGCATGACGACCTGCGTGCTGGCGACGGATGCCTTCGGCGCCGACGGGTCCGTGGTCCTGCTCGAGCGCGGGACCAAGCTTGTCGGCGAGACCCGCGGCCAGGTGCGGGCGGGCTCGGCGCGCATCTTCGTGCTGTGGACCGAGGCGAGGACCCCGAAAGGCGTCGTCGTGCCACTGGCATCCGCGGGCACCGACGAGTTGGGGCGCTCGGGACTGCCGGGCAAGGTCAACCGCCACTTCTTCGAGCGGTTCGGCGCGGCAATCCTCGTCAGCGTGATCGACGGCGCCGTACAGGCGGCCGTCGCGTCACAGCGCGAGGCGGGCGACTCGGTCGTCGTCAACCCCACCACGTCGAGCCAGGTGATGACCGAGGTCCTGAAGTCGACCATCAGCATCCCCCCGACCGTCGTGAAACCCCAGGGCGACCGGATCCAGGTCCTGGTCGCGCGGGATCTGGACTTTCGGAGCGTGTATGAACTCAAGCCCGTCGCCATTGCCCGCTAGTCAGGTGGCCGAATCGTCCGCGCTCGACCTGACACTGCGCGCACTGCGTCCGATCCTGATCGACCAGAACGTCACAGAGCTGTGTATCAACCGACCCGGCGAGGCGTACATCGAGACGCGCGCGGGATGGCACAGTGTGCCGCTGCCGTTTGCGAGCTATGCGTGGTGTTTGGGTCTCGCCAAGCTGGTCGCGAACTCCACGCGCCAGCGGATCGATGCTGAATCGCCGCTCCTGTCCGCCGCGCTGCCGGGCGGTGAGCGCATCCAGTTCGTCCTGCCGCCCGCAACGATGCCGGGGACGGTCGCGCTCACGATCCGCCGGCCCGCGGACGCCGTGTGGACGCTCGATGAACTCGCCGAGCGCGGCGTGTTCCGGTCGACGCGCCGCGCTTCAGCGGCGCCCGATGAAACCGAGGCGACGCTGCTGAAACTCCTCGAGGCACGGGACTACCGCGCGTTCATGCGCCTCGCCGTCACCTCGCGCAAGAACATCCTCGTGTCGGGGCCCACGGGATCCGGCAAGACCACGTTCACCAAGGCGCTGATCCGGGAGATCGCCGGGGAGGAACGGCTTATCACGATCGAGGATGCGCGCGAGCTGGTGCTCGAGGGCCATCCCAATCACGTGCGGCTGTTCTATTCCAAGGACGACCAGGGTCTCGCGCGCGTGACGCCCCGGCAGCTTCTCGAATGCTGCCTTCGCATGAAACCCGACCGAATCCTGCTCGCGGAGCTGCGTGGCGAGGAGGCCTTCGATTACCTGCGTAATGTGAACAGCGGCCATCCGGGCTCGATCACGAGCATCCATGCGGCGAGTGCCGAACTGGCGTTCGAGCAGCTCGTGCTGCTCGTCAAGCAGAGTCGCGCGGGCCAGGAGCTTGCGCGCGAGGAGATCCGGAACCTGCTGGACCTCTTGATCGACGTGGTCGTGCAGTTCGGCGTCGAGCACCGCGAGCGCTGCATCAAGGAGGTGTGGTATGAGCCTGCGCGCAGGCGTCGCACCCTGGCAGCGGCCGGCTAGGCGCTCGCGGTGGGGACGCGCGGGCAAAATCATGCTCGGTTTGCTCGCCGGACTCGTGCTGGCGCTCACTCTCGCCGGGTACGGGTTTCTGTGGTGGGTGCAGGCCGATCCGCGCGAGGCGAGTCCGCTCACCATCGTTCGCTACGCCTATTACTACGGCTACCGCGAGGACTTGCGGCAACGCCTGGCAGTGTCGTCCGCAGCCGCAGTGGTTCTCGTTAGCGCAGTGGCGTTGCTCGCGCTACTGCCGAGGGCGCGTTCGCTGCATGGCAGCGCGCGCTTCGCCTCCCGGCGGGAAATCGCCCGCGCGGGGCTGTTCGCCAGTCAGGGGATCTTCCTCGGTCGCTTCGGTCGGCGCTATCTCATCCTCGGCGGCCAGCAGGGCGCGATCGTCTCGGCGCCGCCGCGCGCCGACAAGGGCACGGCGATCGTCGTGCCGAATGCGCTGCTGTGGGAAGGCTCGCTCATCTGCCAGGACGTGAAGCTCGAGAACTGGCACCTGACGGCGGGTTGGCGAGCGCAGATGGGCCAGGCCTGCCATCTCTTCAACCCGCTCGATCCCGCTGGCAATACTGCGTGCTCGAACCCGCTTTCCTATGTCTCGGCAGATCCCAATCTCCGGATCACCGATGTGCAGCGGATCGGCGCGATCCTGTTTCCTGAGGTGCCGGGCACGGATCCGTTCTGGACCGCGGGCGGCCGCGGGTTGTTTCTCGGGATGGCGCTTTACGTGCTCGAAACGCCCTCGCTGCCCGCGACCCTCGGCGAAGTCCTGCGCCAGGGCATGGCAAGTGACGCGGAAGGGTTCAGCGCGCACTGGAAGCGCATCATCGGCGGCCGGCAGAGTGGCAAGTTCCCGTTGTCGTCCCAGTGCGTGCGGGCGATCTCGGACATCATGGATCTGGCCCCGGTGACGGCCTCGTCGATCCGCAAGACGTTCACGAGCCGCCTCGACCTCTGGGCGAATCCCCTGATCGACGCGGCGACTTCGCGGAACGACTTCGACTTCCGGGACCTGCGCAAGCGACCGATCTCGATCTACATCGGCATCCAGCCGGGCGACCTGCCGTTGCTGCGGCCACTGCTGAACCTGTTCATCGAACTTGCGATCGCGATGCAGACACGGGAGTTGCCGGAACACAACCCGGTTTTGCAGCACCAGTTGCTCTGCCTGCTTGATGAAACCACTGCGCCGGGCCGGATCCCGATCCTCGCGCATGCGATCTCCTATCTGCCGGGCTACAACGTGCGCCTCGTGCTGGTGATCCAGGCCTATTCGCAGCTGCGCGAGGTCTACGGCCCGAATGCCGCGGACACGATGATGAAGAGCCTGGCAGCCCGCGTGCTGTACGCCCCCAAGGACCAGGCCGAGGCCAGCGAGATCTCCCAGGAGCTCGGGTACACCACCGTCCGCGTCAGGAGCCTGTCGCAGCCGCGCGGGTCGATGTTCGCAACCAAGGGCACGAGCCGCGGCAGCGTCAACGTGAGCGAGCAGCGGCGACCGTTGCTCCTGCCACAGGAAGTGAAGGAGCTCGGCCGCGACCGGGAGCTGCTCCTGTACGAAGGATCGCGGCCGATTCTGGCCTGGAAGAACCGCTATTTTGAGGATCCCTTTTTCCGGCGGCGGCTCTTGCCGCCGCCCCAACGTGCCACCCCGACGCACGTCGCGGCACGCCCTGCCCCGGCTGTAGCTGTGCCCGCACCGGCAGCCGAAGCGCCGAGCGTCGCCCAACCAGCGCCCCGCCGGCGCGCGACGACTCCGGAGGACCTCGAGCACATCGACCAGCTGACGCTGGAGGACTTCGACATCGACTTTGACCGGGTGGTGCTGCCTAAAAGAGCCGAAGGCGAGCGCTTCACGAAAGCGGAGCTCGACGCGGCAGTGGACAGCTTCAAGAACGCGCTGCGCGAGCGTTAGGAGACCGGATGGCCCACTCTGACAAGCCTCGAAAGAAGTCCCGCGGAAGCGCCAGGCCGAAGCGCGAGGCGCCCAACGCCTCACCGCCAGCAGGCAAAGAAGGGGCGAATGCGATTCTCTTCCAGGATGACAAACCGAGTGCCAGCGGTGGCTCGCTGCGCGTCGACCGCGCGCCGAAGGCCGAACGGGCAGCTCCTGACAAACAGACGGCGACGGGCGAAGAGGGTCCTGCCACAAGGCAGGTTCCGGATACCGTCCGGGAGCGGTTCATCCAGATTGGCAACCACTTCTTCTTCCCCGACGGTGCCGAGGCCTTCACGGATCATGGCAACCGCGTCACGACCCGTTCGGAGAACGCGATCGTCATTCAGAGCATCGTGGCGATCGCCCAGACGCGCGCGGCCGGCAGGGTGACGGTCACGGGGACCGATTTCTTCAAGAAGGAAGCCTGGTTCGCGGCGCGCCTCGCCGGGCTCGACGTCGCCGGCTACATGCCGACGGCGCTCGAGCAGGAGCGTTTGGTGCGTGCGCTCGCGCGTCGGCGGACCGCCGAGTCTGGCGTCGAGTCGTCAGGCCGCGGTGCCCCTGCCAGCCGGTCCAACGCCAAGACCGGTCGCGCGCCCGCGAAGCCGGCGGAGCAGGGCGAGCTGATCATCGGCCGCCTGGTCGATCATGGCCCGGCGCCCTATCAGCACCAGCGCGCGCAGCCAATGTCGTATTACGTCCGCATTGAAACCGAGCACGGTGACCGGGAGATCTGGGGTGTGGACCTGGAACGGGCGGTGCGGCAGTCCTTGAGCACGCCCGGTGTGGGCAATGAAGTGGGACTGCGCGCCGTCGGCCGCGAGCCTGTTACCGTCATTGCGCCGAGGCTCGACCCGTCAGGGCGCGAAGTAGGACGCGATGAGCTCGGCGTCCACCGCAATACATGGATTCTGGAGACGAAGGAGTTCCTGGACCGGCGCTTCAAGATGGCCGACACGTTCCGCAATGCTTCCATCAGCGCCGCGGAAGCCGTGAAGCAATTTCCCGAGCTGGAAGGCAGCTACCTGCAACTGCAGATGGCGCGCGCCGGCGTCGAACAGCGCATCACGAGCCGCGAGGCGCGCGAACAGTTCGTGGACCATCTGCGCGCGCACCTCGCCAAGACGATTGAGGTGGGGCAACCGCTCGAACCGGTGCATCTAAAGGCGCGTGCTGAAACAGTGTCCGTCAAGGCGCAGGACCGTGAACCCGAATTGCCGCGCTAGAGTCCCGCGTCGGAAGTTTCAGAGCGCGGCCCATGGAACGGGATCTCTTGACCTTCGATCCGAGATCGTTAGGGGCGCGGATTCCATCGACGGGCGACCGACCGTCGCCAAAGACGAAATGAGTTTGTCATTTCTGACGACGCATAGTATCTAGACGCCATGCGATGGCCTTTTCGCCGGCGGCCTGCCGGTGATCCCGCGCCGACGGGTGTTTCCGCGGCCATTGCCACGTTGTGTCGTGAGCCCTCGGACGCTCATCGTGCTGCGCTCTATCGGGCCTTGGGCGAGGGTGAACTCTTCCTGGCGGTTGCGGGTTCGACAGCCGCCCTTCTTCCACACTCGAACAGGATGCGACCCTGCCGGTGCTCACCACCACCTCGCCGGACGGCAAGCCGGCCCTCTTGGCATTCACGTCGTTGGCGCAATTGCAGCGCCTGATCCCAAACGCGCCCGGCCATACTCGGGTCTCCGCGGTGGAGGCACTCGAGATCGTCATGGACCAGGCGCTGGATGGCCTCGTCCTGGATCCAGACGGTCCGTGGGCAGCCGTGCCGCCCGAAGACGTGGCAAGAATTCGGGCCGGGGAATGGCGCGCGCGCTGATCCGGCGTCGAGGTCACGCGCAATCTCGGTGATCTTTCAACTGGATCACCGCGCGAAGCCGCCCGAGCTGCATTCCTGACGCGTGGGCGCATGCCGGCTAAGAAGAAGAGCAGGGCGGGATTGCCTGTGAACTCCAGCCTACCACGCCGTGCTCGCCGTCAAGGACGAGTGCGCGACGCACTCGCCGCCTGCGGCGGTCTGGCGATCCTTGACTGCTTGCGCGCGGCGTGAGCCGGCGGCGCCGGGCAATCCCGCCCCGACGCCAACAAGGATCGCCGTCATGAACGACGCTACTCTGCCTGAGGGCCTGACACCGACGCGCACCCGCAAGCCAGCGCGCCGCACCGCCACCATCGCCCGGGAAACCGGCATCGATCTGCTTCAGCAGACCGACCGTCTGTCCGCTGACGAGGCTCGCGTGCTGGCCGAAGCGCGAGCCATCCTGTTGCGGCTCGCCAAGACGCCGGGCAAACCGCTGGTCTCGCCGAGCGCCACCCGTGAGTATTTGACCACCTTGCTGGCGCTGGAGGAGCGTGAACTCTTCCTGATGCTCGCGCTCGACAGCCGTCACCGGATCGTCGCCAGCGAGATCCTGTTCGCCGGCACTGTCGACGGCGCGAGCGTGCATCCACGGGAAGTGGTTAAGTGCGCGTTGCGGCACAACGCGACGGCGGTGATCTTCTCGCACAACCACCCAAGTGGCGTCGCGGAGCCGAGCCAGGCAGATGAGATCATCACCACACGCCTGCGCGATGCGCTGGCGTTGGTCGACATCCGCGTCCTTGATCACCTCATCGTCGGCGGGGGCAGCAGTTGCTCCTTGGCCGAGCGAGGACTCATCTAGTTCGCGTACGGGGAGGGGAGGCGGCGCGCTTCCTCTCCCCGATTCAGGAATCCAAGCGCCGAGATCCGGACATCAAGGGGCGGGCTCGCCGATCGGCCCAGCCTGGCACGCCGTTCTCGTCGTGCAAGGGTCACGCGGCGGACCGCGCGCCCGGCCTGCGGCCGGCTGGCGCCCTTGACGACTGCGCTGCGGCGTGCGGCCGGGGCCTCGGGCGATCCCGCCCCCGTCACTGGAGACAGTCATGCAATTCGATGCGATCGCAGCGCAGACCACGATAGACGTACTCGAACCCAAGCGCTGGTGCCACCTCGCGTACGAGTGTCCCAAGTGCCGCATGACCTGGCACGACCAGTGGGACACCGTAATTGACGGTGACTGTCCGAACTGCGGCGCCGAGCACATCGAACCGCAGGAGGTCGTCGACCTCTCCCGCTGACCCGGTCCGCGGTGGCATCCATCGAGAGGAGGCTACGGCCTCCTCTCGCTTTTTTTTGGGCTCGCACAAGAAAAGAAGGGCGGGCTTGCCGGGTGACTTTCAGGGTATCACGCCGTGCTCGCCGTCAAGGACGCGTGCGCGGACGCACGCGCCGCCTGCGGCGGTCTTCGATCCTTGACTGCTCCGCGCGGCGTGACCCGGGGAAGTCGGGCAATCCCGCCCCAGGAAGATCCCGGAGGATCCGACCATGAACGCTATCAGTATCCAGGCCTTCAACGCCTCGGCCAACCTCTTCAGCGGCGCGCTGTCGCTCCATGACGTCCGGCTGCGTGCGCCGGCCGTGTTCGCGCCATCCGCACACGAGCGCACCAGCCCGAAGTACACGTTCATTCCCACCGAGCGTGTGCTGTCCGGCCTGATGGGCGCCGGATTCGTGCCGGTCGCCGCACGGCAGGCGCGGACGCGTCGGGGCAGCCCGATGCACGCGCGTCACGTCGTGCGCCTGCGGCGGCGGTTTGAGACCGTGCAGCTGAGGGATGCCGTACCTGAGATCGTGTTCCTGAATAGCCATGACGGCACCAGCGCCTATCAGCTGCGCATGGGCGTGTTCCGCGTCGTGTGCCTGAACGGGCTGATCGTGTCGCAAGGAGCATTCCCGGCGTACTGCGTCTCGCACCGCGGCGACGTGGTCGACGAGGTCATTTCCGGGGCGCTCGAAGTGTCCGAGCGGTTCGGGAGCCTCGCGGCCCAGGTAGAGCGCATGGAGCGCCGGCCGATGCCTAGGGATGAGCAGATACGCTTTGCGGAGCGGGCCCTGGCCGTGCGCTATCCAGAGGCGGCCCAGAGCGGCATACAGCCGTCGCAGCTGCTGACCTGCCGGCGGGTCCAGGACACCGGGGACGACCTCTGGAGCGTCTTCAACTGCGTGCAGGAGAACCTGCTCGTGGGCGGCCTCAGCCGCTGGGCGGCGAGCGGCCGGCTGACGCGGACCCGGCGCATCACCTCCATTCGGGAGGATATCCGGCTCAACGGTCGGCTGTGGGATCTCGCCACCGAGGTCCTCGCGGCCTGAGCGGATCCAAGGGGGGAGGGGCCGCCGCGGGGTGGTCTCTTCCCTTTTCAAGTGTGGATCGCGGCACCTACAAACCCGTGAAAGGCAATCTCCAGAGCGACGGCTGACGGCACGAGAGCAGGGGATCCGAAGCACAATCCAGCGGTGCTGCACTGGGGTTTACGCTGCATTTGGCGTGAAAGGCAGGATAGCCTGCGGCTTAGCGTTGGGACACATTGGGTCCCATGGGTTGTGCGGAAGTAATCAAGGCGCGCGTGTCGGCGGAGCTCAAGGGCCAGGCGAAAGTTGCCGCGGAGCGTGAACTACTTACAGAGGCAGCGTGGCTCAAGCGGCTCGTCATCCGGGAGATCCGGACTGTCCACGGGCTTAAGCCGGAAGAGCGCGCGCTCTGCGGTGTCGGTCGTGTCCGCAACTCGAGTAAGGAAGGGCGTAGGTCCGGCGTCGGTGGCCCGCCGATCCTCGTGCGGTTAAGGCATGACGACCGGCAACTGCTGGACGCCCGCGCAGAGGCCCGCGGCATGCGGCCAGCCACCTACGTTTCGGTCCTGGCGCGCGCGCACCTGCGAGCGCTGGCGCCCTTACCCAAGGAAGAGTACCTGGCGCTCAAGCGCAGCATCGGCGATCTCGCGGCGATCGGTCGGAATATCAATCAGATTGCCCGTGCGGCAAATAGGGGTGGCCGGCTGCCGAGTTCTAGAAGCGATGAGTTCCGGGCCATGCTTAAGGTCTGTAACGCCCTGCGTGAGAACACCAAGGCGTTGCTGAAAGCGAACCTGGCGAGCTGGAAGAGCGGGTATGGCGAAGACGTTTAGGTTGCTCAGGGAGGAGCCGCTCCTCAATATCGTGAGCTATGGCAGCTCGGCACTGCACGAGAACGGCCCACGACTAACGCCTGGACAGGTCGCGCAGATCCGCAGGACCGTTGAGCGCGTCCCGGAAGTCATGGTGAAAGTGCTGCCTCGGGCAAGCAACGACTTGAAGGCGGCCGGGAAGCATCTCGATTACATCAGCCGGCATGGAACGCTCCCGCTCGAGATGGACGGCGGTGATGACCTGGAGGGTCGAAAGGGGATGGCTGTCCTGGACGAGTGGGACCTGGATATCGACGATCTCCGGCGTCAGGCAAGTCTTGCCGCGGTCAACGGACGAATGCCGCCGAAGCTGGTTCACAAACTGATGTTCTCGATGCCGGCGGGGACGCCCCCAGACAAGGTGCTGTCGGCCGTACGCAACTTCGCGCGCGAGCAGTTCTGGGGGCAGCACCGCTATGCGTTCGTCCTGCACACCGACGAGGACCATCCGCACGTTCACCTGGTGTTGAAGGCCGTGAGTGAGCAGGGTATCCGCCTGAACATCCAGAAGGCCACGCTGCGGGTTTGGCGATCGGAATTCGCGCGCAATCTCCGGCTACTCGGCGTTTCCGCCAACGCCACTGAGCGGGTGGTGCGCGGCCAGGTCCACAAGGCCAAGAAGGACGGGATCTATCGGGCGGATCTGCGTGGAGACTCGACTTACGTGCGCGCGCAGGCGGAAGCGGTTGCGAGCGAATTGCTGAAGGGCGATATCCACATTGACCGTGGCAAGCGCACGCTGGTCGAGACGCGCAAGCAGGTTGTGCAGGGATGGGCCAAAGTGGCAGCAGCACTGAAGAGAGATGGAGAACTCATGTTGGCTGACCAAGTGCGGTCGTTCGCTGCGGGATTCTCCGCACCGCGTACCGATCGAGAATTGGTTGCCGGAGAGCTGACTTCGAGGGCCCGCGCTGTCAGGACGTCGCACAGGGAGATGGTTCGATAAGCCGTTAGGGTTGTCGTGTCGCGGACTCGGCTGGCCGGCGCTCTTTAGACAACTACCCGTCCACGCAAGCGGGTCAACTCCAGATGTCGTCCTGGCGCGGCTTGCGGAACTGAAGGTTGTCACGGAGCGGGAAGCGGCAGCGGCCGCGAAGCGGCCGCTCGGCATCGTGCCGCGCGCCGAGCGCAGCTATTACCCGGCCTACCTCGACTGTGTCCGCCGCGAACTCGCGCGCGACTACGACAAATCGGACCTGAATCAGCCCGGCGTCAGTGTCTTCACGAGCCTGGATCCGCGTGCCCAGGGCGCGATCGATCGCGCGGTTCTGCAGGAGCTGCCCAAGCTCGATGCACGCCGCCGCTCGCGGAAGAACCCGCTCGAGACCGCGCTGGTCGTGACCGAGCCGGAGACCGGCGAGGTCGTCGCGATGATCGGCGGCAGACAGGCATTGAACTCGGGCTTCAACCGCGCGCTCGACGCGAAGCGACCCATCGGCTCGCTGGTGAAACCGGTCGTCTACCTCGCGGCGCTCGAGACCGGGCGCTACCATGCGGCGAGCGTCCTGGATGACAGCCCGATCGAGGTTCGACAGCAGGGCGGCAAAGACTGGCGGCCGCAGAACTTCGACCGCGAGGCACAGGGACCGCTGCCACTCGTCCGGGCGCTCGCCGATTCACGCAACCTCGCGACGGTTCATCTCGGGCTCGACGTGGGACTCGCGCCGATCGCCCGCAAGTTTCGCGCGCTCGGGCTTGACCGCGAGCCGGCGCAGTTGCCTGCGCTGCTGCTTGGTTCCGTGGATCTCGCGCCGATTGAGATCGCGCAGATCTACAATGCCTTTGCGAACGGCGGCACGCATCGCGCGCTCCACGCGGTGCTGGCCGTCACCGGCAGGGACGGCCGGCGCCTGCCCGGCCCGCCGCAGGAGGCGCGTGCGGCGGCCGATCCGGTTGCGGTGTACCAGCTCGACCGCATGCTCGCGGACGTGATGACCCGCGGTACGGGCCGGGCTGCCATGGTGCGGTTGCCGGCCGGACTCGTGACCGCGGGAAAGACCGGGACTTCGTCGGAGCTGCGCGACAGCTGGTTTGCGGGATTCTCCGGCGACCACCTGATCGTCGCGTGGATCGGGCACGACGACAACGCGCCGACCGGATTCACGGGGTCCCAGGCTGCATTGCCGCTCTGGTCGAATGCAATGGCCGCCATCGGGCGCCGTTCATGGCAGGCGCCGATGCCGGTGGCTCTCGAGGAGATCACGATCGATTACCTGACAGGCTACGTGCCGGACCCGGCCTGCGAAGAGCAGGAAGAGTCGATTTCGGTCGCTGTGCCACGCAACACGATCCTCGTGCACGCGGACGACTGCCGGCCGTCGGAATTCGACTCGCTGGCGGAGCGGCTGCGCGACTGGTGGAAGCGGGTCACGGATTGAGGTCGCTGGCCGGCATCAAAACTCTTACGCCCCTGCTGTTGCTGCCGCGCCGCGTGCATCCCTGTTGGCGCAACGTGCTCGTCCGAACGAACAAATACCTCAACGGCGTTATCGAGCAGGATCACCGGGCCATCAAGCGGCGTTGTGCTTCGATGGCCGGGTTCAATCATTTGACAGCGCAGCGATCGCCCTGGCCGGTATCGAACTGGCACACCGAATTCGAAAGCTGCAGTGTTCTTTTGTTCGTGGGCGTCAGCGGCGCAGCATGTCGTTCATACTTCTGCGGGTTCCGGCGCTCGCGTAGGGTAAAAGGGATGGCACTAGACAGCCTGGCAGGCCTGGTGACCCCTGATGCACCAGAACCGGATGAGCGCGATCGCGTCGAAAGTCGGCGTGCCTTCTGCCGTTGGCAAGTCCACCCAACTCATCCGGATTACCAGCGTCACTCCGGCGGCCGAGTAAATGGGAGTGATCAGGCACTCACACAGTCGGCAGCCGGTAGTCTCTGAACTGCTCGCGCAATTTGTTCTTCTGCATCTTGCCGGTGGCGCCGAGCGGGATCGCGTCGACGAAGACGACGTCGTCGGGCAGCCACCACTTCGCGATCTTGTCGTCGTAGAAGGCCAGCAGTTCGGCCTTGGTCAGTGCGGCATTCGGCTTCTTCACCACGACGAGGAGAGGGCGTTCGCCCCACTTGGGATGCCGGACGCCGATGCAGGCGGCCGTTGCCACAGCCGGGTGCGCCATCGCGATGTTCTCGAGGTCAATCGAGCCGATCCACTCGCCGCCGGACTTGATCACGTCTTTCGCGCGGTCGGTGATCTGCATGATGCCGTCGGGGTCGATGGTGGCCACGTCGCCGGTCGGAAACCAGCCGTCGACCAGCGGGTCGCCGCCCGCGCCCTTGAAATACTGTTCGACGATCCAGGGACCCTTCACCAGCAGTTCGCCGCTCGCGACACCGTCCCAGGGAAGTTCGGCGCCGTCGGCGCCGACGATCTTCATGTCGACGCCGAAGACGGCCTGGCCCTGTTTCGCCAGGATCGCGAACCGCTCGGCCTCCGCCAGTGCAAGGTGCTTGTTGCGCAGGCTGCTGACCGTGCCGAGCGGGCTCAGTTCGGTCATGCCCCAGGCATGGATGACCTGCACGCCGTGGGTCTGCTCGAACACGCGGATCATCGCCGGTGGGCATGCCGAGCCACCGATGATGGTGCGCCTCATCGAGCTGAAGCGCAGTCCGTTCGCCTCCAAGTACGCGAGCAGCCCCTGCCAGACGGTAGGTACCCCGGCCGACAGCGTCACCCGCTCGCTCTCGAACAGTTCGTACAGGCTCCTGCCGTCGAGGCTCGAGCCCGGGAAGACCAGCCGTGCGCCCGTCATGCAAGCCACGTACGGCAGGCTCCACGCGTTGGCGTGGAACATCGGTACCACCGGCAGGATCGTGTCGCGACCGCTACAGTTCAGCGCATCCGGCAGTGCCGCCGCGTAGGCATGCAGGACGGTGCTGCGGTGGCTGTAGAGCACACCCTTCGGATTGCCGGTCGTCCCGCTCGTGTAGCACAGCGAACTGGCGCGGTTCTCGTCGAAGGTGGGCCACGCGTAACGCTCATCCCCGGCAGCGACCAGGTCCTCGTAACTCAGCAGTCCCGGGATCCTGCTCGAAGCCGGCATGTGGCTGCGGTCGGTCAGCAGCACGAAGTGCTTCACCGTCGTAAGCCGCGCCGCCACCGCCTCGACCAGCGGCAGGAAGGTGAGGTCGAAGCACAGCACGCGGTCGTCTGCGTCGCCCGCGATCCACGTCACGAGGTCGGGGTGCAGCCGCGGATTCAGGGTGTGCAGCACCGCGCCCATGCCGCTCACGGCGTAGTAGAGCTCGAGATGGCGATAGCCGTTCCAGGCGAGGGTCGCGACTCGGTCGCCGTCGCCTACGCCGAGCGCCGCCATCGCCGTGGCTGCCCGGCGCGCGCGTGCGGCGAGTGCGCGGTAGGTCGTCCGGTGGATGTCGCCCTCGATCCGGCGTGACACGACCTCCTGGTCGCCGTGGTGGCGCTCCGCGTGGGCCAGCAGTGACGAGATCAGCAGCGGCTGCTGCTGCATGGCTCCGGGGAGCGCGGTTGTCGTGGCCTCGGACACGAGGCCTATCCTACGACCATGAGGGTCGGGCTGCCTCAGCTCGCCGGCCCCACCACCGGCCCCTGGTACTTCTCGGACTTCGGCAGCACCTGCCCCGCGAGAGTTTCGTGCCGCTGCTGCACCAGAATCCCGGGTGGTTCACGAGCGGTCCTGCTTATGCGAAGGTGTCGTCGCTCTGCACGGGAACGTCGATTTGCCCGAACGCCCGCACTGTTTCGCTGACGAGCCGGCGCACATCATCCTCGATGGCGACGTCGGTGCGGATGAAGCGGCAGCCGATGGCTTGGGCATCGGCGTCGGCGTTGCGGCGGCCGGCGATCATGACCCTCGCACCAGCACGAAAGAAGCGCTCGGCCATCGACCTGCCGCTGCGCTGGTTCCGCCGGAGATGACGGCGACTTTGACTTGCGGTGAGAACATTGAATGCCCCTCGAACAGGTCCGAAAATGAAACGGCCCCGGAGTACGGGGCCGTCTTCAGCTTGCTGACTCGCCGGGTCGCTGGCCCTCATTCACTGCCGAACTTGTAGCGGGCGGATACGCCAATTTGCCGCGGGGGCGACCAAGTCCTGATGCCGGACCCAAAGGACGCGGTTAGATCATATGCGGACTGCTGGCGTTCCTCGTCGGTGAAGTTCGTCGCGAAGGCCGCGACGTCCCAATTGTCGAACGCGTACGAGATGCGGGCGTTATGACCCAGGGAGCCGGCCACCCGGAATACGGGCGCGTTGTCGACGGAATGGAATTTGGAGTCGATGTAGTCGCCGCTGTATTGGATCGCGAACTCGCCCGCGCCGACCGGCCAAGCGTAGCGGACCAGCCAGTTGGCCGTCCACTCGGGCGCATCGGCTGCATCCTGGTCCAGGACTCCGATCGTGGTCTCGACGTCTTTGACCTCGCTCTGGAGCCAGTTGGCGCCGGCGCGCAGATCGAGGCCGTCGATCGGGCGAGCAATGACCTCGAATTCCACGCCGCTGAATTTTGCATCGGCATTGACGACGGTTGGCGATATGCCGATCTCCGAGTCGAGCTGGAAACCTTGGTAGTCCTTGTAGTCGTAGTAGTAGGCGGCGCCATTGAGCTGCATGCGGCCTTCCAGCAGCGTCATTTTCTCGCCGATCTCGTACACCAGCACCTGCTCCTTGTCGAACGGCGTGGCCGCGATGGTGGTGGTGCCACTGGCGTTGCCGCTGAATCCGCCGTTCTTGATGCCGCGGGAAATGCTGGCATAGATCAGCGTGAAGTCGCTTGCGACGTAATCGAGCTGGATCTTGCCGGAAAAGTCGATCTCGTCGTGGACTGCGAGATCGCCCACGGTCGCTTGCGAGAAGTCATAATCCTCGCCCGTCAAAGGGTCCGGAGCGAAAATCGGTGGATCGTATACCGTGCTGGGGTCCAGAGTCGTCAGGTCGAAATCACCAATTTCGCGTATGTAGGCCTGGGACGAGATGGTTTTTTCGTCCTGGGTGACGCGCAGACCGAGCGTGCCACGCCATTTGTCCGTGAATCGCCATTCGCCCTGGCCGAAAATGGCGTAGGTGTCGGTTTTTTGGCTGATTTCGTTGAAGACGTCGTAGGCGTAATCGCCTCCCGCGTAGTAGGGCGAAGAGAAGCCACCCGTGCTGTCGGAATCAATCCCCAGCGCGTACAGGCCCGCAACCCATGTGAACTGCTCGTCGCCACCATCGAGCCGGATCTCCTCTGACCACTGGCGGAGTTCCTGGGGGAAAGGATCCCGACACGTCCACTGCGGTGCCCCGGAGCAGGACTCGTCGAATTCGAGGTTCATCGTCGTGTAGTTGGTGATCGACGTCAGCTGCATGTCCCCGAGGTTCCAGGTCAGCACGACGGTGGGTGAGGTGATATCCCGCTTGAGGTATCCGACGGGGGCAACCTCGCCTTCCGGCCCGTTATAAGGCGATCGATACCCCTGAGCATCATTTCCGGGGCCGGTGCCCCAGTAATCGACATCGGGGGGCAGTGGCGCCGGTCTCCCGTCGGCGTCGAAGTAGCTGCTGAAGTGGCTGTAACCTCCGTCGCTGTCGTCATCTTCGAGATAAGAAATACTCACCCGTGCCGTGAGATTTTCGGTCAGGTCGAATTCCAGCTGGCCGCGGACCCCATAGAAGTCCAGCTCGAAGATATCGTCCTGTCCAGCCAGGTGATTTTCGAACGTGCCGTCGTTCTTGGCATAAAGACCGGAAATGCGCCCGCGCACGTTGTCGGACAACGCACCGCCGATGGCACCCTCCACGCGGATCGTGCTGTAGTCGCCGACGGTCGCGTCGAGATAGCCGTTGGTAGTCTCGGCTGTCGGTTTGGCGACGATGAAGTTGACGAGGCCACCCGTCGAGTTGCGGCCGAAGAGGGTGCCTTGTGGGCCGCGCAGCACTTCCACGCGCTCTAGGTCGAACATCTGTGCACTCTGAGCGTTCGGGGCACTGACGTAGACGTCGTCGATGTACATGGAGTTCGGCGACTCCTGGTGCGGCGAGTAGTCGCTCTGCGCGATGCCGCGGATCGTGAGCTGCATCCCGTAGTTGCCGCCCGATGCCGAATTGAACTGCACGGCGGGGACTGCCACCGCGAGCGTCAGGGGCCCCGTGACGCCGGCATCGCGCATGAGGTCGTCGGTCAGCGCCGATACGGAGATGCCGACATCCTGCAAGGCCTGTTCGCGCTTCTGCGCCGTGACGCGGACTTCCTCGAGCATCTGCGCCTGCAACAGGCCGGGCACCGTCATCAGTGCGACGACGGCAAAGCTGAGGCCAGGAATGCCGTTCCGTGTTGCCGACGCGACACGGAATACTATTGTCGAATTTGCTTCCACCGGAATCCCCCCGGAAAGCTGCACCAAAGTCCGTACCAGAGTTTCGTCCTGCATCGGGACTTTAACAAGCCATTCGGGACACTGATTGCCCAAATCGGATACGGAGGCGCCAGCATGGAACCGGCCGATCTATTTGTTGCTTTTCGGTCCCTGGTCGTGAGGGACTTATCGGAGGCACAACTCTCGATGGCCGGGTAGCCGGTGGGGTCGCCAGGGAGGATTGGGTCGATACGGTGCCGCGGACTAGTTCGCGAACCGGTCCGGACCCAATCCATCGCGGCTGACACCTAGTCGTGCCAAGTCGTCGGGCGGCGCGGCGCAAGTCGCGAGCGCGGCCCCCAGTCGGGCCAGTGAGGGTGCTATCTGGAAGCCGTAGCCGCCCTGGCCGGCGAACCAGAAGAAGCCGCTCGCCACGCGGTCGAAGCCGACTACCGGGGAGCGATCGGCCGCGAACGTGCGCAGGCCCGCCCAGCTGTGCTCGACTCGCCGGACCTGCACGATCGTCGCTGCCTCAAAACGATCGACTGCGACGGCGACGTCCAGGTCGTCGGGCATGGCGTCCATTGGTACGGAAGGCGTTTCGTCTGCCGGGGACAGCAGCAGGCGGTCGGCATCGGGCTTGAAATAGAACTGCTCGTCGAAATCGAAGACCATCGGCCAGCGCCGCATGTCGATGGCGGGCGGCGCTGGCACGATCACGGCGGTACGCCGCAGAACTCGCAGGCCGAGCGGCTTGACGCCGGCAGCGACGGCTACCTCGTCGGCCCAGGCGCCTGCTGCGTTGGCCACCAACGGCGTGACGATTTCCTCGGCGCCGGCGATCAGTCGCCAGGTCGCGCCCTCGCCCCGAATCCGTGTGATTCGCGCAGACGTGACTACCGTGCCGCCGCGCCGTCGCAGGCCGCGCAGGTAGCCTTGATGCATGCGGGACGTTTCGATTTCCCGCGCGTCGGGCTCGTAGGCGCCAATCGTTGCAGCATCTTCGCGCAGAATGGGGACGAGCCTCAGTATGTCCGGCCACTGGATCAGCTGCACGCTCGGCTGGACGAGCTGGCATTCGCGCACGAATTCGCCCAGCTTGTCCGCGTCAGTCGATCGCCCGATCTGGATCGCGCCGCGCTGGCTCAGTACGTGCCCGTCAAAATCTTCGGGCGGCGACTCGAGAAAGGAACGGCTCGCGGCAGAGAGCGCGCGGACCGTCGCGTTTCCATAGGTCTCGGAGAACAGGGCCGCCGACCGGCCGGTCGCGTGATACCCGGCCCGAGATTCCGCTTCGAGAAGGATGACGCTGCCGTGCGCGGCCAACTCATACGCCAGGCTCGCGCCGGCAATGCCGCCGCCGATGACGACGAAGTCTGCCCCCCGGCTCATTGCACTAGATCGTCAATTCGCGTCGGGTCCGGACATTCAGAGCTTGCCGGTCTGGACGGTCTCCAGCACGACACGCCAGTCCTGCGCCAGCTTCTTCCAGACGTAAAGCAACCGCAGATCGAGATCCTTCTTCATCGTCGGGGGATCGGCGGCGCAGTTCGGGGCCAGGTAGGACGAGAAGGTGGAGTTTGACGCGACAATCGGTTCCTTCAGCGAGTACTTGCAGCCCTTGCCGCTGTTGGATCCGAGGTAGTCGAGAAACCCATGTGCGCCCTCATTCAACGCGGGCGGTTCTTCAGTGACTATGACATTTTCGGCGTACAGCATGCCCACGATCTTTTCCGCCGAGGCCTCGCTCCGAAGCGCGCCTTCGAGGCCCGCGAGCACCTTCGAGACCGCAGCTTTGGCATTGCGTCCGCGCGCGACAGCGTGTCCTTGGTCAGCGCATCGCTGTCGATCGATATACCGGTCGAGAGACCGATCGTTAAGAGACAAGTGTGCTGGCGAGCGAGATCTTCATGGCGAGTCCTCATTCTGCGATCATTGTCAGTAATCCTCCGGCGTTCCAGCTAGCCGGAATCGGCAAGACTGCGTTCCTCGGCTGCGCAGCGATGAGTTACAGTTGACCGAACTGCCCGAATGCCGAGCCAGGCTGGGAGCTGGACATGGACTTCGCTGTTTCGACGCGCGCTCAGGCGCTTATGCATGACATCCGCTCGTTCATGGACGAGCATGTATTCCCGAATGAGGCTACCTATCGCGACCAGGTCGAGGCCAACCGCCGCGCCGGCAATGCCTGGCAGCCGGTGCAGATCATCGAGGACCTGAAGATCAAGGCGCGTACCCGTGGCTTGTGGAACCTGTTTCTGCCTGAATCGGAATTCGGTGCCGGCCTGACTAACGTCGAATACGCCTCGCTCTGCGAAGTGATGGGCCGCTCCTACATCGCACCGGAAGTATTCAATTGCTCAGCGCCGGATACCGGAAACATGGAGGTTCTGGTCCGCTATGGCACTGAGGAGCAGAAGCACCGGTGGCTGCGCCCGCTGCTCGACGGCACCATCCGCTCGGCCTATGCGATGACCGAGCCGCAGGTCGCATCCTCCGATGCCACCAACATCGAGGCGGATGTCCGCCGCGACGGCGATCACTATGTCATCAATGCCCGCAAGTGGTGGACCACGGGTGCGACGGATCCGCGCTGCCGGATCCTGATCTTCATGGGCAAGACCGACCCTGGGAATCCGGACCGGCACAAGCAGCAGTCCATGGTCCTCGTGCCCATGGAGACGCCGGGCGTGCGCGTCGTGCGCGCCTTGCCGGTATTCGGCTACGACGATGCGCCCCATGGCCACGCGGAGATGGCTTTCGAAAATGTCCGCGTGCCAGCCAGTAACATCCTGCTCGGGGAGGGCAGAGGATTCGAAATCGCGCAAGGTCGCCTCGGGCCCGGGCGCATTCACCACTGCATGCGCCTGATCGGCGTGGCGGAACGGGCCCTCGAATTGATGTGCCGGCGCACCTTGGCGCGGGTCACGTTCGGCAAGCCAATCGCCGAACGCACTGTGACCATGGAGCGCATCGCCGATTCGCGGATTCTCATCGACCAGGCCCGCTTTCTCACGCTCAATTCGGCGTACCTGATGGACAAGGTCGGCAACAAGGCGGCCCGCAAGGAAATCGCGATGATCAAGGTGGCGGCCCCGAACATGGCCGTCCAGGTGATCGACTGGGCCATGCAGGCGCACGGGGCCGCGGGTGTGAGCGACGATTTCGGGCTCGCGTTCATGTACGCACAGTCGCGCACGCTGCGCCTCGCCGACGGCCCGGACGAGGTGCACCGCAATCAAATTGCCAAGCTGGAATTGCGCCGCTATCGTGACGACAGACCCTCAAGCTGAGCAGATGGTGCCCGGTGAGTGACAGCCGGAACCCCAGCTGGCCACCGTACCTGTCTCGTCACCTGACGATTCCCGGCACCCACCTTCACTACAACCTCGAGGTATCGGCCCGCCGGTTCCCGGACAAGCCGGCCCTGATCTACTACGGCACCGCGATCAGCTTTCGGCGGCTGCACGCCGAGGTCGATCTGATCGCCGGCTGGCTGCAACAGCAGGGCGTGTCACGCGGGGACCGCGTCCTGCTTTACATGCAGAACAGCCCACAATTCGTGACCGGCTACTACGCGATCCTGCGGGCCGACGCGGTCGTCGTGCCCGTTAACCCGATGAACCTGCGCAACGAGCTTCAATACTGCGTCCGCGACAGCGGGGCGGAAATTGCGTTGGCAGGCCAGGAGCTGCAGGAGCAGATCCAGCCGCTGGTTGGCGACGGTCTGCGCGGGCTTCTGGTGGCTGCGTATCGTGATTACGTCGACGACATTGGGCAGCCGGACCTCCCCGATGTGGTGGTGGCGCCTCGTGTCTCGGTGACGGGTCCGGCAGTGACGCGCTGGTGCGACGCGCTGGAGGCCGGCCACGCGGCTTCGCCGACCACGGCTGGACCCGAGGACCTCGCTATCCTGCCCTATACCTCGGGCACTACGGGCGTGCCGAAGGGCGTCATGCACTGCCACCGCAGCGTGCAGGCCACCCTGGTCTCGGGGCTGCAGTGGTTCAATGCCACGCAGGACGCCGTCTGCCTCGCGACCCTGCCGCTGTACCACGTGACTGGCATGCAGCACTGCATGAACGGCCCATTGTTCGCGGGGGCCACGACCGTGCTGCTCACCCGCTGGAATCGCGATGTCGCGGCACGCAGCATCGAGCGCTACCGTGTCCACCGCTGGACGGCCATTCCGACGATGTTGATCGATTTCATGGGAACGCCGGATCTCGCGAAGTACGAACTCTCGTCACTGAAAGTGCTGTGGGGCGGGGGTGCAGCGATGCCGGAAGCTGTAGCGCAGCGTCTTGAGGAGATGGGACTCACCTACGTCGAGGGCTACGGGCTGACGGAAACAATATCCCAGACACACCTGAATCCACCGCAGCGTCCGAAGCCGCAGTGTCTCGGCATTCCGGTGACCGACACCGAGGCGCTGATCATTGATCCCGACGAACTCTCGATCCGGCCAAGCCCCGAGGTTGGCGAGATCGTCGTCCGTGGGCCGCAGGTCTTCAAGGGATACTGGAATCAGCCGGAGGCGACCCGGAGCGCATTCGTCGACATCGGCGCCAAGAGCTGGTTTCGCACCGGCGATCTCGGTTATGTGGACGCGGATGGTTACTTCTTTATCGTTGATCGGCTGAAGCGAATGATAAACGCCGCTGGGTACAAGGTATGGCCGGCAGAGGTCGAGGCGATGCTCTATCGGCATCCGGCAATCCGGGAAGCCTGTGTCGTGGCGGTGCGCGATGCCCGGCGGGGCGAGACGGTCAAGGCTGTCATTGTCCTCAACGACTCGTATAGAGGCGGGATCAGTGCCGAGGACGTCATCGCCTGGGCCGGTGGCCAGATGGCCGCCTACAAGGTGCCACGGCAGGTGGAATTCGTGGAGACACTTCCGAAGACGGCGTCGGGCAAGATATTTTGGCGCTTGATTCAGGAACAGCAGTCGGGAAACGGCACTTGAACATTTCGATCATCGGCACCGGCAGCATGGGCGGTGCCGTGGCGCTCGGCCTCCTCGCCGCCGGACATCGCGTAACGGTCTACAACCGCACCCGCGAAAAGGCAGAGCGCTTGGCGCCAATGGGTGCTCGCGTCGTCGGCACCGCGGCAGAGGCAATCGCAGTGTCGGATTACTCGATCGTCGTCCTGTTCGACTAGAAATCGACTCGCAGCGTGCTACTGGCGGCCGATAGGGTCGAGAAAATTGGCGGACGCGCTCTCATCAGTGCTGCGGCGATGTCGCCGCCGCCCCCCGTCACCGGCGTCTTCTTGCTCGCGATCCGCACAACGATTCAGACGTCTTCATGAGGCGCCAGCTGAGCGAGCGAGCTCCCAGGCGCGCTCCGCCAGTGGCACATAGAGTCCGGACATCTCCATCGCCCGGGCGTCAGCCGCATTGCCAGTCAGCGCCCGCGCTCGCACGCCGGCGAGAATAGCTGCCATGCGGAACAACTGAAAGACAATGAATTGGTTCCAGTGCGGCACTTCGGTCCGGCCGACGCGCTGCATGTAGCTTCGCAAGTAATCCCGTTCCGCGGGAATGCCGCTGCCGGCGATGTTGAAGGGCACGAGCGTCGGCTCACCAAGACGTACGCCATAGTACGCCAGGCAGTTGTACGCAACGTCGGCGACGGGATGCCCCAGCGTAGCCAGTTCCCAGTCGAGAACGGCAACCACGCGCGGTTCGGTGGGATGAAAAACCAGATTGCCCAGGCGGAAGTCACCATGGTGCAGGACCGTCTCGTCGGTGCCGAAGTCCTGCTCGGGCAGCCAGTCCATGAGGTTGTCCATCGCATCGCATTTCTGGAGCCCGCCGGCCCGGTACTGTCTGGACCAGCGCCGGATCTGCCGTGCCATGAACTGCTCGCCCCGGCCGAAGTTACTGAGTCCCGCCGCCGCGAAGTCCACCCGGTGCAGGGTCGCCAATATGGCGATAGTGTCGTCGTACATTGCGCTGCGCTGCGGCGGATCGAGTCCTGGGAGCGACGGATCCGCAAAGACTCTGCCGGGGACCCAGTCCATGACGTAAAACATCTGTCCGATGACCTTCGTGTCGGTGCAAAGGTGGTAGACCTGCGGGACCGGGACACCGGATCCCCGCAGCGCGCTCATGACCGTGAATTCCCGGTCCACCGCGTGGGCGGACGGCAGGAGCGGGCCGGGCGGCTGCTTGCGCAGCACGTAGTCGTGATCGGGGGTGGCCAGGTGGAACGTGGGATTCGATTGTCCGCCCTGGAACTGCCGGATCTTGAATGGTCCGCTGAATCCCGGGAGATGGCGGCGCAGGTAGCGCAGCAGTGCCTTTTCGTCGAAGTGGTGCACCGGCAGCACTGGCACCAGCTCAGGATGCCCCGTGTTCAAATCACAGCCCTCGGCCCTGTCAGCGGGCGTCGTTGACACGCGCCAATAGTACGGCCGGCCGGCGTAACGGCCTATCCGCAAATTGCAACGGAATCCGGGGCGGGGCGCTAGCCGGCGAGCCGCCGGTTCGCGGCGCGGTAGAAGCTCACGGGCAGCCCGACAGGCTCGCCGGCAGGGAGCGCCAGGTTCCCGGGCTGCGACGCTTGTGCTCGCAGCGGAGACCTGATCGTACGGGAAGGGGGTTCCCCAAAAGCCTGCCGGTAGTAACTCGCAAACCGCCCCATGTGCCAGAAACCCCAGCGCGCAGCCGCGGTCTGGATGGAGACGTTGTAATTGGCGGTGAGGTCGCGGCGCACGCGATTCAGGCGCTGTGCCCGGAGGTACTGGGTAGGGGTCACCCCCAGCACCTGTTCGAAGCTGTAGCGCAGCGTGCGCGGACAGACACGGACGGCCGCCGAAATGTCGCCCACGGAAATCTGGCCGGCGAGCCTGCCCTCGATGTACTGAATGGCCTTCTCGACGACGTATGCACGGGTTGATGCCGACGGCAGACGGCTCTCATTTGGCGAACCCACGAGCAAGGCATCGCAGAGTGCCGCGAGCACTCCCTGCTGCAGGGAAATGCGCGCCCGCTCGCACTCGAGCAAGTGTGGATTTTCGCCGACCGTACGCAGCGTATTCGCGATGCTGCGCTCGAATGCGGCCACCGCGATCTTGCCCTGGGCGCAGATCAGCGGCTTGCCGTCGTCGCGCTCGAAAAAACGGCGATGCGCGACGCGCATGGCGAAGCGCTCCAGAAAATTCTCATCGATGGCAGCGACCAGCAGTTCCGCTCGATGGCCGCAAGTCACCCTGCCGACGGTGTCCCAGCGATGAGTGAGCAGCGTGCCATTAGCTACCGGCCGGCCGTCATAGAGTACCTCGCCAGATCCCGGGAAGAATGACAGGAAGACCCGGGATCCCGCCCACGGCCGCCCGTAGTAGCTGAAAGAGCCTTCGACCCGCTCGTAGAAGATCTGCAGGGACCCGAGCCAGGCCTCGGCGTGAAGTCCGCTGAATCGGCTCGTCGACACCTGTTCGTACTGGTGGGTCCAGTCGGTCGCACTCTGGCTATGAATGGCAGCGTCATCGGCCCGGCGGACCACGCAGCTATAGCGATCGGGTGCCGCGACTGTCGCTGTCATCAGGGAACTCCTGTGGCGCATTCCCAAGATTGCACGACAAGATTAGCAATCAATAAGCGGTGACACAAGCGCCAAGGCGCTGGAATCCCGGCGGCGCGGGTCGCGGAGCTTATGAACCGAAGTGCTTGATTATCAGGCGCAAAATGCAGGCAGGAGCGTCGTCTCCAGCCAGCGTGTGCCAATGCGGTTGGCGCGAAAGTCGTTGTGCGCTGCAATAGCCGCGAGTAGCGGTATGTTGGTGCTGATGCCGGCGATCTTGAATGCGGCGAGCGCCGCCGCGAGCCTGTCAATAGCCTCGTCCCGGGTTGATCCCCGGACGATGAGTTTCGCGATCATGCTGTCGTAGTAGGGCGGCACCATCGACCCTTCCCCGACGCCGGTGTCGACACGAATCCCGGTCCCGGACGGGGGCCGCCAGTCGATGATCCGGCCGGGACTGGGGCTGAAGCCGCGTTGCGGATCCTCGGCGAGGATGCGTGCCTCGATGGCATGTCCTTGCGTCGCAACCGAATCCTGCGGCGGTAGCCGCCGCAGGCCCATGCCGATCTCGAGTTGCAGCGTGATAAGGTCGATCCCGGTGATTTCCTCGGAGACGGGATGCTCCACCTGGATGCGCGCGTTCACTTCCATGAATGAGAACTCGCGCCGGCCCTCGTCGTAGAGGAACTCCACGGTACCGGCATTGCGATAGCGGATGGACCTGAGCAGGTCCACCGCGGCACGGCGCATTTGTGCGCGAATGTCGTCCGGCAAAATCGCAGCCGGCGCCTCTTCGATCATTTTCTGATAGCGGCGCTGGATCGAGCAGTCTCGCTCGCCGAAGTGAATGACGCGTCCCTCGCCGTCACCCATCACCTGGACCTCGAGGTGGCGCGCGTGTTCCACATAGGCTTCGAGATAGATCGTGTCATCGCCAAATGCCTCGCGCGCCGTGGTGGCTGCGCGCGAAAATACCGCGGCGAGTTCTCCCGGATCGCGTGCCACCATTATTCCGCGGCCGCCGCCGCCCGCCGCCGCCTTGGTGATGACCGGGTAGCCAATGGTCTCCGCGGCCTGGAGTGCATGACGCACGTCGCGCAACTTTGCGCTGCCGCGGGTCATCGGCACGTGCGCGGCCTCCGCCAGCCGGCGTGCCGAGAGCTTGTCACCCACCGAGCGGATGGAATCGGCGCTGGGCCCGATGAATGAAATCCGTTCCTGCGCACACAGCTCTGCTATTTCCGGTCTTTCCGAAAGAAACCCATATCCGGGATGAAGCGCGGTGCAGCCGGTAGCAAGGGCGGCGTGCATGACGAGATTCTGGTCCAGGTACGACGACCGTGCGGCGGCCGGTCCCAGCACGACGGCACGCCCGGCCTCGCGCGCGGCCATGCTGTCGCGATCGGCCATCGATATGCCCAGCACGGTCTCCATGCCGAGAGCATGGGCTGCCCGAATCACGCGCAGCGCTATTTCGCCCCGATTGGCGACGAACAGGCGCGCCGGACCGCCCCGTGTGTCACTCATTCGTGTCGATTAGGAAGAGCGGTTGACCCAGTTCGATCGGCGTCGCATCCGCCACGAAGATCCGCGAGATCTTGCCGCGCACGCCGGCGCGCAGGGTCGTAAACAACTTCATGACCTCGATGAGGCACAGATCGCTGTCCGGTGTCACTTCGTGCCCGACCTCGACGAATGACGGTGCGCCGGGTTTCTCCGCCCGGTAGAACGTGCCCATCGAAGGCGCGTGCACGATGACATGGCCGGACGGCGCGGTGACCGGTGCAGGGCTCGCGGAGACGCCGCTGGCGGGTGGCGGCGTGTTGCTGGCGGGCGCGGCTGGTCGAGCCTGAATTGGACTGCCGGCCTGACCCGCCCAGGATGGTCGCTCGCCGGGGTGCCGGCTGAGAAACAGCTCGCTCTCGCCGACGCGTACTTCCAGCGTGGCCAGTTCGCCGGATTCGAACTGCCGGATGATGGCCTCGATGTCACTTGGCTTGAACTCGCTCACCGCAATCCTTTTCACGGCACGCTCCCATTGTATCGGCTTTCGCGGCTAGGCCGTCAGTCGCGCTGCAAGCGCGGTGCGGTCAGCAGGTGTCACGCGGAGAACCTGCTCGAGATAACCCAGCACGCTGCCGTGCCTGGCGACCAGCGAATCGAAAGCGGTCTGCAGGAATTCCGGCTCGACCATCGAGACGACGCGCACGGCTTCCTCCGGCATCGCGCGACCAAAGCGGCGCAGTAGGTCTGCGCGGAGCGCCGCGACCCGTGCTTCCACGTCGCCGACGGTGTTGGTGAGCAGATAGTCCGCCATGATGTCGTCCGGGTGGACGCCAAGCGCAGTGTGTAGCAGGGCCACGAGGACGCCGGTGCGGTCCTTGCCGGCAGTGCAGTACACGAGGATTGGCCCATTCGACCGTGCGAGCGCGTGGAAGAAATCGCGGTAGACCGTGGCCAGCAGCGGCCTGAAACCGACACCCGCATAGCGGTCGAGCATGTTGCGTCGGGCCGCCGCTGCGTCGAACGCTTCTGCGGCAGCATGCGGGGCATCCGCCGGGGAGGTTTCGCCGTCTGCACAGATCACCGGAGCGGAAAATCCCGGCGGCCGCCGGCACGGGAATCTCTGCCGTTCGGCGCTGCCGCGCAGGTCGATAACGGCCGCGAGCCCGAGCGCGGCGATGATGCCGAGGTCCCTGTCGGTAGCCCCGGCATGCTCACCCGAGCGGTAGAGCCGACCGCGCGGGAGGCGGCCACCGCCGACGAGCGGATAGCCACCATAGTCCCGGAAGTTGTGGACACCGGTCGTCGGGACGATTCGCGACGGCTCGCCGGCGCCGGGATTCTCGGAGGGATTCACTCGATGCCTATCGGCAGACAGGGTTGTCATACAATAAGTGATTGGATCGGGCCGTGGCAATGCAGGGTCCAAGCGCAGTCATTGCAGTTTGCGGATAGGCCGGGTCAGTGGCTGCCGGTAGGATGGCGGCGCAATTCAGGAGTCTCTATTCATATGCCTGTAAATCTGTCGGGCCGCGTTGCGATCGTCACCGGAGCCGGCGGCGGCCTGGGGCGCGAGCATGCCCTGTTGCTGGCACGTCTCGGTGCCAGGGTCGTCGTCAACGATCTTGGCAGTACCGTGTCCGGAAGCGGGGCGTCTTCGTCAGCCGCGCAGCAGGTCGCCGATGAAATCGTCGCGGCGGGCGGTGAGGCCATCGCGAACGGTGCTTCCGTGACGGACTTCGGGCAGGTGCAGCAGATGGTGGCGGATACGCTCGCCCGCTGGAGCAAAGTGGACATTCTCGTCAACAACGCAGGGATACTGCGCGATAAGACGTTTGCCAAGATGGACCTCGCGGATTTCCGCCTGGTCCTCGACGTGCACCTGATGGGCGCCGTGCACTGCACGAAGGCGGTCTGGGAGCCGATGCGGGCCCGGAATTACGGCCGCATCGTCATGACGACGTCGTCCTCCGGCCTCTACGGCAATTTTGGCCAGTCGAACTACGGCGCCGCCAAGATGGCTCTCGTGGGACTCATGCAGACCCTGGCGCTGGAAGGCGCCAGGCACGACATTCGTGTCAATTGCATTGCGCCCACCGCCGCCACGCGCATGTTGGAAGGAGTCTTGCCGCCTGACACGCTGAAGGCGCTGGATCCGGCCGCGGTGAGTCCCGCCGTTGCGGCGCTCGCAGCCGAGGATGCCCCGAACAGGACCATCCTCTGCGCAGGCGGCGGCAGTTTCGAGGCCGCGCACGTCACGCTCACCAGGGGCATCCATCTCGGCCGCGGTGATGCCGTGTCGCACCTGGTCGGCAATCGTCTTGCCGAAATCACCGACAGAACGGGCGAGATCGTTCCGGCCAATGGCTTCAAGCAAGGCGAGGTCGAACTCGCCAAGGCGAAGACCGGGCTCACCATGGGCAGCGGAGCAGGCCGCAATGCGTGATGCCGTAATCGTGGCAACGGCACGAACGCCGATCGGCCGCGCGGTGCGCGGAGCTTTCAACACCACGCCATCCACGACGCTCGCTGCGCATGCGATCCGCGCGGCCGTCGAGCGTGCGCACATCGAACCGGCCGAGGTGGACGACTGCATCATCGGTTGCGCGCTTCCGCAAGGCGTGCAACACAAGATTGGTCGTATCGCGGCGCTGCGGGCCGGGTTGCCGGTCACCGTCGCCGGGATGGTCATGGACCGCCAGTGCTCGTCCGGCCTGATGACGATCGCCACGGCTGCGAAGCAGGTTGTGGTCGACCGCATGGACGTCTGCGTCGCAGGAGGCGTCGAATCCGTCTCACTGGTACAAACTGACGAGTTGCGCACGTTCGAGGATCCTGAGGTCATTGCGCTGCACAAGGATAGCTACATGCCGATGCTCGACACGGCAGAAGTAGTTGCCGCCCGCTATCGCATTCCGCGCGAAGCGCAGGATGGCTACGCGCTGCAGTCGCAGCGGCGCACTGCCGAGGCGCAGGCAGCCGGTCGTTTCGACCCAGAGATCGTGCCCCTGCGCACCACCATGGCGGTGGTGAGCAAGGAGACAGGCGAGACTTTGACCCGTGAAATCACCCTTGCGAGGGACGAAGGCAATCGTCCCGATACCAGTGCAGAGGGACTGGCGGCGCTCAAGGCCGTCCGTCCCGGTGGGACCATTACGGCCGGCAACGCCAGCCAGTTATCCGATGGCGCGTCCGCGCTTGTCGTCATGGAGGCCGGACTCGCCGCGCGGCGCGGGCTCGAGCCACTCGGACGCTACGTCGGCATGGCGGTGGCAGGCACGGAGCCCGACGAGATGGGCATCGGCCCCGTGTTCGCAGTGCCGAAGCTCCTGCAGCGCTTTGGCCTGAAAATGGGCGATATCGGCCTATGGGAGTTGAACGAGGCGTTTGCCGTGCAAGTGATCTACTGCCGTGATCGCCTCGGCATCCCGGATGCGCTGCTAAACGTCGACGGTGGCGCCATTTCCATGGGGCACCCCTACGGAATGTCGGGCGCCCGACTGGTCGGCCACGCACTCATCGAAGGCCGGCGCCAGCGCGTCCGGTACGTCGTCGTGACGATGTGCGTCGGCGGCGGCATGGGCGCGGCCGGGCTGTTCGAAGTGTTGTAAGCATGACCACTGCCATGGTCTCGCCGGCAGAGTACCAGTCCAGGGTCGGATCGGAGCTCGGCGTGTCCGGCTGGATCGAGGTGGACCAGGGCCGCATCGATGCCTTTGCCGACACGACGCTCGATCATCAGTCCATTCACGTGAATCCGGCCGAGGCCCGCCCGTCGCCGTTCGGCGGAACCATTGCCCACGGGTTCCTGACCCTGTCCTTGCTGTCGGCGATGTCCCGGGAGGTGTTGCCGGGCCTCCATGGGACGAAAATGAGCGTCAACTACGGATTCAACAGCCTTCGCTTCTTGGCGCCTGTGCGCAGCGGCAGGCGCATCCGCGGACGGTTCGTCCTGAATGCCGTGAGAGAACGTTCTCCGGGTGTTATCCAGTCCACGCTTGGCGTTACCGTCGAGATCGAGAACGAAATGAAACCGGCGATGGTCGCGGAGTGGCTGACCCTCCACTACGTTTGATCGCGAGCCGCCCGGGAGAAGCGATGAGTGACCTGGTTCTGTCGCGCCGCGACGTCGATTTCCTGCTGTTCGAGTGGCTCCACGTGGAGACGCTCGGAGAGCGGCCGCGATTTCGCTCGCAGGATCGCTCCCTCTACTCCGATGCGCTCGACGTATACGAGAAGCTCGCGAAGGAGCAGTTCGCGCCCCACAACAAGAAGAACGACAGAGTGGAGCCGACATTCGACGGCGAGCGCGTGATCGTCAATCCCGAAGTCGGTGTGGCACTGCGCGCGTTCGCGGATGCCGGCCTGGTGGCGACGGGCATGCCCGAGGAGCGTGGTGGGCTCGGGTTTCCCAGCGTCGTCGAGGGCGCCGGCATGGCGTTCCTGCTGGCGGCGAACATTGGCAGCATGGGCTACGCATTCCTGACCATTGCCAACGCGAATCTGCTGCTCGCGCATGCGTCCGAGAGCCAGATCAGGCGCTTTATTCCGCAGATGATCGCCGGAGATTGCTTCGGGACCATGTGTCTGTCCGAGCCGCAGGCCGGCTCGAGTCTCGCGGATATCGGGACGCGGGCCGTGCCAGACGCTGACGGTCGCTATCGGCTGTTCGGCAACAAGATGTGGATCTCTGGCGGCGAGCATGACATCGTCGGCAACATTGGCCACCTGGTGCTGGCGAAGATTCCCGACGAGTGCGGCAGACTGCCGGCGGGTGTCAAAAGCCTCTCGTTGTTTCTCGTGCCGCGGCGCCTGCTGAACGCCGATGGCGGCCCCGGTGAGTTCAACGACATTGTGCTCGCCGGCATCAATCACAAGATGGGCTATCGTGGCACGGTCAATTGCGTGCTCAATTTCGGCGAGGGGCGCCACCGGCCGGGTGGCGCGGCAGGCGCAATCGGCGAACTGGTCGGGCAGCCCGGCGAGGGTCTCGCCTGCATGTTCCACATGATGAACGAGGCGCGCATCTCCATCGGACTGGGTGCGGCGGCCCTGGCGTACACGGGCTATCTCCATGCGCTGGACTATGCCCGCACGAGGCTGCAGGGCCGCCGGCGCAGCGAGCGCGACCCGTCGGCGGCCCAGGTGCCGATCATCCGCCATCCCGACGTACGGCGGATGCTGCTGGCGCAGAAGGCATACGCCTCCGGGTCACTGGCGCTGTGCCTGTATGCCGCGCGGCTCAACGACGACGCCCATTCGCTGGAGGATCCGCAGGCCCGGAGGGAGGCTGCGCTGCTGCTTGATCTGCTGACGCCGGTGGTGAAGAGTTGGCCGTCCCAGTGGGGGCTCGCCGGCAATGATCTCGCCATCCAGGTGCATGGCGGCTACGGCTACACGCGCGAATACAACGTCGAGCAGTTCTATCGCGACAACCGCCTCAACCCGATACACGAGGGCACATTCGGTATCCAGGCCCTCGACCTGCTGGGGCGCAAGATCCGGCTCGAGGATGGCGCGGCCGTTGCCTTGCTTGACGAGCGCATCGGGTGCAGTTGCTCCGCGCTTCCGGGCACGAGCCCGCTTGCGCGCCACGCGGCGGCCCTGCGGACGCAGTGGAACCGGATCAGGGAGATCACAATCTCGCTGAGCGAAATCGGCGATGCCGACCTGCGCCTTGCCAATGCTGCGCCTTATCTGGAGGCATTCGGGCACGTCGTCGTGGCCTGGCTGTGGCTCGACCAGGCGCGGTGCGCTGAGGCCGCGCTTGCGGCCGCCAGTGGGCCCGAACGGGATTTCTATTGCGGGAAGATCGCCGCCTGCGATTTCTATTTCGGCTGGGAACTGCCGCGCGTGGGCGCCTGGCTGTCCGTGCTGGATCCGATCGAGCGCACTCCGCTCGATGCAGCAGAGGCCTGGCTCTGAGCCCGGTGCGATCATGACAGGCGCCATATCGGACGAGGAGCTCGATGCCTTCGTGCAGATCTTCGAGGCATCGGACTGGGACCGGGTCGAAGTGGTCATCGGCGACCGGGCGCTGCGGCTCGCGAAGACTGAAGCGTCCGCGCCCAACCGCGCCGGCCGGGTGTCAGTCAACGTGGACACCGGGCCGGCGCGCAAGCCGGACCGGGTCGAGATCCTGGCGCCGCACATTGCAACCTTCAGATCTGCGGCGGCCCTTGGAGCACGCGTCGGCAAGGACACGGAAATCTGCCTGCTCGAGGTGCTGCGGGTGGCGACACCGCTGCGCGCCGGTGTTGACGGGATCGTGCGCAACATTTGCGTCGCCGACGGCGATCTCGTAGAGGCGGGGCAACCACTATTCCTCGTCGAACCCGCCGCGTGACGATGGCGGGGCAACAATCATTCATTACTACTGACTGGGTACGGGTCAATGGCACACATAGAGTTTCTCGACGAGACCATGCGCGACGGCCAGCAGAGCCTGTGGGGCCTGCGCATGCGGGCCGGAATGGCACTGCCCATTGTGCCCGTCCTGGACCGGACGGGATTTCGTCGCATCGATCTCACGGGCTCGACGTCGTTCGAGGTGCTCATCCGTTACTGCCAGGAGAATCCATGGGAGGGCCTCGACCTGATCGTCCAGGCGGCGCCGCGGACAGCGATCCGCGGCGGCATGCGCTCAAATGCCGCCGTCACTTTCTCGGTTACCCCCGATGCGCTGATGGATGCCTGGATGCGGCAGCTCAACCGTCACGGCTGCCGCAGCTTCTGGATCTACGACGTGCTCTACAACGTGGACAAGATGCACCGTCTCGCGAAGGTGGCCAAGGAATTTGGCTCGGAGGTGGCCGGGACGGTGATGTATTTCCAGTCGCCGGTGCACACCGACGAGTACTACGCTGACATCACGAGCAGGGTCGCGGCGTCTCCGGACATCGACACGATCCTGCTCTACGATACCGCTGGGGTGCTGGACCGGGATTGCATGCGGACGCTTCTGCCGGCCATCACGAAAAACGCCCACGGAAAGCCGATCGAGTTCCACTCGAACAACATCCTGGGTCAATCGGCGAAGGCGTACGTCGACTCGCTCGAGTTTGGCGTCAGCATCCTGCACACCGCCAGCCGCCCCATGGCCAACGGGCCCTCCGTGCCGTCCACCGAGATCATGGCTCACAACGTCGAACTCCTGGGGCACACGCACGGCCTGGACAAAGGTCTTTTTTCGCAGGTGGCAGAACATTTCGAGCGGGTCGGGAAGGCGGCGGGCTTCCTGGTCAATCAGCACTACGAATACGACCTCCTGACGACCAGGAGCCAGATTCCGGGCGGCATGACCGGGACGCTGAAGGCCCAGCTGAAACAGCACGGCATGTCGGAACGGTACGAGGAGTTGCTGCGTGAGGTTGCGGTGGTGCGCAGGGAACTGGGATACCCAGGCATGGCGACGCCGTTCAGCCAGCTGGTCGGCATTCAGTCCGTGCTCAACATGGTTAATGGCGAGCGCTACAAGATGATCCCGGACGAGATCATCCAGTACGCCGCCGGCTTCTATGGCCATACGGTGGCGCCGATCGATCCGCAGGTGCTCGACCGCATCATGAATGCGCCGCGGGCGAAGCAGGTCCTGTCCTCGCCACCCGAACAGCCGACCATCGAAGAGCTGAGAAAGCGACACGGTACCGACGACGACGACGAACTCATCCTGCGCGCGCTGGTGCCCGCTGCCGAGTTGGAGAAGATGCGGGCGGCCGGTCCGGTGAAGCGCACTTATCCGCTGCTCTCGTCACCCGAGCTCGAGCAGGTGCGTCTGCTGATGGCGATGACGAAGTTGCCCGTCGTGGAGCTGCGTTCACCTGGATTCTCGGCGCGACTGGAAAGGCGTTGACCAGGCCGTCGTCGCGGAACGTTGGAGGGCCTGGCGGGCGCGTTGCGTTTGCCGATAGCCCGTCCTACCATCGATCAGGACAATATCGATCGGCCAAACGGGGCACGTCATGTCGGACGGTGCGGTCAAGACGGGCGACGCAGTGCGCCTGCTACAGGTACTCACTTTCTGGGATCTCGTCGTCTATGGCCTCGTGTATGTCGCGCCAATCGGGCCCTGGACCACGTGGGGCTTTGCCAGCGAGCTGTCCGGAGGAGCCGTCTCGCTCGTGTACCTGCTCGGCGCGGTCGCGCTGGGGTTCACGGCAGTGTCGTATGCACAGATGTGTAACGAAGTGCCGGAAGCGGGGTCCGTGTATTCCTATGCGGGTTTCTCGATGGGGGACACGGCCGGCTTTCTCGCTGGCTGGATGATTCTGCTGGATTACCTGCTGCTTCCTGCGTTGATGTATGTATTCTGCGGCATAGCGTTGTCCGCGTATGTGCCAATAGCGCCGAGCTGGGTCTGGATCCTGGTGGTCGCTGCCTACAACATCGGTGTGAACTGGTTTGGCGTCAAGACCAGTGCCCGCGTGAACCGTGGCACCCTCGTCCTGCAATTCGTGCTCCTGATCGCGGGTCTGTCAGCCGCACTTGGGGTGATGCAGACGAACGGCATGCCGATGTTCACGAAGGATGCGTGGTGGGGACCTACCACCAGTGTCAGCGGCGTCTTTGCCGGGGCTTCGTTGTGCGTGATGGCGTATCTCGGTTTCGACGCGATCACCACGCTCGCGGCCGAGGTGAGAGAGGGGCAGCGTCACCTTGTCGGGCGCGCGGTGATTTTCTCGATCGCTCTCCTCGGGTTCCTGGCCGTCTTGAATGTCTGGATTCTCAGCGACCTCGGCAAGGGCTTTATCTCAACGAGCGGGGACCTGACCGTTATCACGTTTGACGTTCTCAGTGCGAAGGTCGATCCGGTCTTCGGGCAGATCCTGGCGCTTGCGAGTGTGCTGGCAGTGGCTATTTCGATTACGCCGCCCATGGTTACCGGTGTGGCGCGAATCCTGTACGCCATGGCTCAGAAGAGCGAAATGCCCAGCTACCTGGGCAAGCTCGATCGGAAGTACCACGTTCCGCAGAACGCCATCGCGACTTCCGGCGCCCTGTCAGTCGTGGTCGCGATCTATTTCGCCTCCCAATTCGACACGTTGACCGCGATGGTGAATTTCGGCGCTTTGGCAGCGTTCGCAGCAGTCAACGCCTCGGTCATCGGCCTGTTCATCGTCGGAAGAAAATCAACCCGCTATGGCGTGCATCTGCTCATGCCCCTGATCGGCATCGTGGCGATCGTCGGTGTGCTGACGCAGATGAGCGCGACCGGACTGGGCGTTGGGATAGCGTGGCTGGTGGTCGGCGCGGTTCTTGCGTTTTTCCTGCGTGCACGCGGGGTGCGGCTTGCCGGCACGCAGTAGGCCCGTGGCGCGGTCGCCAATCAGCGGCTAGTCAGAATACGGCCGCGGGAAAGCCGCGTCCGGCAAGTCCAGTATCGTCTGACGTGTGCGCTTCGCGTGAGCCGCAAGCGCTTTTCCCGCCGACCCGGCGTCGCCGGCCAGGATGGCGCGCGCCACGGCCGCGTAGTCGTCGAGATGCTGGCGTCGGTCGTCCTGGTGCCGGAACGACTGTGTCTGCAGCCGCAGCAGCTGGATTCGCATGTTCGGCATCATCGACGCCAACTGGCTGTTACCGCTCATCTCGACCAGGAGGTCATAAAATTTCTGCCGCTGGCCGAGAAGGTTCCGCGAGTCTTCCTCGCGATCGCGAAACGGCCGTAGCTCCCTTTCGAATCGGATCGCGTCAAAGCCGTTCGGGTGCGCGGCGAAGCGCTCTGCGGCGAGCCGTCCTGCGAGCACACTCAATGGATCGGACGCAGCGAGCAGGTCGAGTGCCTCTACCCTGCTCAGCGTTCGCACCGAAGCGCCACGGTGCATCGTCCGGGCGAGTATCCCGAGCGCGTCCAGGCGCCGGAAAGCTTCGCGTACCGGGCCGCGGCTCACCTGCAGGGTATGCGTGAGGTCCGCCTCGACCAACCGCTGACCGGGCACGTAGCGGCCTGCCAGTATCCCGGAGGTGATGTGTTCCACCACCCGGTCGGATGAAGAGATGTCCGGCTCGGCGTCGTCCTGCCGCACGACTGTTCTTGGTCTGGCTTGGTGCTTGGCGGGTGGGCGGGGCGGGGCCATCAATCGGCACTCCTAAGGCGATCAGGCTGTAATTCAGCATTCAAGAATACAGTTTTTGGATCAATCTTGTCATACGCAATTGATCTGGGAATTTGCGCCTCACCTCGGTCCCTGCTCAGCGCGGTTACCTTGCCATGACTGCTCGAGGAGGCGGGCATGCCGTGCAGGGACCTCGTCCTCGTGTGGAGTCGACAAATACGCGCATTCGGGATCTCGGGCTAGCCGCGGTCCTTCGCATCCCGCCAGCATCAGTGCCGTCGCGGCTCTGCAGAGCGAGGCGGTCAAACCAAACCAGCTGATCATGGCGTGCCTGCCGCGTGGGCAACGACCCGATTGTCCCCTTGTTGCCTGCGCGAGCTATCCGCTAACGGCAAGCCGGCGCATTTCGCCACGCGGGCGGTGGTGTTAGCTTGCGTCGGCTCCCTTTCCAGCGGAGTAACTGCCATGCGAGTCCGGACGACGAGACTGCTGAGTGCCCTGGCGATGCTGGCTTTCAGCATGACCGTACTGTCCGGTGCCCAGGCGGCCGACCAGGCAGCGCACGACGCGCTCAAAGGCATCAACGCGACACTCGACAAGGTTCACCAGGTTCTCGCGCGCAGCGGATCGGCGCAGGAAGTCGCGGATGTCCTTTATGAGGATGACCTCACGATCATCGGCGAAGGCGAGACGTCGCTCTACCCGGAACTTGCATCGTTCATGGAGCCGCTGCAGGCCTTTACGAGAAATCCGACCTGCCGGCTCGAGGTCGTCGACGAGATCCGCCATTCAGGCAATCTCGCAGTCGCCTGGGTCGCCGAGCACTGCGACGCTCATGAGGGCGAGGCTGCCGAGGACTACAGGATCATGTTTGTCTTCCGTAACGGCGCGAAGGGCTGGCGTGCGACGATGGAGATGTTCGGCGCCGGCAAGTTCTGAAGCGCGACCGGCGACCGGCGCGGTCGCCCGGCGCTAGGCCGTGCCGAGTACCGTGACGACGATTGCTGCCGAGTCGCCCTTGATGAAGCCCCCGCCGTTCTCGGCGAGGGCAACTCGTGCGCCGGGCACCTGCCTGGCGCCGGCGTCACCGCGGAGCTGCAGGACCAGTTCGTGGATCTGCGCGAGTCCAGTGGCGCCAATCGGGTGGCCCTTGCGGACGAGACCCCCCGACGTATTCACGGGCAGGCGCCCGCCGATACGCGTCACGCCATCGCGCAGCAGCCGCACCCCTTCGCCTGGCCCGCACAGGCCGAGCGCATCGTAGTATTGAAGTTCCGCCGGTGCCGCGGCGTCGTGCAACTCGATGCATTGCAGATCCCCCGGCCCGACGCCTGACTCTTCGTAGGCCTGCCGGGCAACCCAACGCATCAGCGGCAAATCGCCGGGAGCCGCGTCGTATCCGCTGGCGAGGACCGAACTCAGTATCGGCACCGGCGCCCGGACGCCCAGTTCGCGCGCTGCCTTCGGTGACATGACCACCGCCGCTGCCGAGCCGTCGGCGATCGGCGAGCACATCATCAACGTCAGCGGATACACGATTGGCGCGGATTTCAGCACCTCGTCGGCAGTCGTCGCAGCGAGAAACTGGGCATTGGGATTCATGCTGCCATGCAATGCATTCTTCGCGACTACGGCCGCGAAGTCTGCGACGGTTGCGCCTGTACTCGCCATGTAGTCGCGCGCCAGTCGCGCATAGACGTCCATGAACACCGAGCGGAACTGCCCGGCACCCGGCTCGTCGCGCCCCTCCTGCAGGATGAACGCCGCAAGCTGCTCCGGGTGTTCCACGTCGGCACAGCCGTCGAAGACGGAGAACACGCGCTGCTTGTCCGGGTGGTAGAGTTTCTCGACACCGAAGGCAAGCACGACATCGTAGGCGCCCAGGGTCACCATCGTCGCCGCCTGCTGAAAGGCGGTCGATGCAGTTGCGCAGGCGTTCTCGACGTTGACCACCGGCACGCGCCCGAGTCCGAGCCCGCGCAGGATGGCCTGGCCGGCGATGCAGACCTGGCCCGTCATCACGGCAGCGGCGGCGTTGCCGGCCCATGCGGCCTGGATGCGCTCCGGTCCGATGCCGGCGTCGGTCAGCGCCTGGCGGATCGACTCATGCGCCAGCTCCTCGAGGCCGCGATCGACGTGCTTGCCGAATCGCGTGGTGCCGACGCCCGCAATCACCGCATTCTGCTTCATCAGTCCGTCCATGCTGACCGATGGTGGCAAGACCGGCAAGGCGCACGCTGGCCGGAATCGGCAATGCGCGTTTGACAGTGGATTGCTGCGTGGCTAGTGTCGGATCGACGAAATGATCCTACAAGCCCGTCCGCCGATCGAGCGCGAGGAGGAGCATAAAGATGGATTTCACCGGCAAGAAGATCCTGATTACCGGTAGCACCATGGGCATCGGTCGTGCCGCGGCGGAAATGTTCCTCGAGGCCGGGGCGACAATCGCCATCAATGGCCGCAAGGCGAGCGCGGTCGAGCAGGCGATGCACGAACTCGGTCGCAAGCGTGTGGTTGCCGCGCCGGGAGACGTGGCCACCGTAGCGGGATGCCGCAGCATCGTCGACGCGGCGCTGCAGGGGCTCGGCGGCCTCGACGTGCTGGTGAACAACGCCGGTATCTGTCCGCTGGCCTATCCGATGGACGTGACCGAGGAGCACTGGGATCAGGTGATGGCCGTGAATCTGAGGGCGACGATGTTTTGCACGAAGTTCGCGCTGCCGGCCCTGCGCAAGTCGAAGGGCAATATCGTCATGGTGGCGTCAACGGGCGGCTTGTCGGCCGGCCCGACCGACAGTTTCGTCTATGCCATCAGCAAGGGTGCGTTGATCAACATGACTCGCACGCTGGCGCTGGAGCTGGTCGCGGACGGCATCCGCATCAATGCCGTGTGCCCCGGCTATATCGATACCCCCATGGTGCAGGCCGAGAACGTAGCCACGGGTGGCCAGATCTACGAATTCATCAAGGGTTCGGTGCCAATGGGTCGTATCGGTACGCTGCGCGAGTGCGCCTCTGGCATCGTCTATCTCGCCTCCGACGATGCGGGTTACATGACCGGATCGGTTTTCGTGAATGATGGCGGCTGTGCGGCCAACGCGAGTTGGGGTGGAGCCAATCTCGGCCCGCAGCCCGGCGGCCCGGCCACGAAATTTACACCCAACAGTGTGACGCGCTGACGGATACGGTGGCCAACATGAAATTCAAGTTCGATTTTACCGGCAAACGCGTGCTCGTCACGGGAAGCACGATGGGTATCGGTTACGGCGTCGCCGAGGCATTTCACGACCTCGGGGCGACAGTGGCGATCAACGGCCGAAGCGCCGACGGCGTGAAAAAGACGATCGAAAAGTTCGGCGGCGGCAAGCGCCTGATTGCGGCGCACGGAGACATGGCGTCGAGCCGGGAGCGGATTGCGGCCGTCGAGCGCGCGCTCGACGCCATGGGCGGTCTCGATATCCTGGTCAACAACGCCGGTCGCGGTGACGATGCGCTGATCGACCAGATCACCGAGGAGTATTGGGAAAAGATGATGGACCTGAACCTCAAGGGCGTCTTCTTTACGACGCAGGCCTGCCTGCCCGCGCTCAAGCACAGCAAGGGCAATGTCATCAATGTTGCCTCCGTGGCGGGCGTCATGGGCCTGCCTCCCGGCACTTCCGTCTATGCGGCCACCAAGGCCGGTGTCGTGCAGATGACGCGCATGTTGGCGCTGAACCTGACCAAGGAAGGTGTGCGGGTCAATGCCCTCTGCCCGGGATGGATCGATACTCCGATGATCCGGAAGGACAACGAGAAGATCGGCAACAACGGGCTGATCAACTACATCAACGAAAGCGTGCCCATGGGCCGGATCGGTACGGTCGACGAGTGCACCGGCGCCGTCCTGTACCTCGCCGCTCCGTTCACCAGCTACACCACCGGGGCGGTGCTCGTTACCGACGGCGGGCTCAGCGCCGGTCACTGACCGCCCGCCACGGGTGGATCGGCTCCGGCGGCGAAACATGAATCTCGCGGCGTTTCTCCACAACACGGCGCGCTGCTTCGGCGACCGGCCGGCCGTGTCGGTGGGCGACGAGCTGCGGCTGACCTATGCCGAGCTGCAGGACCGCACCGTTCGCCTGGCCGGCGGACTGTCCAGTCGCGCAAGGCTACGGCGCGGTGACCGTGTTGCCGTGTGCATGAGCAATTGCCCCGCCTATTTCGAGGTGCTGTTCGCGATCTGGCACGCCGGGCTCACCGCGGTGCCCATCAATGCCAGGCTCCACCCGAAGGAGGTGACTTTCATCCTCGGCAACAGCCGCGCCGCGTTGTGCTTTGTCACTGACGATGTTGCCGGACCCGTTGGCGCAGCGGCGGCGGATGCGGCACTCGGCACGCGGCTCGTATGCGTCGACAGCCCGGAATACGCGGCGTTGTCGTCCGATCCGATGCCGCAGGCGCACGCCGATCGCGACGAAGTGGCCTGGCTCTTCTACACGAGCGGCACCACGGGACGCCCGAAAGGCGCGATGCTGTCGCATCAGAACCTGCAGCTCATGTCGTGGAGCTACCTCTGTGACTTTGATTTTCTCACCGAGCAGGACTGCATGCTGCACCTCGGGCCGCTCTCACATGCGGCTGGTCTGCTCGGCCTGGCTCACATTGCCAAGGGGTCCCACCAGGTCCTGCCACCAAGCGGGGGCTTCGACCCGGGCGAGATCGTGACGCTCATTAACGGTCTGGATAACGTCACTTTCTTCGCTGCACCGACCATGCTGCGGCGCTTGGTCGAGGCGCCAGCCACCCGCAGCTGCCGGGTCGGGCACATCCGGTCAATCGTGGGTGGCGCGGCGCCGTTCTATGCCGCGGAGATTCGCCGTGCGCTCGCCACCTTCGGGCAGCGTTTCACCAACGGGTACGGGCAGGGCGAGTGCCCCTGCACCATCACGTCAATGCCGAAGCATTTCTTCCGGGACGATCTCGAGGATGCGCGGCTGACAAGCGTGGGGGTGACCAGGACTGGCGTTGAGGTCCGCATTTCGGACGGTACGGACCGGCTGTTGCCTCCCGGTGAGACTGGCGAAATCCTGGTTCGCAGCGACATCGTCATGCAGGGTTACTGGGAAAACCCGCAGGCGACTGCCAGCGCCCTGGCCGGGGGGTGGCTCCACACGGGCGACATGGGCGTGCTCGACGAGCAGGGGTTCCTGTCGCTCAAGGATCGCAGCAACGACCTGATCATCAGTGGCGGCTCCAACATTTATCCGCGCGAGGTCGAGGACGCACTGCTCGGCGACCCCGACATTGCCGAGGTTGCCGTTGTTGGACAGCCAGATACCGAGTGGGGTGAGAGCATAGTGGCGTTCGTCGTGGCTCGGAGCCAGCCCGGACCCGGAGTGGAACGCCTCGACAAGCTATGCCTCGCGAACCTGGCACGCTTCAAGCGGCCGAAGCGCTACGTTTTCGTGGACGTTCTGCCGAGAAACAGCACTGGCAAGGTGTTGAAGACCGAGTTGCGGGCTCGACTCGTCGCTTCCGCCGGCGAAGGTGCTGGCAACCCCTGAACCACATCGCCGTACGGAATTGCCGCATGAACAGACCGTTACTCGTCCTTGTGTCCATGGCACTGGCGTCCTGCGGCAAGCCATCTGCGCCAGCCAACGGACGTCACCTACCTGAACTCCGTCGTACGTGAGGGCGCCCGAGTGCCGCTCGGCATGCCGAAGTTCGACTACCTCAAGCCGGCCGATATCGAAGCCGTTTACGCATTTCTGGTCGACCAGGCCTGGGATGCCTACGAGGCACAGCCGGGGACAAAGGATGGCGGTGCACAGCAGTAGCCGCGCGTTGCCGCAGTTCGTCAATGCGCCGAATTTTCGCGACTTCGGTGGCTACGGCACCAGCGACGGCTGGCGCGTCAGGTCGGGTGTGCTTTTCCGCTCCGACCAGCTTCATCGCCTGAGTGAACCGGAGCTTCAGGCGATCGCCGGGATCGGCATCGAACTCGTCATAGATCTCCGGCAGGCGCCGGAGCGTCGCCGGGCGCCGAATCCGCTCATTGGCAGGGCTCGGGAACTGGTCGCCGACGTGCTGGCGGGCGCGGGCAGGGATGCCGAGGGAATCACGGCCGACGGCTGGGCGCGCATCGCTGCCGGTCTCGGTGCGGAGGTCATGCGGGCGTTGTATCGCGACTTCGTCTCGACCGCGGGCGCCCGCCAGGCCTATGCGGCGGTGATGGGCGGGATTCTCGAAACCGAAGGCCCAATCGTCATTCATTGCGCTGCTGGCCAGGACCGCACGGGATGGGCGGTGGCGACCCTGTTGACGGCGCTCGGCGTGCACCGCGACGTCGTCATCGAGGACTACCTGCAGTCGGCCGTCCGCCTGGATGCAAAGCACCAGCGCATAGTGAAATCCTACGCGCGACGATACGCTCATCTAGGCATCGGCGAGAGCGAGCTGCAGCCGCTGCTGTGGATCCGCCGGGAATATATCGAAGAAGCATTCGCCGAGATGGCGCGCCTCTACGGATCCTTCGAGGCCTACCTCGAGCAAGCGCTGGGCATGGATTCCAGCGCGCGGGAGGCGCTGCGGGACAGACTGCTCGTGCGCGACGGACCGGGCCGGTGACGTCGCGCCGGCAGCAGTTTCCCGCAGCGTTCCCCCATGCCGTTGTATTCGATCTCGACGGCGTGCTGATCGACAGTGAACGTATCGACCGCCTGGGCTGGCGGGTCGTCGCAGCTGGTCATGGCTTCGAAGTGAGCGACGAGTTTTATGCGCGCTCGATCGGGCGCCGGGAGGTGGACGTCGCGGCCGAGTTCAATGCCGAATTCCGGCGCGATTTCGCGGACTTCGCCCGGCAGGTCGGCAGCTGGCGCCGCCTCTACATCGAAAGGCATGGCATGCCGCAAAAGCCCGGGCTTGGCGACCTGCTCGACTATCTCGATGCCGTCCGCATTCGCTACGCAGTGGCGACGTCGACCGTGCGTGAGGCCGCTCTCGAGCGCATGGGCGATCTGGGCGGGAGACTGGCGGCCGCGGCGTTCGGCAACGAAGTCGCCGCGGGCAAGCCGGCTCCCGATATCTACCTCCTGGCCGCGGAGCGCCTTGGGGTAGCGCCGGGGCTATGCCTCGCAATAGAGGACTCCCTGCCGGGCATCGAGGCCGCGGAACGGGCCGGGATGACGGCGCTCATGGTGCCGGATCTCGTGGAGCCGCACGCCGGGATCCGCTATGTCTGCGATTCCCTGGAATCAGTGCGGAACTGGCTGTGTGCTGCGCGGGCCGCGGCCGATTGACAAGCCGCCTGCCGGCATCCTAATCTTGTAGGACAAAAAGGGTTGACAGACAGGCATGCCATCCACGCCGGAGGATAGGATCATGGGCGAAGGACTTGCGTTCGTCGACGGCGAATACCTGGCCCCGGGTAATGCCAGGATCTCCGTATTCGATCCCGGGTTCACGCACAGTGATGCTGTCTACGATGTGACTTCCGCCTGGAAGGGAAATCTCTTCCGGCTGGATGAGCACGTCGCCCGGTTCCAGAGGAGCTGCCGCGGCATTTCGATAGCGTGTCCGTACGATGCCGGCGAGATCAAGTGCATCCTGGCCAACTGCGTCCATCGTGGCGGCGTCGCCGATGCCGCGTATGTCGCTGTCGTTGCGACACGTGGGCACTACATGGACGAGCAGGCAAAGCGGACCAGGGATATCTTCAGGACCCGTCCGACCTTCATCGCCTACGCGCTCCCGTACGCGTGGGTGGCGGAGCCCGCCACGCAGGATCGCGGACTCGCCATGATCGTCGCGAAGACCCCGCGCATTCCGGATGCCTGCGTGAACGCGAAGTTCAAGAACTATCACTGGGGCGACCTGACGCAGGGCAAGTTCGAGGCGCGCGCTGCAGGCGCCGACGTTGCCGTTCATCTGACGCTCGACGGACATCTCACCGAGGGCGCCGGCTACAACGTTTTCTTCGTTCGCAACCGGAAGCTGTTCACTCCGGCGAGAAACATCCTGGAGGGAGTCACCCGGCAGTCGGCGATGGATCTCGGCGGCGAGATGGGCATCCCTTGTGTCGTCGGTGATTTCGTTGCCGACGACTTGCGCCGAGCCGACGAAGCGTTCATTACATCGACCGCCGGGGGCATCATGCCGGTCGCCCGCATCGACGGCATTGCCTATGGTGACGGCCGGCCTGGTCCAGTATCCAAGGCATTGCGTGCCGAGTACTGGCGCAGGCGCGACGAGGGCTGGCTGAGCACGCCAGTCAGTAGCCTGCTGACCTGAAAAGGGCTCAGCGCCGCAGCCCGATTACCTGGCTAGCTTCCGTGCGCTGGGACAGTATTACCAGCGGCACGATGACTATGAACATGGTTAGGCTCAACGCCGCCGCGAGCGGCCAGTCGAAAGCCACGCCGACCTGATTGAAAATGAGCTGCGTCATCATGATGCTCTGCGGCCCGCCGACTAGCGTGGGCGAGATGAAATCCCCGAAGCTGATGGCCATCGTATACAGCGCCGCGGCCATGGCGGCCGGCATGGACAGCGGCCAGGTCACCTTGAAGAAGGTGGTGATGCGTCCGGCGTGCAGGTCCTTGGCCGCCTCTCGCAGGTCAGGCGGGATCGCCTCGAGCGCCGGATACATGGTCGCAATGACGAATGGCACGAACATCGTCGAGATTACGATTACGACCGCGAAATTGCTGAACAGGAGCCAGTCAGGCGTGTCGGCGATACCAATGCGCTGCAGAAGCTTCGCGATGACGCCGGTCTCGCCCAGCACGACGCGCCAGGCATAGGCGCGAATCAGGTACGCCGTCCATAGCGGCACCTGCAGCAGCACGAAAATGAGCGCCTTGCGCGCCTTCACCCGCGTCGCAATGAAATAGGCAACCGGGTAGCCGATACCGATCGAGAGGGCCGTCACGCAGAAGGCGATGCCGAGCGAGCGCAGCAGTGCGTCGCGGTACAGCGACTGCGTGAAGACCGTCGTCCAGTTATCCAGGGTCAGGCCCGGGCGCATGCCGGTCGCGTCATTCGGCCAGAAGGAGATCACCAGCATAAGGATGTAGGGAATGGCGAGCGCCAGGGCCCAGACCGTCACCGGCAAGCCGAGCTGCAGCCGGGCGCCCGCGGTCCATTTCTCTTCAGCCTTGGGGGTCGATTCCTGCTGGGCCGGCTGGAAGCGCTTGAAATCGGTCGGTTCGCGGCTCATGGCGCGCGCTCGTACACCAGTGTCTTGGCAACGGGCCAGCTCGCCGACACTCGCGAGCCGGTAGGCACATCATCTTCGCTGCCCGCGCGCACCAGCGATTCGATCACCGATTTGTTCTTGAGACGGACCAGGACCTTGCGGTCGAGACCGCCGACGATGACAGTGGCTTCGACCACGCCTTCGACGCAATTTGTCTCAGGGGTCGTCACGGCGGCGCCGGATGTCACCGACACGTTTTCGGGGCGAACGAAGACCTGGACCGTGCGGCCAATGGCAGCGTCCGTCACGCTCGCGCCCTGCACCTTGCCGACGCCCGGAAGCTCGGCCGTGATCCGGCGCCCGTCGGCCTCGGCCAGGTCACCGCTCAGCAGATTCGCATCGCCGAGGAAGCCCGCTACGAACGGCGTCGTGGGCCATTGATAGACCTCGATCGGATTGCCCAATTGCTCGACGCGGCCGCTGTTCATCACGGCGACCCGGTCCGACATGGCCAGTGCCTCATTCTGGTCGTGCGTGACCATGACGAAGGTGATGCCTGTCTCGCGCTGCAGGGCCTTGAGCTCGATCTGCAGGCGCTGCCGAAGCTTGAAATCGAGTGACGCGAATGGCTCGTCGAGCAAGAGGACGGACGGCTGCAGCACCAAAGCCCGTGCCAGCGCAACTCGCTGCTGTTCGCCGCCGGAAAGCTGGTAAGGCCGCCTGTCATCGTAGCCCTGCAGCGCCATCATGCCGATCTGCTGGCGGACACGCTGCTCGATATCTCCGTCATCGAGCTTGCGCCGGCGCAGGCCGAAGGCGATGTTCTCGTAGACACTGAGGTGCGGAAACAGGGCGTAGCTCTGAAAGACCGTATTTACCGGCCGCATGTTCGGCGGATCCCGCGTGACATCGCGGCCATTGATGAGAACAGAACCGGCATCCGGTACTTCGAGGCCGGCGATGGTCCGCAGTGTCGTGGTCTTGCCGCAACCGCTGGGGCCGAGTAGCGTCAGGAACTCTCCGGGTTCCATGTCGAGGGACAGCGCGTCTACGGCCGTCTGACGGCCGAACCGCTTGGTGATACCGCGCAGACTGATTGCGCCGGTGCGCACGGTGGCGGTCATCTGGCCGCTCAACCGGGAAACTGCCGCGTCCCGGCCTTCACCGAATTCCAGACCGCCTGGTAGAGGCTCCGCCGCGCCACCGGGTGCCACTGCAGTTCGGGGTCCAGGTTCGTCCAGAAGCTCTCCCGGTCCGGAGTCAGATAGGACGCTATCTGTTGCTCCGGGTCGAGGAAACTCGCCGCCGCGGGCACGACCGTGGGCAGCGCATTGGCCTTGAATCGATTCGCGGCCACCTCGGGAATGAAGTTGTAATCCATCCAGTGCGCCACGGTGCCGAGGTTCTCGCTCTTCGCCACGGCCGAAATGCAGTCCACGTACCAGGGCATGCCGGGGGTGAGTACGTGCTCGGTGACGTGGGTCACGTTGGAGGCGAGCAGGGACTGGCGGATCACGCCGGTCCAGCCCCAGGCCACGTCGACTTCGTCGTTGGCGAACAGATTGGCCTCGTCGGCAAAGGTTGACGAAAACTTGCGAACGTTGGGCAGAAGCTTGTCGATCAGCAACAACTGGACATCTGCCAGTTGCTGGTTCGTCAGCGCCCAATATTGCTTGTAGCCCATGTACACGGCGGTCGCAAATATCACCGACAGGTCGTCCATCGTGGTGATGCGGCCGCGAAATTGCGGATCCAGGAACATGTCGTACGGAACGACATCGGGGAGCGGACCGAGGCGGCGGGTGTTGGCGAGGAGGGCGGTGCTGCCCCAGTTGAGCGGCACCGCATAGGGCTTCCCGTTGTATTCCCACAGATCGGACCGGGTGAGCTGCGCGCGGACGTTCTTGTAGTTCGGCATCGAGCTGGTGTCGATCGGAGCGATCAGACCGGCCTCCGCCATCGGAATCACCACGTCGCTCGCCGAATTGACGGCGTCGTACGCGGCGCCACCGCTGGCGCGCAGCTTGCCGTACATCTCGTCGATCGAGCCCATGAAGGTCAGTGCGACGCGTGCGCCGGACTTCTCGTACGGCGTAGTGATGGACGCGGGCGCGAAGGACTCCCAGCAGATGTAGCGCACTATTCCGCTGGGGGTCGCCGTATATATGGCTGACGTCGGCAGCGACTTTCCTTTGTCCGTCTCGCCACAGGCCGTCAATAGCGGCCCTCCGGCAGCGAGTGCAGCGACTGTGCCGGTGGAGCGGAGAAAACCGCGTCGCGTCAGCTGCAGAATTCCACTTCGATCTGTCATGTCATCGGTACCTCGTCGGATTTAGTGATGCCACTCACCTGAGCTGCTGCTTTTCGCGCTCGAGAATGGTGGTGAGGAAAACAACAACGGTTGCCGAAAAGACGAATATGACGGTGGCAAGCGCGTGCAGTTCAGGCGTCAGCTCGACGCGCAGGCGGGACCAGACCAGCATCTGGATATTATAGCCGTCGCCAATGAGAAAGAAGATCGCCAGCAGGTCCTCCAGCGACAGCATCATCACGGTGAGTGCTGCGCCGATCAACGTGGGGCGGAGCAGGGGCAGGGTGACGTAGCGCATCGTCTCGCGCGGCGTTGCACCCAGGTCCCGGGCGGCTTCCTCGAGGCGGGGGTCCAGGCGGAGGAGCCTTGCGTAAACCAGTGAGTAGACTATGGCGCCGATGACCGTGGAGTAGGTGAGAACTACCGCCCAGATGCCGAGCGGAAGCTTCAGCATGGTGAACCAGCACAGAACCACGAAGCCGTTGACCAGACCCGGCAGCACCACGGGCATGTACATGACCTTGGACAACAGGGCCTTGCCCGGAAAATCGCGTCTGTAGCTCGCCAGTGCCAGTGGAATGCCGATCAGTGCCGTTCCGATGAGCGCCCCGACGGAGCAGATCACGGTCGTAGTGACCGCATTGCGGATCTCCGGATCGGTGAACATCTCCTGGTACCACTGCAGGGTGAAATCTCCGAGCGGAAACGCGGCGATTCGCGTCGTCGAGAACGAGAACACGGCGATCACCAGCAGCGGCAGATAGACCAGCAGGAACGCCCCGATCGTGATGAGGACCAGCAACGGGCGAGGCCAGTCCAGGCGTTCAAGTCGTGCAGCGAGCCGATTCAATTCCTGCGCTCCTCGGGCGCCGGCGCCCATGCATGCCGAATATATGCCGCAGGCAATCGCCTGGCCAGTGTTCTGGGCGGTCACCGCTGATTCGAATTTGGCACATCGGCGGTCCGCGGGCTATCCGCTTTCAGCAAGCCGAGCGGGAACCGCAGCAGCGACGACCTATACTCGGACCAGGAGAATCCCGATGCGCGATCCCTTGAAACTTACGCCGGAATCGCTCTTTGTCGGCGGCGAGTGGCGGGCGCCGGTGGATGGCGGACAATCGTTGCCGGTCGTGAATCCCGCGACCGAGGAAACGATTACGACAGTGCAGCTCGGCTCGGCGGGCGACGCCGATGCCGCAGTAGGGTTCGCGAGGGGTGCGTTCCCTGCGTGGTCGGCCACCCCGCTTCTGTCGCGGCTCGAGCTGATGGAGCGGGTCTGCGCCGTCTTCGAGCGACGTATGCCCGAAATCGCCCGGGCGGTGACGACCGAGATGGGCGCCCCGTATCAGAAGCTCGCGCTGCCGCGGCAGGCCGCGGTCGGCCTGCTGCAGATGCGCAGCACCATTGCCGCCGCGCGAAGCTTCTCCTTCGACTGGATGCTCAACCGGACGACACGCATCCGTCGCGAGCCGGTGGGCGTGTGCGCGATGATCACGCCGTGGAACTGGCCACTCAATCAAATGCTCATCAAGGTGGCGCCGGCCCTGGCCACGGGCTGCACGATGGTGGTGAAACCAAGCCCGTACGCGGCGCTGTCGGCCACCTTGGTGGCGGAAGTCATGGCGGAGGCCGGTGTGCCGCCGGGCGTGTTCAATCTCGTGCACGGCGAGGTGCCGGTCGTGACGCGGCTCGCATCGCACCCGCTGGTCGACATGGTGTCGCTGACGGGTTCCAATGCGGCGGGTGCTGCTGTTTCCGCGGCCGCCGCGCCGACCATCAAGCGCGTCTCGTTGGAGCTCGGCGGGAAGTCGCCGAATATCATCTTGCCGGGCGCCGACATCGCCGCGGCGGTGGCCCATGGAGTACGGCAGATGATGTCCAACAGCGGACAGTCCTGTAATGCGCCGTCGCGCATGCTGGTGTCGCGGTCACGGCTGCAAGAGGCCGAGAAAGTCGCACGGACCATTGCCGAGAAGATCGTCGTGGGGGATCCCCTGGCGGACGCGACGGAACTCGGCCCGATCGCCAATGCGCGCCAGTACGAGCGCGTGCAGTCGTTTATTGCAACGGGTTCGGCTGAGGGTGCCCGACTCGTGACGGGCGGACTCGGCCGACCCACGCCACTGTCGCGTGGTTTCTATGCGCGGCCGACGATTTTCAGCGATGTGACCTCGGGCATGACCATCGCCCGGGAAGAAATTTTCGGCCCGGTGCTCGCGTTGATGCCTTACGACACCGAGGAGGACGCCGTGGCGATCGCCAATGACACCCTCTTCGGCCTTTCCGCCTACATCTATGGGGCGACCCGTGAGCACGCAATCGAGATCGGCGAGCGCATGCGTACCGGTATGGTTCACATCAATGGCACCCACACCGACATCAATGCGCCTTTCGGCGGCTACAAGCAGTCCGGCCATGGGCGGGAGTGGGGCGTGTGGGGTCTCGAGGACTACCTCGAAACCAAGGCTATGATGGGCATGGCCGAGAGCTAGGACCGGAGAGATCAGCTTCGTGCAGATCGGATCGCTCATTCGGCGTGCTGCACGTCACTATGGCGACGCACCCTGTCTCACAGAGGGCTCGCGGACGCTCAGCTTTCGCGACTTCGACCGCCTGACCGACCGGTTGGGCAATGCGCTGCTGGCAGCAGGCCTCGCGCCCGGCGACCGGGTCGGCGTGCTGCTGCCCAATGGCATCGACTGCCTCATCGCCTACTACGCCCTGGCGAAATCGGGCCTCGTGCGCGTCACGCTCAACAGCCGCGAGACAGCGGAGGAGCAGCGTTACAAGCTGGGCGATTCCGGTGCGCGGGGCCTCATCCACGAAGGCGACGACACCTTCGGCTGCGAGATCGGTATTGCGCGTGCCGATCTCCCGCGGCTCATGGCCGAAGGCGCTGATCGTCCGTGTGCCGTGGAGCGTGACCCCGAAGCGCCTTACCGCCTGGGCTTCACCGGCGGAACCACCGGTCAGCCGAAACCGGTGACGCTTGCGACGCGCGGCGAGTTGTGGGAAATCGCCGCCTTTCTCCTCGACCTGGTGCCTGGTCTCGGAGCGGGCGACGTGTTCCTGCATGCCGCTCCGATTGCCCATGCCTCGGGCGCTTTCTTCCTGCCGGCACTGGTCCGCGGCGTGCACTCGGTGGCGATGCCGAAATTCGATCCGGCCGGGTTCCTGGAACTGGCGGTCCGCACGCGGGCCACGCACACCTTTCTCGTGCCGACCATGCTGGCCATGATCCTCGAGCAGCCCGAGGTCGAACGTGGCAGGAGCCTGCTGCGATCGATCGCCTACGGCGCTTCGCCCATTGCGGCGAGCGTGCTGGCGCGCGCCGAGGCGCGTTTCGGCAGGGTCTTCGTCCAGGACTACGGGCAGGCGCAGAGTCCCATGGTCATCACCTTCCTGGCCCCCGAGCATCACGATCGCGTCGGTTCCTGTGGCAGGCCCTTCACCTGCGCGGAAGTCGCGATCATGGACGACGAAAACCGCCTTCTGCCGCCCGGGGAGGCGGGAGAGATCGTCTGTCGCGGTCCGCAGCTGATGGCGGGCTACTGGAACCGTCCGGAGGAAACGGCAGAGGCGATGCGCGGTGGCTGGCTCCACACCGGGGACATCGGTCGGATGGACGAGGATGGATTCTTCTACATCCTCGATCGCAAGAACGACATGCTGATCTCCGGCGGATTCAACGTCTATCCGCGCGAGGTCGAGGACGTGCTGCTGTCATGCGAGGGGGTGGTCGAGGCCGCCGTGGTGGGTCTGCCCGACGAGAAGTGGGGCGACCGTGTCCACGCCGTCGTGGCCGGACGCCCCGACCTGGATGCCGAGGCGGTGCTGGCGCGGGCGCGCCAGCAACTCGCCGCTTACAAATGCCCGAAGTCGATCGAAATCTGGCCGGAACTGCCGAAGTCGGCCGCCAACAAGATCCTACGCCGCATCGTGCGGGACCGGATCATCGAGCGCAACCGCCAGTGAGCGCTGATCACTCGGCCTTGCCGGCCGCCTGCTCCTGCTTTTCGTAGGCTTCCCAGGCCTGGTTGATCAGGTAGGCCTGGATGGCTTGGAGCGTGTCGTCGGTCATGGTGGCGAACTGCGGCATTCCGAGCGGCCGCCGTACGCCGCCCTGCACGGTGTCCTTGATCGTACGGTGGCTGGCCTCGGACAGGCGGCGCAGATCGGGAATGCTGCCGCCCGTGCCGATGGCGTCGGCGCCGTGACAGAGATCGCAGGCATTCACGAAATAGAGCAGCGCGCCGCGCTTGGCGAGATCGGCTGCCGGCTTTGGCCGCGACGGCTTGTCGAACGGCATCTCCGGCAGGGGGTCAGGCAGCTTTGCGGTGCCGCCCAGCTTGAATGCAAGCAGGCGCGACGGTCCGCGGCTCGAGGCGACGGATGTCGCCGAGACGTAGGGCGTTAGCGCGCCCCCCTGGGCATTCCCTGCCGCAACCAGAATCATCTGCTCGCCGTCGACGCGGACCGCGGTTGCACCGGCCTGGATGGAGCCCTGTCCCTGCCAACTCCACAGCTCGCGACCGCTCACGGCGTCATAGGCGCGAAACTTGCCGTCGGTTGTGCCCTGGAACACCAGGTTGCCGGCCGTGGCGAGCGTGCCGCCGTTCACCAGGAACTGCTGCCGCGTGCGCCAGCGCGCCTTGTTGCCCACCGGGTCCCAGGCCACGAGCTCGCCGTACATCTTGTCCCTGTAGGCGGGTTCGTGTGCGCCATAAGTCCCGTCATAATAGAGATTGCCACCAACGCCCTGAGCACCGCCGGCCATGTCTGCCGGGATTACCTGCATGAACGTGGGTGATTCCATGATCGGCACGTAGACGAGCCCCGTCTTCGGGTTGTACGACATGGGGTACCAGTTGTGCGCGGCGAGCGGGCCCGGCCACACGATGGTGGGCGTGCCCGGTTTCAGGTAGTAGTCCCGCGCGCCGGGAATCTCGACCGGCCGGCCGGTCTTCATGTCGATGTGGGAAGCCCAGTTGACCTTGGCAATATTATTGGCGCGGAGCAGCTTGCCGCTCTTCGCATCGAGCACGTAGAAGAAGCCGTTCTTTGGGGCCTGCATGACCACGCGGCGCGTCTGGCCGTCGATTTTCAGGTCGGCGAGCATGAGCGGCATCGCCGCGTCGAAGTTCCACGCGTCCTTCGGCGTGGTCGTGTAGTGCCACTGGTAGGCGCCGGTCTTCGCATTCACGGCGACGATCGCCGTGCTGAATAGCTCGTCCCCCATGTCCGGGGCCCTGTCGGCGGGATTCCACGGCGACGGTCCTGCCACGCCGATGTAGAGCTGGTCGAGCACCCGGTCGTACGTGAGGCCATCCCACGCGCTGCCGCAGCCCTTGGTCCTGGAGCCCCAGTCGGTGCCCCAGGTGGTCGCGGCCTTCTTCATGATTTCGGTATCGTTCTCGGCCGGATTGCTGCTCGGCACGGTATAGAAGCGCCAGCGCCGCGCGCCGGTCTGCATGTCGAATGCGTCCACGAACCCGCGTTGCAGGCCGGTGTCGCCGCAGGCATTGCCGACAAAAACCATGCCGCCGCCGACGCGAGGCGCGCCGGTGATGCCCGCCGAAGTCGCCGGGTCACAGGACAACGCTTCCCACAACAACTTGCCCGTGCCGCGGTCGAGTGCCAGCACGCGGCAGTCGCCGGTCCCGACGAATAGCTTGTCCTCCCAAAGCGCCAGCCCGCGATTGACCCACATGGCCCAGAGCCCGACGAAGTCGCGTTCCATGTTCAGCTTGGGGATGTACTGCCAGATGAGTTTGCCGGTTTTGACATCGTTGGCGAACACCCGGGACTGCGGGCCGCTCTGGTAGACCACGCCGTCGGCTACGAGCGCGTTGCCGACCATGCCGTCTCTTGTCGGCATGTCGGCGTACCAGGCGAGTCCGAGCGAACCGACGTTGCGGGTGTCGATCTGGTCGAGCTCGCTGAAATGCCAGGCGTCGGGATTTCCGCCAAGGAGCCGCCACTCGCTGTCTGCCGGCTTGTCGGCGGCCGCGGCCAAGTCCGGCAGCAGCAGTGCCAGCAAAAGGCTCATGCTTACGAGATGGAATGTCATGCTCTACCCTTTGAGGATGCAGCCCGCCACAGCGTACCTCAGGCAGGCATGGCTCCCGTATCCGAAATCTGCAAGCTCCCGCGGGGACGCGTTGCTGATTGCGGATAGAACGCCCTCTGTGGGTTCACTAGCATGCTCAAAGCGCCATCGCCCGGCCGGCGGCGGTCGGGCAGTCCGGGGCGAGAGAGTTCTTCGGGAGATTCAATACCATGAATGCGACGGCGTCAGCAGATGCGGCGGCCAGGATTGCGGAACTGTCGAGTGCCGACCGCGATTCCCACATGCATCCGTTCTCGGTGCTGGGCGACCAGGCCAAGGCCGATCCCCGGATCATGGCCCAGGCGAGCGGCGTTCATGTCTACGACTCGAACGGTCGGGAATTCCTGGACGCGGGCGGCGGGCTCTGGTGCATGAACATCGGGTACGGGCGCGGCGAAATCGCCGACGTCATGGCGGCGCAAACGCGCATTTTCGGTTTTGGGCACACGTTTTCCGGCCACTCCAACGAGCCCCTGATCCGGCTCTCGGAGGAACTGCTGTCGCTCGCGCCGGCGGGCATGAGCCGTGTCTTCTATGCCAACAGCGGGTCCGAGGCCAACGATACGCAGATCAAGATCGTGCGCCTGTACAACAACCTGCGGGGCCTGCCGAGAAAAAAGAAGATCATCGCGCGACACAACGCATATCACGGCGCGACCATCGGCGCCGGCAGCCTGACCGGTCTTGCCGCGGTGCACCGGAATTTCGACCTGCCGATTACCGGCATACTGCGGGCGGAGTGCCCAGACTACTATCGTCGCCAGGATCGCACTCAGACGCAGGAGCAATACGTAGCCGGGCTCGCGGCCTCGCTGGAACGCCTGATCGAGGCTGAAGACCCCGGCACGGTGGCCGCCTTCATCGCCGAGCCGATCATGGGATCGGGCGGCGTAATAATTCCGCCGGCCGGGTATTTCCGGGCCATCCAAGCCGTGCTGCGTCGCTACGACATCCTGATGATCGCCGACGAGGTGATCACGGCTTTCGGGCGCACCGGCGAGTGGTTCGCCGGCCCGAAGTACGGCGTCGAGCCCGATCTCATCAGCATCGCCAAGGGACTGACCAGCGCCTACTTCCCGATGTCTGCCTGCCTGGTGGGCCGCAAGGTATGGGAGGTCCTGTCCGGTGACCCGAAACAGGCCGGGATGTTCGCTCACGGGTTTACCACGTCGGGTCATCCGGTCGGGGCCGCTGTGGCCCTGAAGAACCTGGAAATAATCAGGCGCGAGGAACTGTTGCGGAATTGCGCCAGGACGGGCGCCTACCTGCTGCAGCAGTTGCGGACCCGTCTCGGCAACCACCCGCTCGTCGGCGAAGTGCGCGGAGATGGACTGATCTTTGCGGTGGAACTCGACGCCGACAAGCACCAGCACCGCCCCTTCGACGATGTCCTGGCGGTCGGTGGCATGCTCAGCAGGGCATGCCTCGACGAGGGATTGATGGTTCGCGGCGCCCTAGGCAAAGTTGTGGCGGCAGGCGCACCGCCGCTGGTGCTCACGACGGCGCAGGCGGATGATCTCGCTACCCGCCTCGAGCGGGCCCTGGACCGGCTGGCGGAGCAGCTGACGAAAAACGGAACCTGGCAACGGCACGCATAGCAATGCACGACGACTTTCGGCAATTCAGCGAAATTTCGACTCTGCGGCGGGACTGGGATACGACCCGAACGCAGGAACACATCCGCAACCTCCCGATCTGGACCGGCCAGGTGGATATTCGCCAGAAATTCGGCGGCTTGCAGAACCGGACCTATTTCGCAACCGACGGTGACGGCAAGCGCTATGTAATCCGTTGCGGCTTCGATCAATACCGCACGCGCCAGACGTCCGTGGTCCAGTGCATTCTCGCAGCTGCGCGCCTGGGGATAGGGCCACAGCTCCGCTACGCAGAGCCCAATCTCTCGATCACGGACTTCGTGACGGGTCCGCAAGTGCAGCTGAGCCAGGTGCGCGATCCGGCGATCAATGCCCGCATCATCGCGACCATGAAACGCATGCACATGGGCACGCCGGCCATCGGGGAATCCATCAGCTACTGGTGGGCCTTCGATACCGTGCGCCGCTACCTCGACACGATGGAGAGGGGGCATCCCGCCACGGACTACAGGCCCTCCGAATGGGTGACCGAAGTGCCATTCTTTCGCGAGGTCACGGACCGACTGGAGCGCGCCATCGGGCCGTTCAAGCCCTGCTTCACGCACAACGATCTGCACTTCGTGAACATCATGTTCAGCTCGCCCAGCCAGGAGCGAATCTGGTTCATCGACTGGGACGGCGGCGGCTATGGCCATCCGATGTGGGATGTCGCCGAATATACCTTGTTTAACGGCGTCGACGACGACTACGACCGGCTTGTGCTACGCACCTACTGCGGCGAGGTGAGCCCGTCGAAGCTGGAGCAACTCGTCCACGAGCACCGCGCCTTCAAGATGATGGCTGGATTGCGCCTCATCACCGAGGTCATGGTGACGGCCCAGGACCCCTATTTTTACCTTACGCCCGAGGAGATGGCGCAGAGCATGAAGGTCTCTTTTCCGAGCGTGCAGGCTCACCTGAACGGGCTGGCCGATTTTCTCCGCCCCGGATTCGACACCTTGTGGCAGGCCCACGGTCACAATTACACCTGAACGCAGCCACGCCGGATCCCCGAATAGATGGCAAGAATCCATGTGCTGCTCAACAAGGAACATGTCGATCCCGGGCGCCTGCCGGGCAAGGTCGCCATAGTCCTGGATGTCGTATTCGCCACGACGAGCATGATCATTGCGCTCGAGCACGGTGCCACGGACGTGATTCCCGCCGCCAATGCGGAGGCGGCGGTGCAGGAGGCGGCGCAGCGGGTGGAGGGCAGCTTCATCCTAGCGGGCGAGCTCAATACGGAAACACTGCCCGGGTTCGTCGATCCCTGGCCGAAGGCACTCGTCGCGCAGCAACTGCAAGGCAAGACCCTCATCTACTCCACCACCAATGGCACGGTCGCCCTGAACCGTGTGCAGCGCGCGTCGAATATTTACGCCGCCGCACTCATCAACGGTGCTGCAGTCGTGGCGCATGTCAGTCGGCATCACGCCGACGAAACCGTGCTGGTCGTTTGTTCCGGGTCCGGGCCGGGCTTCAACATCGAGGATTTCTATGGCGCCGGCTACATCGTGTCGCTTCTGCTCGCAGCGCGCGATGACTACCGCCCGACGGATGCGGCGCTGGCCGCAGCCATGTTTCACGATCGCTGGGACCCGGTCGAATGCCTGCGTCGTTCCCGCGTCGGGCGCATCATGGCGGCACGCGCACTGGACGACGAGGTGGTCTTCAGCGCGCAGAAGAGCATCTCCGTCTTGGTGCCGGAGTTTATAGCCGGACGGCTGAGGCCCATCTGACGGTCAGCCAACTTCACCAAGTACCAGCCGGCCCTCAAATCACGGCGCAGCTCACAGCCTCGGCGTTGTGAACCATCATGCGACTTTCCCGAGGATTGATTCGAAGCACGTGCGGAGGTGGGCAACAACCTGAGGCAATGGTGGCGCGTTGAGGCGGTTCGTCTTCACGAATGCTCGCCACTGAGTCTGCTTGGTTGCGTCGACGTCCCCCCGCTTTTGAGTAGCGGGTAGGTTTAGAGTCTAACCCCGGCCGGAGGTTAGACGTGAAGAAGCGATTTAGCGAAGAGCAGATCATCGGCTTCCTGCGGGAGGCGGATCGGGGCGTGCCGGTGAAGGAGCTGTGCCGCAAGCATGGCTTCTCGGACGCCAGCTACTACCTGTGGCGCAGCAAGTTCGGCGGCATGGATGTTTCGGATGCGAAGCGCCTGAAGGCGGTTCTGGTGCATTAACGGTGGGACGGTAGCATCAACGGGTCCGGCAGGAGCCTGTGATGACCAAGCCAATTGCTCGTGACCCGATCTACCGCCGGCGGCGATTCCAGGCCGAGATCATCGAGTTATGTGTGCGCTGGTACATCACATATCGACTGAGCTATCGGGACCTCGTCGCCATGATGGCCGAGCGCGGATTGCCCATGTCTCACACCACGATCCTGCGGTGGGTAATCCGGTACGTGCCCGAGTTCGAAAAACGGTGGAGCCGACGGGCCCGAAAGGTGCACTCATCCTGGCGGGTTGACGAGACGTACATCTCGGTGCGGGGAAAGTGGCACTACCTCTACCGCGCCGTAGACAAGCGGGGCAAGACAGTCGACTTCCTGCTCCGACCCGATCGAGGCATTGCGGCGGCACAGGCATTCTTCCGCAAAGCATTGGCCACATCTCTGCCGCGGTGGCCGCGCAAGATCACGCTCGACGGGCACGCCCCGAGTCATCAAGCGCTGCGGCTTCTGCGCCGGGAGAATCCGAAGTGGAAATATGTTTTCGTCAGGAGCTGTCCCTACCTGAACAACATCGTTGAGCAGGACCATCGAGCGATCAAACGTCGCTGCGCTCCCATGCTGGGCTTCAAATCGTTCGGCAACGCAGCGATAACGCTCACCGGCATCGAGCTGGCGCATCGGATTCACAAGCGACAGTTTTCATTCGGCCCGGGGCGTCAGTGGCGGAACCAATCACTCAAGCAGCTCTGGGACCGGGCGCTCGTTTCAGCTTGATATTGACAACATTAGAGTCGCCGAATGGCCTGTTTTCTCGTGCCGCCAGCGCACCAGAACCGCCGCCGGCGTCCTGTGGCCCTGGACCGGTCTGCTGCTCTCGCCAATGATCGCAGCGCTGGCGATGAGTCTCTCGTCGGTCTCGGTCGTTGCAAATGCCCTGCGTTTGCGCGCGAGCTGATCCGGATGAAAAAGACCCGGGTCGTGTGTCATGATCAGGGAGTGATTGCGCGCCCTGCACTGGTTGGATTGATCTGCATGGCATTCCTCGTGCCGCAGTCGCTCGGGTTTCACTGGCATGGGGCGAGCGGGCAGGATCATGCGCATGTTGCCGGGTCTGACGCTCATCAGACGCACATGCACCCGTCCGTAAACCCTGCACTGGAACTGGCGCCTTCGCACCTGCAGGCGCACGTCGCTGACGGCGAGTTCGACGTGCAGCCCGAGACGTCCTCGCCCGGCAAGACTCCTGCGGTCAAACTCTTCGGGGCGCTGCTCGTGCTCGCCTTCGCAGTGCTGACCCTGCTGCCGGGACAAAGCATCGCCTGGCCGCCGCTCAGGCCTCCACGACCTCGCCTCCACGCCCGCTTCCTGCCTCCCTCGCACGCACCTCCGCTCTCGGTCTAAAGCCCGGGATTACCTGCCCGCGCGTGTCGCGGGCGTGTGTGGTTGTGAGTGGAGGTCATCATGCGATTCGGCCAAGCCGTAGCCGCCTTACTGGCGTGCAGCGCGCTGCTATGCGTGCCGCGCGCGGCCGCGGAAAGCGCGGGGAAAGTGCTGTCGTTGCATGAGGTGATCGAACGCAGCCTCGAGCAGAATCTCGACCTGAAGGCTTTTGACTTCGAGCTGGAGGCGCAGGCCGGTAGGGTGCAGCAGGCGAATGTGCGCCCGGCACCTGAAATGCAGGCCCTGGCCGAGAACGTGCTTGGTAGCGGCGAGCGCAGCGACTTCGATGCCGCGGAGATCACCCTGAGCCTCGTGCTCTCGCTCGAGCGCGGCGCGCGTGAGCGGCGTGTCGAGGCCGCACGTGCTGGCGGCGAGATGCTCTCCACCGAGCAGCGTATCCAGCGCCTCGACGTCGCCGCCGAGGCTGCGCGACGCTTCATTGACGTTCTGGAAATGCAGCAGGGTCTTGCGGAGGCCGAGGAAGCTACGGCACTCGGCCGCACGATGCGCGAGACGGTGCAGAAACGCCTGCAGGCGAGCCAGATACCCCGCGCGGAGGTCGCGCGAGCGGAGGCGCAGCTCGCGCGCCTCGGGCTCGATGAGGAGCACGCGGAGCATCAGCTTGCGGCGGCACGCCAGCGGATGGCAGCCCATTGGGGCGAGATGGAGCCGGATTTCGGGAAGGCGCAGGGCGAGTTGCTTCGCTTGCCTCCGCTCGAGGAATACGCGCAGTTGCGCGTCCAGCTTGCTCAGACCGGCGATCTCGAGAGGCTCGTATCGGAGAAGCGCCTGCGCGAGGCGGAAATCCGCCTCGCCGAAGCGCGCCAGCGTCCGCCGTGGCAGGTGACGGCAGGCGTGCGGCGTTTCGAGATCGACGACGAGCACGCGTTCGTGGTTGGCGTGAGCGTGCCTCTCGCGTCGCGAAGTTCAGTGCAGGGAGCGGTTGCCGAGTCGCGCGCGCGGTCGGCACAGGTGGATGCCCGTACCGAGGCGCTGCGCGTGAAGCTGGAGAGCGAGCTCTTCGGCCTGTACCAGGAACTGCGGCATTCCTACTCCCAGGTCGCGACCCTGCGTGAGCAGGTGTTGCCACGCATGACGGAGGCGGCGGAGCAGGCGCGCCAGGCCTACGAACGGGGGCGCTACGGCTACGGCGAGTGGGTATGGGCGCAGCGCGAGCTTCTGGATGTGCGGCGCGAGCTGCTGCGGGTATCCGCTCAGGCTCAGCGCGAACGCATCGAAATCGAACGACTAACCGGCGCGGTCGTGGGTGGCCGCCCAGAAACGTGAGCAACCTCATGAAGCACTGGATCGTTGTCCTGTTTGCACTTCTGATTGCCGCTTGCGGCGCCCGCGACGAGCAGGCGCACGGTACCGGTGAGGATGCCGGACACGGCGCGCTCGCGGTCGACGAGGTGCCCAAGGGCACCCGGGGTGGGCGCCTGCTCGCCGACGGGCCATTCGCCGTCGAGCTCGCGATCTTCGAGACCGGCGTGCCGCCCGAGTACCACGCATGGCCGACCCTGAACGGACAGCCCGTGCCGCCCGAACAGGTTGACTTGACCGTCGAACTCGTCCGCCTCGGCGGCCAGGTCGACCGGTTCCGGTTCGCGCCGCAGGGCGATTTCCTGCGCGGCGACGGCGTCGTGACCGAACCGCATTCCTTCACCGTGAGCGTACGCGCGGCGCATGCGGGCAAGACTTACGTCTGGCAGTTCGACAGCTTCGAAGGCCGCACGACGATTGACGAGGCGATGGCTCGCGAGGCCGGCATCGCAACCGAGGTTGCGGGCCCTGCGACGCTGGTAGAAATATTGCCGCTTTACGGGCGCATCGTCCCGGACCCGGCCCGGCACCGCGAGGTGAACGCGCGCTTCCCGGGCGTAATTCGGTCGGTGCGCAGGCAGGCGGGGGATACCGTGCGCGCCGGCGACACGCTTGCGACCGTCGAAAGCGACCAGAGCCTCGAAACCTACGCCGTGAAGGCGCCGATCGGTGGCGTGGTCGCGACGCGCGACGCCAACGCCGGCGAGCTGTCCGGTGAGCGCACGCTGTTCACGATCGTGGACCACTCCGCGGTCTGGGCGGAACTCTCAGTGTTCCCGCGCGATCGCGCCCGCGTCCGGCCGGGCGCAGCGGTCACGGTCCGGCTCGCCGACTCGAACATCGCCACCGAGGGCCGGATCGAACGCGTGGACGTGCAGGCGGGCGCCAACCAGGCCGTCACGGCCCGGGCCTCGCTGCCGAATCCCGACGGGCATTTCCTGCCCGGAAGCTTCGTGACTGCGGAAGTCGCCGTCGCGGCTCGCGAGGTGCCGCTCGCGGTGCGCAAGAGCGCGCTGCAGCCGTTTCGCGACTTCACGGTCGTGTTCGAGAAGATCGGCGACACCTACGAGGTGCGGATGCTGGAGCTGGGGGATGCGCACGGCGACTGGGTGGAGGTGCTGGGCGGCCTTGCACTTGGGGCGCACTACGTCACGGCGAACAGCTACCTCGTCAAGGCGGACGTCGAGAAGAGTGGCGCGTCCCACGACCACTGAGGTAAGACCGTGATCGAACGCATCGTCCAGCTGTCAATCGAGCGCCGTGGCCTGGTCATGGTCCTGGCGGCATTCGTCGCCGGCCTCGGCTTGTGGAACTTCACGCGCCTGCCGATCGACGCCGTCCCGGACATTACCAATGTGCAGGTGATCGTCAACGTCGAGGCGCCGGGTTACACGCCGCTGGAGGCCGAGCAGCGCATCACCGTGTTGCTCGAGAACGCCATGGCCGCGCTGCCGCAGCTGTCATATACGCGCTCACTGTCGCGCTACGGCCTCGCGCAGGTGACGGTCGTATTCGAAGACGGCACCGACATCTACTTCGCCCGGCAGCTCGTCGCCGAGCGGGTTGCGGCGGTGCGTGACAGCCTGCCGGCGGGCCAGTCGCCGGCGCTCGGCCCGATCGCAACCGGCCTCGGCGAGATCTTCATGTTCACGGTGGATGCCGAGCCCGGTGCGACCCATCCGGACGGTACGCCGGTCACGCCGACGGACCTGCGGACCGTGCACGACTGGATCATCCGCCCGCAGCTCCTGCGCGTGCCGGGCGTCGTCGAGGTCAACCCGATCGGCGGCTATCGCAAGGAGATCCAGGTCGCGCCCGATCCCGCGAGGCTCCTGGCCCGCGGCGTGACCCACGCCGACCTGGTCGCGGCAATCGAGGCAGGCAACGAGAATCGCGGAGCGGGTTACATCGAGCACAACGGCGCGCAATGGCTCCTGCGGGTACCCGGGCGCGCAGCGGACATGGCCGACATCGGCCGCATCGTGATCCGCCAGGCGGATGGCGTGCCGCTGCGCGTGTCCGATGTTGCGAGTGTCGGGATCGGAGAGGAACTGCGAACCGGTGCCGCGACCCAGAACGGCCGCGAAGTCGTGATGAGCACGGTGTTCATGCTGATCGGGGAGAACAGCCGTGAGGTGGCGCGCGCGACCGCTGCTCGGCTCGAAGAGATCCAGTCCAGCCTGCCCGCAGGCGTCACGGCGACGGCGGTGTACGACCGCACGGGCCTGGTCGAAAAGACGCTTGCGACCGTCCGGACCAACCTGGTGGAAGGCGCCCTGCTGGTCATCGTCGTGCTATTCGTCCTGCTCGGCAACCTGCGGGCCGCCCTGCTGACTGCCGCCGTCATCCCGCTCGCCATGCTCATGACGATCACGGGCATGGTGCACTCGCGCGTCTCGGCGAATCTCATGAGCCTCGGTGCCCTGGACTTCGGGCTGATCGTGGACGGCGCCGTGATCATCGTCGAGAACTGCCTGCGGCGGCTCAGCGGCGCGACCGGGGTTGGTCGCAGCCTTGCGCTGACCGAGCGTCTGTCGCTGGTATTCGAGGCAACGCGCGAAGTGGTCCGTCCCGCGATGTTCGGCGTGTTCATCATCACGGCGGTCTACCTGCCGATCCTCGCGCTCACGGGCATCGAGGGCAAGATGTTCCACCCGATGGCGATCACCGTCATCATCGCGCTCCTGTCGGCGATGGCGCTGGCGCTGACATTCGTGCCCGCGGGCGTGGCGATCCTGTTCCGCAAGCCGGTCGTGGAGCGGCGCAATCGCGTCATGGAAGGTGCCGACGCGGCCTATCGGCCGGCGCTCGCCCTCGCGCTCAGGCATCGCGGCGCCGTCATTGGCAGCGCCGCCGTCCTCACGGTGGTGTGCGGCTGGCTCGCCACGCGGCTCGGCACGGAGTTCATCCCCAACCTGGACGAGGGCGACATCGTGATGCACGCGCTGCGCGTGCCGGGCACCTCACTGGGACAGGCGATCCAGCAACAGCAGATTCTGGAGAATCGCATCAAGGCGCTGCCAGAAGTGGAGCGTGTGTTTGCCAAGATCGGCACGGCTGAGATCGCCACCGAGGCCGTGCCGCCGAGCGTCGCGGACAACTTCATCATGCTGCGGCCGCGCGAGGAGTGGCCTGATCCCGGCAAGCCCAAGGCCGAGGTCGTCGCGGAGCTCGAGCGCCTGGTCACGCCTGTTCCGGGCAACCGCTACGAGTTCCTGCAGCCGATCCAGATGCGCTTCAACGAGCTGATCGCCGGGGTGCGCGCCGAGCTCGCCGTCAAGGTGTTCGGCGACGATACCGCGACGCTGGTCGCCCTGGGCGAGCAACTCGGTGAAGTGGTGGGCGGCGTGGCAGGCGCCGCCGACGTTGCCGTCGAGCAGGCAACGGGTCTGCCGGTCCTGACCGTGCGGCTGAAGCGCGAAACGCTCGCGCGGCTCGGGGTCGCGCCGCGCGACGTGCAGGACCTGGTGTCGACGGCCGTGGGTGGCGCCGTCGCGGGCCAGCTTCAGGAGGGCGACCGGCGCTTCGATATCGTCGTTCGGCTGGCGGAGTCGCTGCGCACCGACCAGGACGCCCTGCGGCGGCTGCCCGTGCCGCTGCTGGGGGGCAGCTACGTGCCACTCGGCGAGGTCGCCGATTTCGGGCTCGCGACCGGGCTCAACCAGATCAACCGCGAGAACGGCAAACGGCGTGTGGTCGTGACATCGAACGTGCGCGGCCGCGACCTCGGTTCCTTCGTGCAGGACGTTCAGCGGGCGGTGGCGGACGAGGTCGAGATCCCGCCGGGCTACTGGTTGGAGTACGGCGGCACCTTTAAGCAGCTGGAGTCAGCCTCGAAGCGGCTCGCGGTGGTCGTGCCCGTGACGCTGCTGATCATCCTCGGGCTCCTCTACCTGGCGCTGGGCTCGGGCCGCGACGTCGCCGTCATTTTCTCGGGCGTTCCACTGGCGCTGACGGGCGGTGTGCTGGCCTTGTGGCTGCGCGACATCCCTTTCTCGATTTCCGCCGGGGTCGGCTTCATAGCGCTCTCCGGAATCGCCGTGCTGAACGGCCTGGTGATGGTGAGCTTCATCCGCGAGTTGCGCGCGGTCGACGTGCCGCTCGAGGAAGCCATCAGCCGCGGCGCGCTGACGCGCCTGCGGCCGGTTCTCATGACGGCGCTGGTCGCCGCGCTCGGCTTCGTGCCGATGGCGTTCAACACCGGAATCGGCAGTGAGGTCCAGCGGCCGTTGGCGACCGTGGTCATCGGCGGCATCGTGTCATCGACCTTGCTGACGCTGCTCGTGCTGCCGGCGTTGTACCGGCTGGCGCACGCGCGCTGACGCGACACTGGAGGCCGCAGGTGCATTCGCATTCGCCGTCGAAATGGGACCATGATCACGTCTTTCTGGGACACGGGCACCTCAGGAACGAGCGCCGCATCTGGCTGGTCGTATCGCTGACCGCCGCCATGATGGTCGGAGAGATCATCGGCGGGATGGTATTTGGTTCGATGGCGCTGGTGGCCGACGGATGGCACATGGCTACGCACGCCGGCGCCCTCACGATTTCGGCGGTTGCCTATCGATTCGCGCGCCGTCATGCGCATGACTCGAAATTTTCGTTCGGTTCGGGAAAGTTTGGTGAGCTGGCCGGATTCTCCAGCGCGCTCATACTGGCCCTGATCGCGGTCCAGGTCGCGGTCCAGTCGATTGGGCGGCTTGCCAATCCAGTCCCCATCCGATTCGATGAGGCGACTGCCATTGCCGGCCTGGGACTCGCGGTCAATCTGGTGAGTGCCTGGCTGCTGCGGGGCCAGCACGACGGCCACGGAGGCCATGAAAGAGGGCAACATCACCACGACCACAACCTGCGCGCAGCGTATTTGCACGTAGTCGCCGACTCCTTCACGTCCGTACTGGCTATCGTCGCGTTGCTTACTGGTCGGTTCTTCGGGGCAAACTGGATGGATCCCATGATGGGCATTGTCGGCGCCTTCGTCATCGCCCACTGGTCCGTGGGCCTCATGCGGACGTCTGGCAGGGTGTTGCTCGACGCAGCGCCGGATCCGCAAATCGTAACTGCGGTGCGGTCGAGGCTCGAGTCCGGGTCCGATCGCGTGTCTGACCTGCATCTGTGGAGCGTCGGTCCCGGCCACCTGGCGCTGGTCGCCACAGTCGTGACTGACGATCCGCTACCGCCTGACCGGTACAAAGCGCGCCTAAGCGGGCTCGAGACGTTGTCGCACGTGACCATCGAGGTTCAACCCTGCGCGGAAGGAGCCGCCAAGCCATCGCAATCCTGTTGATCGAGCGCGCTGCCGGACTATTTTCGGGCTGACACTGATGGTCCGAATATTCAGGGCATTGGATAAACCTGTGTAAAACAGCACACTACAGAGCGGGTGCATTCCGGTCACATAGGTGACGGTTTATACCGAAGACATGGGTGACAGTTGAAAGGCGAAGGGAGGTGCCAGTGCTCGACATCTCCGTCATTCACATGTCGACTTGCCGAGCATTGGCGCGCACGACTCGCTCGTTTCCGGCTGCAAAGTCGCATGATGGATTCGGTGGTGCGTGCCAAGCGCTTCCCGTACATCAGCCAGTATCGTATTCCAGTCGGCCATGTCTTCAATCTGCAGGTGTGCACTCAGTAGAGGGACGCCTGTCGTCACGGACCAGACATGAAGATCGTGGACATCCCGCACGCCTCGGACAGTCAGAAGTGTCTGCTTCACGGCGTCGGGATCCACGCCTTCCGGCGTGCCTTCAAGCAGCACGTGTAAGGCGCTCTTCAGGAGTTGCCAGCCGCGAGGTAGGACCCACAGCGCGATAAGGATCGCGACTATCGGGTCGATCCACACGGCGCCCGTGATCGCGATGAGTGCCGCACCGATAAGCACGGCGACCGAACCGAGAAAGTCTGCCCAGACCTCCAGATAGGCGCCGCGAACGTTCAGGCTTTCTTCGTGTCCGCCGCTAAGGAGCTTCATCGCAAAAGCGTTCACGACGAGTCCGATCGCCGCGACGATCATCATCCCGGTCGAATCGAGCACTTGTGGGCTGCCGAATCGGCGAACTGCCTCGTAGAGTACATAGCCGGCGACCAGGAACAGTCCCGCGGCGTTCAGCGCTGCTGCGAGGATCTCGAGCCGCCGATAGCCGAAACTCCGCTTGGAGTCCGCAGGCCGCCGCCCCAGCCTGATCGCGAGCAGGGCGATTGCAAGCGCTGCCACGTCCGTGGCCATGTGCCCGGCATCCGAGAGCAGTGCGAGGCTTCCGGTGAGAAGGCTCGCCACCACCTCGACCACGAGGAACATGGCGGTCAGCGCGAGCGCGATCCAGAGTCGGCGTTCGCTCGTCGATGAATCGCCATGCGCATGTGCGGGTCCGGCGCTCATCGAGTCAATCTGGCGTCCGGTGCAGCCACATGCCTCGCCTCCCGGCTGTAGGCCCACCGGTAGAGAACCGGCAGAACCACCAGCGTCAGGACCGTCGCCGAAATGATGCCACCGATCACTACAGTGGCGAGCGGCCGTTGCACCTCCGCGCCGGTGCCCGTATTGAGCGCCATCGGCAGGAAGCCGAGGCTCGCCACCAGTGCGATCATCAGGATGGGCCGCAACCGCACCAGCGCCCCATCAACGATTGCCCGGTCCAGAGGCGCACCCTCGGCCCTCAGGCTCCGGATAGCCGAGATCATGACAACGCCGGTCAGTACGGCGACACCTGACAGGGTAATGAACCCGATGCCCGCGGAGATCGAAAGCGGGATGTCCCGCAGCCACAGCGCCATGACGCCGCCCGTCAGCGCAAGCGGCACGCCCGAAAAGACGAGCGCCGCGTCTTTCGCGGAGCCGAAGGTCATAAACAACAATCCGAAGATCAACAGCAGTGCCACGGGTACGAGCAGCTGCAATCGTGCCGTTGCTGACTGGAGTTGCTCAAAGGTGCCGCCGTAGTCAAGCCAATAGCCCGGTGGGAGCTGAACCTGCTCGTTGACCGCTTGCTGCACATCCGCGACGAAGGAGCCGAGGTCACGACCGCGGGTATTGGCGGTCACGACGACCCGGCGCTTGCCGTTTTCGCGGTTCACTTGGTTGACGCCCGGGGCGATCTCAAGTTTCGCGACCTCACCAAGCGGCACCCAGGTGCGGCCATGCGCCGCCTGCGCCATTAGTGGATCGAAGCTTGAAGCCAACGATTCGTCACCGTGCTGTTCCAATTCTGGTAGGGGTACCGGCAGGCGATACAGGGCGTCCAGGTCCGTGCGTAGCGGCTCCGGCAGGCGGACGATGATGTCGAAGCGCCGATCGCCCTGGATGACGTGGCCTGCTTCCTCGCCGCCGATGGCGATGCGGATCACGGACTGTACGTCCGCCATGCTGAGTCCATAGCGGGCGAGGGTGGCGCGGTCGATGGTGGCCGAAAGAACCGGCAGACCCGTGGCCTGCTCGAGCTTGAGATCAGCCGCACCTGGCACACCGCGGATTGCTTTCTCGACCTGTTGGCCTACTTTGACCAGCGTATCGAAGTCGTCGCCAAATACCTTGACCGCCAGTTCCGAGCGTACGCCCGAGATCAGCTCGTTGAAGCGCATCTCGATCGGCTGGGTGAACTCGTAGTTGTTGCCCGGCAGCTCGTTAACGGCTTCTTCGAGCGCCGCAAGGAAGTCGGATTTGGGTCGCTTCGGATCGGGCCAGTAGCCGCGCGGTTTCATCATGATGATCGTGTCCGCGACGTTGGGCGGCATCGGGTCAGTCGCGACCTCTGCAGTACCGATGCGCGAGTACACGCGCTCGACTTCGGGGAACTGACTGATACGCCTCTCCAGCGCCTTCTGCATCGTGATCGACTGCTCGAGCCCGGTGCCCGGGATGCGCATCGCGTGCATGGCGATGTCGCCCTCGTCGAGAGTGGGAACGAACTCCCGGCCCATCCGGCTCCCCAGGAACGCGGTGCCGACGATCAGCGCGAGAGCGATACCGAGCGTCGCCCAACGGTGACGCATGGCGCGGTGGAGTAATGGTTCGTAGCCCCGGTGCGCGGCCACCATGATCCGGTTCTCCTTCTCGCTGACGCGCCCTCGCACGAACAGCGCGATGGCTGCAGGCACGAAAGTGATGGAAAGGATCGCCGCGCCAAGCAGCGCGAGCAGCACGGTGAACGCCATCGGATGGAACATTTTCCCCTCAATGCCTGTCAGGGCAAGGATCGGGATATTCACCAATGCGACAACCACGACTGTCACCAGGCTGGGCACGAAGACTTCATGGGTCGCGCGGGCGACGACTGTCAGTCGCTCGTCTGCATTCAATACGCGCCCGAGCTGGTGCTGTCGCTCGCCCATCCGACGCAGGCAGTTCTCGACGATCACCACTGCCCCGTCGACGATCAAACCGAAGTCGAGTGCGCCAAGGCTCATGAGGTTGCCGCTCACCCGGTTCGACACCATGCCGGTGACCGTAAACAGCATCGAGAGCGGGATCACCAGAGCCGTGACGAGCGCGGCACGCAGATTTCCGAGGAACAGGAAAAGCACGACGATCACGAGGAGAGCGCCTTCGACGAGGCTCTTTGAGACGGTGGCGATTGTCCGATCCACGAGTTGGGTGCGATCGTAGACGGGATTTACGTCGATTCCGGGCGGCAGTGACTTGCGTACGTCCGCGAGCCGCTCGGCGACGCGCTGGGAGACCGTGCGGCTGTTCTCGCCGATCAGCATGACGGCGGTGCCGAGCACGACTTCCTCACCATTCTGGGTGGCTGCTCCCGTGCGTAGCTCTTTGCCAATGCCGATGGCCGCAATGTCGCCGAGGCGAATGGGGACGTTGTCGCGCCGTGCAACGACGACCTGGCGGAGCTCCTCTGCGCTGGTAATCTGTCCGGGCGCGCGCACGAGATACTGCGTGCCGTTTTTCTCGATATAGCCGGCGCCGACGTTGGCGTTGCCAAGTTCGAGTGCTTCGGCGATGTCGCGGAAGCTGAGGTCGTAGGCGAGTAGCTTGGCGGGGTTCGGCGTGACGTGGAACTGCTTTTCGTAACCGCCGAGGCTGTTGACCTCAGTCACTCCCGGCACCTGCAGCAGTTGCGGACGGATGATCCAGTCCTGCACCGTGCGCAGATCCGTCGGCGTCACTTGCGTACCGTCGGCGTTCTTCGCACCCGGCTTGGAATCGACGGTGTATTGGTAGATCTCGCCGAGGCCGGTCGCGATCGGGCCCATCTGCGGCTCGATGCCCGCCGGTAGCTGGCTCTTGACGGCCTGGATACGCTCGCCGACCAGCTGGCGCGCGAAATAGATATCCGTGCCGTCCTCGAAGACGACCGTGACCTGGGACAGCCCGTAGCGCGAGAGTGAACGCGTGTAACTGAGGCGGGGTAGACCGCTCATCGCAGTTTCGACGACGAAGGTTACGCGTTGCTCGGCCTCGAGCGGCGTATAGCCAGGCGCCTCGGTATTGACCTGGACTTGGACGTTCGTGATATCCGGCACCGCGTCTATGGGTAGGCGCTTGTAGTTCCAGAAGCCGACGGCGGCAATACCAAGCACCAGAATCATGATCAGCCAGGCATGGCGGATCGCGTACTGAAAGATGCGTTCGATGATCATGCGGGTGTGCCTGGATTGATCAGTGGTCGTGTTCGGCGCCGGACTTCTCGATGTCCGCTTTGACGACGTAGCTATTTGCGGTCACGTAGTGGGCGCCCGCGGCAATCCCGCTGGTCACTTCGGCGAAATCCCGGTCGCGCCGCCCGATGGCAACCGGCCGAGCTTCATAGCGCTCGCCAACCTTTTCGAAGATGACCGTCTTGCCGTCCATGTCCTGCAGCGCAGAGACTCGTACCGCGAGCGATACTTCCTCTTCACGAAAAACAACCTCTCCAGTTACGAACAGTCCCGGCCGCCAGTGCCCGTCTGGATTCGGCAGCACGACGCGCACCGTCATGCTTTGACTCGCCGCGGAGCCTACCGCCGCCACGTTGTCCACGCGGCCGTCCGCATTCAAGTGACCGTCCACGTCCTCGATCAGGACGGGCTGACGCGGCTTGACCTTGCCGAGGTCGTGCTGAAAGGAAGCGAGCTCCACCCATACCGTTGAAAGGTCCACGACCGTCACCAGCGGGGCCTCCCCGGTGTTGACGCCGACATTGGCGTCACGCGTAACGATTACACCGTCAGAGGGCGAGACAATGTTGTAGCGCTGCAGGCTCTCGTCGGACTCGACGACGACCAGCAAGGCACCCTTGCGCACGCGGTCCCCAATCTGGCCGCGCACGTCTCGCACGATGCCCGGGTATCGGGCATGCAGTCGGAACACACGCCGCGGGTCGGGCACGATCGTGCCATGCAGAGAAATCGTCTCGCGGATGCGAACAGGACCGACGTCTTCCGTTTCGATTCCGGACTGCGCAGCGATTTCGTCGTGGATTTCGGTTGAAGCGACGCCCTCGTCACCTTCATGGCTGCCTTCCCCGTTATCGTCGCCGTGCTCATCCGGGTGCTCCGTGGTACTGGCCGGTGTCGGCGTCGGCGAGTCGCTGCCGCAGGCAGCGAGCACAAGGCTGGCGAGCAATACAGTTACAAAGCGATTCATGTGTCTGCCCTCAAGGGGTCGATGTGGTCAAGGGCTGCCGAGTCAGGCGCTCGATCTCGATCAGCAGCAGGTGGAAGGTCGCCGCCGCTTCGATACGTGTCAGTTCGAGCTCGAGCAGTTCGCGCTGTGCCTCGGCAACTTCCAGATAACTGAAGCGACCGCGATCAAAGCCTGCACGGGTTTGCTCAAGCGCGTCACGCGCCCGGGGCACGAGCTGCGCGTCAAGGACCGTCGCCTCGGCGCGGGACTGCTGAAGTTCCTGATAGAGCGCGAACAGCCGTGTACGCACTTCGAGAAGCGCGGCGTCGCGCGCGTACGGCAGGGCGGCAATGCGCGCTTGGGACTCGGCGATGGCGCCGGCATTTCGATTTGCAATCGCCAGCGGAATGGAAAAGGACAGAACAAGGGCATTGTCGCCAGTCTCCTCGAAGCGACGTACGCCTGCGCCGACGGTGAAACCCGGCGTCTTTGTCTCCTGTGCGAGACGCAACTCTGCTTCCCGCAGTCGCTGCTCGCTCAGATAACGGAGCTGATCCGGGTTCTCCTCCAACTGCGATGCCAGTGCATCGAATTGGCCGACGTCAGGGAACTGCTGGAGGTCCGCGCGGGCGACGCTGAAGTCGGCGCGCGCGGCACCCCAACTCGCTGCGAGTGAATATCGAGAACGTTCGAGTTGGCGCTCGGTATCTGAAACGTCAAGTTCGGCCCGGATGCGCGCGATATCCGCGCGGCTTGCCTCGGCGATCGGCGAGCGAGCGGCATCGACCCGTCTCTGCACGCCGGCATGAACCTCGGTCGCCAATTGGGCAGTGCGGCGAGCGAGCGCGAGGCGCTCCTGGTCGGCTACGACGTCGAGGAATCGGCGGGCGACCTCAGCCTGAATGTCGATGCGGCGCACATCCTGCTCGGCGCGCAGGAGATCGTATTCACTCGTCGCGAGCGCAATGCGTGCATCACGCCTGCCGCCGAGCTCGATCAGCTGGCTGAGCGCAAGCGTCGATTCGAGTGAATCGGTGCCGGACATTGCACCCGAGCCGGCGAAGTTCTCGAACTCAAGCTCGAGTTCCGGGTTCGGACGCGCGGACGCCTGTTCACGCCGACCCTCCAGCGCCTGCAGCTCGAACGGCGCACCGCGCAATGCTGGGTTATTGGTGGACGCGGCGCGCAGCGCGTCGGCAAGCGTCAGTTCAGCCGGCGGAGGTACGACCTCCGCGGTCCAAGCGGTCGCCGCTGCACATGCCAGGAGGCACGGGCCCATGATGCGGCATAGAGAACGAAACATGATTCGATCCTCGAACGCACAACAGAGGAAACCCGGAGCCGTAGGCTCAGGGTGCCTTGCGAATGAGGATCAGGAGCGGGGAGGGCGTTCGGGAGAGTCGGAGTGCCAGGTGGGCGGGCGGGCCGTCTCGGAGCCGTCCGCGAGCGTGACCGCCGTGGCGGGAAACTCCGTATTGGCGGCCGGCAGGGTCAGCACCATCGACCCAAAGCAGCAACCGGACGCATGCAGATCCGGAACGTCGCCCCGGGCGGGCGTAGTCGGTTCAGTAAGGGTCGGATTGCCGGAATCCGCACAGCCGGACTGGTCGTGCAGGTCGAAGGCCTGGGCCAGACCCGAGAACAGCACGACTAGACTCAACAGAATCGTGGGCAGACGATGCATTGTCGGGACAGTATGCGGCAAGTACGCGCTGGTCAAGCGCGAGTTCTGAATTGATCGAACCTCCGGATGCGACGGCGGTCACATTGGGAGCAATCCATGACTTGGCAGTTGAAGTAGTATTCGCCCAATGACGGGTCGGAACGCTGTGCGTGCATTTCTTGTAATTCTGCTTACACTGCAGGCCGTCGTGATTGCGCCGGTCGCGATGGCATTGGCTTCCCATTCCGTTGCAAGTGCCGCTTTGGACTGCGATATGGGGATGGATGCTGCGCATGAGGATTGTCCTTGCTGTCCACCCGATGGCTCTATGCAAGGAAATTGCGCATCGGTTTGTATCGGCGCAACAGCTTCCGCACCGACGATAGCTTTCGTGTCGCGGGCACCGAGCGGCCGTATTGATCCAGAGTCCGCATCGCCTCTTCTTCCCAGTCGCATCTATTCGCCCGTTAACCCGCCTCCCATCGCCTGAAAACGCGTAGTTGATGCGGATCGCTTGGCATGACGCCGGGCGATCAAGCACTCGTGTTTTGCCGATGGAGGACTCGTTGATGAAACGATTTATTCAATGCGCTGCCGTTGCTGCATTGTCATTGCCCTTTGGAGTTGCCGCCGCCAAGCCGATCGCTTTCGCACGTGGCACGACCGTGATGGGCGAATACGGTGCGGGCACGATGGAGGAATTACAGGTCTTCTACGCCCCCCGTTATTTCTATTCCGTGGGTGGAGGGCACCTGGCCCTGGACAGCGACATCGACGGACGGTCGCGTGACATCACCTATGCGCGATTCAACTACCTTGTGAAGCGCTGGAATCGCGAGGACTCCCAGGCCAACGTCTTCGCGTGGGGCGGTGTCGGTCGCGCGAGCCTTTCTGAGACTGCGGGCGATGAAACGGCCTGGAACGCCGGTATGCAGTTGGACTATGAGACGCGTCGAATCTATACCTCGCTCAAGACTGACCTGTACGAGGGATCATCCTTTTCGAATCGGGTGGGTACGCTGCAGCTTGGGTTCGCACCCTACGAACACGACTACGAAAGCATCTCTACCTGGTTCGTCGTTCAGGGCAGGCGCATTACCGGCGGAATACACGATGGTACCGAGGTCGCTTTCATGCTTCGCCTCTTCAAAGGACCCGTCTGGGTGGAGGCGGGAGCCACGACCGACGGCAAGCTGCAAGCCATGGCCATGTTCAATTTCTGAATCGAGGACCAATCCATGTATAAATCAGCAATCTGGACCTGTCTTCTGCTGCTCGCCGCGATGGCTGCCAATGCGGGCACGATCGAAATGAAAGTCAATGGGCTCGTCTGTGCGTTCTGTGCACAGGGCATCGAGAAAGCGTTTCGCAAGAATCCGGCGGTCGCGGACGTCGTGGTGAGCCTGGAGGACAAGCTCGTCGCCGTTCAGACCAAGGAAGGGACAGATATCTCGGATCAAGAATTGCGAGCCACCCTGACCGATGCGGGCTACGACACGAAGTCGATTGAGCGGACGGATACCCCGGTCGCTGCGATCCGCGAAAGATTGAAGAGTCCGCCCAAATGATGACCGGCGGCAGGGAAAGTCTCGGGGCGGCCCTCGCAGCGCTCCTGGCAAGTTCAGCGACGCTGGTGTGCTGTGTCCTGCCTGCCGTCATGGTCTCGCTCGGGGCAGGCGCAGCCGTCGTGGGGTTGATTACGACCTTCCCGCAGTTGATCTGGCTCAGCGAACACAAAGCAGCGGTGTTCGGCATCGCAGCCGTTTTGCTCGTGCTTAGCGGATTGCTGCTTGCGTGGGCCCGACGGCTGCCCTGTCCCCTTGATTCAGATTTGGGACGCAAATGCATGCGGTTGCGGAAGTTTGGTGCGCAACTCTATGCTGTAAGTGTCGGGCTGCTTGTGCTGAGCGGCCTGTTTGCATTTATTCTGCCGAGGTTTTAGGTGCCGCCCTCGTGAGCGACTGTGGATGTGAGGTCGAGGGTGCTCGCTCGAAGCAGGAGCGCCGCACGATCGCGATCGCGCTTGCCCTGAATGCGGCGATGTTCGTCATAGGCACTATCGCCGGCGTACTTGCGCAATCCAGCGCACTGCTTGCTGACGCCCTGGACATGCTGGCGGATAGCACGGCGTATGGCATTGCTCTCGTAGCGATTGGGCGCACGGCCTCATTCAAGCGACGGGCCGCAATTTCCAGCGGCGCGCTGCTGCTGATTC